>Ga0066903_100001989_pt1 | contig 15599 bp, 10 predicted proteins | sample PanSoiMetaGPlot1_FD_67491 | JGI IMG/M metagenome (GOLD analysis project Ga0066903, IMG submission 67491) | Tropical forest soil microbial communities from Panama analyzed to predict greenhouse gas emissions - Panama Soil - Plot 1 (version 2) | ecosystem: Environmental > Terrestrial > Soil >... | reverse complement strand
CTCGGCAAAGTCGTTGGTCAGTGCGACAAACGCCCCGGAAGCGGTGAGGATGCCGGGGCCTTTAGTGGGGGGTACTGGATAGCGCGCCAGGATCTCTACCACATCCATCAACTCGTCCATGGTGTTCACAACCAGCGCACCGGCGTCCTCCACCTGCGTGCGCATGACCGCGTAGTCGCCGAGCAGCGCGCCAGTGTGGGATTGCGCGGCCTTGCGCGACTTTACCCCGCGCCCCGGAAACATCAGCACGACCGACTTGCCGGCCGCGCGGGCACATCGGCAGGCGGCCAGGAATTCCCTGGGGCGCCTGATTTGCTCGCAATAGAGCACAATCACCCGCGTCGAGGCGTCTTCAACGAGGAATTCGAGAAAGTCCGTGGATTCCAAGCCGGCCTCGTTACCGGTGGAGATCACGTAGGACAGCGGAATGCCGCGGCTGTCGGTGGCGCGCTGGAAATGACCGAGTAAGCCGCCGCTCTGGCCGACGAAGGCAACCCCGCCTTCCACCCCGCGCAGCGCTTCGCGCGCGAACAGCATATGCAGCATCATGCCGTCGACATTGTTGGTGACGCCGAGGCAGTTCGGACCGACCACGGCAAGCCCCGCAGCGCGGGCAGTGGAGGCAAGTGCGTCCTGCGTCTCGTTGTCCCCAACCTCGGCGAAGCCGGCGGCAAACACCATCGCCGAGCCGACCTTGCGACGCGCACACGCCTCGATCACCGTGCGCACGCCTGCGGCCGGCAGCGTCAACACGGCAAGATCGACCCCCTCCGGCAGCTCGTCTGCACTTTTAAGGACAGGCCGGCCGTCGATGGGCTCAGGACTGCGGCCGACCAGATGGATGTCACCCCCGAACTTGTTGAGCTTGAGCGCGTGCAGGATGACCTGACCTGCGCTGCCAGCACGCCGTGAAATCCCCACGATTGCCACCGAACGCGGCCGTAGGAATCGCCTGACTGCCTTCGGGCCGCGCGCGGCTTGCGAGCCGGTCATGCCGCCTCTCTGTCAGGCTGAAACATGAAGAGATGGGTGCCGTCTCCCAGGGGATGCCAGTACGGCTTCACCTTGAGACCGACCTTGAGCTCGTCGGCGCTACAGTCGACGATATTGGCAATGAAATTGACGCCGACGTCCAGGGTGACGCTGACCACCGCATAAGGCTCGGCGCCGCGAAACGGCGGCGGGCCGCGATGGGTGATGGTGTAGGAGAACACCACGCCCTCGCCAGACACCTCGCACCATTCGATGTCGCGCCTTCGGCCCGTGAAGATGCTCACCGGACGCGGGAAGTGCTGATATTTGCCGGTTGCCTTGCAGCGCTGAATGACGAGCTTCTTCTGCTTCGTTCCCTCCCAGTAGGGTTCGGAGAAATCGAAATGCTTGATCGCCCGCTTGATGCCGAGCGTGTCGTTCAAGGCGTTGCCGCCAGGATTATCGGCCAATGAATGCCTCCCTATTCGGGGACCAACACGAGGGCGGCGCTCGAGCCCCAGTTGCGTCCGTAGTTGATCCAGCCGATGCCGGTCACCAGCGCGTTCCTGGTGTTCTTGACTTGGCGCCTGCCGGCTTCACCCCGCAATTGTCGGACCGCTTCGACGAGATTGTGCGACGAGCACGCGGCCTGGCCGGCTGAAATCTGGCCGCCACCGGTATTAACCGGCAGATCGCCGTCAAACGAGAAATCGTGGTCGCGGATGAAGTGGACGCCTTCGCCTGCCTTGCAGAATCCGAACGCCTCGAACTGCAGCATGACGGCGATGATGAAATCATCGTAAGGGTGGAATGACGCGACGTCCTTGATGCCGAGGCCTGCGTCACCGAGCGCCTTCTTCCCGCAGATCTCATGACCACACTTGGTCACGTCGACGAGGTTCTGGCCGCCTTTAAAGTTTGTGCGTTCGGCATAGCCGATCGGGATGATGCACTTCGCCAGTCCTTTCTCCTTCGCACGCTTGCGACTCATCATGAGCAGGCCCGCAGCACCGTCCGCGCGCATGACGCAGTCGAGCAGCCGGATCGGATCGGCAATCATCCGCGAGTTCATGTAGTCGGCGATCGTGATCGGCACGCGCAGCTTGTCGCAGGCGTTTTCGTTCAGCAGGGCGTGGTTGCGTTGGGTCACCGCGAGCTTGCCGAGCATCCGGTAGTCGAGGCCGTACAGCGCCTCATAGCGACGGCTCAGCAGGCCGAAGGCACCCGGCGGGCCCATTAGGCCATAGGGGTCGGTCCACTCACGACGGTAGGAATGACTGTGGTCGGTGCGGTCCTCCAACACGTGGGTGTCGGCGAACAGCAGGAATGCGACGTCGCACATTCCGTAATCGATTGCGGCCGCCGCTCGTGCGACACAGCCCGCCGCCGAGCAGCCGCCGGTGTGGACTTGCTCGCAGAAGCCGAGTTCGAGCCCCAGCACGTCGGCCGTGGTTTGCGCCCAGAACGGATTGGCGGCGCCGGTGCCGGTCAATCCGGCCATCACGAGCCCGTCGATCTCGTCCTTGTCGACCCCGCTCTTGTCAAGCAGCTCTTCGAGAATCTCGCCGGCCAGCACCCAGACGTCGCGGTCACTTTTCTCCATCACCTTGGTTTCCGCATAGGCCACGATTGCGTTGTCACGCAGGCTCATTATGCGCCCTCCCTTGGATGCATCGCTGCCGCGATCAGTCGGGCATGCGCACGCGCGGCGCGCTCTTGTCGAGAAACTGGTTGAGCCGCGTGATCGACTCGGGGCTGCGGGTGTACTCTGCCACCATGCGTTCGAAAAACAGGCCATCATCATACGACATGTCCTGCAGCCGCGGCAGGCTGTTGGTGATGGCGAAATTCGACAGCGGCGCGTTATCGCAGATTTTCCTGGCCAGTTCCTTCGCCTTGGCTAAGGATCGGCCCTTCGGCACGACGTATTGTACGATGCCGTAGCGCTCGGCCTCGTCGGGCTTGAGCACGCGGCCCGTGAGCATCATGTCCTGCATGCGGGCGAACCCGAGCAGTCGTGCGACGCGAACGGAGCCGCCGCCGCCTATGAAGATGCCGCGCGTTCCCTCGGGCAGGCCGAAGAAAGTCGTTTCATCGGCGACGCGAATATGCGCGGCGGCGGCCGTTTCCAGCCCGCCGCCGAGCGTGGCGCCATGCAGCGCAGCGATAAATGGAATGTTGCCGCGCGCCATCGCCTCGAAAAAGCTGTTGCGGTTGAATGGGAAGGGGAGCCGCTCCGAGCGCCCGGTCTTCCAGTTCTCCGCCGCCCAGCGAAGATCGAGCCCGGCGCAAAAATTATCGCCATGGCCGAAGATGATCCCGCATTTGGCTTCCTCGCCGGCGCGGTCGATCGCCTGGCGCAGTTGCTTCGAGACCGTTGGGTTGAAGCAGTTGCGCTTGTCCGGACGATTGAAACCGACAAGGGCGATTTCACCTTCCAGTTCGTAGGTGACCGTTTGCTCTTCGCTCATGAACAACTCCTGGTTCAACTGGACAGACCCAGCTTAGCTGCGCGATGACGTTCCCCGGATTTCGTTTGTGCCGCCGCCAATCATGCCCATATTGGCATGCCGCGGCACCCGTTCCATCTCTGCGGCTGGCCAAGATTTCTTGTGCCAGTGCGGCGAAGAGATTTCCTAGGTGTGCGAAAATAATTCACGCACGATGATGCAAAGCCGGCCGTGGTCGGGACGGCGACAAAGGGCCGAGGTCCCATCGCGCTGAACTTCATTCGACCGTTATGTTTGCCGCCCTGACGACAGCCGTCCACTGCGCCAGCTCACGGGCCAGCAGCTCGCCGAATTCGGCCGGTGTGCCGATCTTAATCTCGGCGCCGAGATTGGCGAGGCGCACACGCGTCTGCGGATCGGCGAGGCTGACGCGGAACGCAGCGTTGAGTTGGTTAATGATGGCGGGAGGCGTCCCGGCCGGTGCCACGACGCCGAGCCAAAACGGCGCGTTCAGCTTCGAATAGCCCGCTTCCGGCGCAGTCGGCACGTCGGGCAATTGCGAAAAACGTTCGGATCCTGCGATCGCCAACGGGCGAAGCTTTCCGGATTGAATGAGAGGTAGGCTGGTGGTGCTTGGGTCGCCTATCATTTGGATCTCCCCGGCCACCACAGCGGCAAGCAGGGGAGCCGAGCCGCGGTACGGCACGTGTACGATGTTTATGCCCGCTTCGAGCTTGAACATTTCGGCAAGCAGGTGGGGCGCAGTGCCGAAGCCCTGCGAGCCCCAACTGATCTTGCCGGGGTTGGCTTTCGCATAGGTCACGACTTCGGCGAGAGACTTTGCGGGCAGGTCAGGATGCACGGAAATAATCACCGGTGTCTCGATAAGAAGGCCGATCGGCGCAAACGCCGTGATGGGATCATAGCCGATGTTCTTGTGGACGGCGGGGCCGGTGGTCAGCGATCCTCCGGGGGTGACTAGAATCGTGTAGCCGTCGGGATCCGCAGAGGCAACCAGCTTTGCACCCACGCTGCCGCCGGCGCCGCCTCCATGGTTCTCCGTCACGACGCTTTGGCCGAGCAGGGCGCCCAGCCGGTCCGAGATGAGGCGGGCCATTCCGTCAGTCGGCCCGCCCGGGGGGAACGGCACGATCATCTTGATCGGTCGGTTGGGATAGGTCCGGGATTGGGAATGCGCCCCGCCGATATCGTGCACCACCCACGCGGCGCACAGCGATACTGCAAGCATGGCTCTCTTCATCATCCTGGTCGCCTCCGGTGTCCGCCAGGCAGTCGAGCCCGTCATTTTTGCCCTGCGATTGTTCAAATGACTGCCGAATTGCCGTCAGAACGGACTTCCCGATTGTGTCTCGGGCAGTCAGATTACTCGCCCCCCGCCGCGTTGAGCATCGCCTCGTCGCTATTGGCGCATACCCCGCCTACTTCGCTGTCGTGAAATACCGCGGGTCCGGCGGCGGTTGGTCCTTGCGCGTAGGCATCAGGTAGCCGTCTCCTGACAGGAAGTAGTACTCCTTGCCAACGACCACGTGGTTGTTGCTCTCGGCGCAGTCGTACTCCGCCCACAGTATGTTGCGCTCTCGGCGGAACGTTTTGCGCACCGTCCACGGCCGCGTCAGCGCATGATCAATCGACGTGATCTCGATCCGCAGGAGGTCGGCGTTGTCTTTGTCGAGGAAAAACCGCTCCTTGATGACGCTCTCGTTGTCGGCGTGCAGGAGCATCCCGGAATTCTCATATGTTCGAGGACCCTTGAAGTTGCGCGTTTCGACTTCGAGCACGTCATATCTGCCGTCGCCATCCTCGTCGATCCACTTGCCGATCGAGTATCCCATATAGGTGGGTTCCTCGTTTGTCGGGAAGCGGCGGCCATCCGTGTAAATACGGCGCGGCATATTTCCTTCACCATAAACGTAGGTGACGGCCGGCAGGACGACCAATTCGAACGGCCGCGTCCCGGTCATGATGCGGGGCATGCCGGCAGTGATGCAGCTCACGCGGGCATCGTCGCCCTGCCCGCCGCGCGCCTGGTCGGCGATGCTCGCCTCCAGACGGGCTTGGTATTCGGGAATCAATGGCGCCTGCTGAGCGAGTCCGGGAGGCTTGGTCTGATCCCATTGCGTGCCGACGCCGGACGGCCGTCTCCATTGACCGGACCAGTCGGGATACTTCGAATCATCGAACGCTGCGGCCATGCCGATCATGAGCACCAGTTCGGCCGCGACCATAAGCGCGGCGAGCGACCATTTGTGGAGCATGATGTCCTCCGATGGTGAGAATTGACGAGGGGGATCGACCTGCTGCGATCACCGTCATGGTCAAACGTTACCGTCTGGTCCTGAAATAGCGGGTGTCCGGGGGCGGCTGGTCCTTGCGCGTCGGCATCAGATAGCCATCGCCGGAGAGGAAGTAGAATTCCTTGCCGACAACGACGTGATTGTTGTTCTCGCTGCACTGATCCTCAGACCAGAGGACGTTGCGCTCGCGCCGGAAGGTCTTTAACACCGTCCATGGCCTGGTCAGCGCGTGGTCGATGGTGGTGATCTCATAACGAAGCAGGTCGTTGTTCTGCTTGTCGAGCGCGATGCGCTCGTGGACAATCGACTCGTTGTCGCTATGAAGCGGGATGCCGCTCGCTTCGTAGACGCGTGGGCCCTTGAAGTTGCGGGTCTCGACTTCGAGTGTATCGAAGTGGCCGTCGTTGTCGGTGTCGAGCCATTTGCCGATTGAATACCCGGACCAGGTGGCCTCCTCGTTCTTGGGGAGGCCGCGGCCATCGGTGTAGATGCGGCGCGGCTGATTGTTCTCGAAATTGATGTAGGTGACTTTCGGCGTGATCACGAACTCGAACGGTCGAACCGCCGTCATCATGCGCGGCATGCCCGTCGACACGCAGGTGATCCGAATATCCGCCCCTTGGCCGCCGGCGGCCTGGTCGGCCAGGCTCGCCTCGAAGATCGCCTGGTATTCGGCCGTGAGCGGCGCCTGCTGGGCGCGGCCGGGAGGCTTGGTCTGGTCCCACTGGTTGCCGATGCCCTGGGGTTTGCGCCACTGGCCGGACCAGTCGGGATACGTCGTCTCGTCAAAGGCCTGCGCAGCGGTCATCGTCGTCAGGAGCGCGCCGACCAGTGCCAAGCCGGCAATCGCGTTGCGGTGAAGCATGTCATCCTCCGTCAAGATGGCATGGCCTCAATCTAGCAAAGGCCAGCGCGGGCATCCAAGCCCGGCAGCCGTGCCTCGTTGCTATTCGCTGCACTGCGTCCGTTCCAGCATAGCCACGCGTTCTGTCGCTGGCATTCGGCCGGCACCGAAGTATCAGGGGTAAGCTGCTGTGGTCGCGACTACGCGCCATGGTAGAAGTTGACCCGATGTATGGTCCGGCCGTGCGTCGCAAGAGGTTTTTATCGGTCTGTCGGCTTTGCGGTCTTGCATCGATGCATCCCGCCTCCCCATCTCTTGGGTGATCAGCGCGGCACATGACTTGGATCGCGCGTCGTCAGGTCAGGATGGCCGCAGTTACTATAAGCCGTTCGATGCCGCGCGACATCCAGGCATGATGAGGTGGAAGCATCGCGAGAACATGTTCCCTCATGTGATCGTGCGCGACAATTCCGAGGAAGTCACGCTGGGATATGAACCGAGTGGCGGCTGGCGCATTTGATTGGATGAGCGCCCAGTAGATGCAAGTGGAGCCTGAGCCAAACGAGCTATCGCCACGGTCGGTCGGGTATTGAGTTGGGGGACGAGCTCGGTAACAACGATAGCGCTTGAAGCCGCAACGACCGCGACAGACGTTCATCTGGTCATCCGGCGCCACCTGCAACCATGGTGATCTTCGACGCTGGCGGGATTGACAAGCCTCCGGTGGTGCCGGCACTCCATCACCCGGCGCAAGCCGGCAAGCCGGCGGACAAAGTTCGCTGTCGTTGGTGTCGATCAAGATGACCGGGTTGCTCGTATGCATGGGCGCGCATGGTGCCATCGGCGCTAGCCCGGCACACCCGGCGAATTCGTCCTTGATCAGCGGCACCATAAAGTCGAGGCGAAACGATGAATGCGACTCGAACACTTCACGATCTCGGCCAGAGTCTCTGGCTCGACAACATCACGCGCAACTTGTTAACGACAGGCGTGCTCCGGCGTTACATCGACGAGCTGTCGATCACCGGGTTGACATCCAACCCGACGATCTTCGATCACGCGATCAAGAACAGCAAGGACTACGATGGCGCGATCAAGCGCAAGCTGGCGCAAGGCAAGTCGGGAGAGAAGCTGTTCTTCGAGCTGGCGCTTGAGGACGTCACCGAGGCCGCGGATCTGTTCCGACCCATTTACGACCAAACATGCGGCGTGGACGGTTGGGTTTCGCTGGAGGTCTCGCCGTTGCTGGCGCACGACACCAAATCGACGGTTGCCGAGGCCAAGAACCTGCACGCGCGGGCCCAACGACCTAATCTGCTGATCAAGATCCCAGGCACCAAGGAAGGGCTGCCTGCGATCGAGGAAGCGATCTTCGCCGGCATACCGGTTAACGTCACGCTGTTGTTTTCCGCCGACCAATACCTTGCGGCCGCCGACGCATTCATGCGCGGCGTTGAACGCCGCATTGATGCAGGATTGAGGCCTGACGTGAGATCGGTGGCATCGATCTTCATCAGTCGATGGGACGTCGCAGTAGCCGGCAAGGTGCCGGAGCCGCTCAAGAATCAGCTTGGAATTGCGGTGGCCAGGCGGGCCTACAAGGCCTATCTCAGCTTGCTGAGTTCACCGCGATGGATGCGCGCCTATAACGCGGGCGCGCGTCCGCAACGCCTGCTGTGGGCGAGCACCGGCACCAAGGATCCGAAGGCTTCGGACGTTCTTTACATCGAGGCCCTGGCCGCGCCATTCACGGTGAACACGATGCCGGAGGGTACCCTGAAAGCACTCACCGATCACGGGGCCGTCGGAGCGACCATGGCCTCCGACGGCGGCGGCTGCGAAGAGATGCTGGCGCGGTTCGCCGAGGCGAACATCGACGTGCAATCACTGTCGGTTCAGCTTCAAAATGAGGGCGCAACGTCATTTGTCAAATCGTGGAACGATCTGATGGCCATGATCAGGTCCAAATGCGCTGTGCTTGAGCGAGCGAGCTAGCCGCTGTGAACGCCAGATCGCTGTTCATGGCCGAGCGTCGGACAGTGCGACCGCATCGAGCTCGAGGCGTGGAGAAGTCCGTGGTGACGCGGGCGCTGGTTGTCGACATCGGCGGAAACTCGGTCAAGATCCTTGCCAGCGGGCAAAAAGTCCACCGGTCATTTCCATCCGGGCCGAGGATGACGCCTAAAGACATGGTCTCGCGGGTGAAGAAACTCGCGGCGGATTGGGCCTACGACGTGGTGTCGATCGGTTATCCGGGCCCGGTGCTGTGTGGCCGACCTGTCGCTGAGCCGCGTAATCTTGGGCGCGGGTGGGTCGGGTTTGATTTTGCGCGGGCATTCGGTCGCCCGGTAAAAGTCATCAACGACGCCGCCATGCAAGCCTTGGGGAGCTACCGGGGTGGCAAGATGCTTTTTCTTGGCCTTGGAACCGGACTTGGATCGACCATGATTGTCGACGGCATCGTCGAGCCGATGGAACTCGGTCACCTGCCCTACAAGAAGGGCACCTATGAGGACTATGTCGGTCGCGGCGGTCTGGAACTGCGCGGCAAGACGAAGTGGCGACGGCACGTCGCCGAAGTGTTGACGCAGCTCATCGCCGCCCTCGAGCCCGACGACACGGTGATCGGCGGCGGTAACGTCAAGAAGCTCGCGGCGCTGCCGCGGCATGCTCGCGCAGGCGACAATGCCAACGCCTTTCGTGGCGGGCTTCGGCTGTGGCAACAAGCGAACCACACCGCCACGGGCCGATAGCCCTGAGCGATCAGAAAGGATGCCATAGATGGCTGCACGATCGGGGACAGCTCCCGCCAAATCAAGAGGCAAGCGTGCGGTATGGCGCGACCTCCAAGACCATCATGCGATGATGCAGGGCCTCCAGCTGCGGAGCCTGTTTGCCGATGATCCGGCGCGTGGCGAGCGGATGACAGCGGAGGCTGCCGGCGTCTACCTCGATTACTCGAAAAATCGCATCAACGACGAGACCCTCAAGCTGCTCATCGAACTCGCTGAGCAATCCGGACTGCGCGCCAGGATCGATGCGATGTTTCGAGGCGAAAAGATCAACGTGACGGAAAATCGCGCCGTTCTGCATGTGGCGCTGCGTGCGCCCAGGGGCGGGTCAATCGTCGTCGATGGCAAGAACGTCGTATCGGCGGTCCACGCCGTCCTCGACAAGATGGCTGATCTTGCCAACCGCGTCCGCAGCGGCCAATGGAAAGGCCTAAGCGGCAAATCCATCCGCAACGTCGTCAATATCGGCATTGGCGGTTCTGATCTCGGGCCGGTGATGGCATACGAGGCGCTCAAGTACTACAGCGACCGTGCCATGACGTTTCGCTTTGTCTCAAACGTCGATGGCACGGATTTCGTCGAGGCAACGCGCGATCTTGATCCGGCGGAGACGCTGTTCATCGTATCCTCGAAGACCTTCACAACACTTGAGACGATGACCAACGCACAAAGCGCGCGCGATTGGTCGCTCCAGGGACTTGGCGGCGATGCAAAGGCTGTCGCCAGGCATTTCGTTGCGGTCTCGACGAATGGCGAAAAGGTCGCAGAGTTCGGCATCGACACCGCCAACATGTTCGAGTTTTGGGACTGGGTCGGTGGCCGCTACTCGATGGACTCGGCGATCGGCCTCTCAACGATGCTGGCCATCGGCCCAGAGCATTTCCGCGACATGTTGGCGGGCTTCCACGCCATCGACGAGCACTTCCGGGCCGCGCCGTTTAGCTGCAACCTGCCAGCGCTGATGGGCCTTCTCAGCATCTGGTATAATAATTTCTTCGGCGCCCAGACGGTGGCGGTGCTGCCCTACGATCAGTACCTGAAGCGTTTCCCGGCCTATCTCCAGCAGCTGACAATGGAGAGCAACGGCAAACACGTAACGCTCGATGGGACGCCCGTTGAGACTCAGACCGGCCCGATCTATTGGGGCGAGCCTGGAACCAACGGCCAGCATTCCTTTTATCAATTGATCCATCAGGGCACTCGGCTCATTCCCTGCGATTTTATTGCGTTCGGACAAGCGCTCAACGTGCTTGGCCGGCATCACGATATGCTGCTGGCGAACGTCTTTGCGCAGACCGCGGCGCTCGCGTTTGGAAAAACGCGCGAGCAAGTCAAGGCCGAAGGCACGCCTGATTGGCTGGTTCCGCATCGCGTGTTCGATGGCAATCGTCCGTCCAACACCATTTTGATGGACCGCCTGACCCCGGCGGCACTCGGAAAGCTGGTTGCGCTCTACGAGCACAGCGTGTTCACCCAGGGCGCGATCTGGAACATCGATTCCTTCGATCAGTGGGGCGTCGAACTCGGCAAGGTATTAGCGCAGCGCATTATTCCCGAACTGGAGAGCAAGATAGCACCTAAGCTCGACCACGATAGTTCGACCAACAGCCTGATCCGCCGCTACCGCAACCTCAAAGGTATAGCCTGACGACCAAGAAGCCCGCTCCGTGGATCCCTGCCGCCGCCTTCGGCCGTCGACATGAAACCAAATTATGGAGGCCACGTTTCCCACTCAGGTGGTGAACTGTGCCTCCACTCAAACCTATCCCGTAGGATAGGTTTTACGAGGCGACGGCGCCTGAATGAGCAGAGTGCGCACGGAGCAACGTGCTGGCCCTGAGCGGTCGTTTTTGGTTGATCGTAAGCAGCCGGACTATCACTGGGATTCTGCCGCAATACTCTGAGAAATCCGTCACTGATGCGCGACGGGAAGAGCGGCTGAGCGGTGGCTCGATATGGGGATTGGACGATGACAGATCGACATCTCTCCAAAACTAAGTCTGCCCCCACGCCGAAGGCATCAACGGGAGCTTCAAAGCGGCCTGCGTCATCTGCCGCTGCATCGCGAGCCGGGCTGGCTCAAATTGCAACACGCGGCTCATCGCCGCACCGACCTTCGATCGATGATCTCTGCATCAACACGATCCGCACTCTGTCAATTGACGCGGTACAGCAAGCCAATTCCGGCCATCCCGGCACGCCAATGGCTTTGGCGCCGGTGGTCTACACGCTCTGGCAGCGCTTTCTGCGCTTTGATCCGGAACAGCCAATCTGGCCGAATCGTGACCGTTTCGTCCTTTCCAACGGACACGCCTCGATGCTGCTCTACGCAATGCTGCATCTCACCGGAGTAAAGGCCGTCAATTCTAATTATGAGCGGCTGGGCGAGCAGTCAGTGACACTCGACGACATCAAGCAGTTCCGAGAGCTTGGCAGCAAGTGCCCTGGGCATCCCGAATACCATCTGACTTCGGGCGTCGAAACGACCACAGGTCCTCTGGGGCAAGGTTGCGGCAACAGTGTAGGCATGGCCCTCGCCGGACGGTGGCTGGCTCAGCATTTCAATCGTCCCGGCTTCTCAATGTTCGACTACGATGTTTTTGCAGTGTGTGGTGACGGCGATATGATGGAGGGCGTGTCGAGCGAGGCTGCCTCGCTTGCCGGCCACCAGATGCTCGGTAATCTGTGCTGGATCTATGACAGCAATCACATAACGATCGAAGGCAACACCGCTCTTGCTTTCAGCGAAGACGTCGCCGCGCGCTTTGTCGCCTATGGCTGGAGGGTGCAGCGAGTTGGAGACGCCAACGACACAACGCGGCTCGCACAGGCGATCGAAAATTTCCGCCGCGCACACGACGCGCCGACGCTCATCATCGTCGAGAGCCACATCGGCTACGGCGCTCCGCACAAGCGCGACACCAGTGCGGCGCACGGCGAGCCGCTCGGGGAGGAGGAGATTGGTCTGGCCAAGCGCAACTACGGATGGCCGGAGGATGCCAAGTTCTTTGTCCCCGACGGCGTGCGTGAGCATTTTCGGGACGGCATCGGCAAGCGCGGCCGGGAACTTCGCGAGGGCTGGATCGAGCGCTTCGGTTCATACCGAACAAAGCACCCGGAACTTGCCGACCAGATCGATCGGATGCAGAGGCGCGATCTGCCGGGCGGGTGGGACGCGGATCTGCCCGTCTTTCCTGCCGACGTCAAAGGTGTCGCCACCCGCGAGTCGTCAGCCAAGGTACTCAATGCAATCGCGCAACACCATCCCTGGCTGATCGGTGGTTCGGCCGATCTAGCGCCGTCGACCAAGACCCGTCTGACGTTCGCGAACGCCGGCGATCTCGAGGTGGAGACGCCTGGCGGACGTAATCTGCACTTCGGCGTTCGCGAACATGCCATGGGTGCAATCCTGAACGGGATCGCGCTATCCAAGCTCCGCGTCTATGGGTCGAGCTTCCTTACCTTCTCCGATTACATGAAGCCGCCAATCCGCCTCAGCGCTCTCATGGAACTCCCAGTCATCTATGTGTTCACGCATGACTCCATCGGGCTCGGCCAGGATGGACCCACGCACCAGCCGGTAGAGCAGCTGATCGCGTTGCGCTCCATCCCCGGCTTGATCACGCTTCGGCCCGCCGATGCCAACGAAGTCGTCGAGGCTTGGCGCGTCATTATCGGCCTGCAACACCAGCCGGCATGCCTCGTGCTTACGCGGCAGGCGGTCCCCACTTTCGACCGTTCACGCCTGGCGCCAGCGCGTGGTCTTGCGCGTGGTGCTTACGTCTTAGCGGACGCGGAAGACCACAAGCCGGAAGTGATTCTCATCGGCACCGGCAGTGAAGTCTCGCTCTGCCTGAAAGCCTATGACCAGCTCGGTGCCGAGGGCGTGCGTGCACGGGTTGTCAGCATGCCATCATGGGAACTTTTCGAACAGCAGGATCGGGCATACCGCGATGAGGTATTGCCGCCGGCGGTCAAAGCCCGCGTCTCGGTTGAGGAGGCCTCGGTGCTTGGCTGGGACCACTATGTTGGCATGACGGGCGCCAAGATTGGCATGCACACGTTCGGCTCCTCCGCTCCCCTCAAGGACCTCTTGAAAAAATTTGGATTCACGCCGGAACGAGTGCTTGACGCGGCGCAACAGCAACTTGCCCAAGTCAGAAAAACGGCATGAACCCGCTTTGGAGTGAAGCAAATGCAGATCGGCATAATCGGCCTCGGCCGTATGGGGGGCAACATCGCTCGCCGCCTGATGAAGGCGGGACACCAGTGCATCGTGTTCGACGCGAACGCCAAGCCGCGCGATAAGCTCGCTGAGGAAGGTGCTACGGCGGTCGGGTCGCTCGAGAAGATGGTGAACGCCCTGGGCCAAAAGCCGCGTGCGGTCTGGGTCATGTTACCCGCCGGGCGGATCACCGAAGAAACGGTGGAGCGTTTGGGCAACCTATTGGAGGCGGACGACATCATCATCGACGGCGGCAATTCCTACTACAAGGACGACATCCGCCGCGCCAGAAAACTGAGCGATAAGCGCATCGACTACGTCGATTGCGGCACCTCCGGCGGCGTGTGGGGCCTGGAACGCGGCTACTGCATGATGATTGGTGGTCCCAAGCGATCCGTCGATCACCTCGACCCGATCTTCGCGGCGCTTGCGCCCGGCCTGGGCAAAATTCCGCGCACACCTGGCCGCGAGAAAAGCGACCCTCGGCCGGAGCGCGGCTACGTCCATGCTGGCCCAAGCGGCGCCGGGCATTTTGTAAAAATGGTACACAACGGCATTGAGTACGGACTGATGCAGGCCTATGCGGAGGGTTTCGATATCCTGCGCAAGAAAGACTCTGATGATGTGCCTCCGGACGAGCGTTTTGCGCTCAACATTCCTGATATTGCCGAGGTTTGGCGGCGCGGCAGCGTGATCGCGTCATGGCTGCTTGATCTTGCCGCGGCAGCGCTGGCCAAGGATGCTTCACTCTCCGAGTTCTCCGGTTATGTCCAGGACTCCGGCGAGGGTCGGTGGACCATCGAGGCGGCTATCGAGGAGGCGGTACCGGCCGACGTGCTGTCGTCGGCGCTCTACGCCCGCTTCCGCTCGCGCCAGGAGCATACGTTCGGCGAAAAGCTGCTTTCGGCGATGCGTTTCGGTTTCGGCGGTCACATCGAGGGCAAAGAATCAATAGATCCCCAACTCAAGCCCGCAAAGTCGCGGGCGGCGGCAGACGCAGCAGAGTAACGCCATGCTCGATGTCCAGCCGGTCCTGACAGCGCGCAAGGCCCAGGTTGCAGCATCGCCGCGACGTCAAGGAGCTCCTGCCGGTCCCTGCGCCATGGTGATCTTCGGTGCCGGCGGCGACCTGACCAAACGGCTGGTGGTGCCGGCGCTCTACAATTTGGCTCACAGCAAGATCCTGCCGGACAATTTCGCGCTGATCGGCGTGGACCACGGGCAGCGGACCGTGGCGAGTTGGCGCGATCACCTCTACGAAGCGCTGAAGGGCTTCGTCGGCAACGCCTCGAGCGAGTTCAACTTGGGTCAGATCGACGAAGCCGCATGGAAGCCGCTTGCCGAGAAGATGTCGTACATCCAGGGCGACTTCAACGATCCTGATACCTATGTCAGGCTCGGGAAGCAGCTGGATGACGCAGCGCATAAACATCAGACGGCGGGCAACGTCATCTTCTATCTTGCCGTTGCCGATCGGTTCTTCGGGCCGGTCGTGGACAAGTTGGGCGACAGCAAGCTGGTCGAGAGACCTGAGCAGGGCGGCAAGCTCAAATTCTGGCGTCGGGTCGTGATCGAAAAGCCGTTCGGCCACGATGTCGAATCAGCGCGCGAACTGAATGCTCGCATCCTGCGGACGCTGCACGAGGAGCAGATTTTCCGGATCGACCACTTCGTCGGCAAGGACACCGTGCAGAACATCATGGCGCTCCGCTTCGCGAACGGGATCTTTGAGCCGATCTGGAATCGCGACCGGATCGATCACGTGCAGATCACCGCGACGGAGACCGTAGGCGTCGAGCAGCGCGGCAAGTTCTACGAAGCTACCGGCGCCTTGCGCGACATGGTGCCGAACCATCTTTTCGCCTTGCTTTCGTTGGTGGCGATGGAGCCGCCGACGACTTTCAATGCCGCCTCAATCCACACCCAGAAGGCCGAGCTATTCGCGGCGATGCCCGCAGCCAGGCCAGAATGGGCGATACGCGGCCAATACGGGCCAGGCAC
>Ga0066903_100001987_pt1 | contig 15603 bp, 16 predicted proteins | sample PanSoiMetaGPlot1_FD_67491 | JGI IMG/M metagenome (GOLD analysis project Ga0066903, IMG submission 67491) | Tropical forest soil microbial communities from Panama analyzed to predict greenhouse gas emissions - Panama Soil - Plot 1 (version 2) | ecosystem: Environmental > Terrestrial > Soil >... | reverse complement strand
GTGGGCAGCGAGGGCACGCTGGGGGTCATCACGCGGGTGCTGGTGCGGCTCGACGCGCTGCCGCGGCATCGGGCCGCCGCCCTGATCGGGCTGCCCGGGATCGACGCTGCGGTCGACGCGGCGCTGCAGCTGCTGGGCGAGCTGCCGCAGCTGGAGGCGGCCGAGCTGATGCTGCACGGCGGCCTGGAGCTCGTCTGCGGACAGCTGGAGCGGCCGCTGCCGTTGGCGGCGCCGTCGGCGGCCTATCTGCTGGTCGAGGCCGCGGGCGGCCGGCCCCAGCTGGAGCGGCTGGCCGAGGCCGTGGCGGAGGTCGTGCTGGCCGAGGACGCAGTGCTTGCCGAGGATGAGGCCGACCGGCGGCGGCTCTGGCAGCTGCGCGAGGGGCAGTCAGAGGCGGTGGTGCGCGGCGAGCGGCCGCCGCACAAGCTGGACGTGACCCTGCCGCTGGACGTGCTGGCCGAGTTCGTGGAGCGTTGCGAACAGGCCGTGGCCGCGCTCGACCCGGGATTCAGCGTGATCAGCTACGGCCACATCGGCGACGGCAACCTGCACGTGAACGTGCTCGGCCCCGAACCCGACGACGAGCGCGTCGACGACGTCGTCCTCGGCCTCGTCGCGGAGATGGGCGGCAGCATCAGCGCCGAGCACGGCATCGGCATCGCCAAGGCCGCCCGCCTCGGCATGGGCCGCACTCACGCCGACATCGAGGCGATGCGGGCGGTCAGGTCCGCCCTCGACCCCGACGGGATCATGAACCCGGGAGTGATCTTCCCCATCATCAGTTGAAACAAAGGTGCCTGGCACCTTTGTTTCATCCACTGATGTCTTTCAGAGTGCGCCGAGCTCGCGGGCGGCGTGCAGGTGGAACTGCAGCGCGAAGCCGAGGTCGTCGCGGTGGATCCGCTCATCGCGGTTGTGGACGCCGTCGTAGTAGACGTCCAGCGGCGTGTGGCGAGACGGCCAGAAGCCGTAGGCGACCGTGCCGAAGGCCTGACGCATCCAGTGGGCGTCGATGAACCCGGTGCTGATCGTCGGGATCAGGATCGCCCCCGGATCCTGCTGCTCGACCCACGAGCGGCAGACGTCGAACAGGGGCGTGTCGATCGGCGACGACGTGCCGCCGTAGACCGGCTCGGGGAAGCTCAGCTCGTAGCGGTGGTCGCTGCCCAGCGCGGTGCGCAGCTCGGCCTCGAGGTCGGCCGGCGTCGTGCCGGGCAGCACGCGGCAGTCGCACTCGACCGTTGCCTTCCCAGGCATCACGTTGCGGGCCGCGGAACCCTTGAGGCGCGTCGGGGCGATGGTCGACCCCACGAGCGTGGGCAGCTCGTTGGCGAGCTGGGGATGCAGCCCGCGAGCCCGCTCCATCGCCGCATCCAGGTCGCCGTCCACCGGCCCGGCCAGCAGCTCGATCAGGCGTGTCACCTCCGGCAGCAGCACCGTGTCGGTGCGGTATCGGGCCAGCCGCTCGATCAGCACCGCCAGGTGCGGCACGGCGTTGTCGCCGGACAGCGGCACCGATGCGTGGCCGGCCTCGCCGAGCGCGGTCACGTAGGCGGCCAGCGCGGCCTTCTCGCCCACATTGATGGAGTAGCCGATACGGCCGTCGGCCAGCTCCAGGCGGGCGCCGCCGCCCTCGTCGATCGCGTAGTCGGCGCGGATGTCGGGCCGCTCACGCACCAGCCACGACAGGCCCACGTCCCGGACGCCGTCCTCTTCGTCGGCCTGCGCGATGAACAGCAGGTCGCCGCGCGGCCGGTGGCCCGAGCGCGCCAGCGTCGCCATCGCCACCGCCCGGGTGGCCGTCTCGTCCTTCATGTCGGCCGCGCCGCGGCCCCACACGTAGCCGTGCTCGTCGAGGTGTCCCGCGAACGGCGGGAACCGCCAGTCCTGCGCGTCGGCGGGAACCACGTCGGTATGGCCCAGGAACGCCACCACCGGGCCGTCTCCGGTGCCGGGGATGCGCGCGATCAGGTTGGCGCGCTCCGGATCCTTCGCGGCCAGCTCGCACTCCACGCCCGCCGCCTCCAGGTACTCCTTGAGCAGCATCGCCGCCGCCGTCTCGCGCCCGGGCGGGTTCGACGTGTCGACCCGGATCAGGTCGCGCAGCAGCTCGGTGACCTCGTCGCGCAGAGCGGTCTCGTCCATCCGGCGATCCTAGCCAGGCGCGGTAGGCTTCAGGCGCAATGGAGCAGCGGCTCAGCCTGGTCACGCTCGGTGTCGGCGATCTCGCCGCGGCCCGCGCCTTCTACGAGGCGCTGGGCTGGAGCAGCGGCGCCGCTGCGGCCGACGACGTCGTCTTCTTCCAGGCCGGCGGCATGATCGTCGCCCTCTGGAGCCGGGCCAACCTGGCTGAGGACAGCGGTGTGGCCGAGGGCAGCGGCTGGGGCGGGATCACGCTCGCCCACAACGTGCGCTCGCCGCAGGAGGTCGACGCCGTGATCGAGGAGGCGCGGGCGGCCGGCGGCACGGTCACCCGCGAGCCCGCCGCCACCTTCTGGGGCGGCTACTCGGGCGTCTTCTGCGACCCCGACGGCTACCCGTGGGAGGTTGCGCACAACCCCCACTGGACGCTCGCAGACGACGGCTCGGTGCGCCTCTCCTAGCCCTCGCGCGGCGCCGCCGGCAGCACCAGCAGGAAGCGCGCGCCCTTGCCCTCCGACGACTCGATGGTGAGCTCGCCCTGCGCCAGGCGCACCCGCTCGATCACGGCCTCGAGGCCCAGGTGCCGCACTGCCCCGTGGTTGCCCAGCGCCCGGTCCGGATCGAAGCCGACGCCGTCATCCTCCACCAGGAACCGCACCTCGCCGTTCTCCTGCCACCCCCGCACGAGCAGATGACGGGCCCGTGAGTGCTTGCGGGCGTTGATCACCAGCTCCCGCACGGTGCGATAGCAGAGCGCCTCCAGCGTGCCGGTCTGGCGCGGCATGGTGACGTCCACCTCTGCGTCCTGCCACGGCCCGTCGGCGGCCACCGCCTCGAGCGCCGGGCCCAGGCCCTCGCGCTCGAGGCCGCGCGGGTACAGCTCGAACATCAGCCGCCGCGTGCGCTCCAGGGCCTCACGCAGCAGCTCCTCGAACGGCTTCAGCGAGGGATCACTGCGGGCGAGCAGCTGCAGCTGCATCAGCACGGCCGTCATCACCTGCACCGTGTCGTCGTGCAGCTCGGCGGCGATCCGGGCCTGCTCCTGCTCGCCCGAGGTGACCAGCTGCGCCAGCGCGTCCCGGCTGCGCCGCTCGGCGTCACGCAGCTCCGTGATGTCGACGACGACCGACTGCGTGGCCGGCTGACCGTCGGCCTCGACGATGCGGGCATGCTGCTGGAGGCAGGTGCGGTAGCTGCCGTCCTTCGCCCGGATCCGGAATTCCGACTCGTACGCGTCGATCTGGCCGGCGCGCAGGGCGCGGTGCTCGGCCTGCACGCGCGTGCGGTCGTCGGGGTGGATCACGTCCCAGCCGCCGGGCCCGTTCACGATCTGCAGCCACTCCGCCTGCGAGTAGCCCAGCGCCGGCTCGATCTGGGGTGAGACGTAGGTCTGGCGGCCGTCCAGTTCGGCCCGGAAGATCACTGCCGGGACGTGCTCGACCAGGCTGCGGTAGGCGCCGCGGGTGCGGGCCAGCCGGCGGTCAGCCTTGCGCCGCTGGCGCACCAGCCACACGACCAGCCCGGCCGCGGCAACCACCAGCAGGGTGACCAGCACCGCCGCCGTCTCGACGGTGCTCGTGTACTCCGCGGCGGCGTCATTGCGGGCAGTCTGGGCATGCGCGGAGAGCTTGTCCGCGTCGGCCTGCATCTGGATGTAGGCGTCGGTGCCCGGTCCCTCCACCAGCCGCTGTGCCTCCGCCAGATCTCCGTCTTGCACCGCCTTGATGACCTGGCGGTCGACCGCGAGGAACTGGGCCATGTCGGCGCTGACCCGTCCGATCACGGGCTGCGCCGCACCGTCATGCGCGTACGTCGTCTTGAGGTCCTGCAGAGCCTGCAACACGATCGTCTCGTCCTCGTTCAGGCCCGCCCGCACAGTGTCCGCAGTGGTCGTGGGGAGCAGGTCCTGCTGGTCGTTCATCTCCGCCGCGTCGACCCGCAGCTCCTGCACCGCCAGCAGGTTCACGGTGGTGCGATTGCGGTCGTCGACCGCCTCGGTCACGCTCCACAGCTGCCAGCAGACGATCGCCGCGGCCACGACCAGCAGCGCGACCGCGATCCGGAACGTGATCCGGGAACGGCGCCGCGCGCGCGCCTCCTCCGGTGAGAGGTCGGTCAACTCCCCGGCGTACGAGGCTTCCGCGGGGCGCTGCATGTCAATCAGTGATCGTATCGAAGCCCTACCCGATCCGACGTAGAGGGGTGCTCCGAGCCGGGTATCCCGCCGCCCGGCGGCAGGCCGATCCACACGGCTGTCATCTTCCGGCCCACCGACAGCCGGACCTCCCGGCCGCAAGGAGCATCAACCCCAATGCCGCTTCTCAAGTCGCACGACCCCGCCCTCGACGAGCTGCGCGAGCGCCTCCACAGCCTCGACGCCAACTGCCTGACCAACCTCCGGAACGGCCTGGCCGCGGTTGCCGCAGGCGAGCTCACGGCCTCGGTCAAGCCCGTTACCACGCCGATTACGATCGCGGCCCGCAGCGCCGAGGTGCAGGAGCTGATCACGATCTTCAACTCGATGCTGGGCAAGGCGCAGGCCGCCCTGGAGAGTTACGAGGAGATGCGCGAGGAGATGCGCCGCACGCTGGGCGACCGCTCCTGCCTCTCCCAGCTGGAGCCGCGCCTGGAGAGCCTCGACCAGAACTGCCTCAGCAACCTCGGCGCCGGCCTCGAGGCCATGACCAGCGGCGACCTGACGGTCGACGTCAAGCCCGTCACGCACTTCCTGACCGCGCAGCCGGGCGCGGAGCTGGGCACGCTGGGCACGATCTTCAACTCGATGCTGGCCAAGGCCCAGGGCGGCCTCGAGCTCTACAACACCACGCGCCAGCAGCTCGCCGGGATGATCCGCGAGATCGGCACCACCGCCGAGAGCGTCTCCTCAGCCTCGCAGCAGATGAGCGCCTCGGCCGCGGAGACCAGCCGCGCGATCGAGGAGATCGCCCGCTCGGTGTCGGACGTTGCCAGCGGCGCCAACCGCCAGACCACCATGATCGCCGACGTCGAGCAGATCACCGACGAGGCCGTTGCGCTGGGCGGCGAGGCCCGGGCCATGGCCGAGCAGGGCGTGATCCTGACCCAGCAGATCTCGGGCATCGCCGACCAGACCAACCTGCTGGCCCTGAACGCGGCGATCGAGGCCGCCCGGGCCGGTGATCACGGCCGCGGCTTCGCCGTCGTCGCCGAGGAGGTGCGCAAGCTGGCCGAGCAGGCGGCCCAGACCGCCGGCGAGACCAAGGACGCCTTTCACGGCATCGCCGGGAGCATCGAGTCGGTGGCCGGCTCGCTGACCCGCGTCTCCACGTCGGCGGGCGAGGTGGCCGCGGTCGCCAACGAGTCGTGCGCCGCCGCCACCGAGGTCTCGGCCTCGACCGAGCAGACCAGCGCCTCCACCCAGGAGGTCTCGGCCGGCAGCGAGATGCTGGCCCGCACGGCGGGTGACCTCACCCAGCTGGTCGAGCGCTTCACGGTCTGACCCCAGGCGCGAGGGCGGTGCGGCTACTCGATCATCGAGTGCCGCACCGCCAGCGCGACCGCCTGCGTGCGCGTGTCGGCCTCGAGCTTGACCATCGCGTTGCGGATGTGGGTGCGCACCGTCTCCGGGCTGATCGCCAGCCGCTTGGCGATCTCCGGATTCGACATGCCCTTGGCCAGCAGGCCCAGGATCTGGCGCTCGCGGTCGGACAGCTTCGGCAGCCGGTCGGTGGCGGTCTGGTTCATCAGCTGGCCGGCCAGCGTGGGGTCGACGTACGCACCCCCCGAGGCGACCTGCTTGACCGCGCGCACGATGTCGTCGGGCGGGGCGTCCTTGAGCACGTAACCACGGGCCCCGCAGTCCATCCCCTCCGAGAGCAGGCCCCGCTCCTTGAAGCCGGTCAGCAGCACCACCGCAACATCGGGATGGGCCGCGCCGATGGCACGGGTGGTCTGGAACCCGTCCATCCCCTTCATCATCACGTCCATCACCACGACCTGCGGGCGGCGCCGGTTGACCAGCTCGAGCGCGGACTCGCCGGAGCTGGCCTCGCCCACGACCTCCAGCTCGGGGTCGCTCTTGAGGATCATGCGCACCCCCATGCGCACGGCGGCGTGGTCGTCCACGACGAGGCACTTGACGGGGGTCTGTGCGTTCATCAACGGCATCTTCTCACGAAGTGGCACTCGCAACCATGTCCCGCCCCCTCAGCGCTCGGCGACGAGCCAGGCGAAGCCGAGCACGCCGCGATAGTGATCGCGGTACTCGGACCAGCGCCGGTCGGCGAACGCATCCGCCGCGGGCTCGCCCAGCGAGCGCACGCCCTCGCCCCAGCCGCCCTCGAAGGCGTCCCACTCCTCCTGGCTGGAGCTGTCCAGCGAGACCACCTGCCAGCCCCGCTCACGGGCTGCATTGGCCAGGCCGCCAGGCCTGTCCGGCAGCGGGCCGAACACCTGCTCGCACCACGCGTCGGGGGGCTGCTGCCAGCAGCCGTCGCCGATCGCGAGCCGTCCCGACGGCATGAGCTCGCCGATCCGCTCGAGCGTCGGCCCCAGCCCGCCCAGGACATGCGCCGACGCCACGCAGAGCGCAGCCTGCGCCGGCCCCCGCCAGGACCCCGCCTCGCCACAGACGAACTCGACCCGCCCGCCCAGCCCGCGTGCGGCCGCAGTTACCCGGGCGGCGGCGATCGCCGCGGCGTCGGTGTCGATCCCGACCCCGTGCGCACCGGCGGCGCAACATTCCAGCAGCAGCGCGCCGCGGCCGCAGCCGAGGTCGACGATCAGCCCGGGATCGTGCGCGGTGAGGGCGGCGACCAGCCCGGCCGCACGCGCGTCGCCCAGGGGCGCGTTGAAGCGCAGGTTCGCGGCGCCGGCCCGCTTCCAGCGCTCCTCCAGGTCATGACTCCTCGTGCAGGTAGCGCGTCTCGGCGAAGACGCGCCGTACCATCGGCTCGAAGAACTCGACCGGGCGCGACTCGAACGCCGGATCGAAGCAGTTCTGGTCGTAGCGCTCGCAGAACTCGGCGCAGTCGTCGAACCAGGGGTGATCGCGGTAGCGGTCGCGGGCATTGCGGTCACCACCGGTCAGGTGCGCCGTGTAGTACATCTGGAACAGCCCGTGGTGCTTGACGACCCAGCAGATCCGCTCCTCGACGTACGGCTTGAGGATGGCGGCGACCATCTCGCCGTGGGTGTAGGGAGCCAGCTCGTCGCCGATGTCATGCAGCAGCGCGGCCACGACGTACTCCTCGCCACGGCCGTCGTCGGACGCACGCGTGGCCGACTGCAGCGAGTGCTCGTAGCGGCTGACCTGGTAGCCGGCGAACGAGCGGTTGAGGTTGTCGAGCGCACCCAGCAACCGGTCCGGGAGCTCGGTCATGTAGGCGTCCTCGTAGCGGGCGAGCAGGGCGCAGTCCTGCGCCGTGGCGTCCTGCATGCGCGTGAACGAGACGGTCTGCATCGCACCTCCCTTGTCGTGTACCGACTTCCCCGGCCGCCGCGCGTCTTACCCCGCGTCGCCTTCGTCGCCCAAACCCTACCCGGGCACCACGCCGCCGCACCACCCGACCGACGGAGCCGGGAGGCGTGACCGCACCCGAATTCGCCGGCCGTCAGCTGCTCAAGCTGGCCCTCACCGTGCTCGGCATCTCATTGATCGCGTTCGCCGGGTTCAAGCTGATGCCGGGTGACCCGGCGCTTGTCGCCTGCAACCCCAGAGCGCACGAGTGCGGCCCCGCGGCGCTGGCCCGGGCACGCCATGAGATGGGCCTCGACCGGCCCTTCCTCGTCCAGTACTGGTTCTTCATCAAGACCTGGCTGCAGGGCCACCCGCTGGGCTGGGACGCCGCCTGGCCGGCCTTCGTGAACACGGTCTCGCTGCTGACCGGCGTGGTCATCATCGAGATCGTCGTGGGCACCGCGATGGGCGTGCTGGCCGCGGTGCGCCACCGGCAGTGGCAGGACAAGGCGGTGATCGTGGCCTCGGCGATCCTGATCGCGCCGCCCACGTTCCTGTTTGCGACCCTCTTCCGCTACATCTTCACGTCGCCCTTCGCGTTCAACGGCCGGCTCGACCTCTCGAAGACGTTCATGATCGACGTCGACCCGCCGCCCTTCCCCCAGCCGCTCGACCCGTCGTACTGGATGGCGCACTTGATGTGGCCGTCCCTGGCCGTCGCCACGGGAGGCATCGGCATCGTGGCGCTGGTCGCGCGCAGCTCGCTCCTGGACGTGTTCGGCCGGGAGTACACCACCGCGGCGCGCGCCCGCGGCGTCGACCAGCGCCAGATCATCACCCGCCATGCGCTGCGGGAGATCGCCCCGACGATCATCACCACCGTCTTCCTGGTCGATATCGCCCGGCTGCTGCTGGCAGAGGCCCTGGTGGAGGTGGTGTGGTCGTGGCCCGGCGCCGGCAGCCTCGCGATCGGCGCCGCGGGCGCGCGCAACGGGCCGCTGCTGGTGACGACGGTGATGCTGCTGACCCTGACGGTGGCGATCATCGCGACGCTGGTCGACATCCTGCATGGCGTGATCGATCCGCGCGTTGCCTCCGCGCTCGATTAGGATCCCGCGATGCCGATCGACCGCCGGATCACGCTCAGCAACTGGCTGGAGGCCCCGAACAACCGCTGGAGCTTCCAGCACGTGCGCGAGATCGTGCCCACCGCCCTGATCGCCCGCGACGAGCGCGGGCCCTCGCCACTGCCCGAGCGGCCGCTCGGGCTGGACGATCTCACGGTCGAGGCGCCCTCCAGCAGCGTGCCGCTGATGGAGCACCTGGAGGCGACCTGCTGCGACGGGATCGCGGTGCTGAAGGACGGCGGGCTCGTCTACGAGCGCTACCTGAACGGGATGACGCCGCGCACGACGCACCTGCTGATGAGCGTCTCGAAGTCGTTCTGCGGCGCCCTGCTCGGCATCATGGACGGGCGCGGTGTCGTCTCGGTGGACGACAAGGTCACTGACATCGCCACCGACCTGGCCGGCACGGCGATCGAGGGCGCGACCGTCCGGCAGCTGATCGACATGACCGCCGGCACGGACTGCCTGGAGGACTACGACACATACGACGACCCCGACGGCGACGCCCCGCTGCTCGAATACGAGCGCCAGTCGGGCTACCGGCCGCTGGACGGCCGCCCCTTCGTCGGCATCCTCGAGCACTTCAAGACGCTGGGCAACGTGCGCGAGCACGGCGAGGCGTTCGAGTACCGCTCGGTGCTGACCAACATGGTCGCGCACGTGCTGGAGAGCGCGACCGGCACCCGCTACCCGGAGCTGCTGTCACGCGAGCTGTGGGCGCCGCTCGGCCCCGAGCACGACGCCGAGGTGATGGTCGACGGGCTGGGCTTCCCGGCCGTCGAGGGTGGCCAGTGCTGCACGCTGCGCGACCTGCTCCGCTTCGGCCATGCGCTCGGCTCGGGCGGGCGCATCGACGGCCGTCAGGTGCTGCCCGAGGCGTGGATCGCCGACACGATCGAGCCGGACGCCAAGGCCCAGGCCGACTGGGACGCCAGCGAGTATCGCTCCTGGGCGCCCGACGGCCAGTACCGCAACGCCTTCTGGGTGTTCAGGCCACACCGGATCTTCAGCGGCATCGGCATCCACGGCCAGTACTGCTGGAACGACCTCGAGGCCGGCGTCACCATCGCCCGCTTCTCTACGCTGCCCCAGGCGGTCAGCGACGAGGTGGAGGCCGACGTGCTGGCCGGCTTCGCCGCGATCGCGGCCGCCGTCTCATAGCCAGAGCTGCGTCTCCAGATCAAGCTCCAATGTGCGGCGATCGTCGGGGCGGCCCGGGGCTATCCTGACGAGGGTGAACGACGCCATTGTCGAGGCGACGGGGATCTCGAAGCGCTTCGGCCAGGTCGAGGCGCTCCGCGATGTGACGGTTACGATGAGCGACCGGGCGGTGGGCCTGCTGGGGGCCAACGGCGCGGGCAAATCGACGCTGATGCGGGTCATGCTGGGCCTCGTGCGGCCCGACCAGGGCGCGATCCGCGTGCTGGACATGGACGCCGCCCGCCGCTCGTGGGATGTGCGCCGCCGGCTCGGCTACATGCCCGAGCACGACTGCCTGCCGCTGGGGATGACGGCCGCCGACTTCGTCGTGCACATGGCCCAGCTGCGCGGCTTGCCCCACCGCATGGCGGTGCTGCGCGCCTCCGAGGTGCTGTTCCACGTGGGGCTCGAGGAGGAGCGCTCACGCCTGATCTCGACCTTCTCGGTGGGCATGCGCCAGCGCACGAACCTTGCCCAGGCGATCGTGCACTCGCCGCGGCTGGTGATCCTGGACGAGCCCACCAACGGGCTCGACCCGGCCGGCCGTGAGGAGATGCTGCACCTGGTGCGGCGGCTCTCCAGCGAGCTGGGCATCGCCGTGCTGATGTCCTCGCACCTGCTGGAGGACATCGCCCGCACCTGCGACTCCGTGGTCGTGCTGCGCGAGGGCGAGGTGGTCGTGAAGCGCCCGATCGGCCAGGACGAGATCGAGAGCCGCGGCGAGCTGCACGTGCGCGTCTCGGGCGACCGTGCCGCCTTCCTGGCCGCGCTCCGCACCCGCGGCGTGAGCGTGCGCGAGGACGGCGACGAGGCCCTGCTCGTCATGGCCCACCACAACCAGAGTGAAACAAAGGTGCCTGGCACCTTTGTTTCATCCGAGGGTTTGCACGATGCCGTGCGCGATGCCGCGGCCGAGGCCGGCGCCGGGCTGCGCGAGCTGCGCCCGGCCGGGCCCACGCTCGAGGACAGCCTGATCGAGGCGATCCGGTGACCGTCACCCGGGTCCACGACGTGCGCTTCACGCGCTTCGACGGCGAGCTCGAGGGGCAGCGCCAGGCGGTCTGGTCGCTGGCCCGCTGGAGCGCCCTGCGCTCGATGGGCGCGCGCCGCAGCTGGAAGGTCAAGCTGGTGCCGATCGCACTGACGCTGGTCGCGTTCGGGCCGGCGATCGTGGTGCTGGGCCTGCGCGCGCTGTTCTCCGCGCAGATCCCGATCAACATCGCGACGGCCCTGCCCTACAAGAACTACGACGGCCTGATCGGCCTCACCATCCTGCTGTTCGCGGCGGTGATCACGCCGGAGCTGCTCTGCCCCGACCGCCGCGACCGGGTGCTCACGCTGTACTTCGCCACGGCGCTGACCCGCACCCAGTACGTGGTCGGCAAGATCCTGGCCGCGATCCTGCCGTTGCTGTGCGTGACCCTGTTCCCGGTCTGGTTCCTGTACGCCGGCAACGTGCTGTTCGCCGACCATCCGCTGGGCTACGTGCAGGATCATAAGTTCGACCTGCTGCGGATCACGGCCGCCGGCATCGCGATCGCGGTCTTCTACGGCCTGGCCGGGCTGGCCATCGCCTCGCTCACCGGACGGCGCGCGTTTGCGATCGGCGGCTACCTGGCCTTCATGACCGTCCCGGTGATCGTGGGCGGCTCGCTCGCCGACGGGCTGGGGCGACCCGGCCTGCTTGTGATGGCGACGGCCGCCATCCCGATCCACGTGGCCGAGTCGCTCTACCCCGGCTTCGAGGGGGACGGACCCTCCGCCGCGGCCTGGGCGGTGGCGTACCTCGTGGTCGTGGTCGGCTGCCTGGCGGTGCTGATCCGCCGCTACCGGGCGGTGGAGGTATGAGCACGCCGGCCGCGATCGAGTTCGACAAGGTCTCGCGCTGGTACGGCGACACCGTGGCCCTGGCGGATGTGACCTTCACGGTGGGCCCAGGGGTGACCGGGCTGCTCGGCCATAACGGCGCGGGCAAATCCACGGCGCTGCGGTTGTGCGGCGGCTTCTCGACACCCAGCTCGGGCACCGTGCGCATCCTCGGACTCGACCCCAAGGCCAGCCCCGACGTCTACAAGCGGCTCGGCATCGTGCCCGACCACAGTCCGCCCTGGCCGTTCCTGACCGCGCGCGAGGTGGTCTCGATCTGCGCCAGGCTGCGCAAGGTGCCCGACCCCGCGGCGGCCGCAGAGCGCGCCCTGACCGAGGTCGACCTGATGGACGTGGCCGACCGCAACGTGGGCGGCTTCTCCCACGGCCTGCGCCAGCGGGTGAAGCTGGCCCAGGCGCTGGCGCACGACCCCGAGGTGCTGCTGCTGGACGAGCCGCTGAACGGCCTCGACCCGCAGCACCGCCGGCACGTGGTCGAGCTGCTGCGACGGATGGGTGAGTCGGGCCGCACGGTGATCGTGTCCTCGCACGTGCTGCACGAGGTCGAGCGGATGGCGCCGCGTGTGCTGGTGCTCGTCAACGGCCGGCTCGTGGCCGAGGGCGAGACCGCCGAGATCCGCCAGCTGATCGCCGACCGCCCCCGCCAGGTGCGGGTCACGGCCGAGGGTGACCCGCGCCCGCTGGCCCGGGAGCTGGTCGGCAGCGGTGCCGTCTCGGCCGTGCACCTGGAGGACGGCCACGTCACCATCGACACCGAGGACGTGGAGGCGTTCAGCCGGCTGCTGCCGGCAGCTGCCCGCGACACCTCGACGACGCTGAAGCGGGTGGAGCCGATCGGCGACGACCTCGAGAGCGTCTACACCTACCTGCACGACCGCGCCCGGGGGACGGCCCGGTGAGCTGGCCCGTCGTGAAGCTGACGGTGCGTGCGCTGCTGCTGCAGAAGCGCACGCTCGCACTCGCCCTGCTGGCCTACGCGCCGACGCTGATGGCATTCGTGTTCGCGGTGGGGGCTCGGGCCGACGCGAACCACCACCGCTTCTACTCCCACCTCGTGCAGGACCTGATGGTGCCGGTGGTGACAGCGCTCGTTTCGCTCGTTGTCGGCGTGAGCGCGATCGGCGACGAGCGCGAGGACGGCACCATCCTCTACCTGGCCGCAACCCCACTGTCGCGCCTCAGCATCGTGGTCTCGAAGATCACGGCGGCCTGGATCGTGGCCTTCGCGCTGCTCGGGCCGAGCCTGGTGCTGAGCTGCCTGCTGGCGCTGGGCGGCGACGTCACGCTTGGCCTGATCGTCTGGCCCCTCCTGGGAGTCGCGCTCGCGGCGCTTGCCTATGCGGCCGGCTCGGCCTGGCTCTCGCTGCGCGTGCGCCGCCCGATCGTCGTCGGCATCCTCTACATCATCCTGTGGGAGGGCTCGATCGCGACCTACGCGGCGTCCGCCGATCGGCTCTCGATCGCCGCGTATGGGCGGGCACTCGTGGCGGAGAAGCTGCCGCAGGCGGCGGCGCCAGTCGTGTCGCCTGCGCGGGCGACGCTGATCCTTATCGTTGCCACGGCGTTCCTGGCGTGGCTGGGTGGGCGGGCTCTGCGGCGCACCGAGCTGCCCTAGCGCTGATCCCCGCCGACCCCCGGGTTCTGATCGCGCACGATCATCACCACCGCCCCGATGATCAGCCCGGCGCCGACCACGACGCTCCACGTGACCGGCTCGCTGAGCAGCGCCGCACCGAGGATCACGGCCACCACTGGGTTGACGTACTGGTGCGTGACGACGGTTGAGATCGGCAGCTTGCCCAGCAGCCAGACGTAGGCGCTGAAGGCGATCAGCGAGGCGAACATCAGATAGATCACGGCCGCGGCACTGGCGGCCGAGAACGAGCCCAGCCGCTCTCCGGCCACCAGGGAGAGCGACAACAGCAGCAGCCCGGCCGCCGTCATCTCGATCGCCGAGGCGACGAAGGCGTCGCCCGGCAGCCGGTACATCTTCGCCCCGTAGAACGAGCCCGAGCTCCAGTTGAACGGCACCACCAGGCAGACCGCCAGCCAGCCCAGCGGCAGCCCGCCGCCGCCGACGCTCGGCGCCAGCAGCACCGCCACGCCGGCGAAGCCGGCCAGCACCGCGGCCAGCGCCACGGGGGGCACGCGCTCGCCGCTCAGCCGTCGGTAGATCACGACCCAGATCGCGGCCGTCGAGGCGATCACGGCGGCGATGTTCGAGGGGATGTGCTGCTCGCACACCGTGATCAGCCCCACCGCGCCCGCCAGCAGCCAGCAGCCGACCACCGTTGCGCCGAGCAGCTCGGTCGGGGGCGGGAACGGGCGCAGCCGGCCCACTGCGCCCAGCACGCCGAACAGCACCAGCCCCGCCGCCAGGAAGCGCACGCCGCAGCCCATCAGCGGCGGGATCGTGCGCACGCTGACCCGGATCGCCAGGTACGTCGAGCCCCACACCAGGTAGATGCACGCCATCGCCGCGACGGTGGCCGTGCTCCACTGGATCCGCTTCGCGGCGGTGCTCAGGTCGACCGGTTCCCGAAGGCAGCCCGGTCGTCGGGCGTCAGCCCGGCGAAGCCGTTGCCGAGCCCGCCCCCGGCGAGCAGCTCGCGCGCCGGGCCCAGCATCCCCGCGTACGCGGAGCTGGCCAGCAGCGAGCCGGTGGAGATGCGGCGCACGCCCAGCGCGCCCAGCTCCGCGACGGTGGGGCCGTTCGGCAGTACCAGCACGTTGACGGGCGCGTCCACCGACTCGACCACGGCCCGGATCTGCCCGGGATCGCGCAGGCCGGGCGCGTACACGGCGTCGGCCCCGGCCTCGCGGTACGCCCTGAGCCGTGCGATCGTGTCGTCCAGGTCGTCGACGCCGTGCAGGTGGTTCTCGGCCCGTGCGGTCAGCACCATCCGCTCGCCGCGGTGGGCCGCATCGGCGGCGGCCGCCACCCGCTCCGCCGCGGTGTCGACCGGGTCGATGGAGTCGGTGGCGGGGTCGTAGTCCTCGATCGAGCAGCCCGCCGCGCCGGCCTCGCCCAGCATGGCGACCGTCTCCGCAACGCCGGCGGGATCGGCGGCGAAGCAGCGCTCGCTATCGACGGAGAGTGGCAGCGGCGTCGCCACGGCCAGCGAGCGGACGTGCACGATCAGCTCCTCACGGCTGACCTGCTGGTCGTTCCGCCCCAGCGTCCAAGCGAAGCCGGCACTGGTCGTGGCCAGCGCCGGGAACCCCAGTGCAGCCAGCAGCCGCGCCGATCCCGGATCCCAGGCGTTCGGCATCACGAACACCTGCGGGCCCTCGTGGAGGCTGCGAAACCTGCTGCGACGGTCGGCCACGGTCATGGTCGCCTGACGATAGCCAGGCACCCCGCCCGGCCGCAAAAGGCGCGGGCCCTGGCTAGCCTGCCGCGATGCAGCGCCTGCTCCTCCCCGGTCGCTCCGCCCGCGCCGTTGCCGCAGCCGACGCGGTCGGCCTGGCCGTCTTCGTCGTCGCCGGCTACAGCTCCCACCACGACGGCCTGGCGGCCGGTGGGCTGGCCCGCGACCTGGCCTGCTTCCTGACCGGCTGGTTCGTGCCGGCTGCCATCTTCGGCGCCTACCACAGACGCGCGCTGCGTCGTCTGCTCCTCACATGGCTGGTGGGCGTGCCGCTGGCCGTGGCCGCCCGCGCGCTCGTGCTGGGCGAGCTGAGCGACGGCGACGAGCTGGCCTTCCTGGTCGTGGCGCTGGTCTTCACGGCCGTCTTCGTGGCCGCCGCGCGGCTGCTGCTCTCGCTGCGTCGCTAGACGACCACCGAGGCCAGCACCGGGCCGGTGGG
>Ga0066903_100001986_pt1 | contig 15604 bp, 13 predicted proteins | sample PanSoiMetaGPlot1_FD_67491 | JGI IMG/M metagenome (GOLD analysis project Ga0066903, IMG submission 67491) | Tropical forest soil microbial communities from Panama analyzed to predict greenhouse gas emissions - Panama Soil - Plot 1 (version 2) | ecosystem: Environmental > Terrestrial > Soil >... | reverse complement strand
TCGTCGTCGACGCCGAAGCGCACGCGCACCACGCGCTCGCCGCGCTTGAGCTTCTCGGCATCCTCGGCGCGCACGCGGCGCTGGCGCACCAGTTGGCATTCGCCATCGGCAATGATCACCTTGAGGCCGCGCTCGGCGGTGCGCATCGCCTCCTTCAACGTGGCGGCCATCTTGGCGACGCTGTAGGTCCGCACCGTGCGCAGCCATTTGACGCCGAGCGATCGCAGCGTCTGCTCGATGGTCATGCCCGTCGGCGTGCCGCTGCGGTTGCCCGCACTCGACGGCAGATATTGCTGCCCGGTGGCGGAGGCATAGCCGTTCTGCATCACCACCAGCACGCCGTCGCCCTTGTTGAACAGGTTCGAGGCGACGCCGGTGATCACGCCGTTGTGCCAGAACCCGCCGTCGCCCATGACAGCGATCGGCCGGCGGTCGAGGTTCGGACCGACGGCGGCGGCGCTCGCGAGCGACATGCCATAGCCGAGAATGGAATTGCCCAGGCTGAATGGGGCGAAGGTCGCAAACGAATGGCAGCCGATGTCGGCGCTGATATGGGTCGGCCCGAGCTCGCGCTGCATCAGCTTGATCGCGCTGAACACCGGCCGCTCCGGGCAGCCCGTGCAGAAATTCGGCGGACGGGGCGGGATGTCGCCGACCGCGGCGAGCGCGCCGGCCTTTGGTGCGAGCATGCTCTTGGCACGAGCCGCGATCTGGTCGGCATTGACGCCGGCCGGACGCGCTTCTGCGAAAAATGCGGCCAGGCCCTTGATCAACACCTCCGCGATGTACTCGCCGGTCTCGGGCAGGCAGCCCTTGCCGAGGACGCGGGTCTGCAGGTCGGCGCGTCGCAGCTCGACGTTGATTTTGTCCTCGATGTAGGCGGGCGAGCCTTCCTCGACCACGAGCACCGCACGTTTGCCGGCGCAGAAGTTTCTGATCTCCTCGGGCACCAATGGGTAGACCACGTTCAGCACCAGCATCGGCACGCGCGAGGCGCCGAACAGGTCGGCAAGCTCGAGCCGCGCCAGCGCGCGCAGCACGCCGTTGGTGAGCCCGCCCATGACGATGATGCCGACGTCGTCGAGATCACCGGCAATCAGCTCGTTGAGCTTGCGCTCGCGGATGAAGGCCTGCGCTGCCGGCAGCCGTTCTTCGACCTTGAGCCGCTCCTGGGAGAAGGTGACCGGCGGATGCGCCAGCCGGCCATACTGGAAGCGCGGCGGGCCGGCGATGCGGTTCTTGCCCGAGAAGTCGGCACGGCGATTGGCCTTGGCCTCGAACGCGCCCGTGACGTGGCAGGCGCGCACCCGCAGCTCCAGCATGACCGGCGCATGGCTCGCCTCCGACAGCTCGAAGCCTTGCTCGACCATGCGCACGATGGTGGGCAGGTCGGGGCGTGGGTCCAGCAGCCACATCGACGACTTCATGGCATAGGCGTAGGAGCGCTCCTGGATCACGCTCGCGCCCTCGCCGTAGTCCTCGCCCAAAATGATCATCGCGCCGCCAACCACGCCGGGCGAGGCGAGGTTCGACAGCGCGTCGGCCGCCACGTTGGTGCCGACGATCGACTTCCAGGTAACGGCGCCGCGCAGCGGATAGTTGATCGAGGCGCCGAGCATGGCGGCGGCCGAGGCCTCGTTGGTGCAGGTCTCGAGATGCACCCCGAGATCGCCGATGATGTCCTCGGCGTCGACCAGCACGTCGAGCAGGTGCGAGACCGGCGCGCCCTGGTAGCCGCCGACATAGCTCACGCCCGACTGCAGCAGCGCCTTGGTCACCGCGAGGATGCCCTCGCCGTGGAAGGTCTCGCCGTCGCCGAGCTTGAGCGCCTGCACCTCTTTCTTGAAGGAACGTTCCATCTCGTGATTCTTCGCTTCAACCAGGGCTACGTCTACAGCGGCTTTGAAGGGAATTCCACGGGCGGGCCAGCCCGGCATGTGGTACTGTTCACGGCGGGGGCAGCATGGGAGCGAGCGGGGCTCATGGCGGTCACGATTGCGGTCACAATTTTTGGGCGCAGACCGTCTTCGCCGCGGCTTGCGAGGTCGACGTCCAGGCACGATGCGCGGCCGGCCGAATGCCGACCAGTGCCGGACCGGCATGGGCATGAGCATGGCTTCGGCCCGATCGCGCCTGGCGCACGGGCTGAGCCCGCGCCATGACGGCCTTGCAACCTGTCACGTTGGTGATCGGGGCATCGGGCGGCATCGGCGAGGCGCTGGCCCGCGAGTTCGCCAAGCATGATCATCGGCTGGTGCTGGTCGCGCGGCGGGAAGCCCCGCTCAGAACGACAGCCGACCGCATCCACGCCGAGGGGAAGCCGCGGCCTGATCTCATTGCCATCGATCTCGCCACCGACGGAGCCGGCGACCGTCTGGCGCAAGAGCTGGAACAGCGCGCGCTCGAGCCCGCAATTGTCGTCAACAGCGCGGGCTTCGGCCTGCTCGGTCTGGCGGCGACACTCGGCCGTGGCGAGCAGCTTGCAATGATCGATCTCAATGTCCGGCTGCTGACGGACCTGTCATTGCGCTGGATCGACAGCCTCGCCCGTCATCGCGGCGGGATTCTCAACGTCGGGTCGCTGACTGGCTATTATCCGGGGCCGGCCATGGCCGTCTATCATGCCACCAAGGCCTACGTGCTGATGTTTGGTGAGGCACTGCATTATGAGCTCAAGTCCAAAGGCGTCCGTGTGACAACCCTTTGCCCCGGTCCCGTCGAAACCGGCTTCATGGCGCGCGCGGGCGTGCGTCTCGGCGACTATCCCGGGAGCCTCGTGCTGCCGGTCGATCGGGTGGCGCGCCTTGGCTACGATGGATTTGTGCGGGGTCGCTCCGTCGTCGTGTGCGGCTTTGCCAATCATGCGGTGCTCGCCCTGCTGCGGCTGCTGCCGCGCGCGGTCGCCACCAAATTGGTTGGCATGAGTCAGCAGGACCGGCGGCGCGCGTTGCGGCGCGGGTGAAAATGGGCCACCCCGCGGCTGGCACCCGCGGAGCTATCTTATTCGTGGAGCATGATCTTTTTCCGAAAACCGGTATCCACTTTTCGGGATCATGCTCTAGAACATCCCGTTGTTGTTCGCGGACTTCTCCGGAATTGGCTGCACCACGTCCCAGTGCTCGACCACCTTGCCGTTCTCGAGCTTGAAGATGTCGACGATGGCGTTGCCGCGTGTGCCCGGCTCGCGCACGGCATGGACGTGGACGATCACATAGTCGCCATCGGCGAAGATGCGCTTGATCTCGCTGTGGCCGTTCGGGAACTTTTCCCTGAGGAAGTTGATGAAGCCCTTGAGGCCTTCCGGCCCGTCGGGGGCGGTCGGATTGTGCTGGGTATAGCGCGGTCCGAGATACTGCGAGGCCTTGTCGAAATCCTTCTGATTGAGCACCGCGTCGTATAGCGCGGCGACTGTCTTCTTGTTCTCCTCCATCTGCTTGGCGTCGGCCGCGAGCGCGGGCCGCACGAGCAGCAAGGCGAGGGCGGCTACAAGAGCGGCTACACATGCGAGCAGGGGATAGCGGGACATGACCGGGCTCCTTGGCTTGTTCCTCGGGTTCCATTCAGCCCCAGCGGCGCAAGGCTGTAAAGTGATGCGCCGCAGTGTCTGATACCATCTGTGCGTCCAAATCAGCGATAGCGCGAGCGTGCCGGGCGGCGCCCATCGCTGACCTCGCGCTGCCATGCTCGCGTACCGCCGTACGAGACGCGTCCCTAGCTTCCCCCGCTGAATTGGTCTATGCGGGGCTTCCGTCGGCGGCCGGATCGCCGACTGGGGAGCGGGGCGTCGAGTGGAACGGGATTCGTGAACGACAAGCCTGACAAGGCGTCCGAGGCCAGTCCGGCACTGCTGCACAAGAAGATGTTGCAGCTGTTGAGCAGTCTATGGGTGACTCGGGCGGTGGGAACGTTTGCGCGGCTCGGCCTCGCCGACGTGATGGAAGACGGCGTCGCGGACCACGCCGCGATCGCCGCGGCGCGCGGCCTCGTTCCCGACCGCGTGTACCGCCTGCTGCGCGCGCTCTCGACCGTCGGGATCGTCGCAGAATCCTCGCGCGGGCGCTTCGTGCTGACGCCGCTCGGACGATTGCTCGGCTCGCACGCGGCGAACAATACCAGGACGACCGCGATCTTTCTCAACGACTATTTTGCCGATATGTGGACGCATCTGGACGATGCGCTCGCCGGTGATCGCACCGCGTTCGAGGCGCTCAAGGGCCAGCCGTTCTTCGAGTGGCTCGGCGAGCATCCCGACGAAGCCAGGCGTTTCAACCGCATGATGCTCGAGGTGCACGGGCCGGAGACGCCTGCGATCGTCGCGGCCTACGACTTCTCGCGGTTCGAGCATGTCGTCGATGTCGGCGGCGGCAACGGCTCGCTGCTGTCGGCGGTGCTCGCCGCCTATCCGAGTTGCAGCGCGACGCTCTTCGACATGCCGGAGGCCATCGCTGCCGCTAGGCGCGGCGAAGGCGGACCGCTTCCGGGGGTGAGCTTCGCTGTGGGCGACGTGCTCACCTCGTCGGCGCCCGAGGGTGGCGACATCTATCTGATCCGCCACCTCATGCACGATTACGACGACGCCGATTGCCTGCGCATTCTTTCTAATGTGCGGCGGGCCATGCGGCCGACCGCGCGCGTGCTGGTGCTCGAGGCGCCGCTGCCCTCGGACGACAGCCCGGGGCCTGGCCGCTGGCTCGACCTGCAGGTGATGGTGCTGTGCGGCGGACGCGAGCGCACGGTCGAGGAATATGCGGCGCTGTTCGACAAGGCGGGCTTGCGCCTGGCGCGCACGATCCCGACCGCACATCCTGCGATGACCGTGGTCGAGGCCGTGGCGGACCAGGCGCGTGGCTGATCGATCGAGCGCGCTGGCGGAGGGGGCTTTGATCCGGCGCCGGCACGTCATCTATGTCGAGGGCTACGATCCGCAGGGCGCCGAGGGTTACTACCGGCTGTTCGAACGATCCTGGCGGCGCTTCCTCAAGATCTGGCCGCTCACGGCGAGGCTCGGCTCGCTCGAGCTCGATTCGGAAGACTTCGCGCACTGGGACGTTTCAGCGGCGGGTCCGAACTGGCAGGTCGCGACCCGCTACGACTTTTTGCGCCAGGAGCACTTCATCCGCGCCAACATGGCTGAGCCGTTGTGGCGGCAGTTGCCGCGCGCGCTGGGTTGGGCCTTCGATTATCTCATCGGCGGCACGCTCGTTCGCGTGTTGCGCGCGCGCCGGGAGTTCGCGCTCGTGCTGCTGCATTTCCAGCTGCTGCTCTGCCTGTGGATCGTGCTGGCCTTCGCCGGCGGATGGTTTGCGGCCGCCATCGCCCTGGATGGTCTCGCTCTGCCGGTCCCGATCGCATTTGTCGCCGGCATGATTGCCGGCGTCGTGATCCTGCTGAGTCTGCGGCCGCTCGCCGACCGCTGGTTCGTCATCCAGATCAACAATCATTGGCCGCATCTCGTCGCGTTCGCGCGCGGCAACGCCAGCTGCTTCGATGCCGCGATCGAAGCCTGCGCCCGGCGCATCGTCGCGACCGCGGGCGCGAACGAGGTCGACGAGATCGTCGTGGTCGGCCATAGCGGCGGCGGTGCGCTGGCCCCCGCGGCGGTCGTGCGCGCGCTCGCGCTCGATCCCGATGTCGGCCGGCGCGGACCGCGGCTGGTGCTCCTCGTGCTGGGCTCGATCGCCCCCGGGGCGGCGCTCCATCCCAAGGCCGCGGCGCTGCGGGCGGTATTTGCCCGGCTCGCGGTCGAGCCATCGGTCGTCTGGATCGATACCCAGGCGCGCAAGGACGTGATGAATTTCTACGACTTCGATCCGGTCGAAGGCATCGGGGTCGAGGTCGGCGCCGGGCGCTGCAATCCGCTGATCTGGACGTTGCGCCTCCACGACATGCTGTCGCCGGAATTCTATTGGCGGATTCAATGGAATTTCTTCCGCCGCCACTATCAGTTCATCATGGCCAACGACCAGCGCGCGCCGTACGACTATTTCATGCTGATCGGCGGGCCGGTCCCGGTCGCGGGCTGGGCGAGGGACGCGCACGGCGTGCTGGCGGCATTCGACGGCGACGGCAGATTGGCGCACGATCGCGTGTGCGCGCCAGCGCGCTAGGAGATTCTTGCGTGATACGTCGCCGGCACGTGCTCTATGTCGAGGGTTATGACCCGCAGGGTGCGGCCGGCTATCACGCCCTGTTCGCGCGTGAGCTCAAGCGGTTTCTCCGCGTCTGGCCGCTGCAGGCGAGCGTCGGCGAGCTGGCCGTCGATTCCGACGACCTGGCGCACTGGACGATCGAGACCACCGGTCCCGGCTGGCAGGTCGTCACGCGCTACGAGTTTGTTCGCCTCGAGGCGGTCATCAGCGCGAATCTGGCGCTGCCGATCGCGCGGCAGGTGCTGCGCGGCGGCCGTTGGATGCTGGACGATCTGCTCAGCGGAACGTCATTTCGCATCTTTCGCGCGTCGTGGCGTTTCGCGCTGCATCTGTTCCTTTTCCAGGCCATGCTCATCGTTTGGGTGGCGATTTCGCTAGCTGGCGGCGCGGTCATCGCCTGGTCGGCGGCTGCGTTCTTCGGATGGCCCGCATTCGCCGTCGCCCTGTTGGCGGCAGTGGCGGCGATTGCGATCTTCGCGGGCCTCGTTCCGCTCGCCGAACGTTGGATGGTGATCCGCATCGTGAATTGCTGGCCGCATTTGCGCGAGTTCGGGCGCGGGGCGCCCTCGGGCTACAACCGACCGGTGGAAGTGCTCGCCCAGCGGATCGTTGCCGCGGCGCGTTCCGGCGACGCCGACGAAATCCTCATCGTCGGCCACAGCGCGGGCTCGGCGGCCGGCGTGGCGGCGGTGGCGCGCGCGCTCGAGCTCGATCCCGATCTCGGGCGGCATCGGCCGCGCGTGACCTACCTGACAGTCGGATCGCTGGTGCCGGCGCTGGCGCTCCATCCAGCCGCCGAGCGGATGCGCGCGGCGATCCGGCGGCTCGCGGTCGATCCGGCCGTGCTTTGGGTCGAGTGCCAGGAGCACATGGACGTGATGAACTTCTGGGGCTTCGATCCGGTCGCGGGCTGCGGCGTGGATGTCGGCGCGCAACGCCATAATCCGACGATCTGGAACGTGCGATTGCGCGACATGCTGGCGCCGGCATTCTTTCGGCGATTTCGTTGGAGTTTCTTCCGACTGCACTATCAGCTCGTCATGGCGAACCACGTGCGCGCGCCCTACGATTATTTCATGCTGGTCTGCGGCCCGTTGCCGATCGCGAGCTGGGCGAAGGACCCGGCTGGCGCGCTGGCGCAATTCGATGCGGATGCGGGATTGCTGGAGGATCGCGCCAGGAAGGAGCGAATAGTGAGTAGCGAATAGCGAAAAGGCTCGGTCCCCTATTCGCTATTCGCCATTCGCTACTCGCTCTCTTCTCATCCTATCGACAATCGCTCGATCACCTCCGGCGGTATTGGCGCGCTTTTCATCGTGCCGTTGGTGGCGTCGCCCTGAACCCACACCCGGGTCTCGAAGCCCTCGACCGCCAGTGCGCCGTTCTTGTGCAGGCGATGGATGAGATCGAAGCTCGAGCGGCGCAACGCCGTGACCGTGGTCTCGATCGACACGTCATCGCCGAAGCGCGTCGGGATGATGAAGCGCGAGCGCGCATTGACCAGCGGATGCCCGGCGAAGTCATAAGCCCTGAGATAATCGTGCTTGGTCATGCCGAGGGCGCGCTCGATAAGCGCCGAGGTGCAGGCATCGAACATGGCGAAATAGCGGGGGTAGTAGACGATCCCCGCCGGGTCGCAGTCGCCCCACTCGATGCGGACGACGCGGGTGTTGACGAGCATTGAGCGTGTCCCCGACAAACGCTTCAGCGCGGCGCCATGCGCAGCGCGCCGTCGAGACGGATCACCTCGCCGTTGATGTAGGGGTTCTCGATGATGTGGCGCACCAGCGCCGCGAACTGCTCGGGACGGCCCAGCAGCTTGGGGAACGGCACCGCCGCGGCGAGGCTCTTCTGCGCCTCCTCGGGCAGCGCGATCAGCATGGGAGTGTGGAAGATGCCGGGCGCGATGGCATTGGCGCGGATGCCGAACTGGGCGAACTCGCGCGCCGCCGGCAGGGTGAGCGCGGCGACGCCGCCTTTGGACGCGGCATAGGCGGGCTGGCCGATCTGCCCCTCGAAGGCCGCGACCGATGCGGTCGAGATGATCACGCCGCGCTCGCCGTCGGCCAGCGGGGGGAGGCCCTGCATGTCGGCGGCGACGAGCCGCATCATGTTGAAAGTGCCGATCAGGTTGATCTGGATCACCCGCTCGAACTCGGCGAGCGGCATCGGGCCATCGCGGCCGACGATGCGCTTCGCCGGCCCGATGCCGGCGCAGTTCATCAGGATGCGCGCCGCGCCGTGCTTTTCGCGCGCCTGCGCGAGCGCGGCCACGGCCTGGTCGGAGCTGGTTACGTCGCACTGCACCGCGATGCCGCCGATCTTGGCGGCGACGGCCTGGGCGCCGGCGAGATTGATATCGAGGCAGGCGACCTTGGCGCCAGCGCTGGCGAGCATCTCGGCGGTCGCGGCGCCGAGACCCGAGGCGCCCCCGGTGACGATCGCGGCGTGTCCTTTGATGTCCATGGATCGCTCTTCCGTGGGTCAGTTGGCGCGTGCAGGGGATGCGGCGGCGGGATTCTCGATCAGCAGCGCGATGCCCTGGCCGCCGCCGATGCAGGCCGAGGCGATCCCGTAGCGCAGGCCCGAGCGCTTGAGGTCCCGCGCCAGCGTGACGGCGAGCCGCACGCCGGTCGCGCCCAGCGGATGGCCGATGGCGATCGCGCCGCCGTTGACGTTGAGCTTGCCCTCGTCGAGGCCGAGCTCGCGGGCGCAGGCCATGACTTGCGCGCCGAAGGCCTCGTTGATCTCGAAGCGGTCGATGTCGGCGAGCTTGAGGCCCGCGCGCGCGAGCACCGCCTTGATCGCCGGCACCGGGCCGATGCCCATGATCTCTGGCGGCACGCCCACGGTTGCGCCGGCGACGATGCGCGCGAGCGGAGCCTTGCCGGCGGACTTCACATAGCCGGACGAGGCGACGAGCGCGGCGGCCGCGCCATCGACGATGGCCGAGGAATTGCCGCCAGTCTGCACGCCGCCGAAGGCTGGGCGGATGGCCGCGAGCGCCTCGACCGGGGAGGGGCGCACATGGGTGTCGGTGGCGAGCTCCTTCGCCCCGCGCAGCTTGAGCGCGCGCGGCTCGTAGCCGTCGCGCTCGAAGGTCTCGTTCTTGAGTGGCGTGATCTCGCCGGCGAGGAAGCCCGATGTCTGCGCGGCAAGCGCGCGCTCGAAGCTCCGTGCCGCGAACGCGTCGACCTCTCCCCGCGTGATCTGGTATTGCCGCGCCAGGTTCTCCGCCGTGTCGCCCATGGTCGCCTTGGGCGCCGGATCCATCAGCGCCTCCCAGAGGAAGTCCTTGAAGTCGACCGCGCCCATGCGGAAGCCGCGCATGGTGTAGGAGACGACGGGATTGCGGCTCATGGATTCCGCGCCGACGCAGAGCGTGAGATCGACCCCCTTGTGGGTGACGTAGTCGGCGGCCTGCATCAGCACCTCGATGCCGGTGCCGCACACCCGCTGCACCATGTGCGCGGGCACCTCGATCGGCACATTCGCGTAAAGTCCGACGTGGCGCGGCAGGCAATAGGTGTCGAAGCTCGCCTGCGCCATCGACCCGGTGATCACGGCGCCGACGTCCTTGGGCGATACGCCGGAGCGGGCAAACACCTCGCGCGCGGCCTTGATGCCGAGATCGGTCGGCGACACCGCGCCCAGCGCGCCGTTGTAGTCGGCAAACGGCGTGCGCACCCCGTCGAGCAGCCAGATGTCGGTCCAGGTTGCGGTCAGCCCCGGTGCCTTTGCCATGGTCATGCTCCCGGTTCGATCACCAGCACGCGCGGCGACGGCTCGGCCGCATAGAGCTCGGCGACCAGGTCGGCGCGGCGGGCGAGCACCGCGCGCTGGTTGATCGATCCCTTGTCGGTCATCTCGCCGGCATCGAGCGAGGGCGGCTCGGCCAATAGGATGGCGCGACATATTCGGTTCGAGCTGCCGGTGCTGGTCTTGGCGAAGGCGGCAATGCGTGCGCGGAATTCGTCGAGCACGCGCCGGTCCTGGGCAATATCATCCGCGTTGGCGGCGAGCTTGCGGCAGGCCTCGACGTTGGGAAAGATCAGCACGCCAATCTCGTTGCGATCACCGCCGGCGATGACGACGTCGCGCGCATAGGGCTCGAGCGCCGCCAGCAAGCGCGCGCGCAAAGGCCCAACATTGACCCACGTTCCGGTCGCGAGCTTGAAGTCCTCGGCGATGCGGCCGTCGAACAACAGGCCCTCGCGCGGATCGGCAGGATCCTGGAATTTCACCGCGTCGCCGAGCCGGTAGAAGCCATGCTCGTCGAACGCCGCCGCAGTCAGCTCCTGCTGGCGCCAGTACCCTGGCATGATGTTGGGGCCGCGCAGCCGCGCCTCGAGCTTGCCCTCGCAGGGCACGAGCCTGAGCTCCACACCAGGCGCCGGCACGCCCATATTGGTCGAATCCTTGCTCTGCCACATGCGCCCAAGCGCCATCGGGGCGGTCTCGGTCGAGCCGAGCCCGGTGAGAAACATGATGCGCTCGCCGCAGGTCGCGTGAGCCAGCTCCTGCATCTCGTCGAACACCGATTGCGAGAGCGCGGCGCCGGCGAACCACAGCACCTTGAGGCGGCTGAAGAAGGTCTGCCGCAGCTGCGCGTCGGCGCGCAGATAGGGCAGCAGCGCCTCGTAGCCCTTGGGCACGGTGAAGTACCAGGTGGTCGCCACCTCGCGCAGGTTCTTCACCGTGGTCTCGATCGCTCCCGGCGCCGGCTTGCCCTCGTCGATATAGAAAGTGCCGCCGTTGTAGAGCACGAAGCCGAAATTGTGGTTGCCGCCGGCGGTGTGGTGCCAGGGCGACCAGTCGACGATGACCGGCGGCTCGTCGGCGAAGTAGGCGAGCTGCACCAGGATCATTGCCTGGTTGGAGCACCACATGCGCTGGGTGTTGATCACCGCCTTGGGCGTGCCGGTCGACCCTGACGTGAACAGGAATTTCACGATGGTGTCGGGCCCGACCTTGGCATGCGCAGCAATAGCGGATGCCGTCGACGTCGGCGCCAGCAATGTCTCGAACAGCGTTGTCGGCCGGCCGGGAGTCGGATTGCGCGTGACGATCACTTCAATGTTCTGTGGCACGATCGTCTCGATGGCGCGGCGGAAGGGCGCGCCGTCGGTGGCGAAGACCAAGCCGGGTGTGAGCAGCTCGAAGATGTAGCGCAGCTTGCTGAAGTCGTGCGAGATCAGGGAATAGGCGGGCGAGATCGGCGCGTAGGGGATGCCGACATACATGGCGGCGAGCGCGATCAGCGCATGCTCGATGTCATTGCCCGACAGGATGACGATCGGCCGCGCCGGCGACAGGTCGCGCGTCAGCAGCGCGGCGCCGATGCGGCGAACCTGCTCGACCGCCTGCGCGTAGGTCACCTTGCGCCAGCCGCCGGTGGAATCGCGCTGCGCCAGGAAGGTCCGTTCGGGCGCTGTTTCCGCCCAGTGCTCCAGCCGCTCGCTCAGCTTCTCCGGATAGGGCGGCAGCAGGTGCGGCGATCGCAGGTGGATGATGCCATCGGGTTTGCGCTCCACGATGACGTCACGCGGACCGAGCCGCACGGGCCGGTACGGCACAGCGGGAGCCGGATCGGGACGACTTTCCTTGAGCGAGATCGCCATGGCGGTCAGTTGGGCAAGGTTTTCGGCGCGCGCTTCTCGAGAAACGCCTTGAGCCGCGACTTGGCCTCGTCGTCGCCCTGGGCGATCGCGGCGATCAGCGACTCCGTGAGATAGCCGGCGGAGGGATCGGACTCCGCGATCCGCGGCAGCACGTGGGTGACGGCGAAATTGGTCATCGGCGCATTGCCGGCGATGCGCTCGGCAAGCTCGACGCCCTTGGCGAGGCCGGCGCCGGGGGCGACCAGATAGTGCGAGAAGCCGATCGCCTGGCCTTCCTCGGCGCTGTAGGTGCGGCCGGTGAGCATCATGTCCATCATCCGCGAGGTGCCGATCAGGCGGGTGAGGCGCACCGACCCGCCGCCGCCGACGAAGATGCCACGGCTGCCCTCGGGCAGCGCGTAATAGCTCGAGGCCTCCGCCACGCGGATGTGGCAGGCTGCCGCGAGCTCGAGCCCGCCGCCGACCACGGCGCCGTGCAGCACTGCGACCACCGGCACCTTGCCGAATTCGACGCGCTCGAAGGCGCGATGCCAGCTGCGGGAATGGGCGATGCCCTGGGCGACGTCGCGCGCCGAGAGCTCGCTCAGATCGAGCCCGGCGGAGAAGTGGTCGCCTTCCCCTGCGAGCACGACGCATTTGATGCCGTCCGGCAGCGCGGTGAAGAACGCCTCGACGCCGAGCACGGTCGGGTCGTCGAGCGCATTGCGCTTCGCTGCGCGCGCCAGGCGGAGAATGGCGATATTGCCCTGGCGCTCCGCTTTGAGCGAGCGCGGCAGGGGAATGTCCAATCCGCTAGCCGGTTTGCTCACAACGATCCTCTATTGGCCAATAGGTGTTCGGTGACATTTCCGCCCGGTGGGGTCAAGCATCACAGCACTTCGTAGACGTCCAGGCGCACGGCGTTCTTGTCGCGAGCGCCACGGGCAATGGCGATGATCCGGTTGAGCCAGTCGACCGAGGGGTCCGAGGCCTCGAACCGCATGACGGTGCGGAAGTAGTAACGGCTGGGATCGACCGGCTCGCCGCGCATGAGCGCGGCCAGCACCTCGGGCGGGCCATGGCGCAGCCCGTCGCTCTTGACCAGCACGCGGGCGCCGGTGTCGGTCTCGATGCCGTAGCGCGCCATGAGGTCGGCGGTGCCATTGGGGCATACGATCTGCCAGTCGGCGCCGGGTAGGATGCGGCCCCTGAGCTTGGGCCCATCGACCCGGCCGCCGGTGATGTCGATCACCCGCCGATCGCCATAGGGCGTCACGCCGAAGTGGCGGATGTCGGCGACCTCGGCATGGACGTGGAAAATCGGCTCGCTGGAGATCAGATTCATCGGGGCGCCGTCCTCTGGTTTTAGGCATTTGACCCCAGAGATGTGGCCCCGTAAATGAGCTTAAGCCGCTCACTGGAAGGCACGCATGTCCCGCTTTCTTTCCCTTGCCGAGGCCGTGGAATCGACCGTCCGGGATGGCGACACCGTGGCCATGGAGGGCTTCACTCACCTCATCCCCTTTGCGGCGGGGCATGAGGTCATCCGCCAGCGCCGGCGGCATCTGACGCTCATTCGGATGACGCCCGACCTGATCTACGATCAGCTCATCGGCATGGGCTGCGCCGACAAGCTCGTCTTCTCCTGGGTGGGCAATCCGGGCGTGGGCTCGCTGCACCGCTTCCGCGATGCGTATGAGAACGGCTGGCCCACGCCGATCACCATCGAGGAGCATTCCCACGCCGCCATGGCCAATGCCTACGAGGCGGGCGCGGCGGGACTGCCGTGCGCCGTCTTCCGCGGCTATCTCGGGGTCGACCTGCCGAAGGTGAATCCGAACATCAAATCCATCACTTGCCCGTTCACCGGCGAGAAGCTGGCGGCCGTGCCCGCGATCCGGCCGGACGTCGCCGTGATCCACGCACTTAAGGCCGATCGCGCCGGCAACGTGCTGATCGAGGGCATCGTCGGGGTGCAGAAGGAGGCGGTGCTGGCGTCGAAGCGTTCCCTCGTCACAGTTGAGGAGATCGTCGACGAGTTCGGCGAGCGCAGCGCCAACGCGGTGATCCTGCCGAGCTGGACCGTCGGCGCCATCGCCTGCGTGCCGGGCGGCGCGCACCCGTCCTATGCCCACGGCTACTACAAGCGCGACAACAGTTTTTACATCGCCTGGGACAAGATCGCGCGCGAGCGCGACGCGTTCTTGAGCTGGATGAAGACGAACGTGCTGGACAAGGGGCCGGAGGCGTTTGCTGGGCACTCGAACCGAGTGGGTGTGGCTGCGGAGTAGAAAGTAGATGACTCACACCGCGACCGAGATGATGACGATTGCCGCAGCCCGCGCGCTGCGCAACACCGACATCTGCTTCGTCGGCATCGGCGCCCCGTCGGCCGCCTGCAATCTCGCCCGCCTGACGCACGCGCCCGACATCACGCTGATCTACGAGTCGGGCACGCTCGCCACCAAGCCCGACGTGCTGCCGCTCTCGATCGGCGACGGCGAATTGTGCGACACCGCGCTCACCACCGTGTCGGTGCCGGAGATGTTCCGCTATTGGCTGCAGGGCGGCCGCATGACCGTCGGCTTCCTCGGCGGCGCGCAGATCGACCGCTTCGCCAATCTCAACACCACCGTGGTCGGCCCCTACGACAAGCCGAAGACCCGGCTGCCCGGCGGCGGCGGCGCACCGGAAATCTCCATCGCCTGCGGCGAGATCTTCATCATCATGCGCCAGGCGCCGCGCAGCTTCGTGCCGAAGCTCGATTTTGTCACCTCATTCGGCCACGGCCACGGCGGCGACGAGCGCGCCCGCCTCGGCATCAAGACCAAGGGCCCGACCAAGCTCATCACCGACCTCGCGGTGTTCGCGCCCGATCCCGAGACCAAGGAGATGACCGTCACCTCGATCCATCCCGGGGTCACGCGCGAGCAAATCCAGGCCAACACCGGCTGGCCCGTGCGCTATGCGCCTGATGTCGCTGGGACGCCGATACCCACTGATCAGGAGCTGTCCGTTCTGCGTGAGGTGCACGCGCGTACGGCGCGCGCGCACGGCGAGGCAGCGTGAGGAGCTTGACCCATGACCGAGCTACGCGACGTTTTCATCTGCGACGCCGTGCGCACCCCGATCGGACGCTATGGCGGCGCGCTCGCCAGGGTGAGAACCGATGACCTTGCCGCCGTGCCGATCAAGGCGCTGCTGCAGCGCAATCCGAAGGTCGACTGGTCGGCGCTCGACGAGGTCGTGCTCGGCTGCGCCAACCAGGCCGGCGAGGACAACCGCAATGTCGCGCGCATGGCGCTGTTGCTGGCGGGCATCCCTGACTCGGTGCCGGGCGTGACCGTCAACCGGCTGTGCGCCTCCGGGCTGAACGCCATCGGCGACGCCGCGCGAGCGATCCGCTGCGGCGAGACCGAGCTCGCCATCGCCGGCGGGGTCGAGTCGATGACGCGGGCGCCGCTGGTCATGGGCAAGGCGCAGGAGGCGTTCCAGCGCTCGGCCGAGGTGCACGACACCACGCTCGGCTGGCGCTTCATCAACCCTCTGATGAAGTCGCAATACGGCGTCGACTCGATGGCGGAGACCGGCGAGAACGTGGCCGAGGAATACCAGGTGGCGCGCGCCGACCAGGACGCCTTTGCGCTGCGCTCCCAGCAGCGCGTCGGCAAGGCAATCGCCGCGGGCTACTTCGCCGAGGAGATCGTTCCGGTCGAGGTGCCGGGCGGCAAGGCCGGACCAGTTAAAGTGGACAAGGACGAGCACCCGCGGCCCGACACCACGCTCGAGGGTCTCGCCAAGCTCAAGCCCTTCGCGCGCAATCCCGGGACCGTGACGGCGGGCAATGCGTCGGGC
>Ga0066903_100001985_pt1 | contig 15604 bp, 13 predicted proteins | sample PanSoiMetaGPlot1_FD_67491 | JGI IMG/M metagenome (GOLD analysis project Ga0066903, IMG submission 67491) | Tropical forest soil microbial communities from Panama analyzed to predict greenhouse gas emissions - Panama Soil - Plot 1 (version 2) | ecosystem: Environmental > Terrestrial > Soil >... | reverse complement strand
CGTCACGACGAACTCACTGCCGGACCCTGGCCCATCGCTGCGGGCTTCCACCGAGCCGCCGTGCATTTCCGCAAGCCCTTTGACGACGGCCAGGCCTTGATGCCGAGCCCTGCGCCGTCGCCGCTACCCTTCTGAAACATGTCGAAGATCCGGTGAATGAGGTCCGGTGAAATGCCACGACCGTTGTCTCGCACACGCATCACGACAGACGCAGTGTCCTGCTCGAGCGCCAGATCGATCTTCCCGCCTTCAGGCGTGAACTTCACGGCATTGGACAGCAGGTTCGACAGGATTTGGCGGACGCGGGTGGGATCCGCCATCACGTAGACGGGGCACGGCGGAAGCGACGGCGTCACGTCGATGCGACGCGCGGCCACATCGGCCGCGATGACGCTGAGCGAATCGTCCACGACCTCGCACAGGTCGACGCTGGATTTGCGCAGTTGCAGTTCGCGTCGGGCCAGACGCGACAGATCAAGGAGATCGTCGATCAGCAAGCGCAGGTGGTGGCTTTGCCGGTCAATCACCGCGATGGCGCGTTGGCGGGATTTGTCGCTCGGAGCCGCGTCCAGGAGGCGAGACGCGACGGTAATCGCGCTGAGCGGCTGCCGCAATTCGTGCGCGACCTGCGCCAGCAAGTCCGTCTTGAGCTGACTCTCCGACTCGGCCTCGCGCCGGCGCGACAACTCCTGGTCCGCTCGGGTACTCAACAGCGCTTCTGCGCGATGTCTCGCATCCGTCAGGATGCTCGTGCCGATCGTCACGATGGCCGCCACAATCAGCCACGCCGTCTGGTCCGCGATTTCAGTTCGAGGCAGGAGATAGAGTGCGGCCAGAACGGTCAATGCGCTGGCCAGCATTCCGGCGCCACGCCCTCCGTACCAGGCGGAGAACATCACCGCCGGGACATACAGGATGAAATAGGCACGCAGCGCCAGACGCTCGAGGACAAGCGTCAGCGCGAAGGCGGCCGCGACAAAGATCAGCGCCACGATCGCTGAACGCACGGAGTTTCGTTGAACCAACGCCGGTTCACGGTCGTCCGGCACGCCTCCTCCAATCTCCCCGCGCAGTGAAAGCAGTAAACACGCCAAACGTCGGCCGACTCATCAATCAGCGCGACCGATTCACAATCTCATCCGTCATAGGTTTTGCGTTCAAGACTCCGGACTCCGCGATGCCGGCGCCTGGAACACCGTTCGGGCGTCACCGCGTCGAATCGCTGTGCGCTTCGGAGGATCGCGCACGATCAGCTGCGGTTTACAAGGATCTTCTCGCGCTGTGGAAAGACACGCTGACCCCGAAGCGCATGGCTCGCCGAGAATCGTCTCGGCTGGCGTGTCAACAAGTGAGAACGGACAAACTCTGGAGGGTAATAGACGAGCTGAACGCATCCGGTTGCGGCAGTTGAGATCTGCACAACGAACTCCTCACGCCGTCCAAGCAAACAGCAGGTGTAGCCTGCGACCATGCCGCGCCGCAAGTCACCGCATGGTTGGTCTCTCCTCGCCTAAACGTTGTGGCCAGTGTGAACACGCCGTATCCGCTGCCGAATGAGAAGGAGGCAACATGAGTCTGATCCAAAGTGTCACCTTCAAAAACCCGAAGGCTGCTGAACCTCTCAGCCAGCAGGAGATCGAGCGGAGGCTGACCACCGGGCGCGTCAGCAACACCGCGCGGAGCACTCACGAGGCGAGAAAAAAGCGGTCGGCTGTGGCTGTTGCGGCTCCGGGCGCGAAGCTCGCACTCGCGGGCCTCTCCGCGAATCCCAAACAGGCGATGGAGGTCAGCGATCCCACGCTCGACCGCAGCGACGAATCAGCCGTCGCGATCAACCCCATGAATCGGCACAACATCGTGGCGGGAGCGGCCAGCTTCGACGGCACCCAGTTCATCAACACCGCGTACGTGACGATGGATCGCGGCAAGACGTGGACGACGGTCACGGTGTTGACGAACACCGATGAGGGAGCCGGAATCGCCTTTGACGATTCAGGCCACTGCTACTACACGACGATGCAGGGCGGGTTCTTCCCCGTATGCGTCGTCAGCAATGACGGCGGGATCACATGGAGTGCGCCAGCGGCGTTCGGCTTTGGTGACAAGACGGCAGTCGCCGCGCGTGGCAAGACGGCGCTCTGCGGGTTCGATCGCGTGAACACAGAGGCGTGTGCCTTCACCCTGGACGGTGGCGTCACCTGGACCGTGCACGATTTCACGGACAGCGGCATCGGAACGTCCCCGCTGGTCAGTTACGATGAACAACATTTCTATCTCATCTACGCCGCGCTGGATAACAACCTCAAGCTGTACGCGAGCCACGATCGAGGAGCCACGTGGATCGGCCCAACGACGATCGTCGCTGGCAATGCGTCAGAGAGCGTCATCGCCGGGCCGCTGTCGTACGAGGGCGGCGCGCTGACCAGCCCGGGCACGAACGTCGCCATCGATCACAAGGGACACCTGCATGTGTTGTACATCGACAGCAACAAATCGGTGCCGATGTACACGTCGAGCCGTGACCAGGGCGCCACCTGGAGTACGCCGGTCGAGGTCAACCCGGAACGATCGCACGACACGCACATGTGGCCGTGCCTGGCCTGCACCAAGCACGGCGATCTGCAGGGCGGCAGTCTGGTGTATGACGCGGCGCTCGGGAAGTACTCGATTCTCGTGCACAGCAAACCCAAGCACGAGGACGAGTGGGAGACATCCGAGGCGGATAGCGGTCCGTGGTCGGCTGCTGGACCATCGCCGAACTTCCGAATCGGATTCGGCGACTACTTCGATTGCGATTGCCTGCCGGACACCGACGACGTCTCGGTCATGGCATGGTCGGAGACGGCAGACGGCCAACAGCCATGGAGAACCTGGGTACGCATTCTGGACATCGACTGATGCCGAAATCGGCCGCCGCCGGGCTCACGGGGTGGTGTCCGGCATCAGCGTGACGCGGACGTAGCGTTCCGGATCGAGGTACCGGACAGCCGCCCGCGTCACGGCATCCGCCGTGAGAGCCCTGATCTGCGCCGCCTGGTCGCTCACGACATCACGAGTGAGCGGTTCTCCGGCCTCGTAGCGACGCAGAATCTGGTTCAGCAGATAGGCGTTGTCCTGCTTGCTGCGATCGAGCTCGCGCTGCAGGTAGTCGCGCAGGCGGACCATTTGCGCGTCGGTCAGCGGCGTGTCGCGCACGGCCGCTACCTCCATCAGCACGCGCTGCACGAGGCGCTCGACCTGCGCGGGATCGCAGGTCCAGTCGATCGTGACGCGATACTCCGGGCGCGGATACCGATCCGTGTCCGACTCGGCGGAGATCGCGTACGTCGCACCGAGCTGCTCGCGAATCGCCTCGCTCAGCCGCGACTGCAGCAGGAGCGTCGCGGCCTGCAGTGCGAGCGGACCGGTCGGCGTGAACTCGAACGGCCCCGTGAAGACGATCGCCACCTCGCTCTTCGGCGCAATCCCCTTCCGCACCGTCGTCTGGACAAGGCCGGCTGGCGGCCGGACGCCCGTGTCGCGCCACGTGTCATTGCTCTGAGTCGCCGGCAGGCTCGCAATGTAGGTCTCGACGAGCGGACGCATCATCTCGAGCGTGAAGCTGCCGACGAAGACGAAGGTGAAGTGGCTGGCATCGGCAAAGCGCGCCTTGTAGAACGCGAGCGCCTTGTCCAGGTTCCATTGCGCCAGGGTGGCCGCCGTCTCGGGCTGACGACGGGGATGGTTGCCGCTGAGGGCGGACGCGAGCGTCTGGTTGAAGAGGACCTCCGGGCTCGCCGATTGATCGGCCAGCATCGCGAGCGACCGCGACTTCATCGCGGCGAACACCGTCGGGTCGGCACGGGGCGCGGTAAAGCGCAGATAGAGCAACTGGAACATCGCCTCGACGTCGCGCGGGGCGCTGCCCCCGCGCATGCCCTCGCTGATCTCGCTGATGAACGGCCGGACCCCGACTGCTTTTCCGGTCATCAGCTTGTCGAGAGCCACTTCCGAAAACGTACCGACCCCGCCCGCGGCGATCACAGTGTCGGCGACGCGCGCCGCGAAGAAGTCCGCGTCGTTCGCGAGCGACGTCCCCCCGCGCGCCGAGGCCGTGAACAGGATCTGATCCGCCTTCAACTTCGTGGGCAAGAGGGCCACCGTGGCGCCGTTCGACAGCGTCCACTCGGTCACGTCGCCCTTGAGCGCCGTCTTGACGATGGCGCCTTTTGCCGGCGGACGTTCCATCAGCGCACCGCCTGCGCCGGCGTCGACGTAGGCGGTCACGGTTCGGGCCGAGGCGGCAGCGACCGCCGCCGACAGCTGCGCCTCGGTGGGCGGCACCCGGCCCGCTACTTCCGGCGTGGTGACGATCACCAGACGATTCGCCTCCGGAAACCAGTCCGCCGCCAGCGCGTTCATCTCCTTCAACGAGATCTCCGGCAGGAAGCGGCGATGGAACGCCAGCTCCTGCCAGACGGTCGGCAGCGCTTCCCGCTGGAGAAAGTTGCGCGTGTATTCGTCGGCCCGGCTCGACGACTCGCGGTCGGGACTCTCGTCGGCCCCGCGCTCGGACGCGGCAAGGTTCTCCTGTTTCGCGCGATCCAGTTCGGTGTCGGCGAACCCGAACGTGACGACGCGCTTCAGCTCGCTCACCAGCGCGTCGAGGCCCCGGACGACGCCGTCGTTTTGCACCAGAGCCTGCAGCGTCGCTTCGTCACGCGTCTTCGGCGCGGGAAAGAGGCCCCGGCCGGCTGCCGCGCGCAAGAATGGCGGTCGCTCGCCTTGAGCGAGCTCGTCGAGCCGATCGCCGAGCATCTGCGCGAACAGCTGATCTTTCAGGATGTCGCGATAGCCGCCGACCGATCCCTGATTGCGCGCGGGCCGGAGATCGCTGAGGCTCACGGCGGTATTCGTGCTTTCCTTGTCCGTCACGACGGCGTACTTCGTGGCGGGATGCTCGGCCACATCGAACGTGGGCCGCGGCCGTTCGGGCATCGGATTCTCGATCGAGGAGAAGTGCTTCACGATCATCGACGCGACTGCGTTCTTGTCGACGTCGCCGACGACGATCACCGCCATCAGATCCGGCCGGTACCAGTCGCGATAGAAGCGCACCAGCTGTTCACGCCGCGCGGTCTGGATCACCATCGGATCGCCGATCGGCGAACGGTCCGCGTACCGCGAGCCCTCCAGCTGCACGTGGCGCAGCTTGTCGGAGGTCCGTTCGTCGGCGCCCAGGTTGCGGCGCCACTCGGCGAGCACGATGGCCCGTTGACGCTCGATGGCGGGGTCGTCGAAAGTGGCGCCGCCGGCCCAGTCTTCGAGGACGGTGAGCGCCGTGTCGAGCAAGCCGGGACGATCGGTCGGCACGCGCAGCGAGTACTGCGTCTCGTCGAAGCTGGTCGCGGCGTTCGCGTCCGAGCCGATGCTGAGACCGACCGACGCCAGGAACTTGTCGATGGCCTGGTCGGGAAAATGGCGCGACCCCTGGAACTGCATGTGCTCGACGAAGTGGGCCAGGCCGCGCTGATCGTTGTCCTCGAGCACCGATCCGGCCTTCACGACCAGACGCAGTTCGGCCTGGCGCGAGGGCCTGGGGTTCGGCCGCACGTAGAAGCGCAGACCGTTGGGCAATCCGCCGATCAGGACGTCCGGATCGACCGGCATGTCCACCGTGAGCGGATAGGCCGCCACCGACGCGGCAGTGGTCTCCCGGCCGTTCGAGATGATTTGCGCCGACGGCGACTCGGCGACGGCCGCAGCGAGCAGACAGACCAGGAGGAACGTGGTCACGCGCCAGGAGCGTAAGGATTTGGACATGTTCAGATGAAGGCAGTGTATGGCCGACACCCTATTGTGGCGCAAGGACCGGCGCCGCACGCGCTAGAATCCGGCGCACCTTCACCCGTGGCGCGACCTCCAGGCACGTTCGTCGGCCCGTATGAAATCACCGAGCTGGTCGGGGCTGGCGGCATGGGCGAAGTGTATCGCGCCACAGACACGCGCCTGAAGCGACAGGTGGCCATCAAGGTGCTGCCGGCATCGGTTGGCGCGGATCCGGACCGGCTCGCCCGTTTTCAGCGTGAAGCCGAACTGCTGGCCGCCCTGAACCATCCCAACATCGCCCACATCCACGGCCTGGAAGAATCGGACGGGACGGTTGCGCTGGCGATGGAACTGGTCGAAGGGCCAACGCTCGCCGATCGCATCTCCAGGGGTGCCATCCCGGTCGACGAAGCGTTGACCATTGCCAGACAGATTGCCGAGGCCCTGGAAGCCGCGCACGAGCAAGGCATCATTCACCGCGATCTCAAGCCCGCCAACATCAAGGTTCGAGCGGACGGCCTGGTCAAGGTGCTCGATTTCGGACTGGCGAAAGCATTGGACCGCGGCGGGGATCCGAGCCGGAACGCGACGAACACACCGACGCAAGGCGTCCACGCGACGATGCCGGGCGCGATTCTGGGGACGCCAGCGTGCATGTCGCCGGAGCAGGCCCGCGGCCTGCCGGTGGATCGGCGCACGGACATCTGGGCGTTCGGCTGCCTGTTGTACGAGATGCTGACCGGCACGCCGGCCTTTGCCGGCGAGAACGTGTCGGACACCATCGCCGCCGTGCTTCGCAGCGAGCCGGACTGGCAGGCGCTGCCGGCCGACACGCCCGTTCGGATCCGCGTCCTGCTCGCACGGTGTCTGCAGAAGGACGCGCGGCGGCGCCTTCACGACGTGGCCGACGCGCGCCTGGAAATCGACGATCGCGACACCGATGCGACACCTGCGGCAGCTTCGCCACGCGACGCCCGCGTTCGTCGCCTGACGTGGGCCGTCTTGGGCCTCGTTTCTGGTGCCGGGCTGGCCAGTGTGTTGTGGTGGACGGGCGTCCGATCGTCGAGGCCGACGCCGGCACCCGTCCATCTGGGCCTCACATTGGTGAAGCAAGCCGGGTCGTTGTCCAACTTCATGAATGCTTCTCACGAGCTGGCCATCTCTCCCGATGGGCAGACAGTCGTTCACGTCGTGAAGCGCAATGGCCAGCGTCAACTTTTTCTTCGCACGCTTGCCGATGCCGAGTGGAAGCCGATCGACGGCACAGAGGGCGCGCTGGCCGCGTTTTTCTCTCCCGACAGCAAATGGATTGCGTTTGGTAACGAATCGAAACTGCTGAAAGCCGCCGTCAGCGGCGGCGGATCGCCCATTGCCATCTGCAACCTGTCCGGTACCGGATTCTACGGGGGCGACTGGAGTGCGGACGATACGATCGTCTTTGTCCCCGACTACAACGCCGGCTTGTGGACGGTCTCAGCAAATGGAGGCACGCCACACCCACTGCTCAAGACCGATCTCGAGAAGGATCGAGCGTCCTACAGCGATCCTCAGATCCTTGCCGGCGGCAAAGGTGTGCTGTTCACCATGGCATCCGGCCATGCCGTCACCGCGGATGATCAGGACGTCGCGGTCCTCGATCCAGGAGGAAGCGATGCGAGGATCCTCGTCAGAGGAGCCAGCCATCCGCGTTTTCTTCCGACCGGACACATCGTCTACGTACGTTCAGGAGCGTTGCTGGCGGCCGCCTTCGACCCCTCGACGCGTGCGGTGATCGGGGCGCCGGTTCCCGTGATTGAAGGGCTCGGTAAGACCTGGAGCGGCGATGCGGACTACTCCATCTCGAATAACGGGACGGTCGTCTACGAGGCTGATACGGGCGTCAGGCACGGTGGTGTCTTCGTCCAGATCGACCGCAAGGGAAACGCCACACCGCTGCCGACCAGGCGCGGCAACTATTCCGAGTTTTCGATCTCACCGAACGGCCGAACGATCGCGTCGCGAGTCTTTGCCGTCAACGACGACATCTGGACGTACGACATCGCGAGCGGCTCACCGCTCCGGCTCACCTTCGAACCGCTCGACGAAATCTTTCCTCAGTGGACCGCTGACGGCTCCCGCATCGCGTACGGCACACGCACCGGCACCATCTTCTGGAAATCATCAGATGGCTCAGGGCCGAGAGAAGAAGTTACGCACGGGGAGTACTCCCGGTATCCGACGTCGTTCTCACGTGACGGCCACTACATGGCCTTCGTCGAAACCCATCCGACACGACGGAGCGACATCTGGCTGTTGCGGCTCGACGGCGATCGACGGCCGGAACCGCTGATCGCCACCGACGCCGACGAACGGGATGCCAGATTCTCGCCTGACGCTCGGTGGCTGGCCTATGTGTCGGATGAAACCGGCCGGGACGAGGTGTTCATCCGTCCGCTGGGGGCGCGCGGCGGACGAAAGCAAGTGTCCTCCGACGGTGGAACCAGTCCGACCTGGGCGCCGAATGGCCGCGAACTGTTCTTTGCAGCGAGCGACGGACTCTCGGCTGTCACGTTGGACGCGCAGGGCAATCCCGTCGGACGGGACCGGCGTCTCTTCTCGGTGGCGAGCGTCGAAGACCTTCAATTCGATCCAGGAAACGCTCTGTATGACGTGATGCCAGACGGCGAGCATTTCGTGTTCCTGCTGGGGCAATCATCATCGCCGAGCCAGTACAACATCGTCCTCAACTGGTTCGAGACGCTGAATCACCTTGTGCCCGCGAAGTAGCCGCCTAATGGCTGTCGATCCCTGGCTTCGGACACACGGAACCGGCTGACGCGGTCTGTCGACCCGCCCGCCCATTCGTCGGACTTTCCGGCAGCCAGGCGACCTTGCCGGTGTCGAGCGAGTACACCGCTCCGACCGCTTTGAGCGCTCCGCGACCCACCATCGGCGCCAACACCGGCGCCGACCCGCGGATTTGCCGCACGACGTTTTCGACGTTGATGCGGACCGCGTTGTCGATCAGATCACCGGGCTGCCCCTTCGCGCGATCGACGGCGGGACGGATCAGCGCGAGCAGGGACGGCAGATGCCCTTCCGCACCGCCACTCTCCGCGGCGGCGGTCACCGCGCCGCATTTCTGGTGCCCCATGACGACGACCAGCGGGGTGTGGAGATGTTCGGCCGCATATTCGATACTGGCGACCTCTGCATCGGTCGCGACGTTGCCCGCCACGCGCACATCGAACAAATCGCCGAGGCCCTGGTCGAGGATGATCTCGGGTGCGACGCGAGAGTCGGCGCAACTCAAGATGATCGCGTGAGGGGCCTGCGACGCCGCAAGCTCGCGCTGGCGCGCAGCCGTCTGGTGCGGATGTTGGTACTGCTTGGCGACGTGGTGATCGTTGCCGGCCTTCAGCTCACGCAGCACGGCTTCAGCGGACGGCATGGTCTCGTCGGCGGCGGTGACGGCGCCGCACAGCGCAGCGGAGACGAGCACTCCGATCATCGCGGGTTTCATCGATGCCCTCCTTTACGGCCTGACCTCTGGCACAGGGCGTGCCATGTTGCGATGGTGTACCGGCTGGCCAGGACGACACCAGACCTCCGGTAACGCAATGAGCGCCTCCGGAATGCCGGAGGCACAGACCGAAATCGATCGCCCCTAAACGCCACGACCATCGCGGAATTGCTTGGAGTTCTGGTGCTCCTGACCGGAACCATCACCGGCACGGTTTCTGCGATGGCAGTGCCGTTCCGACAGTCACGAGGAGCCACATGTCAAACGCTTCCAAGTCGAAGAATTGGACCAGTCCGGCCGCGCTCGCGATTCCGAAGGAGGGCTACTTTACCGTCGAGCAGGGACGCTACGGGCCGACGTATCCACGAACGCCCGCCTGCCACGGGTTCACCATCATCGCGAAGATCAAGCCGGGCACCGAAGGCGACATCCGCGCGTACGGCAAGCGCATCGAAGACACGATTGCCGCCAGCCCGCATGCGCTCGCGCCTTTGCAGCTTCATTACCTGCGCTGGGTGCTCTTCGATATCGGCCAGGATACGTACTTCATGTACCAGGGCATCTTCGATACCGACTTCGACAAGTACACCGAAGACGCCATTCAGCTGTTCAAGGCGACGGGCGTGGATACGGTGTTCGAGAAGCTCGAGGGGTTTCCCATGGACTGGAAGACGAACGCGCCCGCGTTCATCAAGTTCGTGCGTGAGCACCAGCGTCCGAGCTTCCTCGAGTACGGCGAATACCCTTACGTGTCGGCGGCGGAAATCAAGAAGGCGCTGGCACTGAAGGACGCGTTTTCGACCATGCTCGACCAGATGCAGTAGTAATGACGCTCGAACTGGACGACATTCAACATTTCCTGCTGACGCGGCCGCGCGCACTGGCGGCGCGCTACGGGTTTCTCTCCTTCCGCCGGCCCGATCAGGGACGCGCGTGGCTGTCCGGCATCATCGACCGCGTCGGTCGCGGCCGCGCGCTCGACTCCGGCGGCCCGCTCGATTCGCGCTGGGTCACCGTCGCGTTCACCTTCAACGGCTTGCGCGCACTGGGGGTCGACGACACCTGTCTGTCGACATTCCCTGAAGAATTTCGCCAGGGGATGGCGGCGCGCGCCGCCATCATCGGCGATACCGGCCACAATCATCCCGATCACTGGGTGGGCGGCCTGACCAGCCCCGACCTTCACGCTATCGTGATCCTCTTCGCTCGTGACGTCCCGGAGCGTGAGCGCTGCGTGCAGGAGCACCAGCAATACGCCGCGCAGTTTCCGGGAGTCGAAGCGCTCTCGACACTCGACCTCGAGGCCACTCCGCCGTTCGAGTACGCGCACGACCACTTCGGCTACCGCGATCGCATGTCGCAGCCGGAGATCGAAGGCATGGGCGTCGAGCCGACGCCCGGTTCGGGCACGCCGCTCAAGCCGGGGGAGTTTTTTTTCGGGTATCCGGACGAGAACGGTGACACAGGACCGCTGCCCCAGCCCGAGATTCTGTCGCGCAACGGCAGCTTTCTCGCGTATCGCCGCATGGAGGAGCACGTGGGCGCGTTCCGCGATTTTCTACGCGCGAACGGCGCCACGAAAGACGAACAGGAATTGGTGGCGGCGAAGCTGATGGGGCGATGGCGCAGTGGCGCACCGCTCGTGCTCGCGCCCACGAAAGACGATCCTGAGCTTGCGGCGGACCCGCAGCGCAACAACGACTTCGACTACGCGAAGATGGACCCGCACGGCTACGCGGTCCCGCTCGGCTCGCACATCCGGCGCATGAACCCGCGCGACACGGCGGTGAACATGAATCGCCGTCGCATCATCCGCCGCGGCGGGACGTACGGTCCGGCGCTGCCCGAGGGCGCACCGGAGGATGGCGCCGAGCGAGGCCTGGCCGCCTTCGTCGGCTGCGCCAGCCTGATCAGGCAGTTCGAGTTCGCGCAAAACGTGTGGGCCAACGATCCGAGGTTCCACGAGCTCGGCAACGAACGGGACCCGTTCATCGGCACGCACGACGGCTCGTACGACATGACGATCCCGAAACGCCCCATCAAGAAGAAGATCACGGGCCTGCCTTCCTTCACCACCGTGAAGGGCGGGGCTTATTTCTTTCTCCCGGGGATTCGGGCGCTCCGTTTTCTTGCGGACGGTGCCCGGGCGGGTGCGAGTAAACCGTGACCGACCTGTTGATTCGTGGCGCGAATCTGTCGGTCGTGGTGTTCGTCGTCTCGAGCACCCTCTCCGTAGGCCTGGCGCTCACCGTGCCGCAGATTCTCGCCCCGCTGCGGAACGGCCGGCTCGTCGTGCTTTCCCTGGTGGCGAATTTCGTGCTGGCGCCCGTCGCTGCGATCGGGCTGGCTAAGCTGCTCGGCCTCGATGAACCGCTCGGGATCGGACTGCTGCTGGTAGGCGTCGCGGGTGGCGCGCCCTTTCTTCTCAAGCTCGCCGATCTCGCCAAGGCCAACATGCCCTTTGCGGTCGGCCTGATGGTTGTGCTCATGGTCGTCACGGTGGGCTACATGCCCCTCGTCCTCCCGCTGCTGCTCGAGGGCGTGTCCGTGAATCCGGCCAACATCGCCCGCTCGCTCATCCTCCTGATGCTCATTCCACTCGCGATTGGACTCGCGCTGAGGGCCTGGCATCCACCGGGCGCCGCTCGTGTCAGGGCGTTCGTCGCGCCGGTGTCCAGCATCAGCATGATTTTCGTGGTGGTGCTGACCACAGCGGGACACTTCGGCAGCATGGTGAGCACGCTCGGATCGTTCGGCATCGTCGCGGCCGTGATCTTCGTCGCGCTTTGTTTTGCCATCGGCTGGGTTCTCGGCGGTCCGGGCACGGACACGCGAGGTGTGCTCTCGCTGGGCACAGCGCAGCGGAACACGGCCGCGGCGCTCGTCGTCGCCGGGCAGAACTTCACCGACGCGAAAGTGGTCGTCATGATCACCGTGGTCATGATCGTTTCGTTCGCCGTGCTGATGCCGCTGGCCCGTATGCTGGCCAGCCGTCAGCAACCGGCCGACGTTCGTCAGGGCGCGACGGCCGGGCAGTGACCGCGGATCGCGTGCAACGCTTCCGCGCGCGGCGTCGTCGGTGGCTGGCGATCCTCGTCGGTGTCGGGATGTCGTCGTGGTCTCAGCGTGCGGATGCACAAATCAGAGGCGTCTACCCGACCGGCATGAACGCGACCAACGCCGGCGTGACGCCGGATTCGGGATTCACCTACTCGAACCTGTTCATCTTCAACGCTCGTGACGAATCGAAGGGAACGGAGGGTGAAGTCGTCGCCACCGGATCGAACGCCATCATGATCGACCTGAACACGTTCGTATGGGTCAGCCGCAGGCAGGTGCTCGGCGGCGCCAAGCTGTCCGCCACGGCGTCGCTCCTCGTCTCGAACAACTCGCTCGCGTCCGACACGCACGGGCAACTCAGCGCGGGCGGCGGATTTGCCGACTTCTACCTCCAGCCGTTCATCCTGGGCTGGCAAAAGCCCCGCGTGGGCATTCGGGCCGCGTACGGCGTGTTGATGCCGACCGGCCGGTTCAACGCGGGGGCGTCCGACAACGTCGGCTCCGGCTACTGGACGCACGCGCCGTCAGCCGGCGTCACGGTTTTTCTGACCGAATCGAAGTCGACAGCCCTGTCGGCGTTTCACATGTACGAATTTCACACGGTCCAGTCGGGCACAGCCATTCATCCCGGCCAGACCGCCAACATCGACTACTCCCTGACGCGCGCGATGCGTCTCAACGACGAGACGCAGCTGCAGCTGGGCGTGATCGGCTACGGCCAGTGGCAGACCACGGACAAGACCGGCCCGACGATCACAGCCGCGCAAGGCAGCGCGCACTACGAGGTCAACGCGCTGGGCTTCGCGTCGAACGTCTCGCTGCCGGGCCGCAAGGTGAGCCTGGGACTCAAGTACTTCAAGGAATTCTCGAATCGATCCACGTATCAGGGTTACACGCTCCAGATCTCCGGAGCAGTCACCTTCTAGATCGCAGTGCCGCACACGGAGACGCGTATGACTGAAGCCAAAATCTACGTTCCGCCCACGGGAGCCAAGAGCCCGCCTCGAACGTACAACCAACTCCATCGGCCGCGCGCGTTCACCGCGGGACGAAGACGCGTCAGCATCTACGTGTGCTGGAGCTTCCCCGGCGAGGCGAATCGCGACACCCGCGAGCTCGACAACCGCTTCTCGACGATGACGGAAGTGCGGCGGGTCGAGTGGCCCTTCTGGGAAACTCCTGAATGGTCGGACCCGACCATGTTCCAACAGGGGATCGCGGGCGCGCTGGAGCTGTTCTTTCGAGCCTGGGTGCCGTTCCAGGAACTCGTCGGCGAAGTCACGGGGCACACGGTGCCAGTCTTTCAGCGCGTCGATCAGGCGGGCTACCGGTTGCCCCTCGACGAGCGCGTGCTGGCGGACACGGACACGCTCTTCGTCTTCGGGCTCGATCACTTGCTCACCGAGCAGGAGGCGTCTGCCGATGAAATCGAAGCGGTTCGTCAATGGTTGACGCGCGAGGGCTCGTGCCTCGTGCTCGGGCCGCACCACGACGTCGGCATCTCCGCCGACCTCAACGCTCGCGCCATGGAGTACGCGCACCACGGCGACGCGCTCGTCCCGCGGCAGCAGCGCTTCGGCAAGTACACGCGATCGCTCATGGCGGGACTTGGCGTGCCGGTCGAGAACCGATACGGACTCCGTCCTGGAGTGGTCGCGGGCACGTCACGCATCGCCCCGTTGACGGCGTATCGCGACCTCGACACGCGCGGCTGGCTGAAGGGGGTGACGAACTTCAGTTTTCACAAGCATCTGCCGCATTACGCGGTCACGACGGAAGACACGTCGGCCGTCAAGGTGCTCGGCACTCAACCGATCGACATGTCGAAGCCGCACCCGTTTACCGAAGCCGGCAATCGCGAGTTCAATTCGTTCGTGTGGATGCCGCCCAAAGGTCCGCGCGCGGGAGAGGTGCTGCTCGCGGATTCGACGGTGTTCAGTACGTTGTTTGGCGCGGACGAGAGCCTGAAACAGTTCTGGAAGAACCTTGCGACCGCGAAGTGAGCTGACGGGCGTCATGACCGGAACCGGGAAACCACCCGCAGAAATTCAGTCGTTGATCGACGCCCACATCAACGGCTTCAACGCAGAACACCGATCTGTTTCTCAGAGTGTTCGGGGACACGGCCATCATCATCGACGGGATTGCCCCCTATCGCTGGTTGAACCCGAATGCGGCAGCCAACTGGCTCGCGGACGTCGAGAAATGGCGGGAGGACCTTGGCGTCACGTACGAGCACCTGGCGTACGAGACCGGCTTCTGGAACGTCGAGGGCTCGTCCGCTTACGCCGTCGTCTCAGGAACGCTCACCGTCACGATCAAAGGCCAGTCGGTCGTTCGCACCGGCACGCTGTCGTACACGTTCGGGAAACGCGACCGCGCCTGGAAGATCGAGGCGCAGGCCTGGGGCCGCACCTGATGTGACGCGCGCGCTACGGCGAGATGTCTCGCCGTAGCGGCAACGCGATTGGGGACGGCACGCTAGGCGACGCGAACGTTCTCGGCGCGCGGACCCTTGGGGCCCTGGCCGCGCTCGAAGGTCACCGACTGGCCTTCCCGAAGTTCGTCGAAGCGTGTGCCCGTGCACGCGGATTGGTGGAAGAAGTACTCGGTGCCGTCGCTGGCCGCGATGAAGCCGAATCCCTTGTCCGTCAGCCGCTTGATCGTCCCGTTCATTGTCGCCATCGTCGCCTCACTGCATCGTCAATTGAAGGTTGGTTCGAACCTGCTCGCCCGTGGTCGCCTGGCTACCAGCGCGGTTCACGTCGACGATGCGACGAGCCGCCGCCGAAGCCGCCGCCGCTGCGCGCCGCCTTCGGACGAGCCTCGTTCACCGTCAGGTTGCGGCCGCCCACCTGCGTCCCGTTCAGCGCGGTGATGGCGCTCTGCGCCTCTTCATCCGTGCTCATTTCGACGAAGGCAAATCCACGCGCGCGGCCGGTGGCTTGATCGCGCATGACGTTCACCGACTCCACCGCCCCGCCGGCCTTCTCGAACAGTTCCTGCAACTCCGTTTCACCGACTTCGTACGGCAGGTTGCCGACATATAACTTCCGACCCATGACAAGCACTCCTCTGTCTGTCGCGCAGCGACGTTTCCGATCGCCGGCATCGGCGACGGCTGGATGTCGTCTCGTATCGAGGCTGAACTTCAGAAGGAACGAGTCACACAAGGCTCGTCACGCTGGAGGACGGCGAGTACGCGGCAAATCCAAGCCTGCACTCTACCACGGG
>Ga0066903_100001983_pt1 | contig 15606 bp, 13 predicted proteins | sample PanSoiMetaGPlot1_FD_67491 | JGI IMG/M metagenome (GOLD analysis project Ga0066903, IMG submission 67491) | Tropical forest soil microbial communities from Panama analyzed to predict greenhouse gas emissions - Panama Soil - Plot 1 (version 2) | ecosystem: Environmental > Terrestrial > Soil >... | reverse complement strand
GATCGCCGTCATGAGCGGCGGCCGGATCGAGCAGCTCGGCACTCCGAGCGAGCTGTACGAGCGGCCCGCCACCGCATTCGTGGCCGGCTTCCTCGGCGTCTCGAACCTGCTCCACGGCACGGTCGCCGGTGGCGACTCGATCCGGCTCGACGGTGGCGGCGAGCTGCGGGTCGCGCCAGAAGTGCTCGCGGGCAGGTCAGGTCGAGTCGCGGCCGGCGTCCGCCCCGAGAAGATCCGCATCGGGCCCGCTGAGTTGAATCGCCTCGACGGCAGGGTGACCGAGCGGGCGTACGTCGGGGTTGCCACTCAGTACCTGATCGACACGGCGCATGGCCCGATCCAGGTCTATGTGCAGAATGTCGAGCCCGGCGTCCACGACGGGCTACCGGGTGGAAGCGTGACCGTCTCGTTCAGTCCGGAATCCGTTTTCGTCGTCTAACTAAACGCAGGAGGTCGGAGCATGACCGAAGGTCTCGATCGCCAGTCGTTCCTTCGCCGCAGCTTCGCAATCGGGGCTGCGCTGACCGTTCCCGGAATCGCGACCGAGCTCGCACGGGCCGGTCTCGACGTCGTCGATCCCAAGCGGTTGAAGAAGACGCTCGCCTTCTCCAACTGGCCCCTGTACATCGACGACGTCAAGGGGGGGCGCCATCCCACGCTCGAGCTGTTCACGAAGCAGTACGGAGTCAAGGTCAAGTACACCGAGGACATCAACGACAACGCCCAGTTCTTCGGGAAGATCCAGGCCCAGCTGAGGCGCGGCCAGGGGATCGGCCGCGACATCATCGTCATGACCGACAACACGCAGTTCCCGGCACTGCTGGTCAAGCAGAAATGGGTGGAGAAGCTCGACAAGAGCGTGCTCCCGAACATCAAGAACCTGCAGCCCGCCCTCCGGCATCCCAGCTGGGACCCGAACCGCGACTACAGCCTGCCGTGGCAGTCCGGCATGACCGGCCTCGGCTACAACGACCGGCTGACGAAGCCGGTCACGACGATCGACCAGTTGCTCACGGACAAGAAGCTGAAGGGCAAGGTCACGCTGTTCTCCAACATGGGTGACACGCTGCCGCTCGTCGTCCTCGCCAACGGCGACAACCCCGAGAAGATCGACGACGCCACGTTCAACCGAGCGCTGGCGAAGTTGCAGAAGGCGGTCAAGGCGGGCCAGATCCGCCAGTTCACGGGCAACGACTACGCGCCGTTGATGGCGAAGGGCGACGTCGTGGCGGGGACGGTCTGGTCCGGGGACATGGTCCAGCTCCAGGCGGACAACGCGCATCTGAAGTTCGTCATCCCCAAGGCGGGCGGGGCGATCTGGACCGACAACATGCTCGTTCCGTCCGGCGGCGACGCCTATACGGCGTCCGTCTATATGAACTTCTACTACCAGCCGAAGATCGCGGCGATGGTGGAGGAGGTGGTCAGCTACGTCTGCCCGGTTCGGGGTGCCAACCAGGCGCTGCTCAAGGCAGATCCCAAGGCGGCGAGGAACACGCTGATCTTCCCGACCCAGCAGATGCTCTCGCGACTCCACATCATCGACCCGACCGCGCTCGTCAACCCGGACTACCAGAGGAAGTGGCAGAAGCTTCTGGGCGCCTGAGTTGAGCTTTCTCCATCGGCACCGGGGCCTCGTCCCCTACCTGTTGCTTGCGCCGGGTCTGGCATGGCTCGCGCTCTTCTTCGTCGTGCCGCTCGGGTTTCTCGGGCACCAGTCGCTGGAGGAGCAGAACCCGGTCGATTTCTCGTACACCTTCACCTGGGCCTGGCACAACTACTCGGACGCGATCAGCACCTATCACCCGCAGCTGATCCGCTCGTTCGAGTACGCGGGCATCGCGACCGTGGTCGCCCTCCTGATCAGCTATCCGCTCGTCTACTGGATCGCGTTCAGGGGCGGGCGCTGGAAGAACCTGCTCCTCCTCTTCATCATCGGCCCGTTCTTCGTCACGTACCTGATTCGCACCCTGGCGTGGCAGACGATCCTTGCCGATCAGGGACCCGTGGTCCACTTCCTTCGCGACGTCCACCTGATCAACGTGATCGGAGACAACGACCGCCTGCTGGCTACGCCCACGGCTGTGGTCGCCGGGATCACCTACAACTACCTCCCGTTCATGGCGTTGCCGCTGTACGTCTCCCTGGAGCAGATCGACCACCGGCTGATCGAGGCAGCTCAGGACCTGTACGCGAACGCCGGCACGGCGTTCCTGCGCGTCACGCTCCCCCTCTCCCTGCCCGGCGTCTTCGCGGGCACGCTGTTGACGTTTATCCCCGCCTCCGGCGACTTCATCAACGCTCAGCTACTGGGCACGACGAGGACGTTCATGATCGGGAACGTCATCCAGTCGCGATTCCTCGAGCTGACGGACTATCCGGTCGCTGCGACGCTCTCCTTCATCCTGATGGCGATCATCCTCCTGATGGTGCTCGTCTACTCGCGTGTGCTCGGGACGGAGCGGCTGACGGGATGACGAGTACCGCCGCCGACCTCCCCACTACCCCTCGCCGGGTTCGCGTTCGGCCGCTCGCCTTCGTGCGCCGGCACCTGCTCACGGCCTACGCGCTGCTCGCGTTCGCATACCTGCTGGTCCCGATCGCGGTGGTCATCATGTTCTCCTTCAACCACCCCAAGGGCCGCTTCAACTACGTCTGGCAGGGGTTTACCTGGGACAACTGGCGGCGCTGGGATGCCGTTCCGGGCCTCTCGTCGGCGCTCGTGAACTCCCTGGAGATCGCGGCGATCGCCAGCGTCTGCGCGACCGCGCTGGGCACGCTGATCGCGCTCGCGCTCGTCCGTCACAGTTTTCATGGACGCTCGACGACCAACCTGCTGGTCTTTCTGCCGATGTCGACACCCGAGATCGTCCTCGGGGCGTCACTCCTCACGCTCTTCCTCAGCGCCAACGCACAGCTCGGCTTCTGGACGATCGTTATCGCCCACATCATGTTCTGCATCAGCTTCGTCGTCGTGACCGTGAAGGCCCGCCTCGTCGGGTTCGACCGTCATCTGGAGGAGGCGGCCATGGACCTCGGCGCGAACGAATGGACGACGTTCCGCAAGGTGACGCTCCCGCTGATCGCACCCGCGATCCTCGCCGCACTCCTGCTCTGCTTCGCACTCTCGATCGACGACTTCGTGATCACGAACTTCAACGCGGGCACGACCGTGACGTTCCCCCTGTTCGTCTGGGGAGCCGCCCGTGCGGCCACGCCTCCTCAGATCAACGTCGTGGGGACGGCGATCTTCGCCATCGCTGTTACGGTGATGCTCGTGAACGTCCTCTGGCAGCGGCGTTCGGCTGCCGGGAGCTCCTGAGGGAGGATCGACGTTGGCCGTTCGCGCACCCGCCGAGATCGACCGCTCACGCGTCCGCGAGCTGATCGCCCGCGAAGGCGCGCGGCTGGACGAGCGCACGCAGGGCTCCCGGGCGATGTTCGAGCGCGCCCGCCGGACCCTTGCGGGCGGGGTGGCCTCCTCGTACCAGGTGCGCGAGCCGTGGCCGATCTACCTCCTGCGCGGCGAGGGCCAGCGCGTCTGGGACGTAGACGGCAACGAGTACTTCGACTTCCACAACGGCTTCGGCGCGATGACCCAGGGCCATGCGCATCCGGCCGTGGCGCGAGCCGTCCGAGAACGGGTCGCCCTCGGGACACACTTCGCCGCGCCGACAGAGGACGGAGTCGTCGTCGCCGAGGAGCTGGCGCGGCGCTTTCGGCTGCCGAAGTGGCGGTATACCAACTCCGGCTCGGAGGCGACGATGGACGCGATTCGCATCGCGCGTGGCCACACCGGCCGAGACACGGTGCTGAAGATCTTCGGCTCGTACCACGGTCACCACGACGTGGTGATGGTCTCGATCGGCGTCGCCTACGACCAGATCGGCGACCGCGAGGACCTCGCGTCGCTGCCGTACGGCGCGGGCCTCCCTCAGGCAGTGGTCGACACGACCGTTGTCGTCCCGTTCAATGACGCCGGTGCGATGGAGCGCAGGATCGAGCGCCTGGCCCACGAGGGGCGGCTTCCGGCCTGCCTGATCATGGAGGCGGCGATGATGAATCTCGGGGTCGTCCTCCCCGAGCCGGGCTACCTCGAGGCGGTCCGCGAGCTCACCGCACGTCACGGGATCGTCCTGATCTTCGACGAGGTGAAGACGGGGCTGACGATCGCGGCCGGCGGTGCCGTCGAGTACTTCGACGTCGTCCCCGACCTGGTCACGCTCGCGAAGACGCTCGGCGCGGGGCTGCCGTCCGGTGCGATCGGAGGCACCGACGAGGTGATGGCCTGCGTCGAGGACGGACGCGTCAACCAGGTCGGCACGTTCAACGGGAACCCGCTGACGATGGCAGCGGCGCGCGCCGGCCTGGAAGAGGTTCTTACGCCGGAGGGGTACGAGCATCTGCGCCACCTCAACGACCGTCTGATGGAGGGCTGTGGCCGGGTGGTCGAGGAGTACCGGCTGCCGGGCTACGCAGTCGGGATCGGTGCAAAGGGCTGCATCACGTTCTCGCCCGTCCCCGTGGTCGACTACGAGACGTTCAAGGCCCACCAGGACGTCGAGCTCACCGAGCTCGGCTGGCTCTGGAACATGAACCGCGGCATCTTCGCCACCCCGGGGCGTGAGGAGGAATGGACGCTTTCGGTCCAGCACACCGACGAGGCTGTCGACAGATACGTGAGCGTGTTCGAGGAGCTGGCAAGGGACCTGACGAAGTAGTCGGCGCCTCAGGGTCGGACCAGGGTCATTCCCGATGGCCCGGTGCGTCGGGTTGGATCACGCTCGCGTTATGACCGAACCAGTAGCCGAGCAGACGACCATCAAGCGCCTCGAGCGCAGCCGGTCGGACCGCATGCTCGCCGGGGTCTGCGGGGGCCTGGCGCGCACCTTCGGCATCCACCCCGCGTTCTACCGAGTCGGCTTCGTCGTCCTGACGCTGATCGGTGGCGCCGGCATCCTGATCTACCTCGCGGCGGCCATCGTCATCCCCGACGAGGGAAAGCAGGACTCGATCGCCGCAGAGATCCTGCGCGACGCCCGTGACCGGCCCTGGCCGCTGGTCGGGCTCGGCCTGGTCGCGACGGCCGTGGTGGTTCTCCTATCGAGGGTGACGCTCTGGCCTCGAGGCGATGCCGCATGGATTCTGCTCCTGCTCGCCGGCCTGGCGATCGTGGTCAGCACCCGCCGGAGGGCGCTTTCTCCTTCTGCGGCGGCTGCCCCGCCCGAACCTTCCGAGGAGGAGCCGGCGGCGGTGACGCCGCCTGCCCCGGCTCTGCCGGAGCCGGCGCGGCGCCGCTGGGGAGTCGCTCGCATCTTCCTCGTCGCGTTCGGGAGCCTCGCTGCGATTCTGCTCGTCTCCGTCGCGATCTTCCTGGCCATCTTCCCCGTGCACCTGAGCCACGGCGTCGGCAACCAGACGTTCACGCCGACCGGGATCAGCGACCTCCGCGGCACCTACCGTCTCGGAGTGGGAGACCTGCAGATCGACCTTAGAAACGTTCGGCTTCCGGTCGGCGAGACGCCGCTGAAGGCGCGTGTGGACATCGGCGACCTGGTGGTGGTCGTCCCGGCGGACGCCACCGTCCGCGCCTACGGGAAGGCCCGGCTCGGCTACGTGAACGTCCTGGGAGAAGAGGACGACGGTCGCAATGTGGACGAAAGCACCACAGGAGCAGGAAAACGCGTCCTCGTCGTCGACGCCAGGGTGCAGGTCGGGTCGGTACGGATCACCCGCGTACCATGAGGCCGGATGCCGCTGCCAGCCTTTGCCCGTCACGCTGACGAAGGGGTGATCGCAGGGGTCTGCGCCGGCATCGCGAGGGCCCTCGGGGTCGACGTCACACTCGTCAGGCTGATCTTCGCGCTGCTCGCGCTCGCAGGAGGGGCGGGATTCGTGCTCTACGCCGCGCTGTGGGCGTACAGTGACTCGAAGTCGCCGATCCTGATCGGCCTCCTCGTGATCGTCGCCGGCGCGTTTCTCCTCCACGCTTTCGGCCTCTCGAATCGGTCGGTCGCAGGCGTCGCCCTGATTGCGGGCGGCCTCACGCTGACCTGGCGGCGCGGCGGCTCTTTTCAGGCGCATGCGGCGTACTCCTGGGCGGGTATTGCGATCGCAGCGGCGGGGGCCGTACTGCTCCTCGCGGGCGGACGACCGTCCGCGACGCTGCTGGCGCCGGGAGCTGTCGCCGGCGCTTTGCTGCTGATCGCGGGCCCGTGGCTCTGGCGACTGGCCGTAGAGCGGGATGCGGAGCGATCGGCCCGGATTCGAAGCGAGGAGCGCTCCGAGGTCGCCTCCCGCGTACACGACTCGGTGCTTCAGACGCTTGCCCTCATCCAGCGGCACGCACAGGAGCCGCGCCGTGTGGCAGCGATCGCGCGCCGTCAGGAGCGCGAGCTCCGAGGCTGGTTGTACGGTGACCGGCCGCTCGGTGACGACGCGGCTTCCCTCGCAGCCGCTCTCTCCGACGCGGCCGCCGATGTGGAGGAGCTGCAGGGCGTGAGGATCGAGCTTGCGAGCGCGGGCGACTGCCCCGTAGGCGAGGCCGCCGGTGCCCTGGTGCTCGCAGTGCGCGAGGCGATGACGAACGCGGCGAAGCACGCCGGCGTCGAGGAAATCGACGTCTACCTCGAGGTGACCGACGAGGAGGTCGCCGTCTTCGTCCGTGACCGGGGAACTGGCTTCGTCCGTGCGGATGTGCCGGCGGGTCGCAGCGGGCTGACCGAGTCGATAGAGCGTCGTCTCGAGCGGGCAGGGGGTCGCGCGACCGTGACGAGCGCTCCGGGAAGAGGCACGGAGGTCGAGCTCCGTCTCCCGAGAGAGGCGACGTGAAGCCCAAGCCGCGCGTCGTGCTCGTCGACGATCACGGACTGTTCCTCGCTGGAGTGAAGACCGAGCTCGGCGACGCCGTCGACGTCGTCGGCGAGGCGGGCACAGTCGCCGACGCCGTGCCTCTGATCAAGGAGCAGGACCCGGACGTGGTGCTCCTCGACGTGCACCTCCCGGACGGCAGCGGCGACGCGATCATCAACGCGGTCGTCCCGGAACGGCCGGGAGTGCGGTTCCTGGCCCTCTCCGTCTCGGACGCCGCCGAGGATGTGATCGCCGTGATCAGAGCAGGCGCACGCGGCTACGTGACCAAGACGATCTCCGGGCCAGAGCTCGCCTCGGCTATCGGGCGTGTCGCATCCGGCGACGCCGTGTTCTCTCCGAGGCTCGCAGGGTTCGTGCTCGACGCGTTTCGCGCGGGCGAGCGGGTCGGCGGCGACGCCGAGCTCGACGAGCTGACCCCACGCGAGCGAGAAGTGCTCCAGCTGATCGCCCGCGGCTACATGTACAAGGAGATCGCCGCGCGGCTGCATCTCTCCGTGAAGACGGTGGAGAGCCACGTCTCGAGCGTGTTGAGAAAGCTGCAGCTCTCGACCCGCCACGAGCTGACGCGCTGGGCTACCGAGCACAGGCTCGTCTGATCAGTCCTCCTTCTGCGGCCGTCCGCGTTTGAACGGGTGGAGCACGTACCACCAGCGCCAAGACGGATTCGATTGCAGGTACAGGACGATCAACGCTGCCGAGCCGCAGATCGCCACGATCCCCTGGAACTTTCCCTCCGTGAACTGGATGGTGGTGACGATGCTGAGCACTCCGAGCAGCACGTTCCGCACGGTCTCGCTGAGGCTTCGCCGCTTCTCCACCGCGAGCTTCCAGCGCGCATCGATCTCGTCCACCCGCGCGGAAAGGGACTGCCTCCGCTCGGCAAGGCTGCGTGTGCGCTCGCCGGTCTCGAACAGCGCTCGCTCGCTCGGGTAGTGGAAGACGTTCGGCAGGTACCACTCGAGCCTCCGACGCAGCCGCTTCAGGCAGTCCGAGAGCTCGGTGATGTCATCCCGCCTCCCGTCGGCGTGCTCGACGGTTCCGGCGATGGTTGCGATCTCGTCCAGCACGGCTTCGTTGTGGAGGAGCACCGTTTGCGGGAAGAGCAGGTAGGGGCTCACGCCGATGCGCCCGGCGACGGCGTCGTAGGAGCGGTCGGACTCCATCACGCAGAGGAGCGTCCCCTTGTGGATGCCGACGAGGGAGGTCGAGTCGACCGTAGGCCCCTTGAAGACGTCGGCGAGCTCCCAGGCGTCCACCGCCTTGAAGTCGAGGATGCCCTGGACGATCCCGCCGAGCGCGCGTAGCTGCCGGCCCAGGGGGTCACCGCGGTCGATGCGCTCGACGAGCGCCTCCTGCTCGTCGTTCTCCTCCTCGTCGATCAAGACGAGTGCGGCGCTCCAGATCGGCGGCCAGTCCACGCCGAGGTGGAGGTCGGTGATCAGCTGCACCGTCCCCGCTCGTGGCAGCCAGTTATCGCCAGGCTCCTCATGGTCGGGCGCAAAGAGGTGCGCCGCGAGCGCTCGTATGTCGAGATCGCGCGGGCCGCCGTCGAGGTCGAACCGGATGCCGTCCGCCGCCTGCCAGGACTCGCCTCCCTGCCAGAGCTTCGAGAGGACGATGACGTCGTACTCGTCGATCTCCGTGCGCTGGGCCGGGACGAGAGCGAGGTGGTAGACGACGTAGCGGCTGGTCGGGAACAGCGTTCGACTCGCGAGGATGCGCAGCCGGCGACGTCGCCACCCTTCCGGATCGGGCGGCGGCAGGTCGAGCGTCTTGAGCTCCCCCTCCGATTGAAAGCGGATCCCGTCGCCCACGCGGTACTCGACGACGAGGCGCTCGGTCTCGTGCAGCAGCCGGTTCTCGAAGCGCACGTCGTCGTCGCCGGGGCGTTCGACGCCCGGGCGGTAGTGATGCGAGAGGAGGTCCTCCTCGAACGACTGGAACGGATTCGGGCGCTCGGAAAGGGTCTCCGCCACCGCCGGCTCGGGAAGCTGGCGGACGAAGTGCAGGACGAGGCCGAACCGCTTGAAGCGTAGGCCCGCACCCACCAGCTCCTCGAGCGGGACTGCACCGTCGAACTCCTCCAGCTCGCGCTCCATCCGGGCGAGGAACGGATCCTGCTCGAGGTCCTCGACACCACAGGCCAGGTAGTACTCGCGAAGGAACCCCGCGACGACCGTCGCGTCGACGCTGCCCTCCCCGTCCGGCGGAAAGGCGATCAGCATCAACCGCTCCGAGGGGGAGCTCTCCGCCGAGAGCGCCGGCTGGACGTACGTGATCGGGACCCGCCGCGCCCCGAGCCGTTCCATGATCCATGCCCGCGTCGTCGGGTCGATCGCGTCCACGGCGCCGTCCACCGCCCAGGGGTAGTGGATCTCGGCGAAGACGGCCTGCACCGGCTCACCGTCGTGCTCGGCCGCGTCCCGGACCGAGCCGAGCGCGAGCTCGAACAGCCTGCGGCCGACCTGTCGCCCGCGCCCCTCTGCCGACACGGCGATGTAGCTCAGCAGCGCGCAGCGACTCTGCCGGTAGCGCTCGACGAACGCAAACCCGACGAGCGCGCGCTCGTCCGGGTGGTCGAGGCCCGTGCCGGCGACGAAGCCGTGTTGCTCGGGCTGCCCCGGTTCCGCGCCGCCCCACAGCCGCGGCGCCCAATCGTCGGGGTCCTCCTGCTCGTCCGGGTCCAGGAAGTTCGGCTCGAAGAGCTGCTGATGGACCGCGTCGAGCAGCTCCCGGTTCGGGCTCGCGCGCAGGTCGAGAAAGTCGAGCTCACTGGGCGTGACGCGCTCCCGTCGTCGCTGGCGCCGATCGTAACCGACGCTTCGGAGCGAGACTAGGAGGCGGCGGCCAGCGCCTCGCTGAACACCTCCGCCGTCGCCAGGATCTCGTCCTCCGTGATCACGAACGGAGGCGACACCTGAAGAGCCACGCCGCGGATGCCGCGGACGAGAACGCCGCCCTCGTAGGCGGCGTCGACCACCGCCTGTAGCTTGGACGGGTCGGCGAGCTCGACTGCGCCGAGCAGACCGAAGCCCGTGCGGACCTCGGCGACCGCCGGATGATCGGCTAGCGGACGGAGCGCATCCGCGAGCACGGGCTCGAGCTCGCGTACCCGCTGGAGGAGGTCTTCCCGCTGGATCAGGTCGAGGTTCGCCAGCCCGACTGCGCACGCGGTGGCGTGGCCGGAGTACGTGTAGCCGTGGCGGAACGTGTTCTGCGTGCCGGCGGTCCAGAAAGGCTCGGCAACCCGAGCCGAGGCGATCACGCCGCCGAGCGGGATGTAGCCCGAGGTGACCCCCTTCGCGAACGTGATCAGATCCGGCGCGAGGCCGAACCGCCCGGTTGCGAACCACTCGCCGACACGGCCGAACCCTGTGATCACCTCGTCGAGCACGAGGAGGACATCTCGCTCGCGGCAGATCTCCTGGACGCGGTCGAGGTAACCCTCGGGCGGGATCATCACGCCGCCCGCGCCGATGATCGGCTCTGCGAAGAACGCAGCCACCCGGTCGGCGCCGAGCCGGTCGATCGCTTCCCCGAGGGCCTCTGCGTTGTCCCAGGCCACCTGCTCGACCTCGGGGACGAGACGGCCGTAGACGTCGGTCAGCGCGGCCAATCCGCCGAGCGAGGTGCCGTAGGCGTTCGAGCCGTGGTAGGCGAACTGCCGCGACACGACGACGTGCTTGTCCGGCTTCCCGCTCGCGGCCCAGTACGCGCGGGCGAGCTTTGCGGCGGTGTCGATCGATTCGCCTCCGCCCGAGGTGAAGAAGACCTTCGCGCCCTCGAGCGGGACGATCGAGGCGATCCGGCTCGCCAGCTCCTCGCTGCGGGGTGACGTGAAGCCGTCATAGGTCTTGTAGGAGGCGAGCTCCCGCATCTGGGAGGCCGCGGCGTCGGCCAGCTCCTCCCGTCCGTACCCGACGTTGCAGTACCAGAGGGCGCCCGAGATGTCGATCAGCGCCTTGCCCGCCTCGTCCCAGACGGTCGATGCTTCCCCGCGGACGATCGTGAGGCCGCGCTCGCGGAACGCGCCCATGTTCGTCATCGGGTTCCAGAACGCCCGTGTCATCGCTCCGCGATGCTATCCGCATGCTGAGCCGTGTGCCGTGGTGGCTCGATGAAGCACCTGCCGATCCCGAGGCGGAGCCGCTCGTCGGCGAGTCGGACGCCGATGTCGCCATCGTCGGGGGCGGGTACACGGGTCTGTGGACCGCGCTCGAGCTCAAGCAGCGCGACCCTGCGCTGAGGGTGACCGTTCTGGAGCAGGAGCACGTCGGCTTCGGGCCGAGCGGGCGGAACGGCGGCTTTCTCGAGACCTACTGGTGTACCTTGCCGCGGCTGCGCTCGCGGCTGGGCGACGAGGCCGCGCTGGTGCTCGCAAACGCCTCGGAGGGCGCGCTCGCGGCGGTCGGGGCGCTCGGCGAGGACGTCTGGCTGCACTGCGGGGGGATGCTGGAGGTCTCGACCACCCCGTCGCAGGACAGAGCCGTGGAGGAGGCGATCCGCGCTGCCGGAGAGCTAGGAGTGCCCGAGCGCGCCGTTCCGGTCGAGCCGGGGATCTCGCCGGTGTTCCGGACGGCCGTGCGCTTCCCCGACGCCGGCACCGTGCAGCCGGCCCGGCTCGTGCGGGCGTTGCGGCGCGCAGCGCTCCGAGCGGGCGTCGTCCTGTACGAACGCTCACGCGTCACGTCCCTCCACCCCGGCGAGGTCGCCACCGACAGCTCGCGCCTTCGTGCCCGCGAGATCGTCGTCGCCACGAACGCCTGGCTGAGCGGCTGGCGTCCGGCCCGCCGCGCGCTGTCACCCTTCGGCAGCTTCGTCGTCCTCACGGAACCGGTGCCGGAGCTCCTGGCCGAGATCGGCTGGACCGGCGGAGAGGCGATTGTCGACGGCCGGATGTTCCTCCACTACTTCCGCACGACCCCCGAGGGGCGGGTGCTGATGGGCTCGGCGTCCGGGCCGATCGGGCGGAGTGGCAGGATCGACGCGCGGTTCTTCGACGACGCACCGACCGTCGCCCGAGCCGAGCGGGGGCTCCGCAGGCTGCTCCCGGGGCTCGCGGCGGCACGAATCGAGCGGGCTTGGGGCGGGCCGGTCGATGTCTCGGGCGACCAGCTTCCGTTCTTCGGAACCGTGCCGGGCACGCGGATCCACTATGGCGCCGGCTACTCGGGAAACGGCGTGGGTCCGAGCTGGCTCGGCGGGAAGATCCTCGCCTCGCTGGTCCTCGGTGCCGACGACGAGTGGTCGCGGCTCCCGCTCGCCGGGCGTGTGCCGCCGGGTCTGCCGCCCGAGCCGATCCGTCAGGCCGGGGGTGCGGTCGTGCGCCGGGCGATCCTCTCGGTCGAGGCGGCCGACGAGGCCGGGCGTCGATCGCCGATCCTCGCCCGCAGCATCGCCGCTCTTCCGCGCGTTCTCGGGCTCCGGATCGGGACGCGCTGAGTTGCCGACCGACGCGTTCGTACTCGCACTCGCCGCTGCGGTGCTGCACGCGCTCTGGAACGTGCTGCTCGCCCGGACGCGCGATCCGCAGGCGGCAACCGCGGCTGCGTTCTGCATGGCCGTGGCGATCTTCGCCCCGATCGCGGCGGCCCGCTGGCGCATGGAAGCCGCGGCCTGGAAGTACGTGGCAGCAAGCGCTGCGTTCGAGCTCGCGTACGTCCTGCTGCTCAGCACCGCGTACGTCCGCGCGCCGTTGTCGGTCTTCTTCCCGATCGCACGCGGCTTCGCCCCGGTGCTCGTCCTCGTGGTCGCCGTTGCCGCGCTCGGAGTATCGACCTCGTGGGAGCAGGCGCTCGGCGTGTGCGCGGTCGGCGCTGGGATCCTGATGGTTCGGGGCCGAAAACCGGACCGCGCTGCGACCGTCTTCGGGCTGGCGATCGCGATCACGATTGCCGGCTACACCCTGATCGACAACACGGGCGTCACGCACGCAGACCCTTTGGCGTACCTCGAGGCCGTGATGGTCGGGCCTGCCCTCGTGACGGCGGCCGTGGTGGCGTTCCGGCAGGGCACGCCGGCCCTGCGTGCGGCGTTCCGGTGGGAGACGGCCGCGATCGCGCCGCTGACGCTCGCGCCGTACGCGCTGGCGCTCTACGCGCTTCGCCTCGCGCCTGCCGCGCCGGTGGCTGCCGTGCGGGAGACGAGCGTCCTCTTCGCCACGATCCTGGCCGCCGTGATGCTCAAGGAGCACGTCTCGGTGTGGCGCGCAGTGGGGGCGGCGACCGTCGTGGGTGGGGTCGTCCTGCTCGTTGTCTAGACAACTAGACATCTGTCTAGTACAGTAGACGTCTATGACACTAGACGAACAGATCCTGGCCGAGGCGAAGGAGGCGCGGCAGCGCCTCGTCGATCTCGAGAGCCAGACAGCACACGTGCGCGTGGACTACCACCACGCGATCAAGAAGCTCCACGCCGCCGGCGGTTCGCTGCGCGAGATCGCCGACTCGCTCGAGCTCTCACACCAGCGCGTTCACCAGATCGTGGACGGGCCGTCCGGTCCGCAGCCGTGGATGGGCGGAGGCGGACGGTGGAAGCACGGCCGCCGCCACCGTGGCGGCCGCAACCGGCAGTACTTCATCGCCCGCTTCGACGACGGCGCACGCGAGATCATGGTCGAGGCGCAGAAGGAGGCAGATTCGCTCAGGCATTCCTACCTCGGCACGGAGCACCTGATGCTTGCGGTCGCGAAGCGCGGGATCGAGGGCATCCCCTACGACGCCGCCCGCGAACAGGTGGTCGAGCGGGTCGGCGAAGGGGACGAGCAGTGGATCGCCGGGCTGCCGAGACCCTTCACGCCGCGGGCAAAGCGAGTCCTCGAGGCGGCTCTGCACGACGCGGTCGATGCCGGCCGCGAGCAATTCGGCCCGGACGACATCCTCCTCGCGCTGGTCTCCGACTCGCGCGGCGTCGGCGGCGAGGTCCTCCGTGACCTCGGCGTTACAGCCGAGCAGCTGCGCGGGCAGCCCGACCGGTAGCCGACGCGGCCGCGTCGCCGCCGCCGTTCACCTGGACGAGCATGGCGGCGGCGCGGGCCGCCGCCTCCGCGAGCAGGACGCCCGCCTTGGCGTCGCCGCTCACCGCCCGTTCGATGCTCTGGGCGGACTCCACTGCGAGCTCGGCGGCGTCGGCGGCGAGCTCCGCCATCCGGAGCGGCAGGTCGATCGTGCGGGCGCGGGCCTCGTCGGAGTGAGTGGCGAGGTAGTCCCGATACGCGGCGGCGTCTTCGTCGGCGAGCGGTGCCAGCTGGGACGCGAGAGACTGCGCGCGGGCGACGAGGTCGTCGTGCCCGGCGACCCGGGCGGTCAGCAGGGCGAGCCCGGCGGCCAGCTCGAGGGTTCGGACGATCGCTGGGCCGGCGGCGAGCGGCTCAGAAAAGGCCAACGGTGCGGCCGTTCTCGTCGATGTCGACGTTGAACGCGGCCGGCGACGCCGAGAGCCCGGGCATCGTCTGCATATCGCCGCAGAGCGCGACGAGCCAGCCCGCCCCGGTGTACGCCCGTACTGCCCGCACCGGCACCGTGAACCCGGTCGGCGCGCCGGCGAGCGCCGGGTCGTGCGAGAGCGAAAGATGGGTCTTCGCCATGCAGATCGGGACCGTGTCGAGCCCCTGCTCGGTGAAGCGCTTCACGTCGTTCTCGGCTGCGGGCAGCAGGAAGATGCCGTCGGCGCCGTAGACTCGCTTCGCGATCGCCTCGATCTTGGCGGTGATCGGCGCGTCCAGCGGGTATACGGGCTGGAATGCGTTCGGCTGCTCGGCTGCGTCGACGACCGCCTCGGCGAGCTCGCGCGCGCCCTCGCCGCCCTCCTCGAACGCGTTGTTCACCGCGGCCGCGTACGCACCCAGCTCGAGCGCGAGCCGGCGCACGGTCGCGATCTCGTCGTCCGTGTCGGTGGGGAAGCGGTTGACCGCGACCACCGCCTTGAGGCCGAACTCCTTGACGATGCCGATGTGGCGGGCGAGGTTGGCGGCGCCGTGCTCGACCGCACCGACGCTGCCGTCCGGGTCGTCTCCGTGGTGCTTCAAGGCGCGAACGGTGGCGACGAGCACGATCGCGCTCGGCGAGATGTTGCCGACCCGGCAGACGATGTCGAGGAACTTCTCCATCCCCATGTCGGCGCCGAACCCGGACTCGGTGACGACGTAGTCGCCGAGCTTGAGGCCGACGAGGTCGGCGACCAGCGACGAGTTGCCGTGGGCGATGTTCGCGAACGGCCCGCAGTGGATGAAGGCAGGCTGGCCCTCCAGCGTCTGGACGAGGTTCGGCTTGATCGCGTCCTTGAGCAGGACGGTCATCGCCCCGGCCGCGCGGAGCTGTTCGGCCGTCACCGGCTCGCCGTCCCAGGTGTACGCGACCGTGATCGCGCCGAGCCGCTTGCGGAGGTCGAAGAGGTCTCGCGCGACGGCGGTGATCGCCATCACCTCCGAGGCGGCGGTGATGTCGAAGCCGGTCTCCCGGACGTAGCCGTTCGCGCGGCCGCCCAGGCCGAGCACGACCTGCCGAAGCGCGCGGTCGTTCATGTCGACGCAGCGGCGCCAGCTGACCGTGAGCGGGTCGATGCCGAGCTCGTTCCCGTGAAGGATGTGGGCCTCGAGCATCGCCGAGAGCAGGTTGTTCGCGGCGCCGATCGCGTGGATGTCGCCGGTGAAGTGGAGATTGAGATCCTCCATCGGCACGACCTGCGCGTAACCGCCGCCGGCCGCGCCGCCCTTGATCCCGAAGACGGGCCCCA
>Ga0066903_100001981_pt1 | contig 15607 bp, 12 predicted proteins | sample PanSoiMetaGPlot1_FD_67491 | JGI IMG/M metagenome (GOLD analysis project Ga0066903, IMG submission 67491) | Tropical forest soil microbial communities from Panama analyzed to predict greenhouse gas emissions - Panama Soil - Plot 1 (version 2) | ecosystem: Environmental > Terrestrial > Soil >... | reverse complement strand
CCGGCGGAGATCGAATGCGTCAGCTCGATGTTGCCGTCTTCATCTTGAAGGACGAAGGTGCGGGTGCCCTGCAGCACGCCCACGCTTCCCCCGGCGAATCGCGCCGCGTGGCGGCCGCGCACAATCGCTTCCCCGCCCGCCTCAACGCCAACGAGTCGGACGCCTCGATCGTCAATGAAGGCGTCGAAGATCCCCATCGCATTGCTGCCGCCACCCACGCAGGCGACGATCGCCGTCGGCAGCTGGCCGGACAGCTCGACGATCTGCGGGCGCGCCTCGCGTCCAATGACCGCCTGGAGCTCACGGACCATAAGGGGGTACGGGTGCGGACCCAGCACCGATCCCAGTAGATAGTACGTGTCCGCCACGTTCGTGACCCAGTCCCGCATGGCTTCGTTGATGGCATCCTTGAGCGTCCGGCTGCCGGCGTCCACCCGGCACACCTCTGCGCCGAGCAGGCGCATGCGGAACACGTTGAGCGCCTGACGATCCATGTCCTCGGCGCCCATGTACACGCAACACTCGAGACCGAGGAGCGCGCACGCGGTCGCCGTCGCCACACCGTGCTGGCCTGCGCCCGTTTCCGCCACAACACGCGGCTTCCCCATTCGCTGCGCGAGGAGAGCCTGGCCCAGGGCGTTGTTGATCTTGTGCGCTCCGGTGTGCGTCAGATCCTCGCGCTTCAAGTAGATGGTCGCGCCGCCGGCCGCCTGCGTCAGGCGCGCCGCCTCGTAGATCGGCGTCGGCCGCCCGACATAGTGCGCGAGCAGGCGCCCGAGCTCACGCTGGAACTCATCATCGTCCCGCGCCTGGAAGTATGCGCGCTCGAGCTCTTCGACGGGCTGGACGAGCGTCTCGGGCACATAACGTCCCCCGAACTCGCCGAAATAGCCGCGCGCGTCCGGGTCGCGCCGGACGGGACCGGGGGAATCAGTGCGGTCACGACTCGAAACAGGTGTCGGCATGAATCACCTCGATGGCTTTGAAGAGCGCGCGCACACGGCCGTGATCTTTGACGCCGGGCGATTCTTCGACGCCCGACGATACGTCGATGCCAAACGGCCGCACGCACCTGATTGCCGCGGCGACGTTCTCCGGCGTCAAGCCGCCCGCCAGAAGGACGGGGCGCCGGGCCGCCACGGCTGCCGCTCGATTCCAATCGATCACCTGACCGGTTCCTCCGTGCTTGACCGGATCCCGGACGTCCAGCAGGACCGCGACGTGGTTCGGCCACAGCGAAATGGCTTCCCCGTCCTCCTCGGGCCCTTCCCCTGGAGGCTCGCCCAGCGTGACGGCCTTGATGACGGGTCGTCCGAGCGCGGCGGCATAGTCCGGCGTCTCAGACCCATGGAGCTGCACCGCGGAAAGCCGCACCAGGCTTGCAACCCGGGACACGTGATCGGACGGCTGGTCGACGAACACGCCGACTGTGGTCACGAAGGGCGGTAGCCCCGCCGCAATGGTCCGGGCGCGATAGGGGTCGATAAAGCGCGGGCTCTCGGGCCAGAAGACGAAGCCGATCGCTGCCGCGCCCGCGTCGACGGCGGCGTATGCATCGGCACGACGCGTGATGCCGCAAATCTTCACGAGCACGAGCGATTCCCCGCTGTCACGGCCGTTCTCCTCCAACGCTGCCGCCTCGCGACGCGCTCGTCTCGACGTCGCTGCCGCACTCGGCGAGCAGCACGTGAAGCGCGCGCCCTGGCTCAACGCTGGTCATGAATCGCTCGCCGATCAGAAACGCCCGGTAACCGCGCGCGCGCAGGCTCATCACGTCGCCCCCGGTTGTCAGTCCGCTCTCACTGACCGCGACCACGTGCGGCGGCATCACGGCGATGAGCTCATCGGACGTCGTCGGATCGACAACCAGCGTTCGAAGATTGCGATTGTTCACGCCGATCGCCTTCGCGCCGGCGTCGACCGCGATGGCGAGCTCCGTCGCGTCATGGACTTCGACCAGCGCGTCCAGTCCGAGGGCGGCGGCGTGGTCGTACAGCACTTTCAATTCGACAGGCCTCAGGGCCGCGACAATCAACAGCACCGCGTCTGCGCCCGTGGCGCGGGCCTCGAGGAGCTGATACTCCGAGACGATGAAGTCCTTTCGGAGAAGCGGAAGGTCGACCGACTTGCGCACCGCCTGCAAGTGCTCGAGCGCGCCGTCGAAGAATGTGGGCTCTGTCAGCACCGAAATGGCGGCGGCGCCGGCCTCGGCATAACCGATGGCGATGCCCGCCGGATCGTAGGATGCACAGAGCACTCCGCGCGAGGGCGACCGGCGCTTGCACTCGGCGATCACGTTGACGGCGCCGGCGCGCGTGAGCGCCGCGTGGAAATGGCCGGGCCGGGATGGAGACGCCGAGGCGCGCTTTTCAAGGTCCGACCGGGGTTCCCGCGCTTCCCGGACCTCGACGATCCGTTTTGTCGCAGCGACGATGCTGGCGAGGAGATCCGCGGTCACGCACCGCCTCCTGCCACGACCTCCTCGGCCGTCGTCGCCACAAGCCGCTGAAGCGTTCGTTTGGCGTCACCGCTATCGATCGCGCGGGCCGCCCTTGCGATGCCGCCTTGGACCGAATCGGCGCACCCCGCCACGAAGAGGCCGGCGCCGGCGTTGAGCAGCACGACGTCGCGGGCCGCGCCCCGCTCACCCGCCAGGATGGCTTCGATGATCGCGGCGTTCGTACGGGCGTCACCGCCCGCGAGGGCGCCCGTCGGCGACTTCGGGAGGCCCACATCGGTTGGATGCAGGTAAAACGTGTTGACCGTACCGTCGCAACACTCCGAGACCTTGGTGTACCCGGCCGTCGTGAGCTCGTCGATGCCGTCGGCGCCGTGCACGACCCAGGCGCGCGTGGTTCCAAGCAGGAGCAGCGCTCGCGCGAGGAGCTCCGTCAATTCCGGGCTCGAAACACCGACCAGTTGCCGCGCGGCGCCGGCCGGATTGGTCAGCGGGCCTAACAGGTTGAATGCAGAGCGGACGCCAAGCTCCCGGCGGACCGGACCCGCATGTTTCATCGATGGGTGAAATGTGGGCGCGAAGAAGAACCCGATCCCGATTTCCGCGAGGCAGCGTTCAACGACAGCCGGGGATGCGTCGATGCGCATGCCGAGTGCTTCGTAAACATCCGCACCACCGGTCTGGCTCGATGCGGAGCGGTTGCCGTGCTTCGCCACGCGGACCCCACACGCCGCAACCACGATGGCCGCACACGATGAGATGTTGAAGGTGCCCGATCGATCGCCGCCTGTTCCACACGTGTCGAATACATCCTCGTACCGCCGTGAAAGGCGGACGGCACGGGCCCGCATCGCCCGCGCGAAGCCGACGATTTCCGCCGGCCGCTCCCCTTTCATCGCCAGACCGATGAGCAGGCCGGCGATGTGGGCGGCAGCGGCGCGGCCTTCCATGATTTCGGCCATCGCCGCCGCCGCCTCTTCAGTCGTCAAATCCTCTTGACGCGTCAGCTTGCTGATGAGCGGCTGAAACCCGCGGAATGCGGTCACGGCTGCGCCTCCAGGAAATTGGTCATCACCGTGTCTCCGGGAAACTGGTCACGGGCGCCGCTTCGGAGAGAACGGTTCTGGCTCCATTCCTCAGGAAGTTTCGAAGAATCGTTCGACCTTCGCCGGTCAAGATCGATTCGGGATGAAATTGGACCCCGTGGAGCGGCCAACGCCGATGCCGCAGCGCCATGATGATGCCGTCTTCCCGCGTTCGGGCAGCCACTTCGAGATCGGGCGGCAGGTTCTCGCCGGCGACGACGAGCGAATGGTACCGAGACGCCGCAAACGGCCCGCCAATTCCGGCGAACACACCGCGACCGTCGTGTTCGACGATGGATGTCTTGCCGTGCATCGGCGTGGCGGCGCGGACCACGCGGCCCCCGAAAACCGCGCCAATGGCCTGGTGCCCGAGACAGACTCCAAGAATAGGTGTCCGCTCGCCCAGTCTCTCGATGACGCCCATCGTCACCCCCGCCTCCTCGGGTCGTCCCGGTCCGGGGGAGATGACGATGTGATCGGGACGTGTCGAGGCAATCTCGTCGACCGACGCCTGGTCGTTTCGGAGGACCCGGATGTGGGCGCCCAGCTCTCCGAGGTATTGGACCAGGTTGAACGTAAACGAGTCGTAATTGTCGATCACGAGCACCATGGTCAGAGACCGCCTTGCGCGAGCTCGAGCGCACGGAAGAGCGCCTTGGCCTTGTCGCGCGTCTCCTCGTACTCGGCGGTCGGGTTCGAGTCGATGACGATGCCGGCGCCCGCCTGTACGTACGCCTTCCCCTTCGACATGATGACTGTTCGAATCGCGATGCAGAAATCGAGATTGCCGGCGAAGTCGAGGTAGCCGACGGCGCCGGCGTACAACCCGCGGCCGCACGGTTCGAGCTCCTTGATGAGCTGCATTGCGCGGACCTTGGGAGCACCTGATACGGTTCCCGCCGGGAAGCACGACATGAGGGCGTCGAGCCGGTCGCGGTCATCCGCCAGCTTCCCTTCGACGATCGAGGTCAGGTGCATCACGTGCGAGAAGCGCTCGAGCCCCATGAACTGTGGAACGCGCACCGACCCGTACTCCGAGACCCGCCCGACGTCGTTGCGGCCAAGGTCGACGAGCATGACGTGCTCGGCCCGCTCCTTCTCGTTACGTTTCAGCTCCTCCGCCAACCTGGTGTCTTCCTCGCTGCTCTTTCCCCTTGGACGCGTGCCCGCGATGGGATGCGTCTCCACGCGAGCGCCCTCGACGCGGACCAGCATTTCGGGAGAGGAGCCGACGACAGCAACTCCGCCCATGCGGATGAAGTACATGTACGGCGACGGGTTGACGTGTCTGAGCGCGCGATAAACGGTAAATGGATCCGCGGTGACGTCCGCCTCGAAACGCTGCGACAGTACGACCTGATAGATGTCGCCGGCGGCGATGTGCTCTTTGGCGGCGCGGACGCTGTCCTCGAACTGCTGGCGCGTGCGGTTCGATGTGATCCGAAGACCGTTGCCGCTCGTCCCGCGCGTGCGGGAGAGGTTGCGCTCAAGCTCGCGCTCGAGAAACTGGATTTTCGCACACGCGAACTGATAGAGCGATTCAAGGTCTTCGTCCGGCGTCATTCGCGCGTTGGCGATGATCAGGATGCGATGCTGGACATGGTCGAACGCCAGGACCGTATCGAAGAGCATGAACCCCGCCTGATCGGCGCCGTCGACGCCCGCGCCGAGATCGCCGAGGACCGGCTCGAACCATGACGAGGCACCGTAACCCAGGTACCCCACCGCGCCTCCAGTGAAGCGAGGCAATTCGGGCACGAACGGCGATCGGAAATCGGCCATCAGATGCCGCAATGTCTCGACGAATGGTCGATCGCTCTCCGTCGTCACGCCCCCGCGCTCGATCGTGGTCCGCCCGCTCCTGGCGTGCGCCCCGTGCGTGGCCCGCAGGATGAGAAACGGATCCTTGCCGAGGAACGAGTAGCGCCCGACGTGCTCTCCGCCTTCGACGCTCTCGAGCAGGAACGCGTAGTCCGCGTTCTCCGCGATCTTGAGAAAGGCAGATACCGGCGTCAGCAGGTCCGCGACGATCTCCTTGCAGACCGGCACGAAGGTCCCGCGACGGGCGAGCTCCTTGAACTCCTCGAACGATGTGATGTTCATCGGCCCCTCACACGACCTGCTGTTCCTCGCGCGTCGACTCCGCGAGGCGCTCGAGCGCAGCGGCCCGCATGATGGCGGCCGGCGCCCGCAGGCCGGTCCACCACCGGAACTGCTCGCGGGCCTGCGCCACCAGCATGTCTACGCCGCTGATCGTTTGGCAGCCGGCCGCCGCCGCGTCCCGCAGAAGCCGCGTGACCGGCGGGTTGTAAACCAAGTCGTACACATACCGGCCCGTGAGCTGGTCGGCCGGCACCGGTGTCTCGTCGCTCCCGTGTCCGATCGGCGTGCAGTTGATCAGGAGGTCCCAGGTCCCCGGCTCCGGCGGCCATGGCCCCACGCCGGCAGACGTGAGCATCGCAACGCTCTCGGCCTGCTCCGGCCGCCGGGCATGGATGCGCACGGAGCATCTCGCCGAGGAAAGAGCGTCGGCGACCGCGCGCGCGGCCCCCCCCGCACCGAGCACGGCGGCTTGCAAGCCGGACAACGGCACGTGCCCCCGCAGCGGCTCGAGAAACCCGCCGGCATCGGTGTTGTCGCCAATCCAGCGTCCACGTTCCGCGCGGATCGTGTTGATCGCGCCGATCCGGCGGGCTCCCGGGGACATCTCGTCGAGTCGATCGCACAGGGCGACTTTGTGGGGAATCGTCACGCTTGCGCCAGCGATGCCGAGGGCCCTGCCGAACGCGACGAAGTCGTCGGCGCTGACCGACGGGAACGGAACGTAGACGGCGTCGAGGTTCAGCGCGCGGAAGGCCGCGTTGTGCATCGCCGGCGACACGGAATGCCGTACGGAGCCGCCGACGATGCCGTAGATTCGGGTTGCGTCGCTGATCGACGGGAACCGGTATTGGTTCTGCATCGTTTCGGCGGTGATCTGTCCGACGCTCCGCAGGGCGCCCGCATACGTCCAGGCCGAGCCATAGCGGCCCGCGAGAATGCGCGTCGTCAGGCCGTAATCTCCCATCGCCAGAAGGACCAGCCGGCCTGAGCGTCGCGCCTCGGGCGCGAGATCGAGGAGCGCGACGCAATCGGTCAGGCGTTTCGCGGTGATGGCGACCTTGACGAAACCGGCGTGCGTGGACCGCATCGCGCGAAGCTTGGAGGTGAGGTCGCCGGGGACTCCCTCGAAGTCGTGCATGGAGAGCACGACACGCGCGGCATGGGGTCCGGCAGTCAAATCGTCGAAACGCGCGCGCCACTCGACATCGACGTACTCTGCGCCGCTCGCCAGCGCGGCAGCTAACAGGCGCTGTCGCTCCTCTTCCGATCCTTGGAACTCACCACCCTCCCATCTGGGCCGGCAGGTGACAACAACCGGCGATGTGCGGCCCGACAATGCGCCCGCGACGTCCGGATCGCGAAGGGCGTCGAGCCTCAACTCCACAAGATCGGCGGCGGCGGCTTCGTCGCGCCGCCGGCGCAGTTCGGCGGTCGTAGCCGCCGTCACCGTCACACACAGAAGCGGTTTGCCCATAAAAAAAGCCTCTTCACCCGTCAGGCTGAAGAGGCTCTCGAAAACTCGTTCGCGCGGTGGCTCGGTCAGGCCAAGGCGGACGCCTCTTCAGTCGGGGCCCAATACCACCGCCACGCGGCGCCGAACTGAAAAGTGACCGGTTGGCCAGCCATGAATGTGTCACGATAACAAACCTGGGCAATCCGTGTCAAAATGGAGCGAAATGCTTCATCGTCAGGTCGTTGCGACGGCCGGAGCCGCAGCAGGATTCGTGTTCCTCGCCCTGTCGTTTCCAGCGATTTGGGGGGAAGCCGTCTCGGGTGCCACCGCGCAGATGGCCGTGGGCGACGTCCGGCCCGGGATGGTCGGCATCGGGCGAACGGTCTTCGATGGGACGCATGTCGAAGACTTCAAGGTCAATATCCTCGGTGTCCTCGAAAACGTCATCGGGCCGAATCGAAACCTGATCCTCGCGAAGCTCGAAGGTGGACCGCTGGCGCAGACCGGGGTGATCGCCGGAATGAGCGGAAGTCCCGTGTATATCGACGGCAAGCTGGTGGGCGCCGTTTCTTACGCGCTCGGCAGCTTCTCGAAGGAGCCGATTGCCGGTATTACGCCGATTGCGGAGATGACTGACTCCGCGCAGTTTGGCGACGCGCCCGGGGGAACCGGGCCCGGGACCAACGGGCGGCCCGGCGCCGCGCGGCTTCGAGTTTCTGTCCCGCTGTACCCGGACTACCCCCTGGCGCGCGACAACCTGATTGCCGCCTTCCGGAAGGCCCTCAGCTGGAACCGTCCCTTTGCCGACCGCCCGACTGACGCCCGGTTGAGCGGTGCAACGAACGTTGCCGACTTAAATGCGGGCCAGCTTGGCACGCTGCTCCGTCCTATCGCCACCCCGCTCGTCATTTCCGGGTTCGAGCCGGAGCTCGCCGATCTGCTGGAGAGCGCGTTCCGTGATCAGGGGTTCGTCCCGACCGGGGGCGGCGCGTCCGGACTGCACGCCGGCGAGAAACCGTTCGAAGGGCCGCTGAAGCCGGGGGACGCGGTTGGCGTCATGTTCGTTGGGGGCGATCTGACGCTTGGCGGCACGGGCACGGTCACCCACATCGACGGCGATCGTGTTTATGCGTTCGGTCATCCGATGTACAACCTCGGACCGACCGAGTTCCCGATGACGCGTGCGTACGTCTACGCCGTGCTCCCCAGCCTGTTCTCTTCAATCAAGCTGTCGAGCACTGCAGAAGTCATCGGGACCTTCCTGCAGGATCGCGCGACGGCGATTGCGGGACGACTGGGTTCGGGTCCGCGAATGATTCCCGTCACGGTCTCCCTGGCTTCCAGCCGCGCCCCGACGAGAACGTTCAAATACACTGTCGTGAACGACCCGCTGTTTGGCCCGCTGATGACCTATGCCAGCCTGCTCAACACGTTGATGTCGTACGAACGGAGCATGGAGGCCGCGACGTTCAGCGTGCACGGAACCGCCAACGTCCGGAAGCACGAGGCGATCGTCTTCAACAACATCTTCACCGGCGATCAGGCCTCGATCGCGGCGGCCACCTACGTCGTGGGGCCCATCCTGAACCTGATGAGCAATGACTACGAGAAAGTCGATTTAGACGGTCTCCAGATTGACGTGACGACGACCGAGCAGCCGAAGACGGCCGTCCTCGAGCGGGTGTGGCTCGACGATCCGCGGCCGCGCGCCGGGCGGACCGTGCCTCTCAAGATGCTGCTGCGCACGTATCGCGGCGAGGCGCAGCTGCGCACGGTTCCTATCGACATCCCGCCGAATGCGAGCGGTGCCCTGACGCTCGTCGTGTCCGACGGCGCCCGGCTCGGCCTGGCGGAACAGCGCGAGTCGCGTTCGGGCGTCGGCGCCTCGCGCGGCATCGACCAGATGATCAAGGCCGTCAACAAAGGACGCCGCAACGACACGCTCTACGTGAAGCTCATGAGCTCCGAGTCGGGAGCCGTGGTGAGCGGCGAGATGCTCTCTTCGCTGCCGCCTTCCGTTCTGGGTGTGCTCGAGGGCGAGCGGAACGGCGGCAACTTCAACCCGCTGCACAGCGCGACGCTCGGCGAATGGAAGCTCGTGACCGAGGACGCCGTCACCGGATTGAAAACCTTGACGATTACCATTTCCGCCGGGGGCTAAGGCTACATTTGAGGCCCACCTTTCGGCGCCGCGCAGGCATGGTCTGCGTCATTGTCGCGTTCGCACTCCCCCTCGGTGCTTCTTCAGCGAAGTTCTTCCAGACAGCCACGCAGACGGATTTTCTGAAGGGCGACGTGGAGAATTTGTCGATCGACAGCCGAGGCGAGCTGACGCTCGGTCCGGCGACCGAGCTCGTCTACGAAACGTCTGCGCCCTTCCTCTGGTCGATCGTCGGGCAGCCCGACGGAACGCTTTTCGCGGGCACGGGCAACGAAGGCAAGGTGTACAAGATCGACCCGCAGGGCAAGGGCTCCGTGTTCTTCGACAGCACCGAGCTCGAGGTGCACGCGCTGGCCGCCGCCCCAAGCGGCGGTCTGTACGTCGGCACGTCGCCGGACGGCAAGATCTATCAGATCGATCGAAACGGCAACAGCCGGGTTCTCTTCAGCAACGACGACAAGTACATCTGGGCGCTGGCGGTCGACCGCCACGGCAACGTGTTTGCCGGCACCGGCGACAAAGGGATCGTGTACAGAATCACGCCGGACGGAAAGGGCGAGCCTTTTTACAAGACCAGCGCCACGCACGCGACAGCCCTGGCCTTCGACCGTCGCGGAAACCTTCTCGTGGGGACGAGCACTCCTGGCCGGGTGCTTCGTGTCGACACGGAAGGCAAGGCGTTCGTGCTCCTGGATTCGCCGTTTCAAGAGATTCGATCCTTTCGCTTCGATGACAAGGGCGTCGTGTACTTCGCGGCGCTGAATGGCAGCGCCTCCACATCGTCGCCGTCGACGCCGACCGACACGGGAGACCGCAGCCCATTGGAGGCTCGAGCGCCGGTCGCGTCCGTGTCCGCCGAGGTCACGTCGATCTCGATCGCCGACACCGCAGGTGGCACCACGTCCTCCCCGCGTGAAGATCGGCGCGCTGCCAAGGGAGCCGTTTACCGCATCTCGTCCGACGGCGTGTGGGACGAGCTCTGGGAGTCACGCGACGATTCCCCCTACGATCTCACCTTCGACCAGAACGGCGCTGTGCTCGTCGGCACCGGAAACAAGGGCAAGTTATATCGCCTCGAGGGTGAGCCGTTGCGACCGACTCTTGTCGCGCGCGCGCCCGCGCAGCAGATTACGACGTTCTTCACGGACACGCGGGGGCGCTTGCTGTACGCCACGGCCAACCCGGGCAAGCTCTTTCGCCTCTCGACCGCCAGAGCCTCTCGCGGCACCTACGAGTCTCAGAGTCACGACGCGCAGATCGTCGCGACTTGGGGTGCGCTGAGCTGGCGCGGGACGACCCCGCCGGGCACTCGCGTGGAGCTGTTCACGCGATCGGGCAACACCGACACACCGGACGACACGTGGAGCCCGTGGTCGTCGGCTTACACGAAGGCCGACGGTTCACCCATCACCAGCCCCAAAGCGCGCTACTTGCAGTGGCGCGCGGTGCTGACGGGACAGAACGCGAGCCCCGTGCTCACGTCGGTCAGCGCGGCCTATCTTCAGCGCAATCTTCGCCCGCAGGTCCGTTCGATCACGATTTACCCGCCCGGCATCGTGTTTCAGAAACCGTTCTCCGCCGGCGAGCCGGATCTGGCGGGGTTTGAGGATCAAACGACACCGGAGCGAAAACTCGCCGCACAGGCCGCGGCACAGAGCAGCGGCGCGTCGTCTCTCGGGCGTCGCACGTATCAGAAGGGGCTCCAGACCATCGCCTGGCGCGCCGACGATGAGAACGACGATGAGCTGGTGTACAACATTCTCTACCGCCGCGAAGGGGAGGCGACGTGGAAAACCCTTCGCAAGGCGATGCCCGAAACGATCCTCGTCTGGGATACGACGACGGTCCCCAATGGAACTTACTTCATCAGGGTTGTCGCGTCCGACGCGCCGTCCAACTCCGCGGCCGATACTCTCGCCGGCGAAATGGACAGCGTAGCGTTCGAGATCGACAACACGCCGCCCACGGTGACGATAGGCAGCGTGCATGCGGACGGCGGCCGCACGGTCATCGCGTTCGACGTGAGGGACGACCACTCACCGATTCAGCGCGTGGAGTTCTCCCGGGACGGCCTCACGTGGCAGTCCGTATTCCCGGTCGACGGCATCTCGGACTCGCTCAGCGAGCACTACGAGTTGACGATCGACGGCGAGATTGGAGAGCGTGGAGTGACGTTGCGCGCGACCGACGCGATGAACAACGTTGTGTCAGCTCACGTCGAGCGACCACGGCGGTGAGCTTGGCGGCTTGCCTCAGGCGCGGATCGGTGCCGAGGCGTTCTCCGACCAAAAAACGGTGCGCTCGGTCGTCAGCGGCTGAGTGCCGGCCCGCTTCTTCAGCACCGGGGGGGCAATCGGTTCGAGAGGCGGCTTGATGACGGTCGCCCGGACCGTGGCGTGCTCCACGAGCCACAGGACACTTCCCGGAAGCGCCATGCCGGGCGGGGCGCTCTCGAGGCGCAGCCGTGTAACGGAGTCGAGCAGGGCTTCAATCACCCTCGCCTGCCCCGTTGCCGCAGCGTGGCGCCCGGCGCGCAGCACCTCCAAGTTCGCGAGTTGGCCGCTCTGATGGGTCACGACGGCGTCGAGCGCGAAGACTGACTCTTGCTCAGCCGACTCATTGGCGCGCTGGAAGCGCGCTTCCCACCTGGCCCGGCAGCCCGATGAATCCAGGACGTCGAGGCCCGTCTCGCACTCGAGCGGCGTGGCCACGAGCGTCACAATCGCCGCCAGGGAATCCGGCCGCTCGTTCGTGGCAAATCGCATCATGCCGAGCATGATAACCACGCACACCACCGTCGCGGCAGCCGCTCCGACGCCGGCATACACCAGCCGGATGTCGTCGAACATGTCCCGCAACCGCGCGAGCATCGACGCGTCGTTCTCCGCTTTCAACCGGTTGACGACCGTCGCGTTGAACGCTGCGGCTTCCTCGCGTGACCACACACCGTGGCCCGGCACGACGGCGGCGACCGCCGACCCGATGGTGCGCAGCTCAGCCAGCGACCGGGCGCACTGATCGCACCATTCCAGATGCCCGGTCATCGCGATCTCGTCGGCGACCGGCAGCTCGCGATCGTAAAATGCCTGAAGAAGGCGCCCGGCCGCCGCGCAGTCCAGTGGCCTCATCCCACCCTCGCCTCGCGAAGCTCTGCGCGCAGCGTCTGCCTGGCGCGCGTCAGCCGCGATTTCACCGTACCTACGGCGACGCCAAGTGAATATGCGATCTCGTCGTAACTGAGCCCATCGACCTCGCGCAGCACAATCGCCGTTCGCTGATCGAAGGGCAGCTCACCGAGCGCGCGCTCTATCCGCGCGGCGAGCTCCTTTTGAGCCAGCACTCGGTCGGGCGTGTCTTGGCCTCCCGCAAGGAAGTCGCCGTGGGTGCTGATGTGCTGATCGAGCGAGACCTGATCAGCGCGATGACGGCGGCGCCAGAAGCGGTGGCGATTGCGCGCCTGGTTGACGGCGATGCGATAGATCCACGTGCGAAGGCTGGACTGCCCGCGGAACCTGTGGATGGTCCGGAAGACGCGGAGAAAAACTTCTTGGGAGAGGTCCAGTGCTTCGTCGCGGTCGCCGAGCAGGTTCATGGCCAGCTGAACCACCATCCGCTGGTGCTCCGCGACCAGATCCGCGCAGGCCATCTCGTCGCCTTCGGCGCAGCGCTGCACAAGCGCCGCCTCACGGCCGCCGACCTCGGGCCAACTGACGACTCGCGCCTGCTTCACTGAGACTTCCACTATGGTAACTTAGACCCCGTTTCCGGCCCAAAGTTCCGGACCTGGCGCAGGCTGCCAATCCCGGAACGTCGTTGAACCTGTTGCACTTATGACGAAAACAATTGCCTTCGTCGGCCTGCTCGCCATGGGGCTGGCCGGCGCCGTACTCGCCAGCCAGGTGGCCGGGCGCCAGCGCGACTATCGGGCGCTGCTCGTCCGGGGCGACGATGCACTCGGGAAGGATGAGACGTTCGACGCCATCGAAGCTTACAGCGGCGCGATCGCGCTCAGGCCCGACTCCATGCTCGCGTATTTGCGGCGGGGCGAGACCTATCGCCGCCGCGCGGACCGGGGCGATCTGGAAGCCGCCGCACGAGACTTCAGGCGGGCAGCCTCGCTCGATCGCCTCGCGACGCGCCCCCTGGAGGAGCTTGGCGACGTCACGTATCAGTTGCAGCGGTACGACCGGGCGGTCGATGCCTACGAGCGATCGATGCGCATCGACGATCGCGCCGCCCGCATCTGCTACAAGCTGGCGCTGGCGCGCTATCGGAACGCCGACATCGCCGGGGCGCTCGCGGCGCTCGATCAGACGGTGCGGCTCGACGATCGGATCGCCGATGCGTATTGCCTGATGGGCGTCTGCCTCCGGGAAAAGGGACGCACGGCAGACGCGCTCCGCGCCCTTCAAAAAGCTGTCGCGCTGTCCCCTGCCTTGATTCCGGCACGGGAAGAGCTCGCTGACATCTTCGCCGCGGTCGATCGTCGGGCGGACCATCTTGAACAATTGCAGCTACTGGCCAGCCTCGACCGCGGTCACGCCGCGCGCACGATTGCCGTCGCGGTGGCCCACGCGCGAGCCCGGCGGTTCGACGCCGCCGTGACAACGCTGGTCGGCGCGCTCGAGCGGGGGCTCGACGACGGCGCGGTCTACCAGGCGCTCGGGCAGATCTGGCTCGAGAGTGCGCTGGCCCGGGGAGACCGGGTGGAGCTGGGCAGGGCGCGGGAGGCGCTCGAACGGGCCGCGTCGATGCCCGGGGCCACGAGCGAGATCCTCATGCTTTCGGGACGCGCGGCGCTCGAAGAGGGCGACGTCAAGACAGCCGAGCGCCGCCTCAAGAGCGCGATTGCACGGTTCCCGATCGAGCCGGGGGCGCTGCTGCTCTTCGCGAGCGTCGCGGAGCGTCAGAACCACTTCGACGACGCGCGTCGCGCCCTCCTCGATTACGAGGCGCTCGTGGTCGACGATGCGGACTTCGTCGGGCACGCGACGAAGATCGCCGCACTCTCTGCGCGCGTTGCCGATCAGGCGACGGCCGCTGAATGGATCAAGCGGGGCCTGGACAGGGATCCGCAGAGCGCACAGCTTCAGGCCCTCGCCAGGGTCAATGCTGGCGCTTCGGATCCGTCAGGTCGCGTAGACCGTCGCCGAGAAAATTGAACCCGAGGACCAGAATCGCGATGGCGAGCCCCGGAAACACCGTGAGGTGCGGCGCGTCGAGCAGGTGCGCGCGGCCGCCGTTCAACATCGTGCCCCAGCTCGGCGTCGGCGGCTGCACGCCCAACCCGAGGAAGCTGAGCGCGGCTTCGCTCACAATCGCGCCGGCCATCCCAAGCGTCGCCTGAACAACGACGGCCGGCAGCGCCGCAGGAATCACGTGTCGCCAGAGAATGCGTGCCACACCGGCGCCTTGCGCGCGCGCCGCCTGCACGTAGTCGAGCTCACGCGCCCGAAGCACCTGCCCGCGAACCAGCCGCGCGTAGCCAACCCAGCCGATGATCGTCAGGGCCACCAGGACGTTCGCCAGGCTGGGGCCGAGGACCGCGACCAGCGCGATGGCCAGCAGCAGACCGGGAAACGCGAGCAGCACGTCGATCACGCGGCTGATCGCGTCGTCCAACAGCCCACCGAAGTAGCCGGCGGCCGCGCCCAGGAGCGTCCCGACCGAGGCCGAGACGAACACAACCGTCAATCCCACGAGAAATGAAATGCGAGCGCCGGCCAGAACGCGAGCCAGAATGTCGCGTCCCAGTTCGTCGAGGCCGAACGGATGGGCTGCGCTCGGCCGTGCGAGTCGCAACGGCAGCGTCTGAGCGGCGGGGTCGAAGGGCGTCATCGACGGTCCAAGGAGCGCGAGAAGCGCAGCGCCGACCACGATGAAGGTCCCGATTCTGAGCATTCCTTGCTTCCTTACGTTCCGGTGACTAATCGAACCGAATCCGTGGATCGAGCAGGCCGTACACGAGATCCGTCAACACGTTCATCGCTACGTACGTGATCGCGATGAGTAAGATGCAGCCCTGGACCACCGGGTAGTCGCGAAAACTGATCGACTGGATGAGGAGCCGGCCCACACCGGGCCAGGCGAAGATCGTTTCGGTAATGACGGCACCCGTCAGCACCGCCCCAAACTGCAGGCCGAGGACGGTGACGATCGGGATGAGGCTGTTGCGAAACGCATGGCGGACGACCGCACGAAACGCCGAGACGCCCCGCGCGCGGGCCGCGAGCACGTACAACTCCCGGAGCTCCTCGACCATGCTCGCGCGTGTCATGCGCGCGAGAACGGCAGCGAGCGGCGCGCCGAGCGTGACCGCAGGCAGAACGAGGTAGGCGGCGCCGCCT
>Ga0066903_100001980_pt1 | contig 15611 bp, 10 predicted proteins | sample PanSoiMetaGPlot1_FD_67491 | JGI IMG/M metagenome (GOLD analysis project Ga0066903, IMG submission 67491) | Tropical forest soil microbial communities from Panama analyzed to predict greenhouse gas emissions - Panama Soil - Plot 1 (version 2) | ecosystem: Environmental > Terrestrial > Soil >... | reverse complement strand
GATCACGATTATCACGCTTTTGTTTTTTCGATGAAGGCAAGCAACCCGAAAATCATGATCGCAGCTTATCGCTTGCTCGTCGCGCGCTTGAACGAGCTCGGACCGGATTGGAATTATCCGCTACACCTCGGCGTGACGGAGGCGGGCGAAGGGGAAGACGCTCGCATTAAAAGCGCGATCGGAATCGGCTCGCTCCTGATGGATGGAATTGGCGACACCATCCGCGTTTCCTTAACCGAAGACAGTCCACACGAAATTCCGGTAGCGAGAGCGCTGGTTGCAATGGTTGAAAAGCAAACATTCAACATTCAACATTCAACATTCAACGCGGAATTGTCGTTCGATCCGTTTTCGTATCAACGGCGCGCGACCGAAACCATCGAGCAGGATGGAGTCCGTCTGGGCGGCGAGGAGCTAATTCGGGTCGTCGTTCCGAAGACGAACTACGAAAAGATCGCGCACAAGATCGACAAGATGGGGGATTACAAACCCGAAATCGTGGCCGAAAGCGCCAATATTATCGAAGTCGATCCACAAGACGATGCGGCCATCGCGAAAATTAACGGCGAGCGCGTGCCACAGTGCGTGACCGTGAAAAACGAGATCGATCTTCCGGTGATCGCGGCGTTCCGTTTGCTAGCCGCGAGGCTGCAAAGCCGGCACCCGATCCTGTTAAAGGATGAATTGGTAGGGGCGGTTCACCGAACCGCCCGCGGGCGATTGGGGTTAATCGCCCCTACCTCAGATTTCCTTCAAACTCTACTCATCGCGGCGACGAACATCGGCTCGTTGCTCTGCGATGGGATCGGCGACGCGATTTTGATCCAGGGTGAAGAAGCACCGGGCCAGGCGTTGCGATTGAGTTACAATATTTTGCAGGCGGCGGGCTCGCGGATCTTCAAGACCGATTACGTCGCCTGTCCATCGTGTGGCCGAACGCTGTTCAACCTGCAAACTACGACCGCCAAAATTAAAGCAGCTACTTCCCATCTAAAAGGGGTCAAGATCGCAATCATGGGTTGCATCGTGAACGGGCCCGGCGAGATGGCGGACGCTGATTTCGGCTACGTTGGCGGCGCGCCCGGCAAAGTAAATCTCTATGTCGGAAAAACGGCCGTAAAATTTAACATTCCCGAAGCCGAAGCGGTCGATCGCCTGAAGGATTTGATCCGCGAACACGGCAAATGGATGGAATCGGTCTCATCGGAGCCGGCATTAGTTTAGCAATTCTTCGATTTAGGCCCTCGAGGGAAGACGGCGAACAAGGGCGAAACGGTTAAATAATGCCGATTCGCATCCGTCTAAATAGGGAGGACAACCAGAAGGGACCTATGAAGAAACTTATATTACTTATTGCAGCAGTTGTTGGCATGAGCGCGGTCGCGAATGCCGTTTCAGTGAATATTGCAGTCCCCGACCAGCCATACTACGTGCATGGGCCAGGATATTGGGTTGGACCAAGGTATTACGTCTGGGTTCCGGGGCACTATGCGTATCGTCACCATCAGCAGGTGTGGGTCCACGGACACTATCGCGTCCGCTGATTCCAAACCGCCTGAATATCCGTTTATCTAGGACTCTGCGTAGCGGCGGACGCTGGGGCTAAGTCTCAGCGGTCGCCGCTGGAAGTGTCCTTTGATTTTTCAGTTTCGGAATCGGGTCTATTGGATTTTTCCTTGCCGTTTGTCGGCGCGATCTGCGGCTTAGTGATATCAACGGTGTCGTCCAGCAGGCTTGAATCGAATTTCTTGCCGAGTTCAATTTTGGTCTCGCGATTGTTCGCGGTTTCGGCGGCCGATTTCTCCTGAGATATCTCCGCGATCTTCTCGGTCTCGAGCTCCATAGCGCTGGGCGGATTTACAGGCGCGGCGGCTGCCAGAGTGTTGCCGGATGCCGCGTTGGAAGAGTTGCCTCCGCCAGTCAAGTTGGAAGCGCTCAAATTTGAACCTGAAGTTGTCAAGTTTAACGCCGCCGCGCTCGTCGAAGAGCTCGCCGCGGCGGTGTTGTTTGCATTGATTCCGGGGCTCAGGCCGGAAGTGTTTTGCAAGATTGTCGGCGCATACACCGCGCCGTCGGTATCGGGTTGAGCTGGGCCGCTCGACGCAGCCGGGCCGGCGAACGCGATCGACGTAAGCGCGCCGAAGGAAATCAACAAGAACGGCGTCGTTTTCACGGGGCTCTGCGATAGGCATTCTACAGCCAATCAACGGCCCCTGCAAAACTCAACATCTTTGAGACATACCGGAACAAAAGATTTTTGAGTTATTCACAAAGTAGGGCTTTGTCCTATTTTTTTTCAGAAAGTGGAAAAATATTCTTGACCTTTTTGCCCGTTCCGGCAGTCTCGAATCTTTCACTCAACTCCCTAATCAATGAAACCTAAAAACTCGTCAGTGTCTTACTATGTACGGTTGGCGTTTGCCAGCTCTCTCGTCCTAACCGCCTCGGCCCTATGCTTTATCAGCTTACGGGTGCAACCTGCTCACGCTCCTATTTTCGGTGAAGATCACCGTGGTTCGGCAAAGTTCCTCGAACACGCTGAGGAACTCATTGCCAAGAAAATCGGTGACGCTGCAGAAAGCCCATCCTCATACGCCGAACAAATGTATGAGCTGAACGGTGGCGACTCTATCACCTCCAGCGATGTCCTTGGGGCGCAGGCAGCAGCCAGCGCAATTGCGCAGAGCGGAGTTGGTGCCGGTAAGTATTCAACGGCTTCCTGGTTCGCGCTTGGACCAACGAAAGCAACCTATCCAGCGTTTCTGAATCGGCATGGCTCGGCCTACGTTGCTTCGGGCCGAATTACCGCCCTCGCTAATACGCCTACGTGCGTCGTTGGCAACTGCCCCCTCTGGGTGGCCGCGGCCGGTGGCGGTGTCTGGAAAACCGACGACGCCCTTGCCGGCAGTGGGAATTGGAAAAACGTTTCTGACGGCTTTTTCACGACCGGAGCAATCGGCGCTTTGACCTACGATGCCGCACATAACACCCTTTATGCTGGAACCGGAGAAGATGCGGCGTCGGGTGACTCCGAGGCTGGTCTCGGAATTTTCAAATCAACGGACGGTGGAGCAACCTGGACTCCGTTGGCCGGCAACAGCAGCTTCTTCCTCCGCTGCATCCGGCAAATCTCGATTGACCCGACCGATGCGACCGGCAACACCTTTTACGTGTCATCAGGTCGCGGTGTGCGTGGAATTTCTTCTACCACAGCAGGTGCGACTTCAACTCCAACGGGCGGAGCTGATGTCGGTGTCTTCAAAACTACCGACGGCGGCGCGACCTTTAATCTGCTCGCAGGGGTACCGGTAGCAGTCGGCGCCCAATCGGGGCAAAGCTTCAACTCCAGCTTCGGGTCTACTCGCGGAGCGACCGACGTTGTAGTCGATCCGACCCATCCTGGCGTGGTTTACGCGTCGGCCTACAACTTGGGCGTTTGGCGTTCGACTGATAATGGCGCCACCTGGACGAACATTCATCCCTGCTCCACCTCGCCTGGCTGTAACAATGCCGCCCTCGATGCCACACGTAGCGAGTTTGCGCTCGCCACCATGCCTAACGGAAGCACTCGGATGTACCAGGGCGAAGGCGACAGTGGGCCTGCACAAGGCTATGGGCCGAGTCAGTTTTACGTCGCCGATTCAGTTGAGGCCGGCGTGCCCGTTTTCGTGAACAAAACCAGCTCGAACGTTGCCGATGCCGGATATGCCACCTTTGACTTTTGTACCGGCCAATGCTGGTACGATCAGAGAGTCGTTAGTCCGGCGGGTTATCCGAACATCGTTTACGTGCTCGGGTCCTTTACCTACGCCGAGTCGCACAACCTCTCCAACGCCAGGGCAGTGCTCCTGTCTCAAGACGGTGGAAATACCTTCACCGACATGACCGATGCGGGGACTGGGACCGACGCAAACCACGATGGTTTGCATCCGGACCAGCATGCCTTTGCCACGAATCCGAACAATCCGCTCCAATTTTGGGAAGGTTCGGACGGCGGATTAATGCGATCCAGCGGGACGCTCGTTAATGTTTCGAGCCGTTGTGCGGGGCGCAACCTCAGCCCGGCGAGGCTCGCTCGTTGTCAGCAGCTTTTGTCCGCGGTTCCTGGCACATACACGAACCTGAACAACGGGCTCAGCACGCTCCAGTTCCAGAGTCTGTCGGTTAATCCTACCAATCCGAAGAATATCCAGGGTGGAACCCAGGATAACGGAACGTGGGAGACCGCTGGAGGCTCTACCGCTTGGCCACAGACAATCTTCGGCGATGGAGGATTGTCCGGGTTTGATTCGACTGAAAAGACGTTCCGCTTCCATACTTACTTCGACGCCCAAGTGGACGTGAATTTCAACGGCGGTCAGGACCGTAGATGGGACTGGATCGCCGACTCCTTCTTCCTTCCGCCGGCGAGCAGTGAAGGACGATTGTTCTACTTCCCGATCATCACCGACACAACGGTGTCTGGAACGATGTTCGCGGGTCTCGGGCACGTCTACCGAACCTTGTCTCATGGTGGCCCGTCGGAAGCCTACCTCGACCAGCACTGCAACGAATTCTTTGGTGATTTCGCGGTGCAGTGCGGTGACTGGGTTCCCTTGGGATTGGCTACATCCGGTGGACGACTGACGTGTACGACTCAGGCGGGTTGCACTTACAACGTGGCCCCGAGTAAGGGGGGAGGTTCAGTCGGATGGATCAGTCGAACATCTGGCGACAATACGACTCTGTGGGCGGCAACGACGATCGGTCGTCTCTTTATATCGAAGAATGCCAATGCGACTCCACAGACGGCCGTCACCTTCACTCGGCTCGACAGCCTGGATGCGACATCACCGGCTCGTGCCATCAGTAGTATCTCGATTGATCCCAATAATACAAACCGGGCCTATGTTTCATACCTGAGCTACAACCTCAAGTTTGCCGCTTCACCTCCGGGAGCACTGCCGGGCCACGTGTTCCGTGTGGATTATAACCCAGTGGCGGGCACCGCAACTTGGACCAACCTGGAAGGCACTGGCACCCCAATCGGTAATCAGCCGGTGAACGGTGTCGCATTTGATCCCGTTAGCGGTGATCTCTTTGCGGCCACCGACTTCGGAGTGTTTAGACTTGCCGGTGCGAACGGAGCTAATGGTTGGACAACGGCCGCGAACGGTTTACCGGTCGTGACGGTATCGGGTCTGACACTCAATGCTGGCGCGCGGCAATTGCTCGCCTCCAGTCACGGACGTGGCGCGTTTCAGCTGACGCTTCCGTAAGAGAATCGATTATTGTCTCAGACGGGCCGGCAGAAATGCCGGCCCGTTTTGCTTTTAGGAGAACGATCGGTCGTTAGTTGACGTGAGGCGCCGAGCTAGGCATATTTCACGCTCTTCTACGCCCCCGGAAGAACACCTCATCCATGGAAAAAATCCGTAATATCGCCATTATCGCGCACGTTGATCACGGCAAGACAACGCTGGTCGATCAGCTCCTGCGCCAATCAGGCACTTTCCGCGAGAACCAGAAGATCGAGGAGCGCGTGATGGATTCGATGGATCTTGAGCGCGAAAAGGGGATCACGATTCGCGCGAAGAACGCCGCGTTCCAGTGGAACGATTACCGGATCAACATTGTCGACACGCCGGGCCACGCCGATTTCGGCGGTGAAGTCGAGCGAATCATGAAAATGGTCGACGGTGTTTTGCTCGTCGTTGACGCGCACGACGGTCCGCAGGCCCAGACGCGCTTCGTTTTGCGCAAGGCGTTTGAAAATCATCTCAAACCGATTGTTGTGATCAATAAGATCGACCGGGAGCACGCGCGCCCGCACGAAGTTCTCGACCTTGTTTTCGATCTTTTCGTTGAACTGAAAGCGACAAACGAACAACTCGATTTTCCGATCATTTATGCCAGCGCCAAAAACGGCTTCGCGAAAAAAGACCTGAACGACGAGACCAACGACATGACGGCGCTGTTCCAAACCATCGTCGAGTCCGTTCCGCCTCCAACGACTTCGAAAGAGCCTTTTTTCCAAATGCTCGTCTCCAATCTCGACTACAGCGACTATCTCGGCCGAATCGCGCTGGGAAGAATCGTGAGCGGCAAAGTCAGCGTGGGCGATTCGATTGTCTGTCTTCATCGGGACGGCCAGCCGGAACGCGCCACCGTCACGGCCATTTTCACTTATGCAGGCCTTGAACAAATCCAGATCAAGGAAGCTTCCGCCGGCGACATTATTGGTCTGACCGGTTTTGAGGAAATTAGAATTGGCGAAACCCTGACCGATTCCGAGGAACGAAAGCCCCTGGCTTTTGTCGACATCGATCCGCCAACAATACGGATGCGTATTTTGGTGAACGATTCACCGTTCGCCGGTCGCGAAGGAAAATTTGTCACCGCGCGCCATGTGAAGGACCGGCTGATCAAAGAGACGCGCACGAACGTCTCGTTGCAGGTCAATGATACCGACACCGCGGGTGCTTTCGAAATTCATGCGCGCGGCGAAATGCAAATTGCGATTCTCATCGAACAGATGCGTCGCGAAGGCTTCGAAATGATGGTTTCACGTCCGGAAGTGATCTTTCATCGCGACGATTTGGGTAACGTGCTCGAGCCGCTCGAGAACTTGTATGTCGACCTTCCAAAAGAGGCGCTTGGTGATGTGTTGCAATCCCTCGCCAACCGCAAGGGCGATGTCACAGGCGTGCATCATCACGGTGCGCGCGTTTCGGTGGAGGCCGTGATCCCGACGCGTGGGCTGATCGGTTTGGAAACCGATCTGGTAAATCTGACGCGCGGCGAAGGGCTGATGAGTCATCTGTTTCGCGAGTATGCGCCATTCAAGGGTGAAATTTCGGGGCGTGGCCGCGGGGTTCTCGTTGCGATGGAATCCGGCACCAGCACCGCCTATGCGCTGAACAGCATCCAGGAGCGGGGCCGCCTCTTTGTCGGTCCGCAGGAAAGCATTTATGAAGGAATGATTGTGGGCGAGAACGCGCGTCCAGACGACCTTCCGGTCAATCCCTGCAAGGCCAAGCACCTGACGAACATGCGCAGTCAGGGCGAAGGAAAAGGGATCCAATTGGAGACGCCTTTGCGGATAAGCGTCGAGCGCGCTCTGGAATACATCGGCACCGACGAGTACGTCGAAGCGACCCCGAAATCACTGCGTTTGCGCAAGCACATTCTCGACGCGACCGCCCGCAAACGTGCCGCCAACCGAGCGGCTTAGCCGGATTGACAAAAGGCCCACCCACAGCTTGAATATCGCTTGGTAATTCTCCACGTCCGCAGGTCGCGGCGTGCTTTTGGAATCTTACTCGTTAGTCAATCTCCATCTGAAGACCCGTATGGCGGGACATAGTAAATGGTCGAAGGTCAAACGCTTCAAAGGCGCAATCGACGCGAAGCGCGGCAAGATCTTCAGCAAGCTCTCGAAAGAAATCACGATCGCAGCTAGGACTGGCGGCGGCGATCCATCCGGCAATCCACGTCTGCGCAGCGCAATCCAATCCGCTCGCGACCAGAGCATGCCGAATGACAACATTGACCGCGCGATCAAACGCGGGACGGGCGAAGGGGTCGATGCCGCGAGCTACGAAGAGATCATTTACGAAGGTTACGGCCCCGGCGGGGTCGCAATTATCGTAGAAGCGGCCACCGACAACAAGAACCGAACCGCTGCCGAGGTGCGTAGTATTTTTACGAAGAATAATGGCAACCTCGGGTCGGCCGGCAGTGTTTCATACATGTTCCACAAGAAAGGGCAGATCGTGGTTTCGCGTAACTCGATTGAGGAAGACCGTCTCCTGGAGCTAGTTTTGGAGGCAGGCGCTGAGGAGTTGACAACTGAGGAAGATCAGTATGTTATAACGACTTCGCACGATCGGCTCTACGCTGTAGCTGACGCGCTCAAGAGAGCGAATGTTACGACTGATGGGCAAAAGTTTACCTTCATCCCTGATAGCACTGTCCCAGTGGCCAATGAGGACGCGGCCCGGCAAGTGCTTCGTTTGTGTGACGCCCTCGAAGACGACGATGACGTGCAGAACGTCTATTCGAATCTAGATATCCCGGACGAAATGCTGGCCAAGTTGCCAGCCTGACAAAAGTAATTTCATCGAATCGAATCCTGGCAGTGCGCCCGCCCTGGCGAGCAATCCGCCTCTGCAATTTATGAACGAAGAAAACGAGAACCAGCCGCCGCTGGAAACCGAGTCGACGTCCGCTCCGCCCGAGCAACGTCGCCACCGGGGCCGCCGCCGTTATGGCCGCCGCCGCTATTACAACCGCGGCGATCGCAACGACAATTTCAACGAGTCTTACAATGAGTCCCGCAATGATGCGGCGGGCGAGGGCAGCGGCGACGCCGTTGGCACCGAGACGGCAGAGGGCGCGCCGGAGGGCGGCGAACCACGCGAGCCGGAATTCGGAGAGGGCATTATCGAGATTTCCGGCAAAGGCTTTGGTTTTCTTCGCGATCCGAAGCGTAACTTTGTCCAGACTCCGCAAGATATTTTCGTCACTCCGGAGATTGTCCGTCGTTACGGCCTGCGGGACGGTATGTGGATCCACGGCGAAACGCGCCGCGGCAATCGTGGTCCGCAACTCATCAAGCTTCTCACCATCAATGCCGAAGATCCGGCCAAGTATCAGGGTCTGCGTCCATTCGAAGAGCTGACCACGATCAATCCAAACAAACGGATCAAGCTGGAGACGGTTCCGGATCGTTTCACCACGCGCATCATGGATTTGATGACGCCGCTCGGCATGGGCCAGCGCGGTTTGATCGTCGCGCCTCCGCGCACGGGAAAAACAACTTTGCTCCATCACATTGCCGACGCAGTGACAAAAAATCATCAGGAGATGAAGCTGATTATTCTTCTGGTCGACGAGCGGCCGGAAGAAGTGACCGATTTCAAGCGCTCGCACCCGAAAGCAGAAATCATCGCCAGCTCCAACGACAGCGATATTAAGAGCCACACCCGTGTTGCTCAGCTCGCGATCGAGCGGGCAAAGCGTCTGGTCGAAGCCGGGCAGCATGTTTTCATCCTGCTTGATTCCATCACTCGAACGGCCCGCGCCTTTAATAATGCCATGTCAGGTGGCGGTCGCACGATGAGCGGCGGTATCGACGCTCGCGCGATGGAAATTCCGCGAAAGATTTTCGCGGCCGCGCGCAACACCGAAGAAGCGGGTTCGCTCACCATTGTCGCAACCGCCTTGATTGAGACCGGCAGCCGCATGGACGAGCTCATCTTCCAGGAATTCAAAGGCACCGGTAACATGGAAATGGTGCTCGATCGCAAAATCAGCGATCAGCGCATTTATCCAGCCATCGATATCTTCTTATCCGGCACTCGCCGCGAAGAATTGCTGCTCGAGCCGTGGGAGCTTGAGAAAATTAATTTGATCCGGCGCGGCCTCGCCGGGCACAAACCGGAGGAAGCGATTCAGCGCCTGCTCATGTTCGTGAAGAAATTCCCGACCAACAAACAGATGCTGAAAGAAATCCCGGGATAAATTTAGCGGCCGGGTTGCCGTGAATTCACCTCACGCACGCGAAGTCGAGTGGGAAGTCCTCCCGCCGGAAGCTCAAGCTAAACCGCGGAGTTCGGTCGAGTCCGTTTTTAACCTGGTTTCGCTGGTGATGGATCGTTTGATCCGGATCCCGGGTCTGAAGAAACGGCTCGGTTTGAATCCGATTGTCGACCTTGTCCCGGGCTTTGGCGACATCGCCGTCGCTTTGGTGTCGGTCTCGGTCATCATTTATGGCATACGGCACAAGGTCCCGAAGATTGTTCTCAGCCGAATGGCCCTCAATGTCTTGATCAACGAAGTCGTCGGTTTGGTTCCGATCATCGGCTCCGCATTCGCGTTTTGGTTTCAGGCAAACACGCGCAATTATCATCTGATCCGTGGACATATTGACACGCCGGGTCGCTCGACTAAGAGCGACAAAATCTTCGTCAGCGTGATCCTCGGACTAGTTGTTTTTGCGATCGTCGGTGGAATCTTCGGAACATTTTTGATGTTGCACGAACTGGCCAAATTGCTCACCGGCGGCTAAAGCGTGCTCTTGATGTATTTTTGATAGAGCGTCCGAATTGTTTCACGGGCGGCCTGATATTCCTTCGTGAATCGCGCGTGATCTTTGTAGCCGAGTCGCACCGCCAATTTCTTCTGTTCTTCGCTCGCCGCCGGAAGTTTGGAGACATTCTTGTTTTCAAATCGGCGCAACGCGGTTTCTATGCGCCGAAGAAACCCATAGCTCCGTATCGCTTTAGCGACATCTGCCTTACTGATGACGGAACCTTTCTCCAAGGCCTGAAGGGCTTTTTCCCAATGCGGTTCCCAGATTGCCGCGCGCATTTGCAAAGCCTGCACTAAAAACTCGGCCTCAATCGTCCCGCCGGGACCGGTTTTGAAATCGAGGAATTCATCGCCGCTGCCGCGATCGCGCTGAATTCGTCCAAGCATATTGTCAATTTTGGAGAAGAGATCCAGCTGCTGACCTGCTTCGCCCCAGCTGGCTCGCGCGATCTCGAGATAACCCTCCTTGAGCGGGCCGCTAAGGGCACGGACGCGAGTCAGCGCATGGATTTCCCAGAGTTGTACTCGGTCGCGATAGTACGATTCATACGCGGCAAGCGGCGCTACTAGGGGCCCTTTTTCGCCGTCCGGGCGGAGGCGGGCATCCATTGAAGCAATACTGCCTTCCGCGCTGCTTTGGCCCATTGCCGTGATCAAGTTCTGGGCGGCGCGAACATCGTCGCCGACGAAAACGACGTCGAGATCAGCCCCGTAACTCAGTTCGCGTCCACCAAACTTTCCCATCGCAATAATCGTCAGATCATTGCCGCCAAGCAGTTTGTTTACGAACGCCATGCAGGCCTCGGCCAGGTCGGACAGCTCCGCGAAAATGACCGAGGTTTCCGCGATTCTGAGCACGTCCCGCATGATGATGCGCACTTGTTGCCTTTGCCGGTAGGCGCGGACCGGGTCGAGGTTCGTTGCGGTCGCGCCAAAAGTTTCCAGCCGCGCCAAGTGTTCTGCGATCGAACGCGGTTCGCTAAAACTCTTGTCGCGAGTGATTTCTTCGAGCAATTGCGGCCGTCGAATGAGTAGATCGCCGGCAAAACGGCTGCGATCGAGAGTCTTGATTAATAACTCCAGCAAAGTCGGGTTTGTCGCGAGCAGTTCGAAGATGAGTCCGCGCAGACCATAGGCTTCAACGAAGCGGACGAATTGGTTCAGCGTGGTATCCGGATCGGATGTCTGCGAAATTTCCTTGAGCAACGCCGGTCGCAGCTTTCCGAAAATCTGTTTTGTCCTCGGCGCAACGTGTGACGATGATGTTGGACGGAGTAAGTCATCCAACGAACGTGTCGCGGACTTCTGATCCTTAAACAAGGTTAAATCCGCCGGAGAAGTTTGCACAGGCGCGGCAGAGACAACTCGATCGAAAACCGACCGAATATTTTGCATGTGCATTTTTAATTCGTTGTTAAAACGATTCGCCGATTCAAATCCGAGACCGCGCGCAAGTCTCTCCACAATCAGCGGGTCTTTCGGAACAACGTGAGTTTGCTGCTCGGCTTCGATTTGAAGTCGATGCTCGGCCAGGCGCAGAAAGCGGTATCCGCGATCGAGATCGAGAACCTCCTGACGCGGAATGAGCTCCAGTTCCGCCAAAGTTTGCAACGCGCGGAGTGTGCTCGTGTCCTGCAGGAATGCATTTCGCCCGCCGTGAATGAACTGCAGCGTCTGGACAACGAACTCCACCTCGCGAATCCCGCCACGGCCGAGCTTGAGATCGCGCTCGAGGCTGTCCATCCGAACCACATCGCGTTCGATTCTTCGTTTAATCTTGGCGATCTCGTCCAACAGGTCCGGTGTCGGACTGCGCGGATAAATGAATGGCTGGTGTTGGCGAAGAAACTCGTAGGCCAGCTCACGATCGCCCGCGATGGCCCGCGCTTTGATTAGCGCGATTCGCTCCCAGGTTTCGCCAAAACCCGCGTAATAATTTTCCATGCTTTCGAGCGAACGTGCGAGAGGACCTGCCCCGCCTTCCGGTCGCAAGCGCAAATCGACCCGAAAGAGCGCGCCTTCCGGATCAGGCGTGGAAAACGTTCTCAGAATTTTTTCGGACAAGTGGTTGAACCACTGATGATATGAAACGCGCGGAGACAGGTTGCCTTCTTCGCCATAAAAAAAGATAAGATCGACATCAGAGCTGTGATTGAGTTCGCGGCCACCAAGCTTTCCGAGCGCGAGAATAGAGAATTTGGTTGCGGGCGAGCCGGACGATTCACGCAGTTTGGAATCACAATGATTAAAAACCTCACGGATGCAGATTTCCGCCAGCTGCGACAGTTCCAGAGTCGTTTCTTCGAGCGCCGCGGCGTTCGCCAGCTCACGCAACGCGATTCGCGTCATTTCTTTGTTCTTCCAGTGGCGGAGCACCCGGAAATTTCCAGCGACAACGTCACCTTGCGCCCCGAGGTAGAGTTCGTTTGTCATGTCTACCCGATCGCGCGCGTGTAAGCAGATCTCCGGTTGAGATAGCCAGATGAGAAGCTGGGGATTTTGCGCCATTCGTGTCGCGCAAATGCTTGAGAGCGCGAAAAGGCGAAGCAGAGATTCTTCGCCCAACGGAAATGTCTGCATTAAATTGCGTAATGGGGGCGCCTCGGGCGGCCAGATCGCCGCGAGCTGGGTTACGGCCGTTTCAACCTGGGCCGGATGAAGTGATGCCGCGGCTTTCTTTTTGACCCAGTCGGCGGCTTGCATCCTTCGGAAGATGCCGCGAAAGCGGCCGGAATTCTAATGAATCGGAATGGACCTCGCCTTAGCTGACTTTTTCTCGCGCCTGCGCCAAAATCCGGCGCTCGGTCCTGGTTAGGCTTCCCATTCCGTTGCGAGAAATTTTTTCCAATATTGGATCGATCTGCTGTTCGATGAACTCTTCGCGCGTCATGCGTTGCACCCGTTCCGCGGCCTCGCGTCGATGCAGCATGAATCGGCGAAGCCATGAGGCGTGCCCGAATCCGAGCAGATTCGAGTAAAGCCAGCCGGCCACGAGACCACCTGGAATTGCGCTATGAATGACTACCCCATCTCGATCGACCGCGAGCATCAAGAGGCTGAGCAGAAGAATTCCGCAGGCTACGTGTTTCGCTTTGAGCTGAAAGGTTAAACGCCAGGTCCGCCACGAAATCAGATCGAGTTCCGGCAAGATGGTTGCGTACGCGATCAGTACTGCTGCTACCCCGCCGCTTGCCGCATAAAGGGACGTTGTCACGGGCATCAAAAACAGATGACCGAGCTCGCCACCGACGGCGCCGCTCAAGAACAAATAGACAAAGTGTCGCTGGCCGAGGATTGATTCTATGTCGCGGCCGAGAATATAGAGAACGAGAAGATTCCCGATAAAGTGAATGAGGTTTCCATAGAGAAAGGGCGCGGTCAGGAATTGCCAGGCGTACGCTTCGCGAACACCAGCATCGTTGATTGCCAAATAATCAGAAACGAAACCGGGTTGAAACGTGTCTAGCAAAAGCTGGGTCACAAATGTGGCGATGTTCAGCGCAATGATTGCTCGCAGAACGACGGGTTTGCGGTCCCTGCGCGGCCGCGCAAAAAGTGATGATTTTCCCCGCGACAGCCGCACGATTCAAGGGTATCGCAACGCGATTTTCTTGTCAGCAGATTTCGAATTTTGAACGACGGTCGGCCCGATCCGGCGAGGGACTCTCAGTCCTGAGCCGGCGCTAGGACGCGCAATGAGCGCGCCTGCAGAGTAAACTCCACCGGACAGTTTCCGACGAGCTCCCCATCAAGTTCAACCGGGACCGATTGGTCGCTCTCCACGCGTAGCCGCGAAGTTTGGAAATACTCGATCTCAGGCACCCGGATTTCCGAGCTGAAAACCACGTCCTGGAGATATTTGATAATTTCGAGATAGCCAAGGCTCTTGAAAACGATCACGTCCAATTTGCCGTCATCGATCACCGCGTGTTTGAAAAACGGAAATGGTCCACCGTAGAGCCGTCCGTTTCCGACAAGAACGAACGAGCCTTCCGCGACCGAGGTATCATCAGAGTGAATGAAAAGGCGTGGTGGCTGTCGCGCGGCGATTTGTGCGGCCGAGATCAAATAGCTGAGTGGTCCAAAGTTCTTTTTCAATTGCGCGCTCGTTTCTTTCACTACCTGCGCATCGAGACCAACGCCCGCGAGCTGCGCGAAGAATTTCTGGTTAGCTTTCGGTAGATCGACCGCGCGCGTGCTGTTGCTTTGAATGATGTTCCAGCAGAGCTCCAGATCGTTGACCGGCAGGCCAAGCTCGGTCGCGAAGACGTTCATCGTTCCAATCGGCAACAGCCCAAGCCGGACATTGGCTCCAGGTCCAATGCTGGACTGGCAGATGCCGTTGACCACCTCGTTAATCGTGCCATCACCGCCTGCGGCCACGATTTTCTCGAACCCCTCTTCGACGCCCCGACGGGCCATTTGTTCTGCTTCGCCCGTTCGTGTTGTGGCGCAAAAAGCGCAATCCCGGGCCAGGGCTTCAACCTGGGCGCGCTTGCGCTGGGCGCGCTCGCTGTGAGCCGCCGGGTTCAAAATGATGAGCGTGCTGCGCATCTCAGGTTGTTTCCGGTTTCATCTTTTCTTCAAACATGCTCTGCGTAACGTCTCGGCGTGCAAAAATTTGGCCGCCTTGCGTTCTTTTTTATCGGGGGATTGCTGATCTTCGCGGCGGTCGTCTTTATTGCTCTCAATTTGTATGTCCAATCGCAGGGGACTCAAGCCAGGATTCAGCAGGAACTCCGCCAGCGGTTTGGAACCGCCTTGAAAATCGGTCGAATCAGCGTCACGCCATGGAGCGGCGTCAAACTCAGTGACATCACCATTGCTCAAGGACCGACTGGCAAGGTCAATTTTCTCGAAGCTGAGAATTTTGGGCTGCGCATCGCTTTCTTTTCCCTTTTCTCGAGAAAACTTGTGATCAAGGAGGCGACGTTGGTGAGTCCGAGCGTGGTCTGGCCGCAAAACACGGAAGGGAAGTGGAGACTCCCGGATTTGCGCGGCGAGCGCGCTGAAAATTCTCCGACGCCGGCGCCAGCAGCGCACGATCAAGCCGCGACGGACAGGGAAGAGAAGGCGAGTCCCGCGCCCAACGCAGCGCAGGCATCACCCGCGGAGAAACCACCTGTTTCGTCCGCGCGAATGAAAAATGCGCCGTCCCAATTCATTTCTGAGATTCGCAAAGTCACCCTTACCGACGGCAATTTCCGGTTCCTCGACCGCGACAGCGAGCCAGTCGCAAATTTTCAGGGCGTTCGATTCCGGGCGAACATCGCGAACCCAATCGCCTTGCACGGCAACGCCCGCGTCGGAAAGCTTTCACTGCGCGATCGATTTTTCCTGGAGCAACTGAAATCGCCATTGCGTTACAATGAAAACGGTCTTGATCTCGCGCAGATTACCGCCCGCGTCGGAAATGGCGATGTAGCCGGACGCTTTACCATGCAACCGGAAACCGAGGAATCCCCCTTCCACGTGGAAATGAAATTCCGGGGGGTTCAGGCGGACCAAATCATTTCCGAAGCGGGTGGTCCGGCGGG
>Ga0066903_100001979_pt1 | contig 15614 bp, 16 predicted proteins | sample PanSoiMetaGPlot1_FD_67491 | JGI IMG/M metagenome (GOLD analysis project Ga0066903, IMG submission 67491) | Tropical forest soil microbial communities from Panama analyzed to predict greenhouse gas emissions - Panama Soil - Plot 1 (version 2) | ecosystem: Environmental > Terrestrial > Soil >... | reverse complement strand
CTCGTTCACAAGTTTTTGCTACAACGAATCTCACTTTGTCTAGGCAAACACGCGAGTAGCACTTTGAATGTAGTCACGAGTTGAAATCGAGGACAATGTGAGCAACTACGTACGAAAGAACACGCCGGGGTACGAGCGGAGCGGAGCGAACCGCGACGTTCGCAATGGGAAGCTCCGTCAGCGGTCGTACTCCGAGAAGGCGAACGCGCTCCGCGAGCTGCTCCCGAAGAAGGTGAAGCTCGCGACCTCGCGGCGGAACGTTCAGAGACAGATAGACTGGGACTCCGACGATCTTCCGTGGAATCGGAAGGGTCTCTTGCGGTCCGCGCGGGTGATCGCCTTCTGCGAGTCGCTGAGGGTTACTTCCGGGACGGACGTCGGGAAGTTGCTGAGGTTGAGACCTTGGCAGAGAGAGGTGATCGAGAGGATATACGCGGAGGACCCCGGTTCAAAGCTCCGAAAGATTCGCACGGCGGTTCTCTCGATGGGTCGGAAGAACGGGAAGACCCAGCTCGCCGCCGCGCTCGCGCTCTGTCACCTGCTCGGACCGGAGGCGGAGAACCGCGGCGAGGTTTATTCCTGCGCGAACGACCGATTTCAGGCGGCGAAGATTTACTCCGAGATGGTCGCGATGATCGAGCGCGAGCCGGTCCTCGCCTGCCGAACGATAACCAGCCGTCCCATGAAGACGATCGAGGACGCCGAGACCGGCTCGATCTACGTCGCCCTCTCCCGCGAGGCGAAGACAAAGATGGGTCTGTCGCCGAGCTTCGTCGTCTACGACGAGCTGGGGCAAACCGAGGATCGCGATCTCTACGACGCGATGGATTCCGCGATGGGCGCGCGGAGCAATCCGCTCATGCTCGTGATCTCGACCCAGGCGGCGGACGATCTCGCTCCCCTGAGTCGCCTGATCGACTACGGTCTCCGCGTCAATTCCGGGGAGGTCGACGATCCGCACTTCCACTTGACTTTGCACGCGGCACCGCCCGACGCCGATCCGTGGGATCGCGCGACCTGGCTCCTGGCGAACCCGGCGCTCGGCGACTTCCGTTCCGAGGAGGACGTCGAGCGGCTCGCGGCTCAAGCTCAGCGGATGCCGACCCAGGAGAACGCGTTCCGCAACCTGATATTGAATCAGCGCGTGGCGGCGGAGACGCGCTTCATCGAGCGATCGGAGTGGAAGGCGTGCGGAGAGGCGCCCTCGATCCCTCCCGGCTCGAAGGTCTTCGCCGCGCTCGACCTCGGCTCGACCCGCGATCTCTCCGCGCTCGTCCTCGTACATGAAGACGCGAATCACGTTTTCCACGTCGCGCCGTTCTTCTGGCTCCCCGGCGACGTCCTCGCCCGCGCGAACGAGGATCGCGTTCCGTACGAGGTCTGGGTCAAGAACGAGCACATCGTTCCGATCGGGGTCTCGACCGATCCGCGGATCATCGCCGGGAAGATCGCCGAGCTTTCGACGACCTATAAGATTCAGACGCTCGCGTTCGACCGCTGGAGGATCAACGATCTCCGCCGCGAACTCGACGCGATCGGGTGCCGCGTCAACCTCGTCGAGCACGGCCAGGGCTACAAGGACATGTCGCCCGCGGTCGACGTCCTCGAACGCCTCGTCGTTCAGCGTCGGATGCGGCATGGCGGTCATCCCGTGCTCACGTGGTGCGCGTTCAACGCCGTCGTTACGAAGGACGCGACCGGCGCGCGCAAGCTCGACAAGTCGCGCTCGGTCGGACGGATCGATGGTCTCGTCGCATTAGCGATGGCGTTCGCGGCGGCGCACATCCTCGACAAGCCGGTCGACATCGACGCGTTGATTGGGTGAATCGAAATGACCGACGACAACAAGACGACGTTTCCGACGATCTACGTTCGCCGAACCGGGAGCGACGAGACCGGCGACGGCTCGATCGAGAACCCGGTTCGGACGATCGAGAAGGCGAACCAGATCGCCGAGCAGCGACGCCTGGAAGATGCTGCCAAGCATTCGAGTTGAACCGGCGCCGCTCCGGGGTTCTCTGAACAATCCGTACCTGGGCACGCGCGAGACCGCGATCGTCGTTCGGCTCGTCTCCTCGGTCGCGCCGCTCGTCGTCGCCGAGTTCGGCGTTCAGCTCGGGAAGACCGCGAAGGCGATCCTCGACGCGACGCCGTCGATCGAGACTTACATCGGGATCGACGTCGCGTGGCACTTCCGCACGCGATTGAAGTGTCAGCAGAGCGAGGTGCCTTCCGCGGCGGGACTCTACGCGCGCGACGACGCGCGGTTCAAATTGCTGCGGCTCGAACTCGGCTCCGCCGCTCTCGCGCCCGACGATCTCGAACCGATCGACGCGGCGTTCATCGACGGCGATCACTCCGCCGCCGGAGTTCTCGCCGACTCCGTGCTCGCTCGCGATCTCCTCCGTCCGGGCGGCGTCGTCGTCTGGCACGATTACGCGAACCCGGCGGTCGAGGTCACTTCCGTTCTCGATCGTCTCGCTTCGTCCGGTTGGCCGATCTGTCGCGTCGAAGACACCTGGCTCGCATTCATGAGGAATTGAAGATGCCCGCTCGCTTCGGAAGAGAACCCGCGCCCGACAACGTCGCCGTGTTCGAGCCTCGCCGCGCGCCGACGTTCCGTCGCGACGCGCCAGGAAACGTCTTTCTTCGCGCGCTCGTCGCGCGCATTCTCGCCGACGTATTTCAAACGTCGGCTTCGCGCGTCGCCGAGGAGTGTTGGCCGTCCGATCGCGCGCTCTTCGAGATCGTCGAGAAGGCGACCTCCGCGCCCGCGATGACGGGCGTGACCGGCTGGGCAGCCGAGCTTGTTCAGCGAGTCGTCGCCGATGCGCTCGAAGGGCTCTCTCCGGCTTCGGCGGCGGCGGAGATCATGGCGGACGGGCTCTCGGTCGCGTTCGACGGTCACGGCGTGATTTCGATTCCCGGCTTCACGGCCTCCGCCAGCAACGCGAGCTTCGTCGCCGAGGGCGATCCGATTCCGGTTCGCCAGCTCGCGGCGGCGCCCGGGACGATGAACCCTTACAAGATTGCGGTGATCGCCGTCCTGACGCGCGAGATGGTCGAGAGCAGCAACGCCGAGGCGCTCGTCACCGACGCCTTCGTGAGATCGTGCGGTCTCGCGCTCGACGCGGTCTTCTTCGGGAGCGGCGCGGCGACGTCGGCGCAGCCCGCCGGAATTCGGAACGGGATTTCGGCGATCGCGACGTCGAATAATTCCGACTCCTACGCCGCCGCGTACGAGGACATCACCAACCTTCTCAACGCCGTGTCGGCGGTCGCCGGGAACGGTAAGATCGCGCTGGTGATGGGAGCCGGTCGCGCCGCCTCGGTCGGGATGCGGACCGCTGGCGTCGCGAGCAACGTCAAGGTCTACGGCTCGTCGGCGGTCGGGAACGACGTTATCGCGATTGCTCTCAACGGGATCGCGAGCGCGCTCTCGCCGACGCCGGACGTCGAGACTGCGAAGGCGGCGCAGCTCGTCATGGACACGGCGCCTCCCGTTGTGGGCACGACCGCGGCGATGAACAAATCTATGTTCCAGACCGACTCGCTCGCGCTCAAAATTCGCTGGCCGGTGACGTGGCTGCTCCGCTCGTCCGTCGCGGTCGCGTGGCTGACGCCGTCGTGGAAGTAGCTCCGACCTGGAGCGGTTGGGGAGATTCCCCGCCCGACCTCGAACCGATCGTCGGAACCGAGGTGACGGATTATGGCTGGCGCGGGATAACCGGCGACGGCGAGATCATCGAGTCGCGTTCGAAGAACGGCGAGCGTCCGTCCGTTCCGGAGTCGATCATGGTCTACAGCGAGAACCGATTGATCGGGCGCCGCGAGGTTCGCGGCGAGGTCGTCGATGTCTCGGCGTACCTCGGACACTTTCAGCGCTCGGTGGTTCTCCACAGGGAGAACAAGAACCACGAGGCGCTCCTCGCGAGCGACGCGGCGATCGCGATCGCGCCGACTTTGCGAGCGCGCTTCAATCGTGCGATGGTTTACCTCGCGCTCGGCTGCTGGCGCGAGGGGTTCGAAGAATTTGAATATTGCGAGCGTCATTCGCCGTTCCTCCGCCCGCTGTCGAAGGCGGCGATCGAGCGCGGGATCAAGCCGTGGCGCGGCGAGAACTTCTTCGGGAAGCGTCTCCTGCTTCTTCACGATCACGGTCTCGGCGACGCGGTGATGATGCTTCGCTACGTTTCGGTCCTGAAGATTCTTGGAGCCGACGTCAAGATCGTCGTTCCGATCGAGCTGGCGCGGATCGCGGCGCAGTTCGCCGACGTCGTTCCCGGGATCATCGACGCGGATTACTTCGTCTCGTTTCTCCAGCTTCTTCGCTGGCTGAAGGTTCACCCGTGCGACGTTCCAACGCGCACGTACGTTCACGTCGATCCGCTCCTCGCATCGGAGTGGCGCGATTCGTTTTCGTTCGATCGACGCCGCGTCGGCGTCGCGTGGTCGGTCGGAAAATTTCACGACGGCGACTATCCGCGGGCGCTCGCGCTGGAGGCGCTCCTCGCGAGATTCGATCTCGCGGGAACCGAGGTTCACTCCGTTCAGATTCAGGGACGCAAGGAGGCGGAGACGCTCGGAGTGATCGCTCACGACTTCGTCGATCTCGCCGACTGCGCGGCGCTGATGAGCGTCCTCGATGAAATCATCTCGGTCGACACCGCGGCGATCCATCTCGCCGGAGCAATCGGCCATCCCAACGCGACGGTCGTTCTCTCTGCGTGGCACTCGTGGCGTTGGAACGGCAATCCGTTCTATCCCGCCGTTCGGATGATGGAGATTTAGCGATGCCTCTCCCGAAGCCGAAGAAGGACGAGACCCAAAGCGAATACATGAATCGCTGCATGAACGAGGCGTACGGCGCCGACGCTCCCGACGATCGCACTCAGGATCAAGCTCTCGCGATGTGCATCGGAGCGTGGAAGGACAGCAAGAAGGAGGCGGGGATGAAGACGAAACAGGATTTCTCTGTCGACGATTGCCCCGATCCGGATGACGGCGAGAGCGAAAACGATTATCTCGATCGATGCATCAATGAATTGATGGGCGGCGACGAAAGCGACGAGGCGGACGAAGCCGACGCCGAGGAGGTGTGCTCTCAGGCGTGGGACGAATACGAGCGGAATTCGCTCCGCAATAAACCTGGGGTGACACTCTTTCGCACGCACGCCGAGACCGTCGACGGGATGAACTTCGTTCTTTCCGACGAAACACCCGATCGCCTCGGCGAGGTTCTCTCCGCGAAGGGCTGGGACCTCGCGAACTTCAAGAGGAACCCGATCGCGCTCTTCTCTCACCGCGCCGACTTTCCGATCGGACGCTGGAAGAACCTCCGCGTCGAGGACGGGCGATTGAAAGGTTCTCTGGAGATGGCGCCCGCCGGAACGTCGGATCGGATCGACGAGGTTCGCAAGCTCGTCGAGGCCGGAATCCTGAAAGCCGTGTCTGTTGGATTCAAGTCTCACAAGAAGGAAGTGATGGACGAGAAGTCCGATCCGTACTTCGGACCGTTCCGCTACCTCTCGCAAGAACTCGTGGAGTGCTCTCTCGTCAGCGTGCCGGCGAATCCGAACGCGCTCGCGATCGCGAAGAGCCTCAACATTTCTCCCGCTGTGATCGACGTCGTCTTCGCCGGGTCCGGCAAACGAGGCGACGGAGTTCGGCGGCGGGAGCTTCCCGGCGGGTCCGCCAAGTCACACTCGAAGAAGAGGAGCGCGACCATGTCGCTCGCTCAAAGAATCACTGATCTTCAAACTCGGATCGTCGAGAAGAACGACGAACTCGACAAGCATCTCGAAAAGATGGACGACACGAACGTCTCCGACGCCGATCTCGCGAAGACGAACGATCTCAACGTCGAGATCGCTCAGCTCACGAAGACTCACGCCGCCCTCGTCGAGTCGGAGAAGAACATTGCCGCTCGCGCGAAGCCGAACGGCGACGGCGAGAAGCATCTCCCGGTTATCGTCGACCGGCGGAAGCCGAACGGAAACGGGAACGGTGCTCCGCTCGTCTCGACGATCGGGAAGAAGGAACTCGATCTCCTCGATCTCATCGTCCGCGGCGGCACGATCGCGTACGTCTCGAAGATGTGGGGGAAGGACCCGCATCAGACCCGGAAGGAAGTCTACGGTGACGACGAGCCGACTCGGTTCATGACCGATCTCGTTCTTCGCGCCGCCTCCGCTCCGGCGATGACGACCGTTACCGGGTGGGCGGCTGAGCTCGTTCAGCAGACCTATACTGCGATGATGGACACCTTGATGCCGAAAGGCATCCTGACCCGTCTCGCGGCGAGAGGTCTCTCGCTCTCGTTCGGTCGCGCCGGGAAGATCAACATCCCGACGCGCTCGCGGACGCCGAGCATTGCCGGTTCGTTCGTCGGCGAGGGTCAGGCGATCCCCGTCCGTCAGGGCGCCTTCACTAGCCAGGCGCTCACGCCGAAGAAGATGGCGGTGATCACGACGTGGACCAGGGAGATGGACGAGCACTCGATCCCGGCGATCGAGGGCATTCTCCGCGACGCGATCCAGACCGATACCACGGTCGCGGTCGACAGCGTCCTGATCGACGCGAACGCTGCGACGGTCATCCGTCCGGCTGGTCTGCTCAACGGCGTTTCTGCTCAGACGCCGACGGCTGGCGGCGGGATCGCGGCGGTCGTCGGCGATCTCAAGCTCCTCATCGGCGCGCTGACGTCAGCGACGTTCGGGAACATCCGTTCGCCCGCGTGGCTGATGAATCCGTCGGACGTTCTCTCGCTCTCGCTGGTCTCGGCGACGAACACCGGCGTCTTCCCGTTCGCGGCGGAAGTCGCGGGCGGAAATCTCCGAGGCATACCAATCATCGACTCGGCGACGATCACGGCGAAGACGGTGATCCTCGTCGACGCCGCCGACTTCGTCGTCGTCGGCGGCGATGCGCCCCGCTTCGAGATCAGCGATCAGGCGACGCTCCACATGGAGGACACGTCTCCGGCCGATCTCGTCACGGGTTCGCCGGGAACTGTCGCCTCGCCTCAGCGGTCGCTCTTCCAGACCGACTCGCTCGCGCTCCGGATGGTGATGCCTCTGAACTGGACGAACCGTCGCGCTGGCACGGTCGCCTGGGTTCAGAACGTCACCTGGTAGTTTCGACGAGCGCGGGCGCTCGCCCGCGTTCGACTTCAATCAAAGGAGAATTACCATGGCGGACAATCCTGCCGAGAAAGCCGCGAGAGAGCAACTGGAGAAGGACCGCGAGGTGCTCGAACGTTCGCGCGCGGAGTTTGCTGAGCGGACGAAGGGAAAGCCGACGCCGACTCAGGAGGAGAACGACCTCGCCGTGCTCGGCGCTCCGGTCTTCGAGAAGGAGGACGACGGTTCGGGTCCTGATCCGAATATCAATCCTCGTCATCAAGAGGGTCGTCCCGGCGGCACTTATCAAACTCGTCACGCGACCGCCGCTCGTCCGGCGACGCCGCCTCCGAGACGCTCGGAATAGTTCGCGGGTGGACTGCGGAGTCCCGCCCGTTTATCGGCGGGACTCCGGTTTTTTCCTTCGAGGGAAATCCGTGGATGCGGGCGCTCGTGGTTCGAACCATTCAGACCGTTTTGAAAGCGGTCGAGGGGAACTTCCGTCCGGGTCCTTATCGACTTCCGGTCACCGGCGGCTATCTGCCGGACGGCGCGGCGCTCAACTGGTGGCAGCAGGGGTACGATCCGATCAGCGGATTGGCGAACTCGGCGATCGTCGAAGCCTGCGTTTCCGCCTACGCTCAAACGGTCGCGATGTGTCCCGGTGCTCACTGGCGCTTGAATCGCAAGGGTGGGCGCGATCGCGTCACAAACTCCGCGCTCTCGCGAATCCTGAAGCGGCCGAACGCGTACCAAACGATCTCTGACTTTCTCCTCAACGCGACGCGCTCGCTCTACATCGACGGGAACGCGTACGCGCTCGCGCTCCGCAATTCGCGCTACGAGATAACCGAGCTTCACTTGATGCAGCCGGTGCGCTCGTTTCCGATCGTCGCCGAGACCGGAGACATCTTCTATGAGCTCGGTGGGAACGACGTCATTGAAAGTCAAATCGATAAGAGAGATCGCCTTCTCGTTCCGGCGCGCGACGTTCTGCACATCCGGCTTCACAACGATCGACGATACCCGCGTCCGCTCGTCGGAGAGAGTCCGCTGATGTCCGCGGTTCAAGACATCGGCGTCGGCGACGCGATCGCGAAGCAACAGCTCCAATTCTATCTGAACCAGGCGCGCCCGTCGGCGGTTCTTCAGACCGATCTTCCGCTCGACAAGGATCAGGTTCAATCGCTTCAAGATCGGTGGGACGATCGCTCGCGTGGAATAAACCAAGGCAAGACGCCAGTGCTCACGCACGGCTTGAAAGTTTCGCCGTGGAACGTTCCGCCGAAGGATGCGATGATCGCCGACGTGATGAAGATTTCCGAGCAGCGCGTCGCGCTCGCGTTTCGAATTCCGCTTCAAATTCTCGGTCTCGGCGGAACGGCGATCCACTCGACCGAGGCGCTCATGCAGTTCTGGATCGCGACCGGTCTCGGCTTCGCGTTGAACCACATCGAGGAGGCGTTCGGTCTCGTGTTCGAATTGAAAGGACAACCAGATGAGTACCTTGAGCTTAGCACTGATGCGCTCCTCCGTTCGGCGCTCAAGGATCGCATCGAGGCGCTTGCCCGCGGGGTTCAGGGCGGCATATACTCGCCTAATGAAGCGCGCAATCAAGAGGGGCTGGACGACGTGAAGGCTGGCGACGAGCCGCGCGTGCAGCAGCAGGTCGTTCCGCTCTCCGCCGCCGAAGCAATTCCGGCGAAGCCGTCGTTCGGCGGACCAACGGGACCGCATCCTCCTCCGGCGCCCGGACCGGCGGCGCCGCCGCCCGCCCTGCCGGTGCCACCGAAGGATTACACGAATGAGTGCAAACGGGCACAGTCAGGAATTAGAGCTGCCGCCGATCGAATCCAAAGACGCTTTAATTGAAGCGTGGCACGAGACGCTCGGCGCGTCGCTCGCCGATTCCGAGCGCGAGTTCAAACGACAGCGCGACGAGCAGCGCGAAGAACTTAGGCAGGAGTTCGAGCGTCGATTTGAATTAGCGGAAGCGAAAAACGAAGCGCATCGCGCCGAGCTTCGCGCGACGTACGTCGAGACCGTCGCAGCGCTCCGAGCGGAGGTTGTCGAGCTTCGCAAAGAAGTGACGATGCTTCACAAGGAACGGCTCGCCCTCGTTCGCGACGGCGAGCCCGGACCCGCGGGACCGACCGGCGAAGTCGGAGCGCGCGGCGAGCCGGGTCCTCTCGGACCCGCGGGTCCTGGCGGGGTTCCCGGCGAGACGGGACCGAAAGGCGAACGCGGGGAGCCCGGAGAAGCGGGTCCTCCTGGTCCTCCGGGCGCCGTGGGAGCCCGTGGCGAGATCGGCCCGGTAGGTCCGCCCGGACCGCCCGGGGAAACGGCTCCTGGCCCGCCCGGTGCTCCAGGAGAACGCGGTCCCGCGGGCGCCGACGGCACACCCGGTCCCGCGGGATTGCGCGGCGAGCCGGGACCTCCCGGCGAGAAGGGAGAAATCGGTGAGCGAGGTCCTCCTGGTCTTTCGGGGATTCCCGGCGAACGTGGGTCCGAGGGTCCGCCCGGTAAAAACGGCGAGGTTGGTCTCCGCGGCGAGCGCGGCGAGCAAGGCGAGGAAGGCACGCAAGGTGAAAAAGGAGATCGCGGTGAAAAAGGTGAGAAGGGCGAGCGCGGCGAGCAAGGCGCGAGAGGCGAGAAAGGTTTCGACGGTGCGAAAGGCGAGAAAGGCGAGAAAGGCGAGGAAGGTCGCGAAGGCAAAGTAGGTCCGCGCGGCGAGCGCGGTGAAAAAGGTGATCGCGGCGAGATCGGTCTCCGCGGCGAGACCGGTCCGCGCGGCGAGAAGGGCGATCGCGGCGAGATCGGTCTCGCGGGTCCGGTCGGAAAGCTCCCGATCGTTCGTCTCTGGAAAGAGGGCGAGGTGTTCTACGGCGGAGACGTCGTCGTGTTCGGCGGCGGAGCGTATCAAGCTCTGCGAGACACGGGCTCGTGTCCGCACGACAACGTTCACGGCTACTCTGAACTTTCAATCGGGAAGGATTGGATATGCCTCGCCGTCGCCGGGCGCAACGCGCGATCGCCGCGTCTCGTTGGAACGTACAAGGATGACGTCGTCTACGAGTCGCTCGACATTGTGACGAAGGACTCGTCCTCGTTCATCGCGAAGAAGGATGTCCCGGGGAAGTGTCCCGGCGACGGCTGGCAAATTCTCGCCTGCGGCGGGAAGCGCGGCGTCGCGGGCGAGAAGGGTTCTCAAGGCGATCGCGGTCCGAAGGGAGCGGACGGCGAGCCCGGTCGCGGCTTCGTTTCTTGGCGAGTCGATCGGAAGAAGTTCTCCGTGATCGCGAAAATGACGGACGGGACGGAAGTCTCGCTCGATCTTCGCGAACTCTTCGAGCAATTCCAAATTGAGACGACTTAAATGGTCGACGTCACCGTAAAAGTTCTCCAGGCTGCGAACACCTACGACCTGCTCACGCTCGACGAGGCGAAGCTCCTGCTCGGAATCGCTTCGACCGATACGTCGAAGGACGAACTTCTTCAGATGCAAATTTCGATTTACTCGGCGACGGTCGCCGAGATGTGCAATCGAACGTTTGCGAAGGAGAAGGTCGAAGAGACTTGGCGCGAGCTGTACGACGGTCGATGCTTTCTCACTCACTATCCGGTGAAGGAGGCGGACGTCGAGAGCGTTTATTCCGCCGGAAATCTCTACGACGCGACCGGATACGAACTCGAAGAGATTTCCGGGAAACTTTCGAACGTCGTCATCGACGCGCCGGAGTCGAGCCCGTGGCCTCAGTCCGTCATCGTGACTTACACCGGCGGATTTAATCTTCCCGACGAGGCACCGCTCCCGCTCAAGCAAGCGGTCGCGCTCTCGATCCGGGAGGAGATGATCCGCTCTCGTCAAGCCGAGACCGCCGGAATTCGCCAGGTCACGCACAAGGAGTCGCGCGTCGTCTTCTTCGATCCGAACGCGGTCTTGGTTAAGACGATCGGAGCGAAGTCGCCAGGACTTCAAGCGATCGAGTCGCTTCTCAAGCAGTACATGAGGTTCTGGGTGTGAGCCTGGAGATTACGATCGATGCGAAGGCGGTCGAAGACCGCATCAAGGGGATGATCGTCAAGCTCGATCATTTCAAGCGCGTCGACATCGGGATCGGTCTCTCGGAATTCCAGACCGACGAGATGCATCGCAATCGTCCGTTCACAATGAGGTCGCGCGCGAAGGGTCTCGCGACGACGAAGATACGACCTCACTCGCTCTACGAGGTGAAGCGATCGGCTCAGGCTCAACGGAAGTTCGTTCGCGCGCGGAAGCGATACGAAGAGAAATACTTGCCTTCTGGGAAGAAGCGACGGAAGCGGAAGCCGAGGTATGTCGTGCTCGCGGAAACCTACAAGCGGTGGTCGACTCGTCCGATCCTCCGAACGGAAATGGAGGCGCGGCTCCGAGACCTCATGGACTACATGCTCCAACAGAAGATCACCTGGGAAAAGACCTCGGTCGATTACGGGAAGTGAGTGATGGCTGTCGACTTTTCAGCGATCGTTTATCTCGCGGGCCAAGACCTCTTCGGTCGGGCGATAACCGTCACGCCGGTCGCTTCCAATCCCGGCGGTGCGGCATATTCCATGCGCGGAATTTGGACGACGCGCGAAGTCGAGGTTACGACGAACGTCGGCGGCTGGGATGGCATGGCGATGATCTCCGATCAGCAAACGATCGTTGATATTCGCGATCGCGAGTGGATCGAGTTGGGAATTCCGCTTCCGATCCAGGGTGATCTCATCGACATACCGGCGGAGGGAGCGATCCCCGCCGAGGGTCTCTTCGAAGTCACCGACACAGATGCCAACGGCGGCGGCGAGACGACGCTCACCGTTCGCAAGTACGGACCGGCGGACCCGCCATGAATCCCGCAGCCGCGCCTCAAGATTTTCCGTGGACCGGGACCGGAGGTCTCTCCGACACGCAGAGCTACTCGTGGATTCTCCTCAACGCGATCTTCGATCGGCTCTCGAATTCGTCCTTCTTCGTGAACTTCGCGTGCAAGCGAATTAGCTCGGCGCTTCAAATCGAAGCTCCGCTTCAGATGCCGTTCCTCGGCGTCTTCCTCGGCGAGGAGACGCTCGCTCCAGACGGAGACTTGAACGCAGGCGACGTTCGCTTCATCAATCAGGTCACGATCGGAATACAAATCATAGTTAAGAACAATGATCCGAACGCGATGCTCGCGAAGCTCGATCAGGCGTCGTGGTTCACGCTTAATCAACTCCTTCGCGATAACACGCTGATGAATATGGCGAAGAGCGGAATGCCCGACGGACAGTTCTTCCGCATCGAAGGTCTCCCGCGGATTCGCTTCCGACCGGACGTCTGGGGTCTCGCGGGGTCTCAGAACGAAACGCCGTTCGGCGAGCGTCTCTTCTGGCTGACGTATCAGTTCCGGACAGAGTGGTATCCGACCGACTTCGACGACCTCGAACGCATCACGGTCACGACGGCGTTTCCGGTCGGAGGAGATATCGAGAGTGTAAAGCAAGTCAAGGTCGTCTACGAGTTCACCCCGGACTCGGTTCCAACGCCGCTGCCGCCTGACCCATAGCCCACGGAGGGAAAAACATGGCTACGCCTTACAATCCTTACACCGCTCTGCAGCACGCGCTTCCCGCTCAGCAGCGAGCGTACGATCAGCAGAAGGTTGATCGTCAGGTTGCTCGCTCAGTGTCGCGCGGACCGAAGGCTCACCCGGAGCGGTTGAAGGCGATCGCCGACAATAAGCGCATTCCGCGCGTCCGCGTCGAGCCCGCGAGCGAGGAGCTTCGTCGTGTCCTTCGCCATCCGAATGGAATGGCCTTCCGCAAGGAGGGATCGGTCGAGTGGCCGATGGATCGCTTCACGCGGCGACGCATCGCGGAGGGATCGATCAAGGTCGTCGAGAGCGCCGAGGGACGGCGCGAGCGACATCAGGCCAGGCGCGAGCACGCGGCGCCTCCGAAAGAGTAAGCGATCGCGTGTGAGCGGCGGCGAAATCTAAGGGAGACGAACCATGCCTATCAGCTTCAACAACATTCCGGCCGATCTCAAAATCCCTTTGTACTGGGTCGAGGTTGATCCTTCGAAAGCTGGAATTCCAATGATCCACCAGCCGTCGCTCATCGTCGGAACGATGAACGGCGACGGCAAGGCGCCGCCGAACGTTGCGCGCGCGATTGGCACTCAAGCCCAAGCCGACGAAGCGTACGGTCCGCAGTCCGAGCTTGCGCAGATGTTCCGGACGTTCTACGCGAACAACTTCGCGAACGAGGTCTGGGGTCTCGGCGTTCCGGAGCCGACGGGAGCGCAAGCCGCGACCGGAACGATCACGGTTACCACCGGTCCGACGGAGGCGGGAACGATTCACCTCTACATCGCCGGTCGACACCAGGGAATCAACATCGCGGCGTCGGATACTCCGGACGAGATCGCTCAAGCGATCGCCGACGAGATCAATGACTCGGGAGACATGTGCGTCACCGCCGTCGCCGCAGCGGCTGTCGTCACGCTCACCGCCGGATGGAAAGGAATCAACGGAAACGACATTCGCGTCTCCGTGAATTATTACGGAACGATCGGCGGAGAGCAGACTCCGATCGGTCTCGTTCTCACGCTTCCGACCTCCGGCTTCCTCACCGGCGGGACCGGCGTCCCGGAGTGGGACGAGGGAGTCACTCCCGGCTCGCCCGGTCCGATCTCGAATCTCGGCGAGAAGATTTTCGAGTACGTCGCGCTTCCGTACACCGACTCGACGTCTTTGAATTCCTGGGAACTCGAGTACGGCTTCGAGGACGTCGGACGTTGGGGGTGGCGCAGACAATTGTACGGGCACATTTTTGCCGCGAAGCGCGGGACGTATTCCGATCTGATTACGTTTGGGAACACGCGCAACAGCGGGATTACGTCCGTGCTTGGCATGGAAATGACGATGCCCTCGCCGTGCTACGAGGTCGTTGCGGCGTACACTGCGAAGGCTCAGCGTGCTTTGATCAACGATCCGGCGAGACCGCTTCAAACGCTATCGTTGAATACGTGCAAGCTCGCGCCGCTCGAAGACCGCTTCGACACGGTCGAATTGAATTCGCTCGCGTCGAACGGGATCGCGACCCAGAAGGCGGGATCGGACAATCAGCCGATGATCTCGCGTGAGACGACGACATACCAGCTGAATCTTTATGGGTTTCAAGACGATGCTTATGAGCTCGTCACAACGCTCGCTACGCTCGCTCGACTCATTCGGAATCAGAGGCACGCGATCACGTCGAAATTCCCGCGTGTCAAATTGGCTGATGATGGCACGCGCTTCGGTCCGGGGCAGGCGATCGTCACTCCGGGTATCATCAAGGGCGAGCTCATCGCGGAGTACGTCCAGGACATGTGGGTCGGTCTCGTCGAGAACCTCCAGGCGTTCAAAGCGAACCTCATCGTCGAGCGCGATCCGAATGATCCCAACAGAGTCAACGTGCTCTACGGTCCGGACTTGATCAACCAGCTCCGCGTCTTCGCGGTGCTCGCTCAGTTCCGGCTCCAGTACGACCGCGGTCTCGATACTCAGATCATCGGTCCGAATCCGGCGACGATCGGAATGACCGGAACGCTCCCGTCCGCGTTTGGTGGTCTTCTCGGTTAACGCCTGAACTGCGGAGCGCGATCGCGAGGTCGCGCTCCGTTTTCTTCCCTTCATCTTAGAGGAGACGACGATGGCGATTCGTTTCGCTGGCATCGCATTCCTGTCGGTCGACGGGAACCAGTATCAACTTCGCGGCAACTTCACGGTCTCGCCGTCGCCGGTCGAGCGCACGATGATTGCAGGCCAGGATGGTGTGCATGGCTACCAAGAGCTGCCGCGCGTACCCTACATTGAGGGCGATCTGTCGACGGTTCCCGGACTGAACTTCGAGGACCTCTTGACTCAGGTCGACTCGACGGTGATCGCTCAGCTCGCGAACAACAAGCAGTACACGCTTCAGGGAGCGACCGTCAAAGGCGGCTTCGAACTCAATACGAGAGACGGCCAGGCGCGCGTCCGCTGGGAAGGGATCGCGTGCCTCGAAGTGAACTTGTTCTAACCGGGAGAAGTAGCTTATGAACGAAATGCCAAAGCGCGAAGGATTCGTCGGCGACGACGAAAACAAATTGGGACCGACCGGACCGGTTGGGCAGCACGGACCCGGCGCGGCGGAATTACCCGCCGAGAATCCAGCGCTGGAGAACGCGCCTCCTCCGCCTCCGGTCGAAGAGTGGCCGATCAGAGTTCAACTTCTTCATCGCTCGATCCGCGATAACATGGGTCGCGAGGTTCGGGAGCTTGTCTTTCGTCAGCCGACGGGCGGCGACATAAATCGCTGCGGCAATCCGTGTCGGATAAACGCCGACGGCGACGTCGTCTTCGACGAGCGGAAGATGTCGCTGATCATGGCGAACCTCAGTGGGATACTCTCGCCGCTCCTCGACCAAATGGACCCGCGCGATTGGAACTCGTGCGCGTATCGGCT
>Ga0066903_100001978_pt1 | contig 15617 bp, 15 predicted proteins | sample PanSoiMetaGPlot1_FD_67491 | JGI IMG/M metagenome (GOLD analysis project Ga0066903, IMG submission 67491) | Tropical forest soil microbial communities from Panama analyzed to predict greenhouse gas emissions - Panama Soil - Plot 1 (version 2) | ecosystem: Environmental > Terrestrial > Soil >... | reverse complement strand
ACCGCCGCCCGTGCGCCGGACAGGGCAGGAGGGCGGGCGCGGTGAGCGCCGACATCCGGCGGCGATTGAGCGGCTTCATCCCCGCCGGCGTCCGGGCGCGCGTGTCGCCGCGGCTGCGCGCTCGGGCGCGCGCGCTCCTGGGCGTGGAGCCCTGGCCGGATCTCGCGATCCGCCATCCGTTGTTTCGCGAGCGGCGGTATCGCGCGCTGCGAGACCAGGCGCGAGCCTTCGACGCGAGCCGCTTCCACAAGCCGGTGCTGGAGCGCGGGCATCAGGCGTCGTACGTGATCGCCCGCTGGTTCGAGGCGGCTTCAGTGCGCGCCGCGTTCCACATCGGCTACGCGAATGGCCGGTACCTGTTCTATCTCTCCCGCGTGGGCATCGCGGGCGGTGGAACGGACCTGCCCGCGGCGGAGACGGCGTGGGTCGACATGCCGGCACACGTCCTGGACGAGGCCACGAGGCGGCGCTTGCTCCGCGTCGATTTCCTGGACCTCGGGGCGGCGGACGTGCAGGCCGTGTGGAGCGACGCCGCGCCGATCGACGTGTTCTTCTCGGAGGCCACCTTCGAGACGATGATCCCGTGGCGCGACACGCCGGGCGCCTCCGTGCCGAAGTACGCCGGGATGACCGCCGGCGAGCGCGGCATGCTGCTCCACGAGCGCCTGCCCGCGCGCCTGGCGGAATTGCAGGCGTCGTTCCGGAACCTCGTGCTGATCGAGCCCGAGCCGGATGCCGGCGGGGCGGGGCGCGTCTTCCGGGCCTGTGCCGATCGCCTGCCGTCGCTCTCCTACAGCGTGTGGCGCTTTCGGCCGCCGTTCGATCGACTCTTTCGCCTCTCTCCGAGCTCTCCCGTCCGCCAGGTCGTCTACGCGTACGTCCGCGACGAGAGCCTCACGCGGGCGCTCGCCGAGTGGGCGGAGCCCGCGTGATGGAGCTCGGCCTCCTTCCCGCGCTCGGCGACGGGATCGCGTCGCTCCGACGCGCCGGGCAGGCCTCGCGGCTGGTGGACGGCTATCTCGTGCCGTACGCACGCGCGTTCGACCGCGTGTGGTACGCGAGCTATCTGCCCGAGGCGCTCGCGGACTACACGGACGACGCGCGACTGCTCGCCGCGGTCCGCCTCCTGGCTCCTCGCCGCCGCGGCGCGCGCCTCGCCCGGGCCGTCTCGATCCCGTTCGCTCACGCGGGCGACCTTCGCCGGTGCGCGGTGTTCCGCGTGTTCCAGCTCACCGGCGTGATCCCGGCGATCCTCGCGCGGGCGCGATGGGGCACGCCGTTCGTCACGAGCTACGGCTTCTGGTCCGCGCGGCTGTCCCGGCCGGGAGCGCCGCGCGTCGCCAAGCGAGTGCTGGAGCGCATCGGGCTTCGCCTGGCCGCGGCCGTCATCGTGCCCACCGAGGAGTTGCGCGCGCACGTCGCGACGATGACCGCGCCCACGCGCATCCACGTGATCCCGAACGGCGTGGACCTCTCCCGGTTCAAGCCGCGGGGCCGCCGCGAGGCGCGCGGCGGCGAGGTCGTCTACGTCGGCCGCCTGTCCGACGAAAAGAATCTCTCCGCGCTCGTGCGCGCGGCGGCACTGTTGCGCCCGCGGCTCGCGGCGCGGCTGGTGATGGTGGGTGACGGCCCGGCGCGCGAGTCGCTCCGCGCAGAGGCGCGCGCGGCCGGTGTCCGGCTCGAGTTCCCCGGTGTGGTGGACCACGCGCGCGTGCCGGAGTGGCTCGAGCGGGCGAATGTGTTCGCGCTGCCCTCCTTTACCGAGGGGCACCCGAAGGTGCTGATCGAGGCCATGGCGGCCGGCCTGCCCTGCGTCGCCTCGAACTGCCCGGGCAACCACGCGCTGATCGAGCACGGTGTCACGGGGCTCCTGTTCGAGCCGGCCGACGTCTCCGGCATCGCAGCGTGTCTCGAGCGAGTGCTGGGCGACGCCGACCTGGCGTCGTCGCTCGGCCGCCGCGCGCGCGAGGTGGCCGAGCGCGACTTCGACCTGTCGGAGCTGGTGGAGCGCGAGATCGCGCTGCTGCTTCGCGTGGCCCGCGAGGACCACCGCCGGTAGCCGGTGCCGCTGGCGTACTACTCGCGGGCGGCCTCCCAGGAGTTCTGGTCCGAGCACTGGGCGGGCGAAGATGTGCGGGCCCTCGTCGACGTGGCGCGGGTCTCGCCGCTGACGTCGATCATCGAGCGCGCCCTGCCGCCGCGCGGCCGCCTTCTGGAGGCGGGCTGCGGACTCGGGCCCTACGTGATCCTGCTGCGCGAGCGCGGCCGGGCGATCGCGGGGGTCGACTGGAGCCTGGACGCGCTCGGTCGCTGCAAGGCGGCGGCACCCGCGGCGCCTCTGGCCGTGATGGATCTGGGCGCCCTGGCGATGGGAGACGGCGTCGTGGACGCCTACGTGTCGCTCGGCGTGGTGGAGCACGACCCCCGCGGGCCGGCGGCTATCGTCGCCGAGGCCGCCCGAGTCCTGGCGCCGCGCGGCCGGCTCTTGCTCTCGGTGCCGTACTGGAACGGCGTGCGCCGGCTGTGCGCGTGCCATCTGGCGCGCGAGGCGCGCCGCCTGCGCGACGCGGGCGGGGAGTTCTACCAGTTCGCGTTCACTCGCCGCGAGATCCGGACGTTCCTCGAGGCGCACGACTTCCGCGTCCTCTCGTTCCATCCCTACGATCCCGCGCGCATGCCGCGCAAGGCGCTCGCGCGGCTCGTCGGCCGACCGCGGCGCGACGCCTCACCGCTGCCGAATGTCGAGGTGAACCCCACCGAGCGCGCGACTCGCGGCGCGCTCCGGCCGGTGGTGAAGCGGCTGGCCTACAGCCAGGTCTCGCTCCGGCTCTTCGGCCACATGATCCTGGCAGTCGCAGTGCGCTCGTGATTCGCGTCGATCCGACGACGGCGGAGCGTGGGCGAACGATTCTTCGGCCATCTGATGGTCGCGCAGCGGCGCATGGCGTCATCCGCGCTATACTGGCGTTCCCATGGACGAAAGAGGTCGCGAGACGGCGATCGCCGCATCGGACGGGTACGAGCTCGAGGATCGCGGCGATTGTCGGGTACTGACAGTCGGCGGGCAGCCGCACTCGACGGCGTACAGCGAGCGAGTCGTCCGCATGCTGGTCGACCGGAAAGGGCCGCGCCGGGCCGCACTGTACTTCGCGTTCAAGGAGACGCGGGGTCGACACTTTCTCGCCCCTCTCTGGGAATACCTCGGACGTACGGGAGCGAGGGGACTGTCGGTGCTCGAGATCGGCTGTTCCTTCGGGCACATGACGGAATGCCTCGCCGAGACGCCCCTGATCGCCGAGATCCATGCCTTCGACACGGATCCCGCCTTCGTGGCGATCGTCCAGGCCAAGACCGAGGAGATGGGCCTCGAGGCCGTGCGCGAGGTGCGGCATCTGACGGCCGCGGAGACGTGCCATCTGCCCTGGCCGGACGCGCGCTTCGATCTGGTGCTGGCCTGCGGCGTGGTCGAGCACCTGCCGGCGCGCCATCGACGTGTCCAGGTGGACGAGTACTACCGCGTGCTCGCGCCGGGCGGGCACATCGCGATTCTCGACACGCCCAATCGCCTGTTCCCGCTCGAGACGCACTCGGTCGGCCTGCCGCTGGTCCAGTGGATGCCCGAGCCGCTCGCGTACCGGTATGCCCGACTGGGGCGACCGCGGCGCTTTCGAACGGTGCCGTATGGAGAGTTCATCGCGGACGGCACCGGATGGCGCAATGCCTCGCTCCGCGACTGCCTGCCGTCCACGGGCTGGGCGGGCCTCGAGGACGTGACCGAACGCGCGGGATACGGGTGGCGATTCTTCTGCCAGACGGCGCGCTCGCCCACCCGTCGCGCACTGCTGCCATTGCTCTGGACCGCGTGCCGTCTCGCGAGCGCCGTCGGGTCACCGCCGTCGGTCTGTCTGCCCTATCTGAATCTCCTGTTCCGACGAGCGTGATCCGGCCGCACTCGATACCCCTCCGATGAGCGCCGGAACGCAGGGTGAGAGCGGCTCGTCTCCGGCCGGACCCGCGGTGTCCGTGCTGATGAGCGTGCGCGACGGCGCGCGATGGGTGCGGGCGGCGATCGAGAGCATCCTCGGCCAGACGGCGCCGGATCTCGAGTTGATCGTGATCGACGACGGATCGGCCGATGCCACGCCGGGCGTCCTCGCATCGATTCGCGATGGCCGACTGCGGGTGGAACGCCACGAGGCGGCCGGCCTGACGCGCGCGCTCAACCGCGCCGCGAGCCTCGCCCGCGCCCCGCTGCTGGCGCGGCTCGACGCCGACGACACGGCGCTGCCCGAGCGGCTCGACCGGCAGCGTCGTTTTCTCGAGGCGCACCCCGAGGTCGGGCTCCTCGGCACCGCGGCGATCGAGGTGGATGCGGGGGGCCGCGAGATCGGCCGGGTCACGTCACCCGCTGACCACGCGGCACTCTGCCGGGCGCTGGTGCGGAAGAATCCCTTCGTGCACTCGTCGGTGGTGATGCGCCGCAGCGTGTTCGAGCAGGTGCGCGGGTACGATCCCGCGCTCCGCGTGGCCCAGGACTACGATCTCTGGATGCGCATGAGTCGCGTCACGCGGCTCGCCAATCTGCCGGAAGCGCTCGTGGTGCGCCGCCTCGTGCCGGATCGCGTGTCGGTGGCACGCGATGCCGAGCGCCTGCAGACCGAGGCGCGGGTGCGGTGGCGCGCCGTGCGCGCCGGCCTCTACCCGTGGTGGTGCGCCGTCTTCGCCCTTCGCCCGCTCGCCGCGCTCTCCCTGCCGCCCGCCGTCCGGCGATCCGTTCGGCATGGCCTCGGCGTCGCGCGTTCGCTTCCGTGAAGCGGACCATTCGGGTTCTCCACCTGCTCGTCACGACCAGTCCCGGCGGGGGCCCGAAGCACGTCTACGATCTGCTCCGGCACCTGTCCGGCACCGACATCGAGGTGGTCGTCGCGGCTCCGCGCGACGGCATCTTCTTCGACCGCCTGCGCAACCTCGGCGTGACGATGGTGGAGTTGCCGCTGTCGCGGCTCGGCGTGCGACACCTGCCCCTGGCGGTGCAGATCATCCGCGAGCACCGCGTCGACGTCGTGCACACGCACGGGAAGGGGCCCGGACTGTACGGGCGGCTCGCGGCGCGGCGGCTCGGCGTGCCCGCCGTGCACACGTTCCACGGCATTCACTACAGCAGCTACACCCGGGTGGGCCAGGCGCTCTACCTCGGGCTCGAGCGCCGCCTCGCGCGCATGACCCGCGTGATCATCAACGTCTCGCAGTCACAGGAGGCCGAAGGCATCGCGCTCCGCCTCTTCGAGCCCGAGCAGAGCGTGGTGGTGGTGAACGGCATCGACGTGGACGAAATGGATCAGGTCACCGCGCACGCGTCGGTGCAACGCGAGACCCTGGGCCTCCAGCCGGACGACTTCGTCATCGGCTGCGTGAGTCGATGGGACCCGGTGAAGCGCTTCGAGATCCTGCTGCAGGCATTGGCCTGGCTCGCGCCCCGCGTGCCTCGGATCGCGCTCTTGATGGTGGGAGGCGGCGGAGAGGAGGCGCGCATTCGCCGGCTCGCCGCCGACACCGGCCTGCTCGACCGCGTGATCTTCACCGGCTTTCTGAGCAATCCGACCCGCGTCTATGGGCTCCTCGATCTGTACGTGGCCACCTCCCTCAAGGAAGGGTTGCCGTTGGCCCCGCTCGAAGCGATGGCGGCCAGCGTGCCCATCGTCGCGACGGACGTGCCGGGCCACCGCGACGTGGTGATCGACGGGGAGACCGGGATTCTCGTCCCGCCCGAGGACAGCGTGGCCCTGGCGGAGACCGTTCTGTCGCTCGCCGCGGACCAGGCGCGGCGCCGGAAGATGGGCGAGGCGGGCCGGCAGCGCGTGCTGGAACACTTTTCCATGAAGACCATGGTTGCGCACACGGCCGACGTGTATCGCCGCGCCGTCGGGCGCTCGCCTCGCTGACCGACCGCCGGAGGGACTGTGGATCCGCGGGGCGGGGTCGCCATCAACGCGTCGATCGTCGGCGAGAGCCCGACCGGGCTCGGCCTCTACGCCATCAACCTGATCCGCGCCCTCGACGCGCTCCGCGACGACCTCACCGTGTACACCTCGTGCCGTCGAGAGTTGACCGACCTGCGCGCGCGCATCGTCCCCGGAACAGCGCTGGCGCGCCCCGAGCGGGGACTGTGGGGACACTTCGCGCGACTCATCTGGGTGCAGACGTCACTGCGCCTGCGCGTGCAGAGCGCCCGCGCGCGCGTGCTGCTCAACACAGTCCCGGAGGCGATCTTCGGGTCGCCCGTCCCCCAGGTGACGGTGGTCCACGACCTGCTGCCGCTGTTCTTTCCGGCGGAGTATCCGCGACAACAGTACTACTTCCGCTCGCTGGTGCCTCGCGTGCTGCGCGCGTCCCGCGTCGTGGTGGCCGATTCCGAGAGCACCCGGCGTGACGTCATCACGAGCTACGGGATCCCGCCCGGCAAGGTGCGGGTGATCTATCCCGGATACGATCCCGCCACGTATTTTGCGAATGGTGCCCAGGGCGGGCCCGCTGCGGGCGACGACGCCTACCTCCTGTACGTCGGGAACCTCCTGCCCCACAAGAACCTCCTGAGCTTGCTCGACGCCCTGGCCATCCTGCGCCGCCGGCGCCGGGCGCGGCTGATCATCCGGGGAGAGGGGCAGCCCGCGTACGCGCGCGCCGTCCGCGAGCGCGTCGAGACGCTCGGGCTGAACGACGTGGTGACGTTCCAGGGGTACGCCAGCCCCGGCTACCTGCGCGATCTCTACGCGCACGCGGCCTGCCTCGTGCTGCCGTCGCTGCACGAGGGCTTCGGCTTGCCGGTGCTCGAGGCCATGGCGTGCGGGACGCCGGTCATCACGTCGCGCAGCTCCTCGCTGCCGGAGGTCGCCGGCGACGCGGCGGTGCAGGTGGACCCCCACGACGCCATCGAGTTGTCGGATGCGATGTACCGTCTGCTGAGCAACGCGGAGCTGCGGCGGGAGCTCTGCGCTCGGGGCATCAAGTGGGTCGAGGGCTTCAGCTGGCGGCGCACCGCGCAGCAAATGTCGCGACTGCTGGACGAGGTGAGCCCGGACCCGAGCCGGCGCTCGAACAGGCGAAGTCGCGATTTCACTCCGACAGACCCCTGACGGCCCGAGGGCGCGCGGAGCCACGTGCTAATATGGGCCGGACGCGGAGGAGGACTCACACCAGCGATGGCGGAAGCCAAGCGCGCGTTGATCACGGGCATCACCGGCCAGGATGGTTCCTACCTCGCTGAATTCCTGCTGGACAAGGGGTACGCCGTCTACGGCATGGTGCGGCGCACGAGCAAGGATGACTTCGAGCGCATCGAGCACCTCCTTCCCCGGCTCGAGATCAGGCAGGCGGACCTCCTCGATCAGCTGTCGCTGATCCGCGTGCTCGAGGAGAGCCAGCCGCACGAGGTCTACAACCTGGCCGCCCAATCCTTCGTGCCGACCTCGTGGAATCAGCCCGTGCTCACGGCGGAATTCACAGCGCTCGGCGTCACGCGGATGCTCGACGCCGTGCGACTGGTCGATTCGCGCATCCGCTTCTACCAGGCGTCGTCGAGCGAGATGTTCGGCAAGGTGCGGGAGAGCCCGCAGAACGAGCGGACGCCGTTTCACCCCCGCAGCCCGTACGGAGTGGCCAAGGTTTACGGCCACCACATCACGGTCAACTACCGGGAGAGCTACGGGCTCTTCGCCTGCTCGGGCATCCTGTTCAACCACGAGTCGCCGCGCCGCGGGCTCGAGTTCGTCACGCGCAAGGTCACCGACGGCGCCGCCCGGATCAAGCTGGGGCTGTCCGGCGAGCTGCGGCTGGGCAACCTCGACGCCCGGCGCGACTGGGGATTCGCCGGCGACTACGTGCGGGCGATGTGGCTCATGCTGCAGCAAGACGCCGCCGACGATTACGTCGTGGCCTCCGGCGAGAGCCACTCGGTGCAGGAGCTGGTCGAGCACGCCTTCGACTACGTCGGACTCGACTGGCAGGCCTTCGTCGTGACCGATCCCGGACTCAAGCGTCCGGCGGAGGTGGACGTCCTGCAAGGTGATGCGACCAAGGCGAGGCAGACGCTCGGCTGGGAGCCGACCGTGACATTCCTGGAGCTCGTCCACATGATGGTGCAGGCAGACCTGGAGCGCTTGCGGCACGTCAAACGCTGACTCCGAGACGCCTCGGACGATGGCGGGCTTCTGGCTGGGCAAGCGGGTCGTCGTCACCGGGGGAGGCGGCTTCCTCGGGCAGTGGGTGCTGAGGGCGCTCGACCGTCACGGCTGCCCGCCTCCGTTCGTTCCGCGCAGCCGCGAATACGATCTGCGCAAGGAGGCCGAGGTCGTCCGGATGCTCGAGGCCGCCCGCCCGAACATTGCAATCCACCTCGCTGCGGTCGTGGGAGGGATCGGGGCCAATCGCGACAACCCGGGCCGGTTCTTCTACGACAACCTCATGATGGGCGCCCAGCTGATCGAGCAGGCGCGCCTCCACGGCGTCGAGAAATTCGTCGGGGTCGGCACGGTGTGCTCGTATCCGAAGTTCGCGCCGGTGCCGTTTCGAGAAGAGGACCTCTGGGCGGGCTACCCGGAGGAGACGAACGCGCCGTACGGGATCGCCAAGAAGATGTTGCTCGTGCAGTCGCAGGCCTACCGGCAGCAATACGGGTTCAACTCGATCTTTCTGCTGCCGGTGAACCTGTACGGTCCCGGCGACAGCTTCGACCCCGCGCGGTCGCACGTCATCCCGGCGCTGATCAAGAAGTGCGTCGACGCCGTCGAGAGCGGGGCGAGCGAGATCGTCGTGTGGGGGACGGGACGCGCCACGCGAGAGTTCCTGTTCGTCGAGGACGCCGCGGAGGCGATCGTGCTCGCCGCCGAGGGCTACGACGGTCCCGACCCCGTGAACGTCGGCGCGGGACAGGAGATATCGATCCGCGACCTGGTCGGCCTCGTCGCGAAGCACACGGGTTTTCGCGGCCGCATCGGGTGGGATGCCTCCAAGCCGGATGGCCAGCCGCGGCGCATGCTCGACACGTCGCGCGCCGCGGCGCTGTTCGGCTTCGTCGCCGGGACGCCTCTCGACGAGGGACTGCACCGGACGGTGGAGTGGTATCGGCGCACGGGCGGCCGGCCGTCCGAGGCCATGTCCTCGCGCTAGGAGCCTGTCGCGGAGGGGCGCGGCGCCGACCATGCTCTCCGTCATCATGCCGGTCTACGAGGAGGCCCGTACCGTCCGCGAGATCGTCGAGCGGGTGATGAAGGCCGCGGTGCCCTGCGCGCGCGAGCTCATCATCGTGGACGACGCGTCGCGAGACGGCACGGCGCAGGCGCTGTCGGAGATCGCCCTGCAGTACGGCGCCCAGGTGCGCGTGCTGAGCCACGCGATCAACCGCGGCAAGGGCGCGGCGCTCCGAACGGGGATCGCCGCGGCCGCCGGCGAGATCGTGCTGATCCAGGACGCCGACCTCGAGTACGATCCGCGCGACTATCCGCTGTTGCTCGAACCGATTCTCGAGGGGCAGGCCGACGTGGTGTTCGGCAACCGCTTCCACGGTGGGCCGCACCGCGTCCTCTACTTCTGGCACTACGCGGCGAACCGGTTCCTCACATTCGTGACCAACGTGCTCACCGGGCTGAATCTCTCGGACATGGAGGTGGGCTACAAGGTCTTCCGCGCGGACGTGCTGCGCCGGGTGACCCTCACGTCCGATCGCTTCGGGTTCGAGCCGGAGATCACGATCAAGATCGCCCGGCTCGGCTGCCGCGTCTACGAGGTTCCGATCCGCTACTACGGGCGGACCTACGCCGAGGGCAAGAAGATCACCTGGCGCGACGGGCTAGCGGCGCTGGGGCACATCATCCGCTACCGGTTCCTCGCCGATTAGGTTTGCCAACTCCCGGTATTTCCAGGCGAATATGCTCTAGCGATCGCCTGTATAATGAGTGCCCATGCGCGTGCTGATCACCGGGATCAGCGGGTTCGTCGGCAGTCACATGGCGGAATTCGCCCTCGCTCGCGGCGCCCGCGTCTTTGGCGCCTCCCGCGGACGTCGGGGACCCGAGAACATCCGGCCCCTCCTGGATCGCGTGACCCTCCTTCCATGCGATCTGCTCGACGCCGCGGCGGTGCGGCACGCGTTCGAGCAGTCCGCTCCGACGCATGTCGTCCACCTGGCGGCGCAGAGCTCGGTGGGCGAGTCGTGGCAGGCGCCGGCGGAGACGCTCGCGACCAACGTCGTGGGCCAGGCGAACCTGCTCGAGGCCGCACGGATGTTGGCGCGGCCGCCGCGCGTCCTGTGCGTTGGCAGCAGCGAGGAGTATGGGCAGGTCGAAGAGGACGAGCTGCCGATCCGCGAGAGCAACGCGCTGCGGCCGCTGTCGCCCTACGCCGTCAGCAAGGTCGCGCAGGACTTGATGGGCTATCAGTACTGGAAGAGCTACGGCCTGCCGATCGTCCGCGCGCGAGCGTTCGGGCACGACGGACCGCGGCGCGGCGAGGGCTTCGTCACCTCGAGCCTGGCCCGGCAGGTCGCGGAGATCGAGGCGGGCCGGCGAGAGCCGGTGATCGAGGTCGGCGATCTCAAGCCCCGGCGCGACTACTCTGACGTGCGCGACATCGTGCGCGGCTACTGGCTACTCGTGGAGCGCGGCGAGCCGGGCGAGGTCTACAACCTGTGCTCGGGGCGGGTCTGGTCGATCCAGGAGGTCCTCGACTTTCTCCTCGACCGGGCGCGGGTGAAGGGCATCGCGGTGCGCGTCGACCCGGCGCGCTTCCGGCCGTCCGACGTGATGGTGCTCCAGGGCGATGCCGCCAAGATCGAGGCGGCGATGGGCTGGCGGACCGAGATTCCGTTCGAGCGCACGCTCGCGGATCTGCTCGAGTACTGGCGGCAGCGCGTGCGCTCCGCCGGCGGCTGATCGTCCCCGATGCGGGTCGCGCTCGTCCACGATTGGCTCACCGGCATGCGCGGAGGAGAGCGCTGCCTCGAGGTGTTCTGCGAGCTCTTTCCCGAGGCCGACCTGTTCACGCTGGTGCACGTGCCGGGCGCGGTGTCGCCCGTCGTCGAGGAGCGCCGGGTGGTGTCGTCATTCATCCAGCGCCTGCCCGACGCCGGACAGAGCTATCGCCGCTACCTGCCGCTGTTCCCGGCGGCGATCCGGCGCTTCGACCTCTCGGGCTACGACCTGGTCCTCTCCTCGAGCCACGCCGTGGCGAAATCGGTCCGGGTCCCGCCGGGGGCGCTGCACGTGTGCTACTGCTTCACGCCGATGCGCTACGTCTGGGACCTCTACGGCGAATACTTCGGCGCGCGGGCGTCGTGGCCCGCGCGGCTTCTGATGCCGCCCGTCGCCGCGGCGCTGCGCCGTTGGGATCGCCAGACCGCGGCGGGCGTCCATCATTTCGTGGCGATCTCGCGGTTCGTCGCCGACCGGATTCGGCGCGCGTACGGCCGCGACGCGGACGTGATCTACCCGCCCGTCGACGCCGCGCGCTTTTCGATCGACGAGTCGCCCGGCGACTACTACCTGGTGGTCTCGGCGCTCACCCCGTACAAGCGCGTCGACCTCGCGGTGGAAGCGGCGAACCGGACGGGCCGGCGGCTGATCGTCGTGGGCGCGGGCCCGGAGGCGCGTGCGCTCCACGCGGCGGCGGGCCCGACCGTCGAGTTCCTCGGCTGGCGCGACGACGAGGAGGTCGCACGGCTCTACGCGAGGTGCCGTGCGCTGATCTTCCCCACGCTCGAGGACTTCGGCATCACGCCGCTCGAGGCGATGGCCGCCGGGCGGCCGGTGATCGCCTACGGCGCGGGCGGCGTGCTCGAGACCGTCGTGCCGCCGGGCGACGCGGAGCCCCCGACGGGGCTCTATTTCGAGCGGCAGACGGTCGAGGGTGTGATCGACGGGATCCGCCGCTTCGAGGATGACCCCGGTCGCTTCGAGCCGAAGCTGCTCCGCCGGCGGGCCGAAGCATTCGATCGCCCGCTGTTCAAGGAGCGCGTCGAGCGCTATCTCCTCGAGCGCGTGGCCCTGCGCGGGCGATGCTGAAGGCGCACTCGAAGTTCCTCGAGCAGCTCATGCTGGCCGGCGACCTCCTGCTGGTGGCCGGCGCGTGGCTCCTCGCCTACGAGCTGCGCTTCTACGTGATCGGCCCGCCGCTCCGGAGCCAGATCCCGCCACTGCCGCCGTACCTCCTCATGCTCTTGCCCATCCTCGTCGTGTGGGGCGTGTCGTTCCGGGCGTTCGATCTCTACCGCCCGCGGCGGATCGGATCGCACCTGTCCGAAGCCGCGGACATCGGGAAGGCCTCCACCATGGGCGCCCTGGTCCTGGTGGCCCTGATGACGTTCTTCTTCCGCGGCTTCGAGTACTCGCGCGTGGTCATCGTGTACTTCTGGCTGCTCTCGATCGCCGCGGTGTGGCTGTCGCGCGCGGCCTTCCGCGAGGGACTGCGCGTGGCCCGCCGCCGCGGGTACAACCTCCGTTACGCCGTCGTCGTCGGCGCCGGCGAGCTGGCCGCTTCGGTGGTGAGCCGGCTGCGCACGCGGCCCGACGTCGGGATCCAGGTGCTGGGCGTGGTGGGTGACGACAAGGAGGGGACGGGGGGCGCGCGGTGGCTCGGCGGGTACGCCGATCTGCGCGGCGTGCTCGATGCACACAGCGTGGACCACGTGATCGTGGCGCTCGCGCACGAGGACTACGGCCGGCTCGGGGGGCTGCTCGACGCGGTGGGTGACGAGCCCGTCACGATCCACGTCGTCCCCGACCTGTTTCGGTTCGCGTCGCTGCATGGCGGGATGGAGGAGTTCGAGGGCATGCCCTTCATCCACCTGCGTGACTCGCCGCTGGCCGGCTGGAACCAGGTGGCCAAGCGCGGGTTCGACATCGGGTTCTCGGCGGCGCTCTTGATCGGGATCTCGCCGCTCTTGCTCCTGCTCGCCCTCGGCGTGAAGCTCACGTCACGCGGGCCCGTCTTCTACAGCCAGGAGCGCATGGGACTCGACGGCCGCGCCTTCCGGATGTTGAAGCTGCGCACGATGAAGGTCGACGCCGAGGCCGCGACGGGACCGGTGTGGGCCGCCGAAAACGATCCGCGGCGCGTGCCGTTCGGCGCCTTCCTGCGGCGGTTCAGCCTGGACGAGCTGCCCCAATTCATGAACGTGCTGCGCGGCGAGATGAGCGTGGTCGGCCCGCGGCCGGAACGCCCCTACTTCGTCGAGCGGTTCCGCCGCACCGTGCCCGGCTACATGCTCCGCCACAAGGTGAAGTCCGGCGTCACGGGCTGGGCGCAGGTCAACGGGCTGCGCGGCAACACGTCGCTCGAGAAGCGCATCCAGTACGACCTGGAGTACATCGAGCGCTGGTCGCTCTGGCTCGACGTGAAGATCATCGCGCTGACGCTCGCGCGCATCGCCCGCGACGACAACGCGTACTGACGTGATCGCGCTCCGGGTCGGCGATGTGTTGCAGCGCCTGCGGGCGGTCGATCTCCTCGCCGTCCGCCGCGTCCTGTTCGTGGCCTTCGTGATCGGGCTCGGCCTCTCGATCACGCTGTCGGAGGCGGCGATGTACGCGCTCGGCGTGCTGTGGGTGTGGCGGCTGCGCGACCCTGCCGTGCGGCGCGCCCAGGACTGGCCCCTGTGGCAGCCGATGCTGTTCTTCATCGGCGCGACGCTCCTGGCCGGCGCCCTGTCCAACGACCCGTGGGACAGCCTGTCGTACGCCCCCGAGAAGCTCACGCTGCCCCTGGCGCTCTACGTGACCGCGGACGCGCTCGACGGCGTCGAGGACGCGGCATGGTTCATCTCGTGGCTCACCGCGGTGACGACGATCGCGGCCGCGATCGGACTCCTGCAGGTCAGCGTCTGCCCCTCCTCCGAGGTGGACACGGGCACGCCGAGGTGGCTCTATCACCGCTGCTGGCGCGCGCGGGGACCGTTCAGCATCTACATGACGCTCGCCGGCGTCCTGTCGCTCGTGCTCCTGGCCGGTCTGCCGAGGCTGCTCCCCGGCGCTCGGCGGCGTCTCTGGTTCGTCCCGTGCTGGCTCGTCATGCTGGGCGGGCTCGTCGCGACGTATACGCGCGGCGCCTGGATCGGATTCGCCGCTGGGGTCGCCGCGCTGCTCCCGGCGAGCCGCCGCGGGCGCGTCGTGCTGGTGGGGGCGCTGGTCGTGCTCGCGCTCGCGCTGGTCGCGGGCGGCGAGCGAGTGCGGCAGCGAGCGCTCAGCATGGGCGATCCCGAGGACGCCACGGTGAAGGAGCGCGTCTACATGTGGCGAAGCGGACTCGAGATGTTTCGCCTCCGCCCGTGGTTCGGCTACGGCCAGGGTGGCCTGAAGCGTGAATATCAGGGCTTCGCGCTGCCGGAGGCGGTGCAGAAGCGCACCAGCCACGTGCACAACGCGCCGCTGCAGATGGCAATCGAGCGCGGGGTGGTGGGTCTCCTCGCGTGGCTGTCGATCTGGATCACGTTCTTCTGGCAGGCCGCGGTGCGGTTCAGGCGTCTTCCCCAGGAAGCGACGGCCGAGCGCGGGCTCCTGATGGGCAGCGTCGCGGCCATCGTCGGATTCCTCGTCGGTGGACTCACCGAGTTCAACTTCGGCGACACCGAGGTCGTCCTGATCGCCTGGGCGCTGATGGCCCTCCCGTACGTGGTCACGCGCCTGTCCGCGACGCGCCGCTGAGCGCACGATCAACTCACCGTCGGAACGTGCGCGTTCGAGCGCCGGCTTCGCCGGCGCAACCTGCAATTGGGGGAGGCTCGAAGGGGGCGCAGCCCCCTTCGATGCTACGAGTGGGGATACGGCTCGCTCGACGAACGCACCTTGATGAAGTACTCCTTCAGCTTCCTCAGGTCGCTCTCCGAGACCAGGTCCGACACCAGGACGCAGAGCAGGCCCTGCTGCTTCCACAGGATCATGCTGAAGCCGTTCTCGGTCCGGACGAGCGGCTTCCAGCGATCGATCTGAACGCGGCCGCGCTCCGGCAGCGCCAGCGTCGGAGCCGGCAGGATCAGGTACGTCACGGTGTGGCCGTCGGCGTCCTGATACGCGAGCTCGATGCCGCGCCGGCCCTCGAGGTACATCGGATACGCATTCACGAGCTGGATCTTGTCGTCGCCGGTGAAGACCCAGCTCAACAGCACGCCGCCCTCGTCCATCACCCAGGGCAGCACCGCTGGAACGACGTCCGGCCGCGACTGTCCCCACAGGACCGTCCGCGCGTGCTCGTTCAGCACCGCATTGGCCCACGGGCCGAGCGGGTCGGGAGGCGCCACCTTGGGCAACGACGGCGCGAGGTACAGCACCATGACGAGCGCCATCGCCAGCGCGGACGCGGCGGGCGCGAGCCATGCCGGCGGGCCCGCGCGGCGGGCGGGCGCCGGCGTGAGCACGTGCGCCAGGGACGTGCGGAAGCCGGCAGAGGCCGCGTGCCTCGGCAGCCGCTGCCTCAGCACGCGTCCGATCTCGCCTGCGTCGTCGTGAGTTCCGTCAGCCCCGTCCGGCATCGCCCGTGCTCGTCGGCTCGTCGCCGTAGTCTTTGAGAAATCCCCGCAGCCGTTCCTTCGCCCGAAAGATGCGCGACTTCACCGTGCCCACCGGACAGTCCAT
>Ga0066903_100001977_pt1 | contig 15617 bp, 8 predicted proteins | sample PanSoiMetaGPlot1_FD_67491 | JGI IMG/M metagenome (GOLD analysis project Ga0066903, IMG submission 67491) | Tropical forest soil microbial communities from Panama analyzed to predict greenhouse gas emissions - Panama Soil - Plot 1 (version 2) | ecosystem: Environmental > Terrestrial > Soil >... | reverse complement strand
GCACCGTCACCGGCGTGACGGTCCGCGACGAGCAGGGCCAGGAGTCGACGATCCGCGCCCGGTACGTCGTCGACGCCTCCGGCCACGGGACCCGGCTGGCGCGGCTGGCCGGCAGGCGCATCAACTCGGAGTTCTTCCGCAACGTGGCCGTCTACGGCTACTTCGAGGACGCGAAGCGCCAGCCGGCGCCGAACGCCGGGAACATCATCACGTCGGCCTTCGAGCACGGCTGGTGCTGGTTCATCCCGCTGTCGGACCGGCTCACCAGCGTCGGCGCGGTGGTCGACCGCAGCCAGGCGCCCCGGATCGGCGAGGACCGCGAGGCGGCGCTGGGGTCGTTCGTCGCCGAGTGCCCGATCGTGCGGGACATGCTCGAGGGCGCCTCCCGGATCCGCGAGGGCATGTACGGCGAGGTGCGCGTGCGCCGGGACTGGTCGTACAGCAACGAGTCGTTCGTGGCCCCCGGCCTGGTGCTGACCGGCGACGCCGCGTGCTTCATCGACCCGGTGTTCTCGTCCGGCGTCCACCTGGCGACGTACTCGGGGATGCTCGCGGCCCGCTCGATCAACACGATCCTGGAGGACGGCGCCGACGCCGAGACCTGCCTCGCCGAGTTCGAGCGGCGCTACCGGCGCGAGTTCCAGCTCTTCTACGAGTTCCTGGTCGCCTTCTACGACATGCGCCAGCCGTGGGACAGCTACTACTGGAAGGCGCGCGAGCTGCTGGACACGCCGGAGCGCGGCAACGAGCCGTTCATCCGGCTGGTCGCGGGCGGCGCCTCGGCGCCGGAGGAGTTCTTCACCGAGCGCGCGGGCGCAGGCGTGGCATTCGCACACGTGGTGTCGGCGGCGGCGGAGACCTCGGGCAACGGCGACCCGGGCCGCCCCGACCGCGGGGACCTGCGGGCGATCCGGCGCGGGCGCGCCGCGGTGGCCGAGGGCCTGGCGCGCATGCACGCCGTGGGCGGCAGCTCGGCCGACCCGCCGCACGCCGGCGACGACCGGCTGGTGGCCTCCGCCGACGGCCTGCGCTGGCAGCCCGTCCCAATCTCGTGAGCGGGCGGCCGGGCGGTCAGGGGACCGCCCGGCCGCCCCGCGCGTAGCGGCTCAGCGCCGCCGCGGCAGCGGGCGGGCCCCCGCCCGCCGAGACCGACTCCCACTCGGCGAGCGCGCGCCGGCGATAGGACGGCTCGGTCGCCAGCCGCTCCACCGCGCCGCGCAGAGCGGCCGGCGTCAGCTCCTCCTGGCGCAGGAACAGGCCGGCACCGGCGGCGACGACACGCTCGGCGGTCAGCGCCTGCTCCGGGATCCGCGGGACCATCAGCATCGGGACGCCCGAGCTCAGCGCCTCCATGACGCTGTTCATCCCGCCGTGGGTGACGAACACCCGGGCCCGGTCCAGCACCGCCCGCTGTGGCACGTGCGCGCGCACGAGCTCGTCCCGGGTCCCGTCCGCCGTGCCGGCAGCGGGCCCCGAGAGGAGCACGCGCATGCCGGCGAGCGCCTGGCGGCACAGCGCGTAGAACTCGGGCCAGTCGTTGAACACGGTGCCGAGCGACACGAAGACCGCGGGCTCGGACAGGAACGCGGCGAGCTCCTGGTCGAGCGGCTCGTCGCGCGGCCGGAGGGACGGACCGACGAAGAGGTGGCGGTCGCCGAACGTATCGGCCTCCGGCTGCCAGTGCCGGGGGACGAAGACGATCGTCAGCGGCTCGCTGTGCAGGAACAGGTCGGGGAGGTTGATCCGCGGCGTGCCGTACGTGGCCGCCAGGACGTCCATGTCGGCGGCGAACGCGTCCAGTGCCCGGCCGATCTCCCTGCCGTCGGTCCCCTCGGGCATCGCGGGGAGGAGGTAGGAGAACCGCTCGTTCATCGCATAGGTGGTCGACACCATCGCCGCCGGTCGCTCCAGCAGGCCGGCCACGATCCGTCCCCAGATGCTGAGCTCGTCGTAGACGACGACGTCGGGGGGATCGTCGCCGAGCGGGTCCAGGAGCTGCGGGAGGACCGACAGGCTGGCCCGCGTCAGCGCCACCGGCACCTGCACCAGCCGGAGCAGCGGATCGTCGCCGCCGCGATGGGCGGGAGACGGGACGCGCAGCGGACGCAGCGCGGCGCCGGTCGCCTCCACCGCGGCGCGGAACCGCTCCGGCAGGTGGAACGTGACCTGCTCGCCTCGCCGCACCAGCTCACCGGCCACGGCGAACGTGGGGGTGACGTGCCCGGCGAGCGGAGTCGGGAGCAGCGCGAATCGAGCCACCGGCCGTTCGAGCGCCTACGCGCCCCCGGTGCGGGCCAGGATCGCGCGCGCGACCGCGGCCGGGGTGGCGGCCTCCGTCAGCAGGTGCATCGGGAGCCTGACCCCGAGCTCGTCCGCCATCCGCCAGAGCAGCTCGACGGCGAGCAGTGAGTTGCCGCCCAGCTCGAAGAAGTTCCCGTTCGTGGGCACCTCCGCCTCGAGCGCCTCCGACCACAGCCCGGCCAGCCGCCGCTCGAGCTCGTCCGCGGTGCGCGGCATCGGCCCGGCCGGGCCCGCCCGTCCGGTGCCCGGCACCCACGGCCTGGCCTCCAGCACCGGGACCGGCAGGATCACGACGCGCGGCCCGACCCTGGCCCCGATCGCCCGCCGCAGCGCCTCCATCGCGTGCGCCGGCTCCATGCCCACGTCGCCCTCGCGCGGCACCCACATGCCCGCCCCGAGCAGCCCGCCCCAGTTCACCGCGACGGCACGGTCGGCGAGCGGCAGGCCGCTGCTCGGGAACGCGTCCAGGAACGCGTTGGCGGCGCAGTAGTCGGCCTGGCCGACGCCGCCCACGAACGACGTGAGCGACGAGCACAGCACGATGAAGTCCAGCGGCAGGCCGCCGAAGACCTCCGACAGCACCAGCGTGCCCGCGACCTTGGGCGCGAGCACCCGCTCCCCGTCCGCCCTCCGGCGCGCCTCGACCAGCCCGGCGCCGGGGACGCCGGCGGCGTGGACGATGCCGTCGAGGCGGCCGAACCGCCGGAGCAGGTCGTCGCGCACGCGCCGCATGCCCGCGGCGTCGGTCACGTCCTCGGCATAGAGCGCCACCTCGCCGCCGAGCGCTTCCACCCTCCGGATCGCGGCGATCGCCGCCGCCGCGCCCGGCTCCACGCCCGCGGTGTCCCACCGCTCTCGCGGCGGCAGCGGCGTCCGGGCCACCAGCGCGAGCCGGGCCCGTGCCGTCCGGGCCAGGTGCTCGGCGAGCGCCTGGCCGAACCCGCCCAGGCCGCCCGTCACGAGGTACGAGCCTCCCGGGCGCCACGCCCGCTCGCCCGCGGCCGCCGGCAGCTCGACCGGTCGCAGCGACGGCAGCCAGCGGACCCGTCCCCGCAGGGCGACGACCGGCGGCGCGGGCGCGGCGGCCAGCTCGGCGACCACCGCGGCCAGGCTGCCGCCGCCCGCGTGCGGCTCTGCGCCCAGGTCGAGGTGGCGGACGTGCAGGTGCGGCAGTTCCAGCGGCAGCACCCGCGTCGGGCCGAGCACCGTGGCCAGGGCCGGGTTGGCACGCTCCGTGCCGTCGACGTCGTACGCGCCCGCCGTGAGGACGTCGATCTGCACGGGTCGCCGGTCGCCGCTCGACGCCGCCGCCCGGCCCAGGCCGAGCACCGGGTGCAGCGCGCGCTCCAGCAGCGCGTCCATGCCGGCGGGCCCCGGCGGGTCGGCCGCCCACGCGGCCACGATCCGTCTCGCCGCCTCCGGCCGCTCCCGGATCCAGGCGAGTGCCCGGTCGTGGCCCTCGGCCGCGCCGGGGGCGCACTCCAGGTGCAGCGTGGGGCAGCCCATCTCGCACAGCCGCGCGGCGAGCGCCCGCGCCGACCGGGTGTCGCCCAGCACCGCGCAGGCGCCGATCTCGCCCGCCGGAGCCGGCGGCGCGGGCTCCCATCCGGGAAGCTCGAACCACTCGTCGAGCCGGCGGGCGACGGGCTGCGTCGAGGCGGCGGGTGACGACATACCGGGAGCATATCGGCGGTCCCCGGGCGGCAAAACCGAGGCCGGAAGCGGCCCGCGACGGGTCAGACGAGCCGGTACAGACGATGGAAGCGGTCGTCGATCGGGATCAGCTCCACCCCCGCGAAGCCCGCCGCCGCCGCCAGGGCGCGCACGGCGCCCGGGCGCAGGACGGTCCCCGTGCCCTCCGACGGCCGCGCCGCCAGCGCCGCGGGCAGGCAGTGCAGGACGCTGGTGGCGTACTGGTACCGCTCGATCTCGTCGGCCGGGGCAGTGAACTCCTCCCGCACGCGGGCGTCCATGACCAGCACGCAGCCGTCCGCCGCGGCCAGGCGCCGGCACGATCGAAGCACGTCGGCCGGCCGCGGCATCTCGTGCAGCGCGTCGAACAGGCAGACCAGGTCGTGGCCGCCGGCCAGCTCGGCGCCGGCAACGTCGCGCACCTCGAAGCGGACGCGATCCGCGACCCCGGCCTCGGCGGCGTGGCGGCCGGCCGCGTCGAGGGTGGCGGCGTCGAGGTCGAGGCCGGTCACCCGCACCTCCGGGTAGGCGCGGGCCAGGGCGATCCCCGCCCATCCCGCGCCGCAGGCGACGTCCGCCACCCGGGCGCCGGCCGCGAGGCGCGCGTCCACGTCGGGCAGGAAGCGACGCAGCCAGGGAACCAGCCGGTGGGCGAACAGGGCGCGGTTGCCGCCCGAGTGGCCGGTGCGCCAGTCGTCCCCGAACTCGCCGTCCGGCAGGCCCTCGCCGCTGCGGTACGCATCGAGCAGCCGCGGCAGCGCGAGCGCGACCCCGCCCAGCGGAAACGCGGCCGCGGCCACCATGGACAGCGGGTCATCGGACGACGTCAGGACGGGCGCGTGGGCCGCGGGCAGCGAGTAGACGCGATCGTCGGCCGGCCGCGCCGCGTCGTCGACCTCCAGCAGCCCCGCCACCGCCTGCTGCTCCAGCCACTCGCGCGCGTAGCGGGGCGCGACGCCGGCCCGCTCGGCCAGCGCGGCCGCCGTGGCCGGGCCCCCCGCGGCCAGCTCGTCGTACAGTCCCAGCCGCACCCCCAGGTACACGGCGAACAGCTCCTGGGTGGCCAGCACGTCCCGGAACATGCGGACCGCCAGCGCCCGGGACAGTCCACGCGTCGTCTCCGCCTGGGCAGTCACGGCGGCATCGTATCGGTACCTTGAGCCCGTGGGAACGCGCTCCATACCGGCCTCCGTGGGACAGCGGCTGCTCTGGCAGATGGAGCACTACCGGGGCGCCAACGGGGCGCTGAACTGCCCCGTCTTCCTGCGCCTGCGCGGTGTTCTCGACCGGCCCGCCCTGGAGCGAGCGCTGCTGGACCTCTCGCTCCGTCACGAGGCACTGCGCACCACGTTCACGGGCAGCGGCCACCGTCTCACGCAGCTCGTCCACGAGTGGCCGAGGGCGCTGACCGTGGCCGAGGCCGACCTGTCCGGGGCGGCAGATCCCGAGGCCGCCGCGACGGCGGCCATGCTCGACGAGTCGCGCCGGCGCGTCGACCCGGAGGACTGGCCCGTGCGGGCCGCGCTGTGGCGGCTGGGCGATGCGGAGTGGGTCCTCTGCCTGGTGCTGCACCACCTGGTCACCGACGGGTGGTCCTGCGCGGTGGTGGCCAGCGACCTGGTCAGGCTCTACGCACGGGCCGCCGGCGCCGGCGGGGACCTGCGCCCTGTCGGCTGGCAGTACGCGGCGTGGGTGGAGTGGCAGCAGGGCCTGCTCCAGGGCGAGGGCCTGCGCCGGCTGCGGGACTACTGGCGCCGGCAGCTCGAGGGGGCGGAGCTGCCCGACCTGCCCCGCGCGACCGAGCGGGCGCCGGCCGACCGCCGCCACACGCTGGTCGAGCACGCGACCATCCCCGCAGCCACGGTGACCGCGCTGGAGAGCCTCGCTCGCGGGGCCGGCACCGGACTGTTCACGGTGCTGCTGGCGGTCTACTACCGGCTCCTCCACCGCACCGGCGGGCAGACCGACCTGACCGTCGCCTCGATGTTCGCCAACCGCTCCCGGCCGGAGCTGCGGCACACGGTCGGATTCCTCTCGAACATGGTCCTGCTGCGGACGCGCCTCGACCCGCCGGCCGGCTTCGCCGAGCTGGTCGAGGCGGTCTCACGCTCGGTGCTGGGCGCCTTCGCGCACCAGGAGCTGCCGTACCAGCTGCTGCCGCTCAACGCGTTCCGCGACTCCACCGCCCGGCCCGAGGGGGTCGTGTTCCAGCTGTTCGCGGGGCCGCTGGAGCGGAGCACCGCGGCGCGACTGGCGGTCGAGCCGATCATCACGGTGCCCGACGGGATCGGCAGCCGGTGGGACTTCGAGCTGTCGCTGATGCCGTGCACCGGCGGCCTCCGCGTCCTCCTGTGCTTCGCCGACGACCTCTATGACGCCGGCTGGGCCCGCTGCTTCCTGGCCGACTATGTCGGCCTGGTGACCGAGGCGGCGAGCTAGGCCCGCACCCGCGCTCTTGGGCTGGTTCCTGCCCTTTCGAAGTAGTTGAAGCACGAAGACACGAAGGGCACGGAGACGCACGAAGGGTCTGGAATCAGCCGCGAGCAGTTCGGGCCCGAGCTGCCGGTGGACTTCGATCGCCGCCGCGATGACCTCACGGAACACCGCCTGAGCTCTGGCCTTGGCCGCCGCCTCCCTGTACCAGTGCGACCCGCACCAGGGACCTTCGTGCGTCTTCGTGGCCTTCGTGCCTTCGTGCTTCACCTCGGAATCAGATGATCGATCCTCAGCAGCTCGCCATCAAACTCCTCGACGACGCGTGGGCCGGACGCTCAGGGGGTGGACGGCCAGGCGAGGCCCAGGAAGCGGAGGATGCGGTCGATCGTCTGCGCCCGGCGCGGGACCAGGTAGAAGTGGTCGCCGCCTGGGAAGACCTGCAGCTCGAACCGCGACCGGGTCACCGTCCCCCACTCCCCGGCGTCCGCGACGGTGAGCTCGGGGTCGCGATCGCCCACCAGCGAGAGGATCGGACAGTCCAGCGGCCGCGCTCCGGGCTGCGGCCGGTATGTCTCGATCAGGCGGTAGTCGGCCCGGATCCGGGGCAGGACGAACGCCGCCAGCTCCTCGCTCTGGACGAACTCGGCGCTCGTGCCGTTGAGCCGGCCCACGTCCTCCCACAGCTCCTGGTCGCTCCAGCGGTGACGCTCGCTCGGCGTCATGCTGGCGGGCGCCTGCTGGCCGGAGACGACCAGCGCTGCCGGCGGCCGCCGCAGGCGCAGCGCCACCTCGTACGCCACCGTCGCGCCCATGCTGTGCCCGAACAGCGCCAGCGGCCGGTCGGCCGCGTCCCTGACCGCCTCGGCCGCGCGGTCCGCCAGCTCGCCCATCCCGGCAACCGCAGGCTCGTCGATGCGGTCGCCCCGCCCCGGGTACTGGACCGCGAGCAGCTCGACCGTCTCCGGCAGCGCGGCGGTCCACGGCGTGAAGAAGCTCGCCGCGCCCCCGGCGTGGGGGAACGCCACCAGGCGCAGCGCGGCGGCAGAGCGCGGCCGGAAGCGCCGCAGCCAGACCGCGGCGGCCCCGGCCGTCATCCCGCGGCCTCGGCCGCCACCGCCAGGCCCGCCAGCTCGTCCCCGGACAGCGTCCTGGGCTCGGTGCCGTCGAGCAGCTCCGGCGGCCCCAGCCTGCTCGCCACGTCCTGCCAGAGCCGGCACAGCGCCAGGTGGTGCTGGCCGCGTCGCAGCGGATCCTCGCCGGCCAGGATGGCCTCGCGGAGCCGGAGCAGCGCCCGGCCGATCGCCGCCGGCCATTCGGAGGTGAAGATCTCGCCGTACCGGGGCGCCACCGCCGGCCCGACCACGACGGCGCTGGCCTCCTCCAGGCCGGGGCCGCCCGTGCCGGCGAAATACGGCCCGGCGGCGGGGTCCCGGGGGATGCGCGGGTAGCGCGGCCGCGGGCTCCACACCACCGGACCGTGGGTGTTGACCAGCATCAGGCTGCCGCTCTCGGTGCCCAGGGTGACCCGGTGCATGAGGTGCGCGAAGTTGTCGGGGTCGGAGGGGTCGAGCTGGTTCTGGACCAGGAGGGTCAGCGGCACGCCCGCGATCACCCCCGCCAGGCTCCGGAAGGGCGGTTCCGCGCGGCCCAGGTCGCGCAGCTCGGAGGACGCGGGAGCGAGGTCGGCCAGCGCCCACGGGCGCACGCCGCCCAGCATGCTCGCGAGCACGTCCAGCAGCGAGTACGCGAGCTGGAAGCCGCACGCGGCGTCGACGTACAGCGCGGGCTGGAGCCGGAGCAGCTCCCGGGCCGCGGCGATGAAGCGGCGCGCCGGCGCCACGTGGACGTAGAAGGAATTGAGCTGATAGACGACGCCGCGGGCGCGCGCCAGGCGCAGGCACGCGGCCAGCTCGTCGTGGTGGAGCGGATGTTCCTGGAGGACGTGGACGCCGCGCTCCAGCAGGCGTCGGACCAGCTCCACCCCGCGGCCCCCGAGCAGGCCGCCCCTGACCACCACGCACGCGATGTCGACGTCGTCCGGGAGCTCGTCCACGTCGGTGTAGAGCGGCGCCCCGTAGTGGTCGGCGCAGGCCCGTGAGCGCTGGCTGCCCTGGGCCAGGACCCCGGCCAGGCGAAACGGCAGCCGCGTGTCGCGGAAGGCCTCCAGGTAGACCTGGCCGAACGTGGTGCCGCAGACCACGACCCGCATGACGCGGTCCGGACCGGCGCTCACAGCGCGCCCTCCTCGAAGACGGCGACCGCCGCCGGGCCCTCCGCCACCTCGAGGGCCCGCACCTCGGGCAGCGCACGCAGCCGCTCGCACCACGCTCGGGGCTCGAGCACGGAGTCGGCGTGGTGGAGCCCGGGTCCGACCTCGCCAGCCAGGACGGCCCGCGCGACCAGCGCCGTCACGGCTCCGGTCAGCTCGATCCCGTCGCCCGCCGACAGCAGCAGGGTCCGGCAGGGCTCGGCCTCACCGCCCTCGAGCTGCAGCACCACGAGCTGGTACGGCTGGCGCCCGAACAGGTCGAGCGACGCGGCGCGGACGACCTCCTCGACGGCCGCCGCGTCCAGGGTCCCCTGCAGCCGCGCCAGGGCCTCGGGCAGGTGGACGCCGTCGAACACGTTGTACCAGCGGGCCTCCTCCAGGCCGAGGTCGCGGGCCACCCGCTCCAGCTCCGCGCTCAGGAATGGGTGGGCGGTGACCCGGCCCGGAAAGGGCGGCAGCTCGATGCCGCGCAGCGGCGTCAGCGCCCGGGACCGGCGGCCGCCGCGCTCCCAGGCCGCCAGCGGCCGGCCGCCGCCGCCGAGCCCCGCCAGGTAGTCGGCGGCGGCGGCCGGCGTGAGGTGGCCGCGGCCGCCGGCGTACGCGGTGAGGCGGCGGGGTCGCTCGAACCCGGCCGCCAGGATGCGGGGCAGCACGCCGCTCAGGCCCGGCATGAGGCCCGCCGCGAGGACCAGCCGGCGTTCGCCGGTGTCCAGAGCGGACAGGCGCGGGTGCACGGCCTCGTCGCCCCCGGCGTCGACCAGGTCGGCACCCGACTCGACCGCCGCCAGGGCGACCGTGCCCAGCAGCGCGTGCGAGGGCCCGGCGCAGTTCACGACCAGCCGGCTGCCGGCGCAGAAGCGGGCCAGCGAATCGGGGCAGGTGGCATCCGCCGCGACGGCCTCGCCGCACGCCCGCAGCTCGTCGAGCAGTCCGGCGGCGGGCTCCGGGCGCCGGCAGCCCAGGCGCAGGGGCCCCACGCCGGCCGCGGCCAGGTGGCGGACGGCCGCCCGGCCGACGCCACCGGTCGCCCCGAGCACGGCGACGGGCCGCATCATGCCGTCTCGATCAGCTCGGCCAGCCGGGCGGGATCCGGCTCCTCCAGGACCCGGAGCTCGCCGAGGCAGAGACCACGCCAGCGCTCCGTCAGCGCCGTACGCCGCTCGGCGGGCTCGTCCTCGGGCAGGACCAGCGTGACGTCGCCCGCGTACGCCTCCACCTGGTGGGCGGCGGCGGCCGCCAGGCTGTGCTCGACCACCTCGTCGCCGGCCGGCGCCCGCCGGCGCTCCGCCTCGGGGCGCACGTCGCCGATCACGACCAGGCGCTCGACCTCACCGCCGGACTCGACCAGCTTCGCGGCCACCTCGCTCGCCAGCAGGCCGCCGAAGCCGGCGCCCGCCAGGATGACGCGCGCGTACCCCGCATCCAGCAGCGCCTGCGCGTGGTCGGCCGCAACGCGGCGAACCAGGCTGGCCGCGTCGAGGTCCAGGTATGCGCCGCGGTCCGGCACCACCAGGCCCAGGACCGGCGCCGTCGCGGCCAGGGCCGAGGCCAGGTCGCGCTCCGCCTCCAGGCCGGCGTCCGCGCCGTGCACGAGCACCACCGGGACCCCGGAGCCGTCGCCGGCCAGCACGACGACCGGCGACCTGCCGGCGCTCGCGGCCGGGGCCGCCTCCTCCCGGCGCGCCAGGTCCTCCGCCAGGGCGGCCAGGGTGGGCCCCTGCAGGATCCGGCGCAGGAGGTCGTCGAAGAACACCGGCGCCGCCTCGGGCACCGCTTCCCGCAGCCGTCCCGCGAGCTGGGCCGCGAGCAGCGAGTCGCCGCCCAGCTCGAAGAACGTCCGGTCGCGGACGACGGAGCCCAGCGCCAGCACCTCGCCCCACGCCGCCGCCAGCCGCCGCTCCAGCTCGCCGCGGGGCTCCGAGCCGCCGGCTCCGGCCGACTCCGGCGCGGCGCGCAGCCGCTCGCGGAGCGCCCGCCGGTCCAGCTTGCCGTTGCCGGTCAGCGGCAGGGCGTCCACCACCTCCAGGTGGGCGGGCACCATGTACTCGGGCAGGCGCCGCTCCAGGTAGCCGGCCAGCTCCGGCGCACGCAGCGGCTCGCGGTCGGTCTTGAAGCGGGCGGCCACCACGTGCATCCCGATCTCGGCCATCGGGTCGTCGGACCGGGGCAGGACCAGCGCGACCTCGCCGCCGGCCCGCTCCACCGCCGCCTCCCACCGGTCGCGGGCGAGGAACGTCTGGTCCCGGCCCCGCCGCTCGTCGGCGAAGTCGCCCAGCTCGGGGTCCAGCCGGATCATCAGCTCCAGGGACGTCATGATCTGCGGGTGGTCGCGGGTCATCTCCGCGAACACCAGCCAGCCGCCGGGGGCGAGCACGTCGCGCAGCCGCCCCAGGGCCGCGTCCAGGTCCCGCGTCGCGTGCAGGACGTCGCCGGCCAGGACCAGGTCGAAGGAGTTCGCGAGCAGCCCCTGGTCGTGGACGTCGCGGTCCAGGTCGAGGACGGCGAAGCGGACCCCGGGGCAGTCGGCGAAGCGCTCCGCGGCGGCGTTCAGGAAGAACTGGGACAGGTCGGTGAAGAGGTAGTCGGCGCCGGCCAGGGCGCGGATGGCGGCCGCGCTGGCGCCTCCCACCCCGGCGCCCACCTCCAGCACCCGGACGGGGCCGGCGTCGGGCGGGCGCAGCTCCAGGATCCCGACCGCCGCCGCGGCGATGACGGCACGGGTCCAGGCGCCCTGCAGCGAGTCGCGGTGGAGGGCGTCCGCCACGTCCAGGCCGCCTGCCGGGAAGAGCATGCGGACGGGGTCCTGCTCCTGCCGGAGCAGGGCGGGCAGGCCGGCTGCACTCTCGCGGAAGTACGCCAGCAGGCGACCCCCGTCCCCGGTGGCGGGCCGCATCGCCTCCAGGCGCGCCCAGCCCGCATCCAGGCGATCCGAGCCTGGCGCGGCGGGCAGGCGGTACCGTCCGTCCGCGGGGTCCCGCTCGATGAGGCCGGCCTCGCCGAGCGCCGCCAGCCAGCGCCGGACCAGGCGGTGGTGAGCGGGCACCACGCGTCCCTCCGCCAGGATCTCCTCCAGCGTGTGCGCCGCCTCGGGCGCGGCGAACAGGCCGAGCTGCCGCAGGGCCTCCACCATGGCCAGCAGGGCGACCTCGTCCAGCGCGCGGTTGTACGCCAGGTGGCGGTCGGCGTCCACGGCCGCCATCACGTCGCGCGCCGCCGCGCCGACCACCGTCTCCAGCCGCGTCCGGTCCGCCGCCGCCAGCGGTCCGGGCGCGGGGCGCCGCGCCGGCTCCACGAAGCCGGCCAGCCGCCGCTCCAGGGGCCGGTCGCCGACCACCACCACCGCCGATGCGCCCACCGCGGGATGCGACCCGAGCGCCGCCTCGACCTCGGCCAGCTCGATGCGGTGACCGCGGATCTTCACCTGGCTGTCCTCGCGGCCCAGGATCTCGATGCTGCCGTCGGGCAGGTACCGGCCCAGGTCGCCGGTGCGGTAGAGCCGCTCGCCGGTCTGGGGGTGCCGCACGAAGCGGGCGGCCGTCTGCGCCGGGTCGCCCAGGTAGCCCATCGCGAGGCCGGCACCGCCGATGTGCAGCTCGCCGGGCACCCACTCCGGCCGCGAGCGCATCGCGGCGTCGAGGACGTCGAAGCGCTGGTTGGCCAGCGGGCGGCCGTACGGGATGCTGCGCCACTCGGGATCGACCCGCCCGATCGGGTGGAAGATCGACCAGATGGCCGCCTCGGTGGCGCCGCCCAGACTGACCAGCTCCAGGTCGGGAAGGCGGCGCCGCACCTGGTCGGGCAGGCCGACCGGGATCCAGTCGCCGCTCATCATGGCGAGGCGCAGGGACGCCAGCTCCAGGTCGGGCTCGGCGGCCAGGTAGTCGTGCAGCATCTGGAGCTGCGCCGGCACCACGTTCAGCAGCGTGATGCCGTGCTCGGCCACCAGCTCCGCCCAGTGCGAGGGGTCCCCACGCCGCCCGGCGTCGGGCAGGACCAGGGAGCCCCCCGCCGCAGGCACGCCGAACACGTCGTAGACGGAGAGGTCGAAGCCGAGGCTGGACAGGCCGAGCACGCTCTCGCCGACGCGGACGGCGAACCGGCGGGTGACGTCGACGATCGTGTTGACCGCGGCCCGGTGGCTGATCATCACGCCCTTGGGCACCCCGGTCGAGCCCGAGGTGTAGATCACGTACGCCAGGTCGTCGGGGTCGGCCCGACGCGCCACGAGCGGCGCCGTCGCGGCCGCGGGCAGGGTGTCCACCGCCACCGTCGCCACGTCCGCGGGCCACTCGGCGGCCTCCAGCCAGGACTGCGTGAGCACGTGCTCCACGCCGGCATCGGCCAGGATCCGGTCCCGGCGGGCGGCAGGCTGGCCGGTGTCGACCGGCAGATACGCCCCGCCCGCGAGCAGGATGCCGAGCACGGCGACCACCTGCTCCCAGCCCTTGTCCATGACCACCGCGACCGGGTGCGCCGGCCGGCTCCCCGGCGACGCCAGCCGCTCGGCGACGGCCTCCGCGCGGCCCACGAGCTCGGCGAAGGTGAGCCGCCGCGCGCCGGAGACGACCGCGGTCCGGTCCGGCATGCGCGCGGCGCGGGCGACCAGCCCGTCGTGGAGCAGCTCGTCCGGCAGCGGCGCGTCGGTGGCGTTGGCCAGGTGGCGCCGGTGGGCCTGGCCCGCGGGCAGGGCCACCGGGCAGGACGACTCCCACGCCACCGGCCCGGACAGGCTCCGGAGCAGGTCCGCGAAGGCGGCGAACGCGTCCTCCACGAGGCCGGGCGGGAACACGCCCTCGCGGACGTCCCAATTGAGGAACAGGCCTCTGCCCCGCTCCATGACCTGGCAGTCGATCCAGACCTGCGGCGTCTGGCTGATGCCGCCCACCAGCTCGCCCAGGTCCGCGCCGGCCGTCGCGACCGCGGCCAGGCCGACGGTGCTCGTGAAGACGACGGGGAACAGGGCCGCGCCCTGGCCCCGCCGGTGGACGATCTCGCGGATCACGTCGACCCCGGAGCACCGGCCGTGGTCCAGGTCCTGCCAGAGCTGCGCCTGCAGCGCGCGGGCCCGCGCGGTGAACGTGGCGCCGGCGTCCGGCTCCACCGCCAGCAGCTCGATGGCCGTGAAGTCGCCGACCACCGCGTTCACCTGGGGGTGCAGGGGGGGCCGGTCGAGCCGGGTGACGTCGAGCGTGAATCGCGGCTGCCGGCTCCAGCGGCCGATCACCTCCGCATACGCGGCCAGCAGTGCGCCGGACGGCGTCACGGCTCGTCGGGCGGCCTGCTCCCGCAGTGGCAGCCAGTCCTCCGGCGCCAGCGCCAGCTCGTGGCGGCGGAAGCGGGGCGGCGCCGCCGCGGCGCCGGGCAGCAGCGGCAGCTCGGGCGCCCCGGGCAGGTCGTCGATCCGGCCCCACCAGTACGCGCGGTCGGCTTCGAAGCGTCGCCCTTCGCGCAGCCCGCGCTCCGCCAGGCGGAAGTCGCGGAAGGTGACCTCCAGCTCCGGCAGCCGGGCGTCCGGAGCCTGGTAGAGCCGTACCAGCTCGTCGAGGATCACCTGGATGCTGACGAAGTCGGCGATCAGGAAGTCGATGGCGAAGTGCAGCAGCGCGCGCGCCGGTCCGCGGGTGACGCGCAGCTCGAACAGCGGCCAGCGATCGGGCGGCCGGACCCGGTGGTCCATGCCGGCGCGCGTCGCGGCCTCGGCGGCCGCCGCCTCCGAGGGCGCGGCGTCGCGCAGCTCCAGGACCCGGATCTCGTAGTCGGGGACCTCCTCCAGCACCCGCTGGGACCCGTCGGCGTGGAAGACGGCCCGGAGCATCGGGTGCCGGCGGACCAGCAGCCGCCAGGCGCGCTCCAGCCGGCCGGTGTCGAGGTCGGGGAAGGCCAGCTCCCCGTAGCCCTGGCAGGCCACGCCCCCGAACGGGAGCACGTCCCGGCGGCCGACCAGGTACGCGGCCTGGACGTCGGTCACCGGGAACGGCTCGTGGGTCGCCTCGGGGTGCGCCACGACCCGCGGCAGCGGCCCGTCGCCGCCCAGCCGGAGCTGCTCCAGCAGCTCGTCCCTGTGCTCACGCAGGGCCGCCAGGCGGTCGTCCGTCATCACGCCCAGGGGGGCGCGATAGCGCAGCCGGCCGTTGTCCTCCCAGAGCTGGACGCCGGCGCGCTGGAGCTGGGCGGTGAGCTCGGCGGCGGTCATCGGGCTCCTCCCGCGGCGGGCGCGACGGCGACCGGGATGGAGGCGTGCAGCCGCATCGTGGCGCCGGGGAGGGCCCGCCGCTCGACCGGGCCCGCCGGCTCCAGCCGCTCGACCCGGCGGGCGAGCCGCTCGAACACGACGGCCGCCTCGGCCCGCGCCAGCACGTTGCCCAGGCAGTGGTGGGCGCCGCCGCCGAAGCCCAGGTGCGGGTTCGGGCTGCGGCCGACGTCCACCCGGTCCGGGTGGGCGAAGACCGACTCGTCGCGGTTGGCCGACCCGATCAGCAGCACCAGGATGCGGCCCGCGCGCAGGTGCTGGCGGCCGATCGTCAGCTCGCGGCGGACGATCCTGGCGGTGCCCTGGATGGGGGCGTCGTATCGCACGAACTCCTCCACAGCGGAGCCCGCCAGCTCAGGGGTGGCACGCAGGCGGGCGAACTGGTCCGGGAACTGGATCAGGGCGGCAACTCCGGTCCCGATCACGCTCATCACGGTCTCGAAGCCGGCCCAGAACAGGAAGACGCAGTTGTCCACGATGTCGCGGTGGCCGAGGCCGCCGCCCTCGTCGCGCGCCGCGAGCATCCGGGAGAGCAGGTCGTCGCCGGGCCGGCGGGCGCGCTGTGCCAGCAGCTCCTCGATGGAGCCCTGCAGCCACTCCACCGCCGCGTCGATCGCACGGCGCTGCTCGTCGTCGTCGGCGATGGCGAAGCCCCTGGCCACCAGCGCG
>Ga0066903_100001976_pt1 | contig 15618 bp, 16 predicted proteins | sample PanSoiMetaGPlot1_FD_67491 | JGI IMG/M metagenome (GOLD analysis project Ga0066903, IMG submission 67491) | Tropical forest soil microbial communities from Panama analyzed to predict greenhouse gas emissions - Panama Soil - Plot 1 (version 2) | ecosystem: Environmental > Terrestrial > Soil >... | reverse complement strand
GAATTAGGCGCTGCTCGCATGGAAGAAACGATTGGCAAGGCCGGCTTGCGCGATGCAGCGATCGGAACTGGCATTGCTGTGGACAAGATGCTTGCATTGACGGGTCAAACGCAGGCGTTGCAGATTGTCAACATACCGCTCCCGACGCCAGAGGAACGCGCCGAGCGAGATGCGATTCATCGCAAGCTAGACGCGATCTTTTGCATTAGGCCACTGGAATCGCCCGACGTTAGCGCGTAGCGAGTCTTCAGGCTGGCTCCCCAAAACCAACCCAATTGTACACGCGCCGTCAGTTCTCTGCCAAGGGGCATCGACGATTTGCTGAGCCCGTAGATTACTTTACGAATAGTTGGCAAATGAATGGTCTTTTCTTGCATTTTAATGCGCGACCGTTCGCGATCGGTTGCGATTGGAAATCCTAACGAGTTACCTAGTAAAAGCGCATTTTGGAAGGGTAAAAACAGGCACAAGTCCGAAGTCGTTCCAACCCTTGAACAACGGCTCACAGAGCCGTGGCTACGTGTTGCTGCCGCCAAGGTTGCCTAACGGATCAGAGATTTCCACTTAGATTGGAGAGACTAATATTTTCCAAAGCCACATCAGCAGGCTGGGAAAGTGCGAACGCTACGGCGCCAGCAACGTCCTCTGAGGAAATCATTTTGTGGCGCGGCCATTTTCCTTCGATGTGAGTCCAGATTTCGGTATCGGTAGCTGCCGGATAAACGTTGATCACCCGGATTCTGCGGTCGCGCAATTCTTCGCGAACGCACTGCGAAAACCCTTCGAGAGCGAACTTGCTCATGCAATAAGCACTCCAGTTTGCAAAGCCAGTCTTGGCTGCCACGGAAAGAATGTTCACGATACTGGAACCGGGCGGCATGTGCGGCGCAAAGTGCTGCATTAACATGAATGGCGCGGTAATGTTGACGCCGAGGCTTTGCTCCCATTCAATCAGCGTAATTTCGCAAAACGGCTTTACGATTGCGATGCCTGCGTTATTGACAAGCAAGTTCAGCGGATCTCTTCCGACTTCGCCGATGAGATTGGAAACGCCCGACGGCGTTGCAAGATCATAAATCAGGGGAACTACACGCGCACAGCGGCGCTTCGCCAAATCGCAGACTTCCGCCAGGGCCACGGTATCGCGTCCGTGAAGGAGCAATTCAATATTCGAATCGGCCAATTTCTCCGCAATCGCACGGCCAATTCCGCGACTCGCACCTGTGATAAGGTAACGCTCCATTCGACTCTTAAGAAGGTCGAACCTTCAACGCTCAACGTCCAATGTCGAAATGGAAACCTGTAGCGGCAGGCGTGTGGCCCGCGGACTCATCGAATCGCAGCCGGCACGGCTGCCACTACAGAAAAGTTTCCGGTTAGATCCTTCGCAATGTGAACCGGTTATTCGCCGTTTCCCATAAACGCAGCCTAACGAGTTGCTGGTTCACACGATTATCGATCCTTGGCCAAAGCGCTCGCACGATATTTTCTCCGGTTGAAGTGCTATTGCGGAAGTCCTCAGTTTCGAGATCGAGATGCCGGTCGCGCCAAGGTTCCAGTGATTCCTGGATGGCTCTTTTCAACGCAACAAAATCGTAGAGAGTTCCACTCCGCGGATCGTACTCGCCACCGATGGTTGTTTCCGTCAAATAGCGATGACCATGACCGAGTGGATTGTTGCACTTGCCGTAGAGGTTCGCGTTTTCGGCGTCGGACAAAGTCGCAGCCCACAATCGGTGTGCTGCATGGAATCCCATCTGCATGCCAAGGAAGACGGCTTTGTTCTTCCACACTTCGGCAAAAAAATCTGCTCGCTCATGCAGGCGTACACGATCGAGGGGCGTCATCGAGGCAGCCCGATGATAAATGTACTCGCCCAGACTCTCTGTCGTCACTGGACCATTTGCCAACCCGGGTACGTCTTCATTGAGATAGAGATGATCGAGCTCGTCGGTTAGAGCCCGCAAGCAAGTTTCGATCGCGTCGTAGCGAACTATGGGAAAATCAGTGACCGCTTTCGGGGATCGATAGGTCAGCCGAACGCGATAATTGTGCCCGTGAATCGAAGTGGCCTGGCCAAACAAACGCGCGTTTTCCTCAGGACTCAATCTGGGCGACATCGTCTTGCGAGCAGCCGAGAATTCGAACCAGTAATTCGCCTCGCAGGCACCGCTCGAATAAAACGTCGCGCTTCGATCGGGCGATTCTGTCAGATGACATGCAACAAGCTTTGCAACGCCGCGGGAAAATAACGGCTCCACATCGATGTAGAGCTGCCGGACAATGTTTTCCGCAGTAGGCGGAATGTCGCGGAAAGAAAGATTGTCTTCATTGAGGAATTTGTGATCAAAACCCTGCCGCACAATCCTGCCGGCGTGCTCCTTAATTTCGCTAATATTAATCAGCATTCCGGTCGCACGATCCACGGGACCGGTGAAAACAAAATACGCAGCGTAATTGCGACCGCTCCCGTAGCGCGCTTTCGTTTCAGGACCGAAGATCGCAAGATTTTCGTCTTCGCTCCAACTGTCGACATGCAAGCGACGGGAGGCTGAGAATTCGAGGCGTTTGCTGACAGTTAGAAGCACGACGTCATCCCTTCCTCGTCGAACAGATCGCCGACACAGGAAGACCGAGAATTAGTCAAACATTCTTTTGACTTACTCGATATCCTCATGATCTTTTGAACTAATGAAACATATAGGCTGGCGAGAGCGGTTGTTCAAAACCACACGGGGCAAAATTCTCAGCCTGTTACGCACGCGAGAATGGACCGTTAACGAACTGGCCGAGAAGTTGAACCTGACTGACAACGCGGTGCGAGCGCACCTTGCCAGTCTCGAACGTGACAGGCTTGTGGCGCAGTCGGGGATGAAGCCCGGAGTGCGCAAGCCGCACGCCACGTATGGCCTCGGACCGGAAGCTGAACAAATGTTTCCCAAGGCATACGGTCGACTCGTTTCGCTTCTTATGTCGATGTTTTCACGGCAGATTACACCAAGGACTTTGCGCGCTGGAATGCGCGCAGCGGGACGAGCCGTGGCTGGCGAACATTTGCGTGAGTTGAAGGGTAAAACTCGCCAACAAAGAGTCGATGCGGCTCTTGATATTCTGAAAGAGCTGGGCGGCGCGGCCGTTTTTCGTGAAGAGGAAGGGAAACACTTCATCTGCGGCTACGGATGCCCAATCGCCGCGGCCACGGCCAATCACCCCGAAGCGTGTTTGCTTGCGGAATCGTTGCTCACGGAAATAGTCGGCTCGCCTGTCAAAGAACATTGCGTTCGTGAGCCGGCACCCTCGTGTCGGTTTGAGTTGAAATAGGCTCTCGGCGCATATCACGTCCTCACTAACGAGAAAAATTCAGTTCGCCTGGCGGCCGTTTCCTTGGATTCGCGGAGCAGACAACTGCTGACCTTCGCGATCGCGGTCTTCACCGATACGGCGCAAAAGTTCACGGAGAAACCCTCTGAATCAAAGCGTGCGAGTGTCGATAGTCCAAGGCGATCGTGAGAAACGGTTTCATTATGATCGCAAATATGAACGGCTTCTTTTGGCGGTTCCGGTATCCACAGTCCCGTTGAGACGAGGATAGAGATCGACCGTCGTATTCATGGAGATACAAGGAATCGAGCCGGCACTAAATAGTCAAATAATCTATTGACTTATTATGGCAACCCTACAAATTCCAATCCATGAACACAATCATTGATCAATCACAAGCCGCAACCAGCGCGGCTGCGAGTTCTCCGGCGTTCCAGGCGTACCGGATCCTTCTTTTCGGATTCACGGTTGCTCCCATCCTCGCCGGTTTGGACAAGTTCACTCATCTGTTAGTCAACTGGGATCAATATCTCCCTGGAGTCGTAGCGAGGGTTTCACCCATACCGGCACATACGCTGATGCTTATCGTTGGAGTGATTGAGATTATGGCCGGAATTGGGGTTGCGCTTAAACCGCGGATTTTCGCCTACATCGTCGCCGTTTGGCTGGCAGTGATCATAATAAACCTGTTACTGGTTCCCGGTTATTTCGATATAGCGCTGCGCGATTTTGGGTTACTGTTTGCCGCGCTTGCCCTGGCTCGGCTAAGCGAGCAATTTGCGCGCAGCTAGCCTCCTGTCAGAAGCGCGTTCGTTTTAATCTCTCAACAGTGAGAGGAATTCCGAGCGCGTTCGGGCGTCATCCTTGAAAGCGCCGAGCAAGCACGAGGTTTTCATGACCGAGTTCTGTTTTTCGACGCCTCGCATCATCATGCAAAGATGCTTCGCTTCGACGACAACGGCCACTCCGGAAGGCTCGAGACAACTCATCAGCGACTCGGCAATTTGAGTTGTAAGGTTTTCCTGAATCTGCAGGCGACGCGCAAAAACGTCGACAATTCGCGCCACCTTTGATAAGCCGATGACTTTTCCGTTTGGAAGGTACGCCACGTGCGCGCGTCCAATGAATGGCAGCAAGTGGTGCTCACACAGCGAATAAAGCTCAATGTCTTTGACCAAGATGATTTCACTCGCACTCGAATCGAAAACGGCTCCGTTGATGATCTCATCGAGGTTCTGCCGATAACCTTGTGTGAGAAACTCCAACCCGCGCGCCGCTCGATCTGGCGTTCGTTGGAGTCCCTCTCGATCGATATCCTCCCCAATACCTTGCAGTAGTTCCCTGTACGCGTTTGCAATTCTGTCGAGGTCTCTCTCCGGCAGGCGATTGCTCTCGCGCGTGAACTGCTCCTCAATGTCGAGATTGGAATTGCGTCGCTGAATCATGGTTGTGTTTTGATCTAGCCTAGCACCAAGGAGCGGCGGTCTCTAGTCCGCCGCATCGGCGGCACAGGCCTTCTACCCCGCAGGGCAATCGCGTGTTTTTTCCGGTTGAGTGTTTCTCGGCAGCAACATGCCTGTCAGCCCGAGGCAAGACCGCTGTAGTAACTAATCCAGCCAGCTCTGGGGATATTTCGGGTCGTCTAACGCGAGAGAATCTTCTGTTAGCTCGAGCGTGTGTTGGGTGTCGAACATTACAGCCAATTCTTCCGTGCGTGTGGCGTTTCTGCTCGCCATGATCGTACCTGGATGCGGCCCGTGTGGAATTCCGCGTGGATGCAACGTGATGGAACCGCTTTCAATACCGCGTCGCGAACCAAAATTCCCGCGCACGTAAAAAAGGACTTCATCAGCTTCGACGTTGTCGTGCACCCACGGGATCTTCACAGCTTCGGGATGGGTATCAAGCATGCGCGGCGCAAACGTGCAGACAACGTATCCTCGAATCTCGAATGTTTGATGAATCGGTGGCGGTTGATGGACCGTACCGGTGATCGGCTCGAAATCCTGCGCATTGAAAGTGAACGGGTACAAATAGCCATCCCAGCCGATCGCATCGAATGGATGATGCGCCAGCGTTACGCGGGTAAGTCGCGGCCCATCTTTTACGAGAATATCGACGTCTTCCTCCTTATCGATTGTGATTAACTCGCGAGGGCCATGAAGATCGCGCTCGGAGTACGGCGCACCCATTTTGATTTGGCCTTCATGGTTAACGTAGCGTTGCGGAATTCGGACCGGGCCGACGGATTCGAGAATAAGATAGTCCTCTTCTTCGACGTTGTCCGGGACGAGTCGATACGTGATTCCGCGCGGAATGACGATGTAATCTTCGGAGCGATAAGGCAGTTTACCGAAAACCGATTCCATAACACCACCGCCGTGAAATACGAAGATAATCTCGTCGGCGCCGCCGTTTTTGTAATATTGGAATTTATCGTACGCCTTCGCCGGCCTGGCACGGTAGGCAATTACATCTTGATTAAACAACATCGGGACACGTCCCGTGTAGAGATCGCCGCGGCGCGGGATATTAGCAGTTTTCAAATGATGATGCCGCAGCGGACTATCGGTGACTTTTTTCGGTTCCCAATATTTGATTAACTCGACATTGCGCACGCGCGTTGGCGGACGCAAGTGATACATGATCGAGTACGCCTCATCGAATCCTTGCGTGGTGAAGACGTGTTCGTAGGCGATGCCTTCGTTCTTGTATGTGGGCGTAGATCCATTGCGATGGAACCAGATGTGATGTTTCCTCGGGATTTCTCCGAGTCTTTGGTAATACGGCATTGTCGTCTCCTTCCGGTTTTACAAATTGCCTCGCGCAGCTTGTTCGCGTTCGATCGCTTCAAAGAGCGCCTTAAAATTGCCTTTGCCAAAGCTCTTCGCGCCTTTGCGCTGAATGATTTCGAAAAACAGCGTGGGCCTGTCTTCCACGGGCTTGGTAAATATTTGGAGCAAATAACCTTCATCGTCGCGATCGACGAGGATGCCCAAACGCTTCAACGCATTGAGCTCTTCATCAATCTGACCAACGCGATCGAGCAACGTCTCGTAGTAATTCGAAGGGATGTTCAGAAATTCGACCCCACGTTTTTGCAGGTCCGTTACCGTTTCTATGATATTGTTTGTCCCCATCGCGATGTGCTGAACACCTTCGCCATCGTAGAATTCTAGATATTCCTCCACTTGCGATTTCTTCTTGCCTTCGGCGGGCTCGTTGATCGGAAACTTCACGAACCCGTTGCCATTGCTCATGACCTTGCTCATCAGGGCGGAGTACTCGGTGGAAATGTCTTTGTCGTCGAAGGTGAGGATGTTCCGAAACCCCATGACGTCCTCATAAAACTTCACCCACGGGTTCATCTGGCCCCAGCCGACGTTACCGACACAATGGTCGACGTGTTGCAACCCCGTTTCAGACGGATTATAGGCCGATTCCCATTTACGGAACCCGGGTAGGAACGGCCCGCGATAATTGTCGCGCTCCACGAACAGGTGCACGACATCGCCGTAGGTATGAATGCCGCTTACAACAACTTCGCCGTGCTTGTCTGACAGCTTTTTCGGTTCCATGTAACTTTTCCCGCCGCGCTTTGTAGTCTCTTTCCATGCAGCGGTAGCGTCCTCGACTCGCAGCGCGAGGGCCTTCACACCGTCCCCGTGTTTGCAAACGTGATCCGCAATCGGGTTCTTTGCTCGAATTGGTGTGGTTAATACAAATGTGATCTTGTTCTGGCGAATCGCATAGCTCGCGCGATCTTTCACGCCGGTCTCAGGACCAGAGTACGCAAGGCTCTGAAATCCAAAGGCTGTTTTGTAAAAATTCGCCGCCTGCTTCGCATTGCCCACGTAAAATTCGACGTAATCAGTACCGTGCAGTGGCAAGAAATCCTCTTCGATTACAGGTGTTTTTTTGGCTCTTGGAGCAGGAATTGTCGTTGGCATAATAACCTCCTTGTTCTTCGCGCTCAGTGCGCTTCCCAAATATAAGATCGACGATCACCGGTAGCAAGGTTGCGCGACGGTTTCGCCACAGGCTCGGCGTGGGCGGCGAGCGTAATCGCATTCATAACCGCGGCGCCAGATGAATAGTCGCGATGATGCAGCGAGCGCTGCCGCCACCAAGTTCAATAGTAGGAAGCTCAAGCGGCACCAGACGCACGTATCGGGTTAGTCTTGTGCGTTGTTCCTCAGTCAAGGCCCGTATGGCGCGTTTGGACAGCACGAGCAGTTTTTCGCCATCCCTGTCATGCAACTCAATCGCGTTGCTTGCGAAGTTCGCAATCTGAAGCGGCGACAACTCAACAATCTCTTTGGCACTCCGTTCCAATCGCGCTCGCACCTGTTGGCACTCGGCTTCGTTAGGAATCATCTCCAAAGCAACCAGCGCGAACTCGGTCCCGATGCACATCATTACGTTGGTGTGATAGATTGGTCGGCCATCGGAACCGATGCTGCTGAAGGTAACCGGCTCGTAACCGAAATCCTCGGCAAAGCGGTGGATAACTTTGGGATTGGAGCGATTTGAGAGGGAGACGTACGCAATTTTGTTAAGGTGATCGAGCACCAGACTGCCAGTGCCTTCAAGCCAGCACCCTTTTTTCTCAAATACCGAGTAGTCGATTACTTCGGTGACGCGATACTGTTTGCAAAGTTCAGCAATGATGTCGTGCCGTCGCTCCCAACGCCGCAGCGCCGAATACATCGGGAACAGAGCTATGCGCCCATCGTGATGCGTGGAGATCCAGTTGTTCGGGAAGACTGCGTCTGGCTTTTTCGGCTCGGCCGTATCCTCAAACACGTGTACATTCACCCCGGCGGCACGAAGTTTTTGTACAGCTGAGTCGAATTCGTTTCGCGCGGCGGCGCTGAGCGCATCAGCAGCGCAATCAACTCGAGCCTGAAACGCGTTGTCTGCCGCTGTCTCCGGGTTGAGGTAAAACTGACAGGGCCGAATCATCAGCACCGAGTTGGTGCTTTGCGCGAGCGCAGCGCTCTGCATCATTCCAGCTGCATATTACTCTACTTGCCTAGATGTCGCTTTAGCCGGAGGCAAATCATTGGGTCTCGAATCCTGTCAATGGTTCTGCTTGTCATCCTGTGCGGAACGAAAGGATCCGCTACAAATCAGAGATGTTTCGCTTCGCTCAATGTGACACCTGCTAGTCGCCGAAGGAAATGTCCACGTCACGCGCGGTCTGCACCATTTCGCCGTTTGGTGGAACCAGCTTAAGGCGATTGACCGCGTCCGCGATCGGCACGTGGCGCACCTGATAATTTTGGTAACTGACCATAGAACCGAAGTGACCTTCGTTGGCCAGTTGAACAGCCTTAACACCGAAACGTGTACCCAGGATTCGATCCAGTGTTGTAGGCGCACCGCCCCGCTGCAGATGGCCAAGAACGACGCAGCGCGCCTCTTTGCCGGTGCGCCGTGCAATTTCGTGAGCGACGATTTCACCGATTCCGCCAAGACGAAATTCGCCGCCTTCAACGTCGCGTTTGACCTGTTGCCCGTGTTTTGGTCGGGCACCTTCGGCGACAACAGCAACAGTACCGAGGTAGCCAGCTGCCTCGCGTGCTTTGACCGCGCTCGCAATTTTGTCGTAATCGAACGGAATCTCAGGAATCAAGATGATGTCCGCCCCTCCGGCGATGCCGCCGTAGAGCGCAATCCAGCCGGCATGGCGCCCCATCACTTCGACGACCATGACTCTCCTGTGACTGGCGGCGGTAGTGTGCACCCGATCGAGCGCATCCATTACGACAGCCACAGCGGAATCGAATCCGAATGTTGTCGCAGTAGCTTCAAGATCGTTGTCGATCGTCTTTGGAACACCGATGCAATTGATGCCAGCCTCCTGCAATTGGAGCGCTGTTACCATTGACCCATCGCCGCCGATAATAATCAATGCCTTTACCTGAAGCTCATCCAATATCTTTTTGGCGTCCGCAACGATGTTTGCGGGCACTATGGTCCGATCGCCGGCACCGACCTTCGCAGCAAAATGACCGCGATTCGTCGTCCCGATGATCGTCCCGCCCAGCGCCATGATTCCGTTTATCCTTTGGCGATCGAGAATGACGTGGTCGCCCGGCGGAAGAAGTCCCTCAAATCCGTCGCGAAAGCCAATTACATCCCAGCCAAGCTTCTCCGCTGCGAGCACCACACCGCGCAACACCGCGTTTAGCCCTGGGCAATCGCCACCGCTGGTCAAGACGCCAATCCGTGGCTTCATTTTTGCAATCAAGAACTAAAGCATTTTCTTTGAATCAGCGACACGGCCTCCGGCGGCCCATTCATCGTATAGCTGCCAGCCGCGTTGCAAAAGGGTCGCACCTTCACTGAAGCGATTCGTGCTGCCAAGTAGCACGATCATCAAATGCCGCGGATACACGGTTTCCATTTGGCCCTGGCGAACAACTTCCGCCTGGCGATTGGCGTACAGGATCAAACAATCGCCAGAACGCGCTGTGCGGCCCGTTTTCACTCCGTCGATGCCCATTTTTCCCAGAAGCTCGTTGGTGTTGCGAAGCATGTAATTTAAGCGGTGCCCCGCTCGATCGAATGAGATTTGGCGTTCTTTTTGCGACACATAAAAGCGGAAACTGGCTTTGTTCATTGCGTAGCGAGTGAGACGCGCCATGTCTTCGCCTGTCGAATATGGCAACGGCTTGACCTTGTAGTCGACGCCATGCGGATTGACAAAACGCGTGCGGTCCATCTTCAACTGTTTGGCCAGCGCATTCATCTGCGCCACAAACACATCAACTGGCGTGGACCTCGCGCTCGCCTCACCGGGCGCAAGCGACTCTACTTTTGACCCAACGTGGTATGCGAGCGTGTAGGCAGCAATGTTATCGGACTGCACAAGCGCGGCGTAGAGAAGATCTCGCAGGCTAATGTTGTCGCCCGGCTGAAAGCCGATATTGTTTTCGAGAGTGCCTACAAATGCTTCCTGCGGAATCGTGACTACCTGATTGAGATCGCCCGATCTTCGTTCCGCCCAATCGAGAACAACGCTCGCAGTCGCAATCTTTGTAAGGCTACCCACTTGCAGTTTTTTCCTGGCGTCCTGTTCTTCCAAAATGTAGCCGGTTTGTGCATCGGCGATGAGATATGCCTCTGCGCCGACAGTCGAACGGACAAGAGCCGCGCTCGCCAGAAAAGCGGAAAAAACGATAAGAAATCGACCTGATAAATGCATAGATACCCTTGAATCGCACCACGTTAATCGAGCGATTTGGATTGGCAACCGACGCTCACAACGCATTCTATTTTGTTCAAGAGGAACGGCGTCTCAGAAGGCCATGCCCAAAGGAATCGCGGAAGGCATTCTTATCCGACGGCAGAGCCGCATTTTTCTTCCAACGAGCGTTTCACGACACGTTCACCGATCACCAACCTTCTGTGGCGTTCGTGCTCGGCTGACCAGTAAACGCATCGCAGCATAGACGATGATCGCTGAGGGCACCGCCAGAAACAGCGAACCGACAAACGCCGGCCAGAAAACCGGCCATACTACTCGCGAAAAAACATGCCAATGCGCGTAATCGCGGAGCCCAAATTGGCGAAAATGAAAGCGCTGCGCCACCGGACGATTCAGGGCCCAACATCCCAAATGATATTCAGCGACGTAGATTGCCGGCATCACCCAAATCAGAACGTCGTGCAGTGTAACCGCGATCGCGGCTGCAATCTTGTTGCAACGCGCCACCCAGGCCACGCCTATCGATAACAAAGTTTTTAGAGGATAGAGCGGTGTAAAACCGAAAAAAATTCCGATCGCAGAGCCAAGCGCGATAGAGTGCGGCGTGTCCGCGATAGTCATCAAGGTCATGTGATGGTCTACCAGCCACCTTTTCATCCGCGCAAGTGGCCGTGGTAACCGGGACTCGTAATCTCCGGGAGATTTCGGACCCGGAACTTGATCGTGCACTTTCTAACCTAAACTAAAACAATTCTGCTGTCTGTGCCGGTGTTTTGACCATCTGCCCCAGTGCTTTGCGCAATCGAAGCGCCGCGCGCGGCGCGTAATCAAGGTTGTTGTTATTGAAAATCACATGCAACTCTCGTGCTTCCTTCGCCAGTTTTCTGCTGCGCGCCGCGATTTCCGCGATTTCATTCTCGCCATAATCGTAATCGAACCGTGCAGCTACCGTTTTGCCGGTGATGTAACCCTTCGTGTTGCGTCCGTGCAGTCGCAGATACGCAATATTCGAATTGGTCACCTCATCGACCTCCGACGGCATGATCATGAAGTGATCCGATTCCGGAGCGTCCACATTTACAAAAATTGCATGATGCTTTTGCAAAAAATCAATTGTCGCTTGCAACTGATCCCCTACTGCCCAATTACGGTTTCGAAATTCGATCGCAAGATCGTAGCCGCCTAGCGTTTCGATCAATGCCTTGAGCTCGGCGAGCTCATGTTTCCGCGGAGAAAATGCGGGCGAAAGCTGCAAAAGTAAGACCCCTAGCTTTCCCGCATCACGAAAAATCGACGCCGCGCGCAGAAAAATCTTGAGCAATGCTTCCTTTAATTCCGGCGTCGCTTTGATGTTCCCCCTGGAATCTGTTTCTGCGCGTCGTTGTAAATCCGGCGGCAGGAGTTTTGCCGATGTCGAATGGAATGAGAACAGTTGATGCAGCTTGACGTCGAATGTGAAATCATCCGGCGTCGCGACGCACCAGCGTTCGACCATTCTCGGCTCCGGCACGGAATAAAAACTCGAGTTGACCTCGACGAGTTCGAAGTGCTGCGCATACCAATGCAGCCGTTCGCCGGCTGGCGTCTTCTTCGGATACCAACGCTCGATAAACCCGGGATCCGACCAGCTGGCTGTGCCAACCAGAATTTTTGCCCTCTCTGAAGATCTGTTGGTCACTCATGAACGAAGTCGCACGCGGCGACGAAAGCAAATCAGATCACTGTTCAACCTCGCTTCCGCCGAACGAAATGCGTTTTCGATTTGCACCGAATCGATATCGAATTATTCTCGAAATGCGGGGTGGAGCAGCCTGGTAGCTCGTCAGGCTCATAACCTGAAGGCCGCGGGTTCAAATCCCGCCCCCGCAACCAAATTTTGTAGCAGACAATCCTTCTCTGCCTCAGCTGTTTTGGCGGCAATTTTAGTGCGCAAGGAACCACTTGCGAGCGACAATGGGACAAGGCAAAATGCACGCTCCGCAATCACGGAGAGAAAAGATCCAGCGTAGCTCAGTGGTAGAGCGGTCGGCTGTTAACGTTTGCCTAACGAGTTAACTCACGCGGAACCAAATGCCCTAACGAGTCGTTTACCAATGAAAACCCGCTTTGGCGTGTGAATTCACGTTGACTCTCGATGCACCAAATATACCCCCGTAGTATCACATTTCAGTATCACATGGTTTGGTGTTGCAATCCGCGCCTCGCCCCGTCCTGATTGCGAATCCCAAATGAATTGGCTGGACGAGTTTTTCGGTTGGGTTCGCGTGGTCGGGCTGATTGTGGTTGGTCCGCTGTTGGTGATTTGGGGTCTAGCCTCTGGTCATTGGGGTTTTGCAATCCTGGGTGCGTTGTTTTCCGTCTTCGGCGCTTTCGTTGCAAAATGGGTTTTTTTCGGGTAACCCAACCAATTTGCTTCGGCAATCGATTGCATTATTCAGCCTATAAGTAGCTATCAACCACGCGCTCTACCCTGGGCGCACAAATGCTAAATGGCTAGAGCATCGAATATTACAGCGCGTTGAAACTCGGTGCAGATTGCCGAGTAGCACTGCCGTACGATACTAAGGGTTTAAAAACTCCATCCACGGTCGGGCCTGGCTTTTTTGCGCGACCATCCGGATTCCGACCAATCCCGCCGGCATATGAGTTGATCGACCATCCGCGCAGCGTACCCCTTCGGAACTACGTGCAATCGCCTGGACGCGCTTGCTAGGCAACTTCAATGTGATTGCCACGTAATCCTGTCGTGGCTTATCTCTCATTAGATGTCGGAGCAACCTCACTCGAAGCCGCCCCACAAGTGTGATAACGATGAGCTTCGTGATTTGCTACGCACGATTGGTCCGGACGACGTTCGTTATTCAGCCGCAAAGTTCGAGTGGGACCAGCGACAAGAAAGAAAAAAGGCGCGACGCTGGATATGGACGACAAGTATTGCCGTTCTGACCTTGCTTGTCTTGGCTGCGTCTTTAGCCGTTCAATATTGCGCCAGTAGAGTTACCTCCGCGCATCCGACATTGCCGCTAATTTCGCCATCACCAACAGGGATCGCGCCGCCTTCAACCGAGTCAACGACACCCGCGGCAAAGTAAGCAGTTTTATGTCTCGAAGTAACCCTGGCGCGGAGTTTGTTGGAGTGATCGGGGAATGAACACGACGCGTCTTGGGCTCAGCCTGGTATTGGGAAAGTTGGGGCCGTAGCGGATGACCTTTGGATCGCTGATTGCGCCGGTAGCGGGGGTTTTGGAAGCGTGGATTGCGAGGGCATGTGCCCAGAAATCGTCGGCGTGACCGGATGCGTTGGATTCGGCGACGAAGCGGATATTACCTGCCGAAGTGGTTTCTTTTCGAATGGCGCGATGTGAGGCGATAATTTTGGGATCATCGGGGATTCGGACGGTGCGATCTTCGAATGCGCTTTTGAGCGGGAAAGCCAATTCTTCTTTCACAGTGAGGGTGAAGTAGACCGGCTCGACCTTGTAGGTGCCGAAGCGTTTTTGGGCGCGTTCGACGAGCTGGCGGCCGATGCCGGATTGATCGATGCAAGCTCTCCTTAGCGATTGCAGTTCGAGTAGTTCGTAGAGGCGGCGTTCCTGTTCTTCGAATGGGGTCTTGTGCAGTGCGACGCGATGGACTGTGGGACGGAATCCTGCGACTGCTTTAACGATCCAGAAGACGGTAAGATCTTTCACGCGGGCGATGTCGGCGCCGAGGTAGAGCGGATCTTTGCACTCGCGCAGTTGGTTCAAGGACATTTCCCATTTTTCGCCTGGCCGATATTTACACGCGTCGAGGAGTTCATAGGAAAGGAAGGCCGATGCGTCATCGGAAGGCACACAACAGAATTCTTCCAGGAAAGTTTCTTCGTCGGCTGCGCCGGCGCGGATATAATCGAAGTATTGAGCTTCATCAAAAGCCATTCGCTCATCATCGGGCGGCAATTTCGCTTGCAGTTTATAAAGCAACCCTTGCTCAAGGGCGTCCTGTAGGGTGATTTTGTGGAGCGAAAACTTTTTCGGGTTTCCCTTGTGCTTTATCTCGAGGATTAACTGATTGAAATAATTCGCCGTGCCGCGGTGGGTGGAAAAGATCTCGAGCTGGCCGCCCCACAACGTGCCTGGGTATGCGACCGAGTAGAGTCTTTTGGGATCGGGGTGGAGCCCGAATTCGTCGAGGACCCGATCGCCGCGTTTACCGGCTTGCGCGTCGACATTGCTGGACATGGAATGGATACGCAGCCCGTTAGCGAGACGGAGCGTGAACGCGGTGTGGCCCTCGTCGTCGATGACGTTCTCGCCGAGGGAATCGGCCGCGGCGTTAAAAACGGCTACAAAACGTTTGGCGTCTTCGAGGAACGACTGGGCCTGGACTTCATCGCGGGAAGAGACCCACGCGTCGAGCCTCGCGCCTTTTTGGAGTTTCCGGCGAATGAGGCTGTAAGCGGTGATCCAGGACAGGCCGATCTGGCGCGATTTTACGCAGAGTTTCAAACGGGAATTGTCTGTTACCCATCGCTTCTGGAAAGGGAGCAACATCACATCTTGCGAGGGAAAGATTTTGCACTTGCCGGCAAAATCCCGTGGCACAAATGGCGGTCGGTTCATCACATGAGTTTTGTCATGGCCTCGATCCGCTGAAGTGCTTCCTCGGAAAGTCCGGCGGAGACATTCACGCTTAACGAGCGATGATCGACCATCACGGATGTTGGAAAGAGCGACGTTCTAAGTGCTTCGAGGATCTTTGCGCCTTCGAGAGAATCGACGGCGATGTCATCGCGTTCGGCGAGTTTGCGAGCGGCTTTGAGCAGGAACTCGGACATTTTCATTTTGGTCTCTTGACCACGTTCGTAAAAAATCGCGGTGATCGCGTCGGTCACGTTGGGAGCCGGTAGTTCGCAGTTCGCTTTAGGTCTTGCGAGGGCGATGTCTTTTGTCCAGCCGTTGCGATGCGCGTGGGCTAGGATGGTGCCTTTGCTGATACCGGTGCGTTCGGCCAGTTCGCCATAGGAAGCGCCGGCTGCGCGGGCGATCTTGATTTGATCCCAGGTCGCTTTGGAAATTGCGCGTGGCATGGTGTTATCT
>Ga0066903_100001974_pt1 | contig 15621 bp, 11 predicted proteins | sample PanSoiMetaGPlot1_FD_67491 | JGI IMG/M metagenome (GOLD analysis project Ga0066903, IMG submission 67491) | Tropical forest soil microbial communities from Panama analyzed to predict greenhouse gas emissions - Panama Soil - Plot 1 (version 2) | ecosystem: Environmental > Terrestrial > Soil >... | reverse complement strand
GGTTCGTCATTCGCGGCACGCTGCAGAATCGCGCGCAAGAGATTTCGGGTGTTGTCGGCCCGCACCTCGCCGGTCATTTCGGAGGTCAGCGGGGTATCCGCGATCTGCACCGGCACAACGCCGCTCAACAGCGGCAGCAAACGTTCCAGCTCAGGAAACGTCGCCATGTGACGGGTGATCCGATCGGCAATCGCCGCCGCGTCGTCGTCCGGACTGATCGCGAAGAGCGCGGCGAAGACAGGACGCCATGCGTAGTAGGGTGTCGACTGCTCAATAGCGTCGGCCGCTGCGGCCAGAACCCGAACGTTGGCATCCTTCGCCAGGCGCACGACCTCGGTTACCAGCCGTGATTTACCAAGACCGGCATCGCCTTCGATCAGTACGACACCGGCGTGCTCAGCCGCGCGCGCCGTTTCAATTTGACCTGTCAGGATCTCGAGTTCGCCAACGCGTCCGATTACCGTCTGTTGTATCTGCCGCGGTGCCGCCGCACGGCCGAGCGGCCGGAAAACGGGGATCCGATCCCCGCGCCCCCGCACGGAGATTGAATCCAGCGATGCGAACGTCAGACGTCCGCGACACGATTGAACGGTGGGGCCGTCGCACAAGGTTGCGCCCGCGCCAGCCTGCATCAACCGCGCAGCAAGGTTGATCACGTCGCCACGCACGATGTAATCGCGGCGCAGGTCGCTGCCGAAGGAACCGCACAAGGCGCGGCCTGTGGCAATGCCGATGCCGCTGGCACCCGCGGTTGCAAGCACCGGCTCCAGTTCCGCCGCGGCGAACAGGGCGCGGGCGGCGTCGTCCTCGTGCGCGCGGGGGGGCAGGCCGAAGACGGCCAGGAGGAGGAGACCTTTGTCGTCCACGTCGACGCGGAGAGTGCCGGCAAAACGAAGGACGATGCTCTGAGCGCCGTGCACTGCATGATGCACGCGAACAATTTCCGTGTCGGAGGCGGCTGCCATACCGGGCAGGTGGGCGAGCATCACGGTCACCGGTCGCGATTCGGCCAACCACGCTGCTTCGTTGGCGATCAAGCGATCCAGTACCGATGGCGGCACGAACGCGCGGAGGCGGTCGTCATTTTCACCGACCGTGAGCAAATCTGACTGTGACACCGGCGGTAGTGACTCGCGGATACGCACGAGCGTTGTGCCATTCGCGCTTCCCGGGCGACCTTCACACGCCGATGCGGCCACGGCCCACGCTTTGGCCGAGATCAGCACGCTGCCGGGAATGGCCGCCTTCTCGACTGCGGCGACATCCGACAGGGCGTCTCCGCTCACCACCACTTCCCAACGCCCCTCCATGCCGCCTGCATAGCCGACGACAAGCTCACCGACGCCGACACCTATCCGCGTGGGTAGCTGATTCCCCCGGCGATCTTGCAGCGCATGCTGGATCCGTTCACCCGCCATTGCCGCTCGCAACACCGCATCCCGCACGGTCTCAGGCGACGAAGCGGGCCAATGACAGAGGAACGCATCGCCCGCGATGGAGAGGACGTCGCCGCCGAGCGCCTCCACGGCGCCCACGACGTCGGCGATGTACTGGTTGAGCAGCCAGGTCAGTTCCTCCAGACCCTTTCGCCCTGCAGTGGTGTAGCGCTCGACGAGTGCCGTGAAACCCTGGATGTCGCTAAGGAGCACGGCTCCCGGCGTACTCTTCGCCTCCGGATGGTTCAGCTGCTCAGATGAGGCGAGGCGCCTGAGGAGCATCCTCGGCAGATAACTGGCGAGCGAATGCCGATCAGGGGAGGGGGAGTCCATTGGGGACGGCTTGAGCGCCGGGTGCAGATCATCGGCCATCAATCTGCATCGGTCATTGCCGGGACCTAGCTCAAGCGTTATGCTCTCGCAAGAAAACCACAGGTTGTCCAATTAAGCAACTGCCGGGGAGTTCGCCATGAACCTTCGCCCGATTAATCCGACCGTCCCGCCGCCGATACGCCAGGCCGGGCCGGCCTCGAACCCAAATCTCTCGTTGGTGCCACAGGTCCAGAATGCCCTGAACCTGGGGCTGCCGCTCAGGGACCGCGCGCAGATGCCCGCCTTGCTGCAGACGATCACCTCGGTGGAGAAGACCGTCCACGACGCGCTGACGGGCCTTCATTACGTACACTTCGCGCGCTTTTTGCCCACGCCGGATTTCGGCACACTGCAAGTAGTCACGAGCTACGACGGCGACCTCGACTCGTATCTGATGGACTTCGTCGTCGTGCTCGGAGACGTGTTCAACGCCATCCTTGCCTTCATCGACGGCGCACCTCCACTGCCGGTCCAGAAATATCCACAGGAATTCGTCGACTTCGTAAAAGCCAACAATATTCAAGCCCCTGTGTGGAGCGCTTATCCAACCATGTCGGTGATCGACATCCTGGAAGCGCCACCTACGGTCCGGTAGTCAGTGAGAAGTAGATCATGAGCACAATGGCTTCAAACGCCGCCGACGAAGCACCGCGGCCGGATGTTCCCGCGGATCTGTCGACAGGGAACATTACGCCGGCCGACATGCACGACATCCAGGGGAACGTCGTGCGAGGTTATCGGATGCCGAATGTCCGTCACTTCGCGCTTCGCGTCGTCAACGGAGGTGGCGCGCGGCGCTTTCTGGCGGGCCTGCTGCCAGACGCCGGTGGTGAAAGTCCTCGCGTGACCACGGCAAGAGACTGGGGCGGAGCGAAGCCGGATTACTGTCTGAACATCGGCCTGACGTGGAATGGCTTGCGTGCCGTCGGCGTGCCGATCTCAATCCTGTCGCAATTCCCCGCGACATTCCGCAACGGTCCAACCGGGAACGCCACCCAGATCGGCGACGAAGGCCCAAGCGCGCCGGAGCATTGGGCGATGGGTGGTCCCGCCAACCCGCAGGTCCATCTTCTGCTCTCGCTCTTTACCAACGAAGCGCGCCATCCCTGCATGAACCAATGGACGTCGATGCTCGAGTCGCTCTTTGCGCAAGACGGACTGGAAGCAGTCTGGCGCCTCGATGCCACCACACTTCCGGACGGCAAGGTCCACTTTGGATACAAAGACGGAATCGCGCAGCCCCGCATCAAGGGCGTGCCTGGCAAAGAGCTTCCGGACATGCAGCCGGCGTGCGAACCCGGCGAGTTCCTTCTCGGTCGCGGCTATCGCAATCAATACAACGGCAATTTCATCGGCCAACTCCCGCCGGAACTGGCCGACAACGCCACCTACGGCGCGTTCCGACTGCTCGCGCAGGATGTCGCGGGTTTCGAATCGTTTCTCACGAAGGCCAGCGAGCGCTACGGCATGCCGCGCGAGATGGTGGCGGCGAAGCTTATGGGCCGATGGCGCAACGGCGTGCCGCTCATGATGTCGCCCGACAACTACTCGTCGCCGATTTCAGCTGACCGCTTGAACGACTTCGACTTCGGGCCAAGTCCCGAGAACACGACGTACTTCGACGACGCAACCGGCCTGCGCTGCCCAGTCGGTGCGCATATCCGCCGCTTGAATCCGCGCAACGCGCTCACGATGGGAAAGCCGCACACGCGCCGCATCATCCGCCGTGGCGTACCCTACGGCCCGCCGTACGACGAGGCGTCGTCGAACAATCCCCAAGGTGAACGTGGACTCGTTGGCTACTTCATTTGTGGCGATCTCGACATGCAGTTCGAGTTCCTGCTCTCGACATGGGCAAACCTGGACTTCTCGACGGCCGGCATCCGCGGCACGCGCGATTCCATCCTCGGCGCACAACCTGAGTACGGCGGACAGTTCGTGCTTCGCACCAATGACGGGCGTGATCCCATCATCTTCGACAACCTGCCGCGCATGGTCACCACACGAGGCAGCGTCTACTGCTTGATACCTGGAGTTGGCGGCCTTCGGTTCCTCGCGGGCGCATGAGAGGGCGATCATGAGCGAATCGAATCTGCCGACGACGTCAGCCGCCGCCCCAGCCAACCAGCCTGTTGTGGGTCCCATCAACGCGGCACTTGCCGCACAGCTCGAGGCGCTTCTCGCGCAACGTAGTCCGTCCACTATCACCAGTGGTTTCCTGGCGTGGTTCGGTGATACGCAGTTCCCTGACGGGGGTGCGAACGCGCCGCTGCTCACGCAGCAGGCATGGCAGCGCTACTATTACCGGCTTCAGACAGCGGCTCTCTCGTCGAGCCTCCTGCCGCCGCTTTCGGCGATCCAGACACTCACGACAGAGTTCCGTCCCGACGGTCCGCTGCCCATCGCGATTGCCTGCTTTCAGTGCGCCGTACCGAAGCCGGACTTCACGCGACAGGTCATTGACGCGGCCGAGCGCGGGAATTCACTCAATCCTGCGCCAACCGATCTCGCCTCGGTGATTCAACCAGCCACGGCGTTTATGGTCGCGGGCCTGTTGCACGACCAGTGGGGACAAGCGACGCCGCAGTTTCGCAGCCGCGTGGTCACGTATGTGCTCGACGAGCGCTTCTACTGCACGAATCCCGGCGCACCTCTCCCCGACGCGATCGAGATCGACCTCGGCGACGGGCGCGGCTACCGGACGATCCGATTCGGGTCGCGGATCACCACAACATACCCGACTGGTCAATCCGCGATGGCAACAGTCCGTTGTACCTATGGCACCACGGTCCTGGAAGGGCGCCTGACCGTGCCGATCCTCGAAGTGAACGCTGCGCCACTTCCCGACGAAACCTGGCCGCTGACCGGTTATCCGTCGCTCACTCAGGGAACGGCATACGTGTACCGTGCAGCGGGGCACACAACGGTCGTGAATCCCGTGATCATCGCCGAGGGCTTCCCTGGTGGGTATCCGTACGACTATCTGTACGACCTTGTGAATCAGTGCGGCACGCTCGAAAAGCTGCGTGCTGCCGGATACGACGTCGTGCTGGTCAGCTTTGCCGACGGCCTCGACACCATTCAACAAAACGCCGATGTGGTCATCGCCTGCATTCAGCAGGCGATGTCGCTCACCAAGGCCCCGCTCATTGTGGGCGGCGTCAGCATGGGCGGATTGATCACGCGGTACGCTCTGGCCTCGATGGAGGCGCATGGGTACCCGCACAACACGCGGCTGTTCATTTCCATCGACACGCCGCATGGCGGAGCCTACACGAGCCTGGGCGATCAGTGGCTGGCGCATTACCTCGCCCCCGCATCTGCCGAGGCAGCGACGATGGCCGCGCTCGTCGACTCGTCCTCGAATCAGCAATTCCTCATGAGTTGGGTGCAGGGGGGCACCGTGGGAGCAAGCCCGCTCCGCACCGAGTTCCTGCGAGAGCTCGAAGGAATCGGGAGCTATCCACAACTTCCTCGACGCATCGCCGTAAGCTGCGGACGGGGCGACGGCGTGCGGTCCATTCCGCCGAGGACACCGCTCGTCATTTGGAACGGTGGCCCATTCGCCACCGCACAACTCGCGTCCTCACCTGAGGGGAGCACCGCGGGCGTGGTGGCGCACGGCTATTCGTTCGTGTCGGATCCCGCGATTCCGTCAGTGCTCTCGGTCACGAGCCAATACTCATGGGACGGAGCTCCCGGCGGGCAGAACGTCTACGACGCTGTCGCGACGAAAATCATCGCGTCGATCGGCTGCCGGCCGCCGGCGCAGGACATCGCTCCAGTGACGTGCTGTGTGCCAACGCTCAGTGCGCTCGACATCGACCCGGCGAAATACAGTCCGTTCGAACCGGTGCCCGCGCCGGGGACGGGAGCGTCGCCGTTTCACGACTACGTGTGCAGCGCGGAAAATCTTCCGCACCTGACGATCACGGACGCTGTCAGCGATTGGCTGCTCAAGAGCATCGGACTGCCGCCTTCGGTTTCGGTACCGAAGCCCGTTTCGCAGGCGCCAAAAGCGGCGCCGATTCCATTCGATCCGAGCGCGTTCAATCCGCACGATCCGGCGTACATCGCAAATCCGTACCCAACGTACGCGCAATTCCGTACACACGCGCCGGTGTTTTGGGTCGAGCCGTACAACTCGTACTGGGTGTTTCGGTACGAGGATGCGATGCGGGTCTTCAACGACTCGGACAACTTCGGTCCTGCCCCTGGGCCTCCGGCGCCGCCCGGTGTGAACGATTACGTGAAGAACCGGATCGAGCCGCCGCCATCGCTCGCACCGGGACCCTTCGACGTACTCGCGAACCTGCCGTTGGGCTTGTTTTTCCTCGATCCGCCGACGCACGGCACAGTGCGGGGGCTGATTGAACCATCGTTTGGCCAGGCGATCGCCCAGGCGAGCGTCGTCGCGGCGATCGCAGCACGTCAAGACCTCGTTGCGGCGAAGCAGAGCGGCTTAATCGAGCTGTACACGTCCTACGCGCTGCCGATGCCTGCCGCAGTACTGATGACGGTCTTGGGAATTCCCGCTGAAGACTGGATGGGAGTCGGGCAGTGGATAGGGGCGAACGTCGCCGGCCATGACATCACCCAGCCTGCCGCGGTGCAAGCCATGGGAGCCACCTGCTACATGGCGATCAACGCGTATCTGCAGGCGCTGACGTCGGGAGCTGGTCCGGTGCAGCCGACACCGGGAGGCCTCCTCGATCTGCTGTTACGGTATGCGGTCGGGCCGGACAAGCTGTCGACGGCGCAGGTGCAAACGTCTGCGGCGAACCTGATGATCGCCGGTTATCTCTCGACGACGTTTCTCATCGCGACCGGCACCTACAACCTGCTGCGCACGAACCAGCTGGAGTCGCTGCGGCGGCAACCGTCTCTGCTCATGAACGCCATCAACGAGATGCTGCGGTTCGATGCGCCGGCGCAGCTGGTCGATCGGTTTGTCGCGAAACAGCGCGTGACGCTGGGAGGGAAGGCACTGATCGCCGGTGATCCCGTGACGGTGGTGCTGGGCTCGGCGAATCACGATGAGACGGTGTTCTACGATCCGGAGCAGTTCGACATCACGCGCACGTTTGATCCGAAATGGCCGCACCTCGGCTTCGGCTGGGGCATTCACCGCTGCATTGGAGCGCCGCTCGTGATGGAACACACAGCTCCGGTGGCGTTCCGAACGCTGCTGCAGGAGCTACCGTCGATTCGGCTGGCCGGCACGCCGCAGTGGCAGACAGATCCGTACCTGAGGTCGGTCAGCAACCTGCCGCTCGATGTCAGGGAAACGATTCGGTAGGTACGCAGAAGGGCCGGACGCGTGAGCGCCCGGCCCTTGCCAATCGGATCTGTAGTGCGGACCTTCAGGTCCGCCGTGAATTCTGAGCTCAGTGCTGTTGCTGCGTCACCGGCTTCATCACCGTGAGATCCTGGCTGTCCACTGAGTACTCCGTGAACGGCTGGTACATCTCATCCCAGCTCTGCTCGGACCAGAAGACTTCGAGCTGCGGACCAGGGTTCCAGCGATTCTTCAACGAGTTGTCGTAGACGCCAATGCCGCTGATCTTGCTGCCGGCAGGGATATGCAGCGGTTCGGCCAGTTCGTAATTGATCTGCCAGTTGAAGTCGAACTTCGGGACATTGAGGATCGTCTGCTCGTGTCCATCGGGATATGTCACGACCCACTTCAGGCTCTTGCCGCGCAGGTGCATGTGCGGAGACATCGCATAAAGCGTGATGTCCTCGGTCACCGGCGTGATGCCGGTCAGGTGCCAGTCGCTGACGTACGGCGGAATGTTGGGAGTCTTGTTCCGTCGCCGAGTGCTGCCCTCGTCAGCCGTGTATTCGACTTCCTTGCCTTCGGCGCGATACAGCGATAATCCGCCCTTCGTCGTGGCGAGCGGATCACCCGCCTGACGGATCAGAATCTCGTATTTCACCGGCTGCTTGTTGAACCAGATGCCCAGCCTGCTGCGATCCTGCTGCGGTTTGCCGATCGGGTTGTAGTGCATCTGGAAGCTGATGTACTTGCCCGCAGGAATGCGCTTGCCGGCGTCCGGACGATGGACATCGACGCCGCGGCCGGGGACGTAGGACAGCAGCTTGGAAGAACCGGGGAGCCCGAACTCCGAGTTGGTGTTACGGCCCGAGCCGGAGCCATCCTTCGGCAGAATCAGTTTGCCGTCTTTGTCGAGTGTCGCGCCGTTTGGCAGGTCGTTGAAGTACACGCCGGCGTGATGAACGACGGCACGATTGCCCGGCCTGAGCTCGACGACTTCCGCGAACCGGTCTTCAGTCCAGGGAACCTTCACGTAGTAGTTCGTGACCGGGAGCTCGCCTTCCGCGGGAATTTCGGCCGTCGTCGGCATCTCGATGACGTAATCCGGCTCGCCGCGACCGTACGTCCAGCCGTCAGTGAACGTCGGCGGTTTCGGCAGGTCGGCGTCGTTGCCTTTCAACGCGCCGCCGTCCACCCACGCGGCAATCGTCTGGATTTGAACTTCGCTCAGGCTGCGATCGTTGCGCATCCGCAGCGATTGCTCGTGGTCGGCACCCCACGGCGGCATCTCGCGAGCAACCACCTTGGCCTTAATCGCTTTTGCCCAGGGCCGCACATCTTCGTACGAGATGAGCGGCATCGGTGCGACCTCGCCAGGCCGATGGCACGACGCACACTTTTCATACACGATGGGCGCGACGTCTTTGGCGAAGGTTGGTGAGGCGGGGCCGGCCGCCTGGCTGGTATTCAAGCCGGGCCGAAGAGCGATTAGGGTTCCGACGAGTACGAAGGCGACACGCTTCATAGCTCCCCCTAAAAAGTGCTTCAGTCTAGCCTATTTCGGGGCGCTTTCGGCGCAGAACGTGACTGCAGTCGTGATGGAGGTGATATTGAGCCGATCAACCGGCGCCGCCTTGATATGGAGCCCTTTGATGACGACGGTCTGGTTGCGGTAGTTGGGCAGGTTGAACTCGCCAACGCCGATCAGCTTGAACTGATTCTTGCCGGTGACGGCCGTCGTCGGCACCTCGCTCTTGAGCGGGGCATTGGCACTGCTGACGATGGGGTCAGTGGCGGCTACGACCACCCAGTTGTTCGATCCCTGCTCCCGCAGGCATCCAGTGACGCTGACGATGTCCACCTTCTTGGCGTGATCATCCTGTGTACGGCCGGGCACGCTCGCGATGATCAAGCCGACCATGGCAAAAATAGCTGTTCGCGTTTTCATGGAAGCTCGCGCTCCAATTACTCGATGACCCGATTACTCGATTACCCATTCGAGCGGGGCCGTATGATACTTGACCGTGCGGCTGCCCGGCCACCGGCAACTCGGCGGGATCCTTCTGTCATTCGTCGCATTATCGTGCGTTGCGTTTCCTGCCTCCGGCCACGACCTCGAGCGCACGGAAGTGACGCTACGCTTCGCGGCCGATACGACCTTCGAGCTCGATATCGCCAACGATCCCGACTGGCTGCTCCTGCGCCTCGAACCATTTGCCGCTGAGAGCGGTATTCCCGGGCGTCCGAGCGCGACGCCTGCCCGTCCGCTGTCGGCGACCGAACGGGACGCGTTGCTCGCCAGCTTCGCACCCGTCGTCATCGATCGTGTCGTGCTCTGGGTCGATGGACACGAAGTGCGTCCGACGACGGCCGAGTTCATCGCTCCACGTGCCAAAACGCCGGCCGATGACCTTTCTCCGCTGGCCACTTATCGGCTTCGCGGGAGAATGGCGGCCAACGCGCGGTCTCTACGATGGTTTTACGGCATCGTGATCGATCCCTATCCGTTGACCATTCAACGGGCTGACGGTCGCGAGCTCAAGGAAACGATTCTCGGGAAGGCATGGAGCGAAACGCTGGATCTGGCGGGCCAATTCGACAGGCCCTCGTCGCGGGACGTGATCGCGCGCTATCTTCCGCTCGGTCTCCGATACGTGCGAACGACCGGGTTTGGTCAGATTTTGTTTGTGCTGGGTCTTCTGCTGATGACGTTGCGTCTTCGCGATGTGGCGCTGCAGCTGACGGTTTTCGCCCTCGCGCAAACGGTGGGCTTCGCGTTGTTGAACACTGGAGTCGTGGCCGCCACCGGACACGCTGTCTGGCCGGTGATCGCGCTTTCGATTGGCTATGTGGTGACCGAAAGCCTGCTCACGAGAGAGCTGACGCGATGGCGTCTCGCGTTCATTGGCGTGTTCGGGCTTTTTCACGGCGCGCAACTGGCGAGCACGTTCGCCCAATTCGGAGCGCCGCCCGCGCAGGTCGCTGCCGCCTCAGCCGGGTTCGCCGCCGTCGTCCTCGGCGCTGAGGGGGCGGCGGTGCTCGCAGCTGTACTAAGTGCTCGTGCTCTGAAGCACCGCCCTGTAATTCTGAATTCCGAATTCTGAATTCAGAATTACTCAGTTCTTGGTTCCCGCCCCCGGCGGCACAAATTTCTGAATGCGCTGACCATACGTGTCGGCCGCGTACACCGCGCCTTTTGAATCCACGACGATCCCATGGACCCAGTCAAATTGATTGGGGCCCTGTCCCTGGCTGCCCCAGGTTGCGAGGATCTTGCCGTCCTTCGTTTGAATCTTGTGCACGCGCTCGAGCGCGTGGTCGGCGACGAACGCGAAGCCGTCAGTGCCTTTGCGCGAGATGTTGATATCCCACGGATTCCAACCCGCATTCGCGAACTCGCGGATGTAGTTCAGATTTCTGTCGAACACCTCGACGCGGTGACCTTCACGGTCGATGATGTACAGATTTTCGTTCGCGTCGACGGCGAGTTTATGCGGCAGGTTCCATTCGCCAGGTCCCGTGCCTTTGTCCTCGGGTCCGCCGGCGCCTTTGCCGACCTGTTTGATGAACTTGCCGTCCTTCGAAAACAGGATCACGCGGTTGTTGCCGTAGCCATCGGTGACGATCATGTTGCCGCTGTGCAGGATCGCGATCCCCGAGGGAAGATTGAGATGCGTGGCGTCGTTCCCCTTGACGTTCGTCGTGCCGAGCTGCAGCAGGAATTTGTCGAGCTTCGGCGACAGCTTCACGATGCGGTGCGCATCGCGTTCGATGACGTAGACATTGCCTTCCCAGTCGACGCCGCCGGAGTGCTGCCACGAGGGATTGATCGTCTTGCCATTAATTTCCTGATCGGCGCCTGAGAGGATCAGATTCCCGGCCGTGTCGAACACCATTACCGGCTTGACGCCGCGATTGAACACGTAGATGTGATCCTGCGCGTCGATCGCCAGTCCGGAAATGCCCGGCTGATCGACGGGTCCTGCCCCATTGCCGGCGTTTCCGCCGCCACCACGCTGGCCGCTCGCGCGACGCGCCGCCGCCTGCGCGTCACGTTCCGCGGGCGGAGCCGGCATTGTTTTCAGCCCGAAGTACATGCCCGGCGGCAGCGTCGGCCAGTTCGGCACGAGGCGGTACCCGCCGTCGCCCTGGGCGTGAAGCGTCGGCCACCCGAAGGCGATTGCTGCTGCGAAAACGATCCCGAGGAACGCGCGCCGCATGTGTGTTCTCCTATAAAGGTCTTTAGACCTTGGACCTTCGCGTCCTTGGACCTTGGCAGTCCTTGGCTAAGGACAGCTGAGGACTAAGGTCTAAGGACGAAGGACGAAGGTCTGTTATTTCGCTCCCGCAACGTCCTTCTGCCACCACGGATTTCCGTAATTGGTGAACCGACCACCGTCGATCGCAATCGTCGTTGCCACTCGGTAGTTGACGGGGGAGACCAGCCGATACGCGTCGCGGATTCGAATCGACTTGCCCTTGAATGTGAACGGCTCGCTCTCAAAGTACATGTTGTAGAAGCCGCCGAGGTCGCCGCCGACGACCGCGGTCTGGAGATACGAGTATCCGCGGCTGTCCGAGACGTACCGGGTGATCGTCTTGTTTTCTTTCTGGTACGCGATCCGTTCGGTGATCGTGAACTTGCCGCTCGGTCCGGTCGCTTCGGTCCGCGCCTGATAGAACTTGCCGTCGCTACCGCTTGCCGTGTATGAGGTCGTGCCGGTGATTGTTCCGGCGGGGCCAAGCGGCGACTCAGGCACCAGCCACTCGAACGTCCATTTGCCACCCAGGAAGTACTCGTCGAAATTGAACAACGGCACCGTATCGGTGGTCTGAGTGGGACGTCCCAGCTCAGGCATCTGACCTTTTGGCGCCTGGGGTGCTGTCGGCGCCGGCGGTTGCTGGGCGAAGATCGTCGCCGCGGCAGCCAGGATGGCGCCTGCGACACACGCGGACACAGCCTTCATCGGAATCAACTCCAAAGCGATTGGCGCAATTTACTCCCGTGGGTCACCAGAATCAAACATGCGGCGAGCGCCAGGGGGAGTTCAATCGTTTGTTCGTTCTGAATCTTTGAGCGCCCGACGCTCCGAGGCCGGCTCTTCATCGTCGCGCAGCACTTCGGCGTCGATGCGATCACGAAACTCGCGCAGCAGCTGATTGAGGTCAATCGATCGCCGTTCCGCGTCAGCTCGGGCCCAGGTAAGCAGTTCGACGAGTTGAGCTTTCGGAATACCTTCAGAGCCGATCGTCAGGGTGTTGCCACAAATGCAAGTGGCGTGCGAGATCGGCCCAAGCGGACTCTGGCTGGCCTGACGGGCTGATTCGTATACGTTCGGGCTACCGAGGTGGGTCGTCGATCGAAGGTACTCGCGAAGCGAAGGGAACTGCCGTTCGCACTTCGGGCAGACTTTCGGAAACAGGCCTTCAATATAGGAGCGAACGATTCGGACGGCGTCGTCCTCGGTCATAACGCGCAAGCGTCGAGTCGACCAGTGTACTGCCGTCGGCGCGGAACGGAGCAACACATCTGCATCGTGTCAGGAGCGTGTGGAGAAACTTAATCGAAAATCTGCCAGTGCTACCCGTCAGCAGTCTCAGCGGTTCCCGACTATCGTGCGCGGCACGTCGTCCAACTAGCACCAGAGAGGAGGAGCGCTTCAGCGCGTTGAGAGTCCGTGAAGAGGTGTTGAAGCAAAGCCTTGCGACGCTCAGTGATGAAGTCCGCACGCAACAGACGAAAGAACTCGCCCGTTTTCGGCTCGACGATGGACCGTAATGGGCTGGTCTGGTCGGATCCTGCGATCGACATCACGTCATCAGTGATTGCGCAACTCGCCAGGCTCGCCGGCGATCAACGGTAAGTCAGGGCATACTTTCAAATCGCAGAAGGAGGATGGCATGTCATTGCGCGCTCGCGTCGCTCTCGTGGTGCTGTTGGTCATCTCACTCACTGGGATCGCCGTCTGGTCGTTTGCCCAGGTACAGCTGCAAAGAACCGATGAACCGATTGTTTTGTCGGGGAGCGATGTCGGTTTTCGCGTTGAGGGTCACAAGCGCGAACGGCGCACCGATCGCTCGACTGGTCAAACAGGCTCCGTGGACATCGCCGTCGGGCAATTGGTCGTTCGCATCAACGGCCAGTGGGTCGAGGCCCAAATCGACGGACGCGGTGTGGCGCGGCCGGCAACAAACTGATAGGCGGCTCTACAAGGTGAACCTCGACGAGCCGGCGCCGTGGTTTCATCATTCGCTTGGCTGACGCCGGTCTGCCCAAAATGCAGCGGCGGCCCAGGGCCATCAGTTTTTTCGAAAGAACCTCCCAAGGGGCCTGATGTCCTGTAGGATTTGGTCCGCAACTGGAGGACCGCATGGCTGCCACACGTCTCCGAATCGGGTTCGCCGTCGCCGCGCTTGCGGCGGCATCGTGGGCTGCAACCGGCATCGCGCAGTCGCCAACGCCGTTTGGCGTTCCCACTGCCGACAAACCGATCCCGGGCGCCGACATCAAGGCGGTTCGAGGGTCCCGCGCCCAGGGCTGGCTCGATCAAGGCCGATCCGAGGTGCTGGCGCGGCACGGCATGGTGGCCACGAGCGATCCACTCGCGGCTGAAGCCGGCCTGGAGATCCTCCGGAAAGGTGGCAACGCGATCGACGCCGCCGTGGCGACTGGCGCTGTGCTCGATGTGACGTCGCAAAACGACACGGGCATTGGCGGCGATCTGTTCGCGATCGTGTGGTCGGCAAAAGACAAAAAACTTTACGCACTGAACTCGGGCGGGTGGGCGCCTGCGGGCTGGACGCCGGAATTCTTCACCGAAAAACTCGGTGTGAAGCGCGTGCCGAACAGCGGTGTCAATTCCGCCAGTGTGCCGGGCGCGATCTCCGGGTACGACGCGCTGTTGAAACGCTTTGGAACCGTCACGTTCAACGAAGCGTTCGAGCGCGCGGCGCGGCTTGCTGATGAAGGTTGGGGACTTGCCGAACGCCGATACAGCGATCTGCGCGGCGCGGTCAATGGCCTCAAGGCCGATCCGGATTCGCGCAAGACGTTTCTCATCAACGATCAGGCGCCGCCGCTCTACAGCATCATCCGCAATCCCGGACTGTCGAAAGCGCTCCGGATCATCCAGAAGAAAGGGCGCGACGGTTTCTACAAGGGTGAGATCGCTGACGCCATCGTCGCGAAGGAACGCGCCAACGGCGGCGTGATGACGCTCGCGGATCTCTCAGAATTTCAGTCCGAGTGGGTTGAGCCGGTCTCCACGAATTATCACGGCTTCGATATTTTCGAACTGCCGCCGCCCGGCCAGGGCTTCGCGGCGCTCGAGATGCTCAACATCCTCGAAGTGTGTGTCCCGAAACTCGGGAAGAACCTGACCGCACTCGGTCCCGCAGATCCGATGTACTGGCATCTGCTCGTCGAAGCCAAGAAGCTGGCGTACTCCGATCTGCTCGCAAAGAACGGCGACCCGAAGTTTGCCGAGGTGCCCGTCCAATCGCTGCTCTCGAAGGAGTACGCGGCGACGCTGTGCGGCAAGATCGATCCGAACGTCGCGGCGAAGCCTGGTTACGGCAGCGGCATTGAAGGGGGCACCATCTATCTGACGACGGCGGATCGATGGGGCAACATGGTGTCGCTGATTCACAGCGTCTTCAGCGTGTACGGGAGCCGCGCGACGGTTGGCGACTACGGGTTCGTGCTGCACAACCGCGGCTCGGCATTCTCTCTGGAAACCGGTAGCCCGAACATCGTGGCCCCGCACAAGCGCCCGTTCCATACGATCATCGCTGGCTTTGTCATGAAGAACGGCCAGCCGTTGATGACGTTTGGCAACATGGGCGGCGGCGTGCAGCCAGAAACGCACGCGCAGCACATGGTCAACATGATCGACCTGGGCATGAACGTGCAGATGACGACCGACGCGGCGCGGTTTACGCACAACCAGGGCACGAACGTGCTGTCGCTCGAGAATAATTTGTTTGCGCTGGTCGGCGATGCACTGAAGGCCAAAGGCCACAACGTCCGGGCGACCGGCGGCGGAGCAGTCGGCGGCTACCAGGGCATTCTCTTCACGCGCGATCCGCAAATGGCCGAGCCGACCTTCGATCAACGAGCCGTCGCGCAAGACCTTCCCGTCAACGGTGTGTATCGGGCCGGGTCCGATCATCGCAAGGATGGCGAGGCGGTCGGTTGGTAACTAGCGGCATTCACTCAACCTGAGAGGCGCCAGGACGCTCGTCATGGCGCCTCGATGAAATCCTGTCCCGCTGCGGGATATTTCATGGCCCGCGCGAAATAAACCACACTCGCCGCCGCGCATCCGGCCACGTGTCGCGGCGCCGGCTTGTCCCTTCTGGATCTCCCGGCGCAAACGGCGCGTTTCCGGCAATCGCATTTCGCGAGGGATACCTCGCCGAATCAGCGCTTCGGCGCAGCGTATGCATTTGAACTCTTCTGGCATTCCAGGAAATCGCGTGACGCGGCCGCAGCCGGCGCACCTCTGAGACGTCAGTTTCTGCGTCGAGAGAGAG
>Ga0066903_100001973_pt1 | contig 15624 bp, 16 predicted proteins | sample PanSoiMetaGPlot1_FD_67491 | JGI IMG/M metagenome (GOLD analysis project Ga0066903, IMG submission 67491) | Tropical forest soil microbial communities from Panama analyzed to predict greenhouse gas emissions - Panama Soil - Plot 1 (version 2) | ecosystem: Environmental > Terrestrial > Soil >... | reverse complement strand
GTCCGGATGACCAGCTCGTCCTGACAGACGGCCAGCGCACGCACAACCACCCATTATAGGAGATGCGCGCGTGACGCCCGTGGGTTACCTTAGAGCGGATTTCTGATCCGGTGTCATCTCGCGCGAGATTCTGAGGAAATCATGAGGACTTTCACATCTGAAACGGCGAAAGCGATCGGCGGTTTGCGGCGTACGGCCGCGATGCGCGGAGTCGCACAGCTGCTCGTGTTCGGCGCAGCGTTCGCGACGGCGGTGCTTGCCGGCGCCCAGCAGCCGGAACAAAGAGTGCCGCAGCGGCCGCCGGTCATGGGCCGCAACGCGGCCGTCTCCGCCGGTCATCCGCTGACGACCGCGGCGGCGTTCGAGGTGCTGCTGAAAGGTGGCAACGCGTTCGACGCCGGTGTCGCCGCGATGCTCGTTGGCGGCGTCGTCGAGCAGGATCTCTACAGTCTCGGTGGAGAAGGGCTCGTGCTCGTCTATCCGCGCAGCGCCCGCAAAGTGATCTCCATCAACGGGCAGGGCTGGGCGCCGAAGGCGGCCACGATTGACTGGTATACGGCGCGCGGGAAAGACATGAACGGCATCGGCCTCGATCCGGCTGTCACGCCGGGTGTGCTGCATGCCGCGCTCACGGTGCTCGAGAAGTGGGGGACGATGAGCTTCGAGCAGGTCTCCGCGCGGGCGGTCGAGTACGCGCGCGATGGATTTCCGCTCAGGCCGCGGACGACCGAAGCGATCGACGCCAATCTGAAGTTCATCAACTCGTGGCCCGACAACAAGCAACTCTGGCTGAAGCCGGACGGCTCTTCCTACAAAGCCGGTGAGACCATCAAGCTGCCGACCCTGGCCAATACGCTCACGCGGATGGTCGAGGCCGAGCGCGCGGCAGCGAAGAGCGGACGCGTGGCTGGCATCGTGGCGGCACGCGATCGTTTCTACAAGGGCGACATCGCACGCGAGATGGTCGCGTTCCTGAACGCGCACCAGTCGCCCTTCGAGCTGAGCGACTTCTCCGAGTACTCGGCGAGGATCGAAGAGCCCACGACGACGAACTATCGCGGGTACGACGTCTACAAGCAGTCGTTCAACAGCCAGGGGCCGGTGCTGCTCGAGGCGCTCAACATGCTCGAGCAGTTCGACCTCAAGGCGATGGGGCACAACAGCCCCGACTACATCCACACCGTCGTCGAGGCGCTGAAGCTCGCCTACGCCGACCGCGACACGTACTACGGCGATCCCGCGTTCGTGAACACGCCGGCCGAGGGCCTGCTGTCGAAGGCCTACGCCAAAGAGCGCGCCAAGCTGATCGACCCGAAGCACGCGTCGAGCGCGTTCATTGCCGGCAATCCGCTGCCGTACGACTCGAAAGTGAAAGAGTGGAAGTACTGGGTGGCCGATACCAGAGAAGGTCAGCCTTCAGGCCAGCCGAGACCAGAAGACGATCCGGCGCGCGGCATCGTCAAGGACACCACACACATCTCGGTCATCGACCACGAGGGCAACGTGTTCGACTCCACGCCGAGCGGCGCATGGATTCCGACGGCGGTGATTCTTGGGAAGACGGGCATCGCGATGAGCGTCCGCGGCGAGTCGTTCTATCTCGACAAAACGCGCGCAGCACAGCTCCGGCCGCGATCACGGCCCCGCTACACGCTGAGCCCGAGCATCGTGCTGAAGAACGGCGAGCCGTTTCTCTCGATCGGCACGCCGGGTGGCGACAATCAGGAGCAGACGATCCTGCAGACCTTTCTGCAAGTCGTCGAATTCTGGCAGGACTGGTATCCGAACCTGCATCTGGCGTTCGCGGAGCCGCGCATTCAGACACTCCACTTCCATGGATCGTTCTGGCCGCATCCGGCAGGGTTGAACAAGCTGAACATCGAAGCGGACATGCCGGCAGCCGTGATTCAGGATCTCATCTCGCGTGGCCACGACGTCACGAAGATCCCAGCCGCGAGCATTGCCAGTTGTGCCACGGCCGTGCTCCTCGATCCGGCCACGGGGAACCGGATTGCCGGCGCCGACCCGAGGCGCGACTGCTACGCGATGGCGTACTAAACGCCGCGATGATCATTCGACCGGCGACCCGTGACGACGTTCCGGCCGCCCTCGCGATCCTGAACGCGGAGATTCGATCGGACGTCAACGCGTTCGACACCGAGCCAGTCGAAGGGCCCGCACAGGACCGCTGGTTCGCCGCTCACGCCGATCCGCGGTTCCCGCTCGTCATCGCTGACTACGACGGCATCGTGCGCGGATGGGCGTGTCTCTCGCCGTGGGCGAGGCACGGCGCCTATTCGCGGACGGCGGAACTCTCCGTCTTCATTCATGCCGGACATCGAGGCCAGGGTATCGGCAAGACGCTCCTGCGTCGGCTGATCGATGACGGGCGCGCTGCCGGACATCACGTGCTCGTCGGCCGCGCGGAGGCATCGAACGAAGCCAGCCGGCGCCTGCACCGGGCGTGCGGATTCTCCGAGACCGGGCTCATGCGCGAGGTCGGGTGGAAGCACGGACGATATCTCGATGTCGCGACCTTTCAACTCATTCTCTAAGCCGTCAGGATCCCGTCAGAGGATTTCCGGCATAGGATGCCTAGTACGGCTGTGAAGAGATCTCTCGAGATGCGGGTTCTCGTGTCGGCGACGATCGTTCTGCTGGCCGCGTGGCCGCTCGCCGCCGGTCAGGATCAGTATCGGGCGTCCGTCGATCTGGTGCACGTGCCGGTCGTCGTGCTCGGGCGGGATGGCGCGCCCGTCCGTGGACTGACGAAGCAGGACTTCGAAGTCCGGGAAGATGGACGTCCGCAGGCCGTGTCCTTCTTCATCGAAGGTGCGCCAGGCGAGTCGCTGCCGCTGCACCTCGGACTCCTGCTCGACACGAGCGAGAGCATGACGCGCGACCTGTCGGATGCGGCGACGGCTGCGATCCAGTTCGTCAACGCGCTCGACGAGTCGATTGACGCGACGCTCGTGGACTTCGACACGACCGTTCGCGTGGGCCGCTTCTCGCCGGCGAGCTACCCGCACATGTTCGAGCGCATCCGGGCCCGGAAGGCGGGAGGAATGACGGCGCTCTGGGACGCGCTCGGCCAGTATCTGGCCGATGCCGCCGGCCAGGAGGGTCAGCACGTGCTCGTCGTCTACACCGACGGCGGCGATTCCAGCAGCTCGATGACATTCGGCAAGGTGGATGAGCTGCTTCGTCTCAGCGCCAACGTGCTCGTCTACGTCATCGGGTATCTCGAAAACCAGGGCAGCGAGCGCGCCACCCAGCAGATGCGGCTCGGGCTGGTCGCGCGCGAGACCGGGGCAGAGGCGTACTTCCCGGGATCGTCGAAGCAGATCCGCGACATCTACACGAGAATTCTCGACGAGCTGAGCGCGCGCTACACGATCGGTTATGTCCCGTCCGACCACGCGGCCGACGGACGATTCCGGAAGCTGGAGGTGAAGCTGGTCAGGCCTGATCTGAAGGGGGTCAAGGTCCGGACGCGGCCCGGATACTTCGCGCCGCGAGGGTGACGTTCATGCCGCGTGGGCGATTCGAGCTCGAAACCGACTTCGATCTGCGCGGTGATCAGCCGACGGCGATCACGCAGCTGACCGAGGGGCTGACTCGCGGCGACAAGGCGCAGGTCCTGCTCGGCGTCACGGGCTCGGGCAAGACGTTCACGATGGCGCAGGTCCTCTCGCGCGTGAACCGCCCGGCACTGGTCGTCGTCCACAACAAGACGCTGGCCGCTCAGCTCTACCAGGAGTTCCGCCGGTTCTTTCCGAAGAACGCCGTCGAGTTCTTCGTGAGCTACTACGACTACTACCAGCCCGAAGCCTACATGCCGGCAACCGACTCGTACATCGAGAAGGAAGCCATCATCAACGAGGAGATCGATCGCCTCCGCCTCTCGGCTACGCGTTCCCTCTTCGAACGCCGCGACGTCATCATCGTCGCCAGCGTGTCGTGCATCTACGGGTTGGGATCGCCCGAGGCGTACTACGGTCTGATTCTTTCGCTCGCCCGCCATCAGCGGATCGATCGCGACGAGATCCTGCGGAAGCTCGTCGAGATCCAGTACGAGCGCAACGATCACGAGTTCGGGCGCGGCACGTTCCGGGTCCGCGGCGACATCGTGGAGGTGTTTCCGTCCTACGACGAGCTGGGCCTGCGTATCGGTCTCTTCGGCGACGAAGTGGACGAGCTCGTGGCCTTCGATCCGCTGACGGGGAAAGAAGTGCGCCGGCACGAAAGCGTGACGGTCTACCCGAAGTCGCACTTCGTGACGCCGAAGGCGCGCCGCGCCGAAGCGATCAAGTCGATCAAGGCCGAGCTGGTCGAACGGATGGCCGAGCTCGAACATGCCGGCCGCGTGCTCGAGGCCAACCGCCTGAATCAGCGGACGATGTTCGACCTCGCCATGATGAAGGAAATCGGCTACTGCCACGGGATCGAAAACTACTCGCGGCATCTGTCCGGCCGCGCGCCCGGCGAGCCGCCACCGACTCTTCTCGACTACCTTCCAGACGACGCGCTGATCATCGTCGATGAAAGTCATCAGACGGTTCCCCAGATTCGCGGGATGTATCACGGCGATCGATCGCGAAAAGAGGTGCTCGTCGAGTACGGGTTCCGCCTGCCGTCGGCCCTCGACAACCGTCCGCTGAATTTCGAAGAGTGGGAAGCGCGGGTCGGTCAGGTCGTCTACGTCAGCGCTACGCCCGGACCGTACGAGCTCCGGAAGGCAGGCGGGGTCATCGTCGAGCAGATCATCCGGCCGACCGGACTGGTGGATCCCGTGATCACCATCAGGCCCGTGCAGGGACAGATCGACGACCTGCTGGGCGAGATCCGGCAGGTCGCCGCGCGCGGCGAGCGCGTGCTCGTGACCACGCTGACCAAGCGCATGGCCGAGGATCTCAGTCAGTACTATCAGGAGCTTGGCGTGCGCGTCCGGTATCTGCATTCCGATATCGACACGCTCGAGCGGGTACAGATTCTCCGCGATCTCCGGCTCGGGACGTTCGACGTGCTCGTCGGCATCAACCTGCTTCGCGAAGGCCTGGATCTGCCCGAGGTCTCGCTCGTCGCGATTCTCGACGCCGACAAGGAAGGCTTTCTCCGATCCGGGGGCGCGCTGATCCAGACGATGGGCCGGGCGGCCCGGAACGTTCACGGGCGCGCGTTGCTCTATGCCGACACGGTCACGCAGTCGATGCGGCAGGCGATCGACGAGACCGAGCGGCGGCGGCGCGTCCAGGAAGCGTACAACGCCGAGCATGGCATCACGCCCGCGTCGATCGTGAAGAACATCGAGGACGTGCTCTCGAGCGTCTACGAGCGCGACTACGTCACGGTGCCGAAGGTGGCCGACGAACGCGAGACCTTCAAGACGCAGGCCGAGCTCGACGAGTTCATCGCGAAGCTCGAACGCCAGATGCGCGAGGCGGCCGCCGGGCTCGAGTTCGAGCGCGCCGCTTCATTGCGCGATCGCCTGCGGCGTCTGCGTAATCCGGATCTCGTCGCGGCCGGAAAGGAAGATCGCTGAGTGGCCGAGCCGCGGATGAGCTGGCTGAAGCGCGCGGCCCTCGAAACGCAGGAGTACCTTCGCTTAATCGGCCAAATCTTCCGTGGCCTGATCTCTCCTCCGATCTATGTACGCGACATCATCGAGCAGCTCGACGCGATTGGCGTCGGCTCGCTCACGGTCGTTCTCCTGACCGGCATGTTCACCGGCATGGTGCTGGCTCTTCAGTCTGGAATGACGCTCGATCAATTCGGCGCGCGGTCGATGGTGGGCCGGCTCGTCAGCGCGTCGATGGTCAAAGAACTCGGGCCCGTGCTGACGGCGCTCATGGTCACTGGCCGCGTCGGCTCGGGGATCGCCGCCGAGATCGGATCGATGGTCGTCACCGAGCAGATCGCGGCGCTGCGAGCGCTCGGCACCGATCCCATCCGGAAGCTGGTTGTGCCGCGCGTCGTGGCCGGCACGGTCATGTTGCCGATCCTGACGGCGATCGCCGACGGCGTGGGCGTGTTCGGCGGCGCGCTCATCTCGAACTTCCAGCTTCGAGTGGCCGGCAGCGTCTTCTGGAACAACGTCGTGCAGGGCCTCTATCTGCAGGACGTCTGGATGGGCCTCATCAAGCCGGTCGTCCTCGGGTTCGCGCTGGTCACGATTGCCTGTCACGTGGGGCTTCGGACGAAGGGAGGCACCCAGGGCGTCGGCCGTTCGACGACCAACGCGGTGGTCGCGGCGTCGGTGGCGGTGCTGGCGCTGGACTTCTTCGTCACCAAGATTCTCATCGCGACCATCTACTGAGGAATGGAACCCGATCGTTCCGGCGCAGCGGCGGTTGTTTTCGAGGACGTGTCACTGGCCTTCGACGACAAGGTCATCCTGGACGAGGTCAGCTTCACGCTCGATCACGGCCACATGAAGATCATCCTCGGCGCGAGCGGCGCCGGGAAGTCCACGGTGCTGCGCCTGATCCTCGGCTTGCTGAAACCGGATTCCGGATCGATCTTTATCAATGGAGTGCGGATCGACCAGATGGCCGAACGCGACCTGATGAAGGTGCGCGACGGGCTCGGTATGGTCTTTCAGGAAGGCGCGCTCTTCGACTCGCTCACGGTGCGCGAAAATGTCGGCTACAAGCTCTTCGAAGAGACCGACATGCCGATCCCGCACGTCGACGCTCGCGTGAACGAGGTGCTGGGATTCGTCGGGCTGTCCGAGTTCCGCGATCGCATGCCGTCAGAGCTGTCAGGCGGACAGCGGCGCCGGGTCGCCATCGCGCGGGCCCTGGCGGCCAAACCACGGGTCCTCCTCTACGACGAGCCGACGACCGGCCTCGATCCCATCACGGCGCTCACGATCGACGACCAGGTGATCAAGCTCAGAGACCTGGAGCACGTGAGCTCGATCGTCGTGACGCATCAGCTGCGTGACGCGTTCCATATCGCGACCCACGAGGCCGCGATGGCGAATGGACAGTTGGAGTTCAGGAAGGCCTCACCGGAGCGTGCGGCCCTGACCGAATTCATTATGCTCAAAGACGGGAAGGTCGCCTTCGAGGGCCCGGCGCCGGAGCTCCAGGAGTCCGACGACGAGTATCTGCGGGCGTTCCTGTCGTGAGACTGGCGGCGCAGGGGACTGTCAGCGGACAATCGAGGTAGCCACATGCCGCGGACCCGTTCAATCGCGTGGTCGGAGCTGAAGATTGGCGTCGTCGGAATCGTCGCGCTGGTCCTTGTGGTGATCATCGTCGTCTCCGTGGGAGGGCAGGGCGGATTCCCCTGGCAACGGTATTCGCTGAAAGCGCGATTTCACGACGTGAACGGATTGAAGACGGGCGCCGTCGTCCGGCTCAACGGCAAGGAAGTCGGCAAGGTGACGAGCGTGGAGTTTGCCGGATCCGAAATCGAGGTCGTGTTCCAGGTCTCCACGAGTGTCCGCCATCTCATCACGACCGAGTCGGAAGCAACCATGGGATCGCTCAGCCTTCTCGGCGAGCCGATTATCGATCTCAGGGCGTCCGAACAAGGCACGCCGCTTCCGGAGTGGTCGTACGTCCGCGCCACGCAACGGACCGCGTTCGGCGACCTGACCACGAACGCGTCACAGACGCTCGAAGAGGCAGGCCGGGTCCTCGCGGACGTGCGGGCGGGTCGCGGCTCGGTCGGCAAGCTTTTCACCGACCAGGCGCTATACGAGGAGCTGCGGCAGTTCGCGACCTCGGCCGCGGTCGTGGCCGGCTATCTGCGGGACGGGCGAGGGACGCTGGGGAGTCTCGCGAAAGATCCGGCGGCGTACAACGAGCTGAGAGCCTCGCTCGAGCAGCTGCACACGATCACCCAGAAGATCGATACAGGGGAAGGCCCGCTCGCCCGGCTCCTCAATGACCAGACGATGGCGCAATCGCTGTCCGATACGACCCAGCACTTCAACGAGATCGGCCGGCGCCTGAATCGCGGCGAAGGCACCGCCGGCAAGCTGCTGACCGACGAGCAGCTCTACAACCGGCTGACCGATGTCGCGAATCGCCTGCAGAATCTGGTCAGCGGCGTCGAGGCCGGACAAGGTACTGCGGGGCAGTTGCTGAAAGACCAGCAGCTTTATGAGAACATGAACAAAGCGGCGGGCGAATTACGGGCGCTCATCGCGGAGATCCGAAAGGATCCGAAGAAGTATTTGAACGTCAAGGTCAGCATCTTCTAGCGAGTCGGGCTCGGCGGGACGAGGTCATCCCGATCAGGGATCGAGAAAAGAGGCCACATGTCCAGAGAGTCGTCATCGGGAGCTGCCGTCTTCTCCGCGTTCGTGCTCGGCGCGCTGGCCGGCGCGGCATTCGCTCTTCTGTACGCTCCAGCCGCAGGCGAGGAAACGCGGCGGAAGCTTGCTGAGCGCGCACGCGTCGGTCGCGATCGCGCGCAGTCGATGATGCGCGAAGGGCAGGAAGCGCTGCGGCATCATCGCGACCAGTTCGGACAGGCGTTCGAGCGAGGGCGCGAGGCCTTCGAGCAGGCGCGGAAGGAGACGCTGTGAACGGCTGGGTCCTCGCCTGCCTGGCGGCGATGGCGGTCGCGCTCGTCGCGATGGCGATCGCCCAGGCGGCTGTGGCGTGGCAGATCGTACGCGTCGCCCGTCAGGCGCTCGAGACGACGCGCGATCTGCGCCGGGACATGGCCCCGCTCGTCGACAAACTGCACAGGGTGGCCGACGACGCGTCGCAGGCATCGGCGCTGCTCGTCGTGCAGGTCGAGCGCGTGGATCAGATGCTCGGCTCGGCGGCCGTGCGCGTCGACGAGACGCTGACGGTCGTCCAGGACGCCATCATCACGCCGATCCGGAACATCTCCGCGGTCGTCGCCGGCTTGCGTGCGGCCTTCTCGATGTTCCGTGGCGATTCCGGCGCCCCGCGCTACGCTCGCGAAGACGAGGAGGCCCTCTTCATCGGCTGAGTACGATACCCTAGTTGCCATCGGCCGGGCGCTTGGCTCAGTTGGTAGAGCATCGCCTTCACACGGCGGGGGTCAGTGGTTCGAGTCCACTAGCGCCCACCAACCTCACTCGTTGGACCCCGGCATTTCACGCTAAGGCGTCGGCACCAGTCCGACGCCTTTTTTGTCTCAGCGGTGCGCTCGTGCGGGAGATCGCGTGAGTGACACGCTAGACGATCAGTTCCCCACGTGTGATGCCGCGGCGGGCACGGCTCGCACAATGAAGCGCTGCGGGGCCGGGCCTGTGTAGTAGAACGGGTAGCAACCGACGAGCGTCACCGCGGGACCTGGAGTCGGATCGATCACGCTGACGTCGTCGGGTGTGGTGATCCGGATCCACTCGACCCGATATTTCTCTGTCGAGAGCGGCGTGTCCAGCACCAGCGCGTCGCCTTCCTTGACGTCTTTCAGGACGCGGAAAAAGCCGTCCCGATGGGCTGCGATGCCGACGTTGCCGATCGTCCCGGGCAGCGCAGTGCCCTCGATCCGACCAGCCGCGAGGTCGAGTACCTCGTCCGCAGTGCCGTCGTAGACCGGCACTTCGAGGTTGAGCCGCGGGATGCGCAGGATGGCGAGCGCTCGCGGCGGCTCCAGCTGCAGTGCGGCCTTGTAGGCCTTCACCCGGCCCGGCGACCAGAGTGTCATGTCGACCTTCGAGTTCCAGGTGAGATCACGCCGGGGTGGAGGCGGCGGTGTAGCGGCGGGAGCGGCCGTGTTGGCAGCTGCCCGGCTGTTTGGCGGCGGTGCATCAGCGCCGCGGCTGCACGATGACAACGTCGCGGTGAGGACGACCGCGAGACCCAGGGCGGGAGAAGTGAGGTTCGCGCGAGACCAGTGAGGGACCATAAAAGGACACTCCCCGTGCGCACGTTACCCTTCGAGATTACCACCTCACGCGCAACGCCACCGCTCCATCTCTGCAGCGTCCGGGCGTGAGCGGGATTGACGGATACTGTGCAGGTGAGCGACAAAGGCCACTCCCGGCTGGTGTACTCCACGAACACGAGCGGCAAGTGTCCCGTCTGCGGCTGGCCGCAACGGGATTGTCAGTGCAGTTCGCGCCGTGCGGCGAGCGAGCCGGTGCCTGATCGCCTCGTGGCGAAGCTGCGCGTCGAGAAGGCCGGTCGCGGCGGCAAAACGGTGACGGTGGTATTTGGCCTGCCGCACAACGACGAGTTTCTGAAGGCGCTCAGTCAGCGCCTGAAGCGCGCGTGCGGGACCGGAGGCACGACGACCGACGACGGCGTCGAGCTGCAGGGCGATCTGCGCGATCGCGTCCGCGACGCGCTCACGAAGCTCGGGTACGTCGTCAAAGGCTGAGACCGTGCGCATGGGCGAAGCCGATCGCGAGTTCGCGTCCGACTGCTGGGGCCGGCTGAACGACGTCCCGGACGTGTCGCCCGTCGTGACCACGCTCGACACGTTGCCGGAGGGATTCCGGACGGCGCGACGGTCGATGATTCGACACCTTGGCCTGCACGCGGCGAGTCACGTGCTCGAAGCCGGCTCCGGCCCGGGCACTGCGCTGCCGGATCTCGCTGAGGTCATCGGGCGCGACGGCCGCATCATCGGGATCGATCCGACGCGGGCGCTGGTCGAGATCGCGCGGGCACGCGCGGCCGAGGCAGGTGTCCTCCATGTCAGCTACTCGGTCGGCGACATCCGGCAGATCGATCTGCCGGACCACAGCGTCGACGCGGCGTTCTGCGACAAAATTCTCACGCACGTCTCGCCGATTCCGCGCGCCGTCGCGGAGCTTGCGCGCGTCACGCGCCCGGGCGGACGCGTCGGCACGGTCGAGTGGTATGCGCAAGGCATGATCATCGCGGCCGACCTGCCCCTGACGCGCCGGATCCTCGACGGGTCGGCTCCGCTCGCCGCGCTCAACCCCTCGGCGCCGCTCGAGCTCGAGCATCTGCTGGCGTCGTCGGGCCTGGTCGAGATCGCCGCGGGCTCGGTCGTCGCGGAGTCGCATCGCTACCTGCCCAGCCTGAAGACGATGCTGGTACGGCGCGCGGAGCAGGCCCTTGAGTTGCGCGCGATCGCCGAGGCCGACGGCGCGGCGTGGTTGCGCGAGCTCGAATCGCGCGACGCTGACGGCCGATTCTACTGGGCCGCGATCGTCCGCTGGGCCGTGGGCACGAAGTGAAAGCCCGGTGGGGAACAGACGGGATGAGAGTCGCTCTCAGTCTGGCGCTGACGGCTCTGCTGTCGTCAGGCTGCAGTTCGAGCGCGGCCGACTTCGAAACCTTCATGGGCACGCCGCTTCCGACTCACGTCAAGGTGCTCAAGATGGAAGGGAATTGGGGGAACGATCCCTGGCGCTGCTGGGAGATCGCTCCGGCAGACGTCGATCTCGAGAGAACGCTCGTGACGAAGTGGAATCTGGTCGCCAACCCACGTGCGTTCAACGGAGTGGCCAGCGGAGGACAGATCTACTGCCGGTTCGACGATCTGAACGAGAGTTACTCCGGCGACGCCGATTCGTACAGGGCTGTGGGAATCGACACGAAGAGAAATGTCATGGTCGTGTATTTCTACAACGGTTGAGACTGGCGCACACCTGCATATTCAGTCTCCCCGCAGGGCAGACACCGGGTCGATTCGCATGGATCGCCGCGCAGGCACGTAGCACGCCAGCAGGGCTATTCCGGCGAGCGCGAATGACACGAGGCTCAACGTGAGCGGGTCTGTCGGGCCGACGCCAAAGAGGAGGCCCTGGAGCAGTCCCGCAAGCAGCCAGGCGCCCGCCAGACCCGCGATCAGGCCGATTCCAATCATCGTCACGCCTTCGCGGAGGATTCCGATCAGGATGTGACGCCGGGTCGCGCCGAGCGCAACGCACACGCCGATCTCGTGCGTCCGATCCTCGACGAGACGCGCGGTCACGCCGTACAGCCCGATCACTGCGAGCAGCACTGCGGCCATGGCGAATACGCTCAACACCAGCAGCGACATCCGTTCGCGGGCGATCGAGTCGTTGAGGATGCGGTCCATCGTGCGGACGGAATAGACCACGACGTCGCGATTCATGTCGCCAATGAGATGTTGAACCGATGGAACAAGCGAGTCAGGTTCAACGGCGGTCCGCAGGACGAGCGCGACGTCGCCGTCTGGCACTTGCGCGAATGGCAGATAGATTTGAGGCGGTGTGGGATCCGCCAGCCCCTCCAGCTTCACATCGGGCGTCACGCCGACGACCGTGCGCCAGATGCCGGGCGATTCCGGCCAACCCCATTTGATCCGCCTGCCCAATGCGTTCTCCCGAGGCCATGCCCGGCGAGCGAGGGTTTCATTCACGACCACGACCTGGGCCGACAGCGCGCTGTCGGCTGTGTCAATCGCGCGGCCCTGAACCACGGGGATGCCCATCGTTTCGAAGTAGCGGGCGCTGACCGGCGTGAGCGCGGTTCTCGGAAAATCAGCGTGACTGGCGGGAGTGGGGACGCCTTCGGCTGTGAAGACGTTGTTCCATGTCGATCCCGTGATCGGAAGCGACGACGCCACGGCTGCGTTCACTACGCCCGGCACGGCCCGAATTTGTTCGAGCAGCTCCTCGACGAGCGCGGTACGCCGATCGGCCTCGACGTCCGAGGTGTGCGGGAGGGCCAGCCGAAGCGTCAGCAGGTGATCGGAACGAAAGCCCGGGCTGACGGCCGCGAAGTCCTCCATCGTTCTCGCCATGAGTCCGGCGCCTGCCAGAAGCATCAGCGCGATCGCCACCTCGGCGGCGATCAAGGTCCGCCGCACGCGCGGGGATGCACTGGTCGTTCCGCGCCGTGAATCACGAACGACGGCGGCGAGCTGACGAACCGTAGCTGTGCGCGCCGAGGGGATGAAACCGAACAGGCCCACGAGCACGGCCGTCGTGGCTAGTGCGAACTCGAGCGCCGTGACGTCCAGCGCCACTTCGTGAATCCGAGGCGTCTCAGCCGGCGCCATCGCGAAAAGCGCACGAAGGAGCCAGGCCGCGCATCCGACTCCTGCGACGCCCCCGACGACGGCGAGCAGCAGCGCCTCGATCAACAGTTGTCGAAGCAGCCGCGCTGTTCCCGCGCCGAGCGCCTGGCGGATGGCGAACTCGCGCCGCCGGACGGCATTTCGCGCGACCTGGAGGCTGGTGATGTTGACGCCGGCAATGATCAGCATGAAGCCGACTGCACATAGCAGCACGAGGAGCGGCTGTCGGATATCGCCGACCAGACGGGAGGCGAGCGGACGCAGCGTCGCACGGACGCCGCCCGCCTCAGGGTGATCTCGTGTGATCGTGGACTCGATTCCGGCGATCTCGCGGGCAGCGGCCTCGACCGTCACGCCGGCTCTCAACCGGCCAAGGGCGTAATAGCCGGAATGGTTGAACCGCTCCTGCATCGACGAATCGGACACGAAGGCCCCGTTTGCGACGAAGACGTCGCACTCGTCGAGGTAGTTGAATCCCGATGGGAGAATCCCGATGACCGTGAACGTCCTGCCGTCGAGATCGAGCGTGCGACCGATCGCCGCGCGGTCGTCTCCGAGACGGCGTCTCAGCGTCTCGGCGATGATCGCAACCGGCATGGCGCCTGCCCGGTCATCGTCCGGAGCAAAGCCACGTCCTGCTGCCGGCTGAATCCCGAGTACGTCGAAGAAGTTGGCCGTGACACGACGTCCCGGAATTCGCGTTGCCTGCTCGATGCCCGTGATCGTCATCTGGCTCGCGCGCGAGGCGGCGAGCCCCTCGTACACGTGCGCCTGAAGCCGCCAGTCGGCGAAGTCCGGCCAGGAGACCGAAGTCGTGTCGCCCTGCGCCGTAAGCTCACCAATCCAAACGAGGCGGTCCGCATCGTGAAAGGGCAGCGGTCGGACTAGGATCGCGTTCACCATCGCGAAAATCGCGGTCGACGCGGCGATCGCGAGGGCAACGGTCGTGACGAGCCCGAGCGTGAAGGAGAGTGTTCGGCGATAAACGCGAATCGCATGCTGAAAGTCGGCGCCAAGCGCGTGCAGAAACAACCGTGGACGAGGCATTCGATGGCGTCGCCAGCCCAGCCGCAGGATCGCCGCCAGCGTCTCGCGCCAGTACCATCGGCGGGAAGACGACGAATCCCCGCGTTGCGCAAATTCCTCGAGCAGATCGCCGCGCAGGCTGTCCGCGGTCTCGCTCGGAGGCAGCACGTACCGAAGCAGCCAGGAAGCGAGGCGCGGCGGCCGCGGCGACGCTGCCGGCGTCATGACGACCTGCCATCGAGCAGATGTGCCACGTTGCGCCACAGCCGCTGGAGGACGTCGCGTGATGCCCGGAGCGCAGCAAGGCCAGCGGGGGTGACGGCGTATCGGCGCCTGGGCAAACCGTCGCGTGCCGCGTGCCCGGGGAGCTGCCGGTATCGCAACAGCCCCTTCGCCTCGAGGCGGTCCAGCGTGGCGTAGAGCGCGCCGCGCGACACGCGGCGCCCGGCGCGAGCTTCGAGGTCGCGGGCAATCTCGAGGCCGTAGGCCTGTTCATCCAGTCCGAGAATCACCAGCAGAAGTTGGTGCTCGAATTCACCGAGATAGAGGTCGGGCATGAGTTAGTAGTCTATATTGTAGACTACGTGTCAAGTCGGTGTGCGATCTCAGTGTGGGTGAAACGTCAGGCCCGGTCCGAGGATCGCGACAAAACACACTGCAAGAATGGCAGCCAGTACAATCCAGCCGCGACTGCGGGTAAGCCGCGACATCTGAAATTCAGTCGGCGGGAACCGCGGGCCGCGAAGCCACTGATACATCCACGCCAGGCCCGAGGCGCCTCCGAAGGACGAGGCCGCCGCCGAAATTGCGACAAGAATCATTCCGACCGGATTGAACAGACCGGCGACGCACGAAAGGATTCCGGTCGTCAGATACGGTGTCAGTGTGAGCTGTCTCGCGCGCCGAACTCGTTGGGAGACATCGCGCCCGAGGAAGGGCCGCAATTCGAGCAGCGAGACCCACATGGAGAACCCGTAGAAGACGACTCCAAGCACGGCCAGCCCGACGCGCCAGAGCCACATCGGGTGAACGTCACGCATGACGTCAGCCCAATCGCCGATATTTCCCACGCCTGAAAACAGAAAATATCCGCCCGCTGCGAAGAAATTCGTCGTCATCGACAGCCAGAGGAAGAACCGCTGAGCCGTAGAGCGTGTCGCCAGGCGTGACAACCCGAAGAACACCACGGCGGCGAGAAGATTCGCGATCGTGCCACCTGCAGAAACCAGTACCGAATCGCGATCGCACGAGAAGTGCACGGTCGAAATTGCGAGAGGACGCCCGCCCGTAAGCAAGCACGCGCCGCTGTGGCCAAGGCCCTCGTGAATCACATCACCGCAGATCGTCGCGACCACGGCGATCGCGATGACCGTCAGGCGGTCCGAATCCGCAGCGGAAAAATGTGCTCCGGTGGTGTTGGCCTGCACGCCGAACCTCTGCCCCCGGACGTCCGCCGCCGTTCAGACCGTCCCGTAGAGCCGATCCCCGAAATCTCCAAGACCCGGCAGGATGAACTTGTGGCTGTTGAGGCCGCGGTCGATCGCCGGCGTGTAGACGTGGACGCCCGGATGCGCGGTTTCCACGGCAGCAATGCCTTCGGGCGCGGCGACGATGCAGATGAGACGGATGTCGCGCGCGTCC
>Ga0066903_100001971_pt1 | contig 15625 bp, 30 predicted proteins | sample PanSoiMetaGPlot1_FD_67491 | JGI IMG/M metagenome (GOLD analysis project Ga0066903, IMG submission 67491) | Tropical forest soil microbial communities from Panama analyzed to predict greenhouse gas emissions - Panama Soil - Plot 1 (version 2) | ecosystem: Environmental > Terrestrial > Soil >... | reverse complement strand
TCGGCGCTGGCACGCTCATCGGCTTCCTCCGGCGAGAGCCCTTCGCTGATAAACTGCTTCTTCTTTTGCTCGAACACCCCGAGCCATACGTCACGTTTGAGATTGCTCATCCTTCTCTCCTCTCAATCTGCGCGCCTGCGCACGGCAGTCGGCGACGACCTCATCAATCAAGATCGGATTGCCGTCGTCCCATTCCATCCAAGGCTGGATGCGTTTCGCCAGCCGGTCGAGGAAGGCGGCGACTTCGACAATTGGATCGAGCATGAGCTTGGCAAATTCCTGTGCCTCGCTGTCGAACGATCCACCCTTACCACACGGCAAATTCGTCGCGATGTGAAACGCGAGGTAGCTTTCGCCGTGTCCAACCTGCCATTTATTGTCGTCGTCCTTGCTCAGCCAGTATCCACTCGGCAGCGAGAGCCGATGACCAGTGTCGAACAGCGCCATCAATGTACGTTCTTCGCTCACGTCTCACCCCTCTCAATCGTAGGTCTCGGGAAGATCATTTTATCGCCTCGCGAATCGCCGTGAGCCGGAAGTTTATCACGTGCCGGAGACAGACCGGAGGGAGAATCCAGTAGAGCGCGAGCGTCGTCCGGAAGATCGGCGCGGCGTCGATCTTGAGTTCGCGGCGGAGGCGGCGCATTCGCTTGGTCATCACTTCCTCTCGATCATCAGACGCTCGCGCGCTTCGACCGTAATCTCATGAAGTTTATTAGCGTAGTCGGCGATCGCTTCGAGCGCCTCGTCGAGCTTATGCCGCTCCTCCTGGATCAAGGCGATGTACATTCGAACCAGGTCCGTCTGACTTTGCTTTGCTGCGGCCACGTTCCAACTCCTTCTCTAGGATTTCAATCACCTTCGACAGTCTTCCGAAGCGCGCGTGATGGAGCGCGCGGAAGATCGCGCTCCGGTAGCGAACGGAAGCAAGCGAGTGGCGCGCCAACTCGTCGGCTTGACGATCGCCGAGTTCGAGCGCCTTCTTCAACAGCTCTTCCGAATTCATTCCTCGCTCCGGGGCGGCGAGAGACGGCGGTACGGTTGCGGTGAATTTCCCGACTCAGCGCTTCCGCTTCCCGCCGTCCTCGCCGCTTCTCGCTCGCGCAAGAACTCAAGCTCGGCTTGAATCACGTAGCCAGCCATGAGCGAAGCGGTAATCTCCCTCGCACCTCTCGGAAGCGGCGGCTGGCTGGACGGCCAGTTTGCTTCGAGCCACGTTCGCGCGTCGCGGACGCGCTGCTCGTAGCGCGATCCTGCCGGCTTTAACCCGATCGCGAACTCTTCGCCGCAGGCCGGACACGTTACCATCGCGTTATCTCCGGCTCCTCGTCGACCTCCGCCGGGATCGAGCCGCGACCCTGGCAGTGGCAGCACTGGGGATACTCGAAGCGACCGAGATCGACCTCGACTTCGAGCCATTTCGCGCCCTTGCAGCACGGGCAGATCACGGTCCGCGGCGCGAAGCCGACGCGATAGAGATTGAAGCTGTCGATGTTGATCGGCATGTCTTCTCGTCCCAGGTTGTACCAATCGACGTCGCTCCAGCCGATCGGACTCACGGATGAATCACTCCCGCGAGCCAGAGGAGACCGAAGACGATCAGGACGACGAGAACTCCCAGGCTGCGTATCTCAATCATGTTCATTCCGGTTGCTCCTCGATCACGATTTTAATTTTCTGTCCCGGACTCCATTCGGGTCGAATTTCGCCGACGCCGATCGAGTCGGGAAAGCCGTCGATGAAGACGAACCATCCGAGGTTCTCGTAGTCAACGACGATCTCGTCCTTTCCGTCTTCGAGCTTTCTTCCGGTCTTGCGCGAGCGAAGCGCCCTTTGACGCTCCTTGACGTCGACGACGTGCGAATGAAAGACGTATCTCATATTTGACACTCTCCCGCGCCAGGTCTTCGTTCTTCAACAGGTCCTGGAGAAACTTCGCGAGGAAGATCGTCGTCCAATCGAAGACCTCCTCCGCGGTCGCGCGCCGCTCGCCGTGCCTCACGAGTTCGGTCGTGAGCGAGTGCGCGAGTTCCTCGCCGAGCCTCCTCGGTTCGTACCACCCGCCGTCGAAGAAGACGTTCAATGTTTTTTCCTCTCGTAGTACGCCTCGCGATCCTCGGCGAGACCTTCGCGGACGAGCGCGTAGAGTTTGACGCGGAAAACTTTGGCAGCATCGTCGCCGAACTGAGTCTTCCAGTTCTCGACGCACTTCTCGATTCCCTCCTCGATCCGCGCGTCGTCGCCGAGCGCGAGGAGTTGGAACTTGGTCATCGCCCAAAGCTCGTCCTGGGTTATTGGCTTGCGTTCACCTTGGGTCATTTTTCACCTCTATGTCGACAGCCGACCGGCCGATTCGCGTTACGAAGTTGAGCCAACGATAGGCGAGGGCGATGACGCGCGCGTGCTCCCGCTCCGAGATCGGCGATCCGATCGCCGCGAGGCTAACGTGAGTCTTCAGGCGACGTTCTATCGTGCTCAATCGCGACGTCATTTGACATCGTCCTCCAGTCGGGCCACTTCCGCGTCTCGTTCCGGCGCTGCTTCTCGATCAGCTCCTCGACGATCTTCGACGGCGTCGCGCCGGATCGCCAGGCGCCGTCGAGGGCGAGGATTATAACGTCGATCCACTCCGAAAGATCGCCCTTCGATTCCTCGATCTCGACCAGCTCCTTCCTGATGTGGTCGATGATTCCCCGCGTCCGCGTTCCGGGACCGAAGGTCTTCCTGGAGAAGTCGCGCTGGCGATAAATGATTCCAATGAGATCGGCGGAGTTCATTTCACGAACCTCTCCAAGAGTTCGACGACGATCCAACCGGCGGCGAAGGCGATGACGAACGCGGCTGCGTGCTGGGACACGGTGAAGTTCATCGGCTTCGCGCCTTCTGTTCTATTGCGGTGATCACCTTGCGGTGAGATTCGAGTTGAATCTTCAAGCGATCGTTCTCCTCGCGAACAAATACGCCTTCGTGCCACGAGGCGAGGAGCCGGAGGTGATCGACGCAGTGGTGAACGACCGGTCCGGCGACCGACGTCACCACCGATTCGTTGCAGACGTCCATGAGATCGTCCGCGAGATCGCGAAGTTCCTTGGCGACGTTCATTCCTCCTCCTTTCGGAGCACGGCGATGTCGAGTCCGTGAGAGAGAACCATGATCTTCTCGATCGGATGCTCCGTTTGCTCGGCGACGCGATCGCGAACGTATCCAATCTGCTCCTTGTCGAGCATGAGCTCGGTCCGAACGACGAGTATGTCATTCGGGCGGAGAACGAGTCGACCGACGCGATAGCGAACTTCATCGAGGACGAGCTTCACAACAGGTCCCTCCTGATCATCTCGCAGACGATCCGCGCGAGCGCGGCGACGTCGACCCGCGCGCGGTGAGCTCCGGCGAACTTCTCGCCGAAGAATTCTTCGTGGAGATCGGAGAGCGAGAGCCGATAGCCGCGAATGTGCTGCGTCTGCTCCACCGTGCAGAGGACGCGCGGCCAGTGAATCGTTTGTCTCAGCCGCTCCGCCTCGACGTCGAGAACCTCGCGGTCGAAAGAGACGTTGTGAGCGATCACCATCGGGCTCTCTTCAATCAGCTTTTTTATCTTCGGGAAGACGACCTCGATCGGCGGCGCCTCCCGGAGCGTCTCGTTCGTGATCCCGGTGATCTCCGTCGCCTTCGACGTCTCGTCGATCGAGCCACGGGGACGTATCAGTGTATCTAGCTCCGTCACGATCTCGCTCCCTTCGGGGGACAGCTCCAGGAGGGAACCATGGAACTCGACAATCTTTGGTCTCCACGCGTCCGCCACCGTTCGATTCAGCGACAGGCCGGTCGTCTCGCAATCGATCAAAAGGGCGCGCATCGATCTCTCTCAGCATCATCGCGTAGACGGCGAGATCGCGAAGCGAATCCTCGTGACCTCCGCGGTCGAAGTTTGTGGCATAGCGACACGCCTTGTCAACGATGTGAACGAAGAGCGCGTAGCGCGCGAAGTCGGCGCGCGTTTCGAGTCGGATACCGTTCGGAAACATGAAAGCGAAGACGCCGCCGGAGTTGACGTCGGTTTTTCCGTACTCCGCCTGCTTCGCGCTGTGAAGCTCGGCGAGCTTCGCGATCTCGTCAGGAACGCTCATCTTCTTCCTCTTTCTCTTCCAATTTCTTCAGTTGTTTTTCGAGAAAGACGATTCGCTTGTCGAAAAACACCGCTATTCGCAGCGCGTCGCGCAGCTGGATCATATCCGCGCGAGCGAGGAGAACCTCGGACTCGCCGCGGAGAAGGACGAGGTCGATCTTCTCGATCGTCTCTCTGATGACGGGGATCACTTCTTCACCTCAAAATTCGATCGAGGGAAGAACTCGCCGTCGATCTCAACCCCGCGAACGTCCTTTTCATGCCGTTCGAGTATCCCCAGACGTATGCGAGCGTCAGCGACGCTCCCCAGGCGATACCGATTACCGTGAACAGGATCAGATCGCTCATCTTTCCTCCCACTTTTCAAGACGCAAATCCTATTCGCGACGAAGTAGTCGAGGACGTCGTCGCGGTCGTCGATCAGGAGCCGGACGCGCAAAAGGAGCGGCTCCGCTAAGGCGAACTTCAGCTCCGGGCTCCGCCGGAGATCGCCGTTCGGACGCATCAAGACGCCGACGCGCCGGACCTTGTACTCGTCGAGCCACCACTCGGTGTCGTCGCGATAGTCCTCGCGTCGCGCCGTCAGTATCCAGACGTCGTAGTCGTCGGCGAGCGAGCCGACGAACTCGATCCACGGAAGGAACGGGCGATCGGCGCGCTGGCAGGAGTAGTACGTGCTCCAGTCACCGGTCTCGTGAACGAGCGGCATGAGGCAGTCGCGCCAGTACGAGTCGGCGAGCGTGTGGTCGAGATCGCAGAGGACGACGGGTCTCATTCGAGCGTCTCTCCCTTGGCGATCTTCAGCGCGGCGTTCTTCTCGCCGAGCGCGAACGCGATATTGATTGCAAGCGCGATCCCTTCCATTTGATTGTCGGTCACGCCGCGCCGCTTTAGCTCGTTCCGAATATCCGCACGAATGAATTCGAGGTCGTTGAGCGGATCGTTTCCGAGCGCCATTAGCTTTCTAATTCTTTCCGAGAAGGCCATCGATCGTCTCCTTCAAGAGCGCACGCATCGACGCGTCGTTGTAGATCAGAGACCGCCCGCTCGGGTGGGGAACGAGCGTGAAGTTCTCGACGCGCTCGAAGTAGCGGGTCTGGCGCGGGAGACCGAGCACGGACCAGACCTCCTTTCCGAGAACGACCGCGGTCTCGGTTATCTGCCTTCTCGTTCGCCGTCCCGCCGCCCTCGCGCGGCGATCCCACGGCGGGCTTCCGAGAACGTTCGCGCGCTCGAACGCCGCCTCGTACTCGTCGACGGTCATCTCCAGCATCTCGCGAAGGCGATCCGCGGTCGAGAAACTCCCGCCGCGGGCGCGAAGCGGGATCGGTCCGACGACGGACTCGGGCGGCGCGGCGCCGATCAGCCAGACCGTGGTCACTCGCCGCCTCCCACCTCGGTCACCAGCTCATCTACTGCCTTGGTGATGTTCGTCCGGAGGAGCTTATCGTCGACGCGTTCGAGGAGCGCGTAAAGCTCGGAGGCGACGACGTTCATAGTTCGGTTGAGGAAGAGTTCGGTCCACGGGAGCGCCACGATCATCGCCCTTCTGAGCTCTCTGTGAACCACCGTCCACTCGCCCTCGCCTCCGGGCTTGGCACCCTGATTCCGCGGACTCGCTCGCTTCTGAAGCATGTCCGCCCAAGCGCGGAGGTTTCCCTTGACGACGAGGTTGTTCAGGATGTTCGTTGGAAGAACGCCGCGCGCGTCCTCGACTTTGACGCCTGGAGAGTCGGCGAGGTAGGAGTAGGCGTGAGCGATCGCGGACATCGTCGCGCGATAGAACTTCTCCGCGTCGCCGCCGATCGTCGGACCGACGAGGTAATCCCAGCCGATGCCTTGGTCGACGCGATTGATTTGCATCGATTGCATGGCAACCGAGAGCGTCCGCGTCCGAACGAACTGGTGCGTGAACGCGCGCGTGACCCCGGTGATCAGGAAAGTGAAGTCACAAAACTCCCACGAGCTTCGAATCGTCGCCGCCATGTAGCGAAGCTCTTCGAGCTTCTTCTCCTTCGGCCACGCGTAGATTTCCGCGAGACCTCCCGGCGACATCTCGACCCGCGTCCGCTTCGTCCAGATCATCAGGCTCGCTGAATACCACGGATCGCCCGTTCCCTTCCCGGTCCAGTCTATCAGTTCAACCTTTGCCTTTGTCATTGCTCTTCCCTCGGTTCTTTCTGCCTTCGCGGTTCTCTCGCTCTATCCAGGCGGCCACCTCGCGCCGGTTCGGCAAGACGCGGTGGAGAACGCGATAACCCATTGCCCACAAGCGACCCTTCGCGGGAGAACTGTGAAACTGCCACAGGAGCATCCGAACCGCTCGCTTCGTCTTCAACGTTTGAGTCAACGCGAATTGAATATCGTTGTCCATGTCGTCGAGATCGGAATCGGCGAGCGTTCGTCGGTTCTTCGGAGGTCGATCCATCTCCGTGTAGTTGAAGACCCAAGACATTGATTTTCCTCGGTTCGAAAAGTTGCGGACCGCGCGATCCTTGGCCGGAGTGTCAGCGCCGCCTTGTGCAGCAGGGGCGGCGGGGAGAGCGCCGGAGGATCGCTTTCCGTTGTCGGTCGGGTCCGCCTCGACCTCAGCGTGTCCGCTCTCCCTTGTTACCAGCTGTCGCCGTCGCGGGTGCGCATCCTTGACGCGAAACGGCGAACTGCAGAAAGTTCAAAGTTTTGATCGAGCCAGTGATACGGTCCGGAGTGCTCGATCCTCGAAGGGTTCGGCTCCTCGTCGCCGATGTTCTTCGCGATCTTCGAGAGCGAAGCTTCGCCGAGGTAGGTGCCGAAGTAGTCGATCATCACGATCGTGATCGAGCACTTGCCCTGCTCGAAGAGCGGCATGTAGTACGTCAGGAAGCCGTGAGCGAACGACGCTCCGGTCTCGTCCTCCTTGAGGCGAATGATCCCGACGACGTGGTGGAGTTCGAACTGACGCCAGACCTCGTTCGGGTAGAGACCGCGCTTGATGCGCTCCTCGTCGGTCATCTTGATATAGCCGCCGATCTTGAGATGACAGAATTGACCGGAGAAGAAGCGCGCGAGATTTCCGGTCGGGGAGTTGACGGTTGATTGATGCTGGGGATACACGTTGTTCTCCTGATGTTGAAGGGCTTCGGTGAGCATGCTTGATATTTGGTCTGTGGTCACGGTCATCATTTGATTTCTAGGTCACACGACCCTCCTCTGTTTTGCCTCGTGAAGCTCCATCGAATAGCGATCGCCCTCGCCGCTTCCGATCCAGCCGTCGATCAGCTCGATGTCGTGGAGCAGGTGCTCGGTCAGGAGACCGGGACGCCAGGTCGCGAAGCGTCCGAGCTGGTACGCGATCCCGGTCGTGCTCGACGCCCAGAAGATCGCCGCGCGCCGCTCGGCTTCGTCGACCGGGAGAATCTTCGCGTAGAGCTGGCGGGAGACCGTGACCGCGTCGCGGTGTATCCGGACTCCCATGAGCTCCGCAGCCTCCTCGGCGAGAGCGACCGCGTCCCTCGGCTGGACGAGGGTCTCGATCGTCATCACGTCGCCGGTGATCGACGCGCGATAGAACGGGATCGCCGGGTCCGGAACGAGGAGCGTCGCGAACGCGTCGGCGTCGTCGACCGTGGCGTTGACGACCCAGCCGTGGCGATACTTGAAGTCGAGCGTCCGCCCGTATCCGAGCGCGCTCAGGAGCGACGGCATCGGGATCGTGCTAATCACCTTCGGCATCCCGGAACTGAATTCGTGGGACGCGCCGAGGCGGACCTCGACGCGTGATGCCATCCGCTGGATTAAATCGGGCGACGAAATCCACCGCTCGCCAATTTCCGCTTTCCGGCGGGCGATCGACCGGTCCGTCGACGCGATCCCCGTCGTCTTCTCCGCGTACGCCAGTATGTCGGCCAGCGGGTTCTTCCATGGAAGCGCGTTCTTAACGAGGGTCACCTTCCGAAACGGAATCTTGAGAGCGTCCCCAACCGAAGGCGAGCTGAAGCGGAGGATCGCTCGGTGGTTGTTCGGCAGCGTCTCCGACTTTTCGACGACCAGAGGATTGCGGTGGCGGAGAAGGTTCGCGGCGAGGAGCCCGGCCATTCCGGCTCCGACGATCGTCAGCGTCATCCTCGATCTCCCCGGTTATGTATTCAATCGTCGGCACGCGATCGTTCGCGCGCTTCCAGTCCCATTCGAACCACGCGTGATTGGTGCTCCCGGACGCGTTGTCAAACCAACGAATGCGCGAGAGCAGAACGACCTTGCGAGCGAAAGCCGGGTGATCAGCGAACACGACCCGACGCGTGCGGCCGCTGTCGAAGTCCACCGGTAGCAGAAAGACCACCCGGCTCCTCCACCGCTCGGTTACCTCCAGAGCCCGGATGATGAACTTCAAAGCCAACCGACCGCCCGGGCCATACGGCGGATTGGTGAAGACGTCGTAGGAAGTGCGGAGCGGCGGGTCGTTGGTCAGGAAGTCAAAGCCTCTCTTGACATCGTAACCGAACGCCCGCCGCCCGCTTCCGCGGAGGGCACGAACGACGTTGCCGCGTCCGGCGCACGGATCGACGACGGTCCTTCCGAGTTCAAAGACCGAGAGCGCCGCACGCAAGACGTATAGCGGCGTCGAGTAGTCGTCCATTGGCCGTCGCTCGTACTCTGCCCCGCGAACCACCATCTTCGTTCGCCTTCTCAGATCGGTGCCTGCTCGGAGCCGCGATCCCAATCGGGATCGCCGCCGCGCGCGTCGCTCTCCTCGATCGTCGCCTCCTTCTCCTTCTTCGCGAACGCCTCGGCGAGCGTCTTCCCCATCGCTATTGCTCTCCCGACGTCGCCGACGACCTCGCCCGCCTTCTCGATCGGGATCGGCGGACCGACGTTGATCATGTGCCAACTGTTCCCGCTCTTCCGCGTCAGGAACGTTGTCAACTTGTATATTTGACCCCAGAGCGGACGAGGATTGCCGGACGGAAGCTTGTTCGCCGAGAGCGCGGCGAAATTCCAGTTCCGCGCGACCGTGTGCATCGTCCCGGTCAGCTTGACGACGTACTCGATCCCGTCGCCGTTCTCCCAGAATATTCCCGGCCAGACGCGGTGATGGGAGACGTCGTTCCCGGAGTCGGAGACGTACTTCGGCGGCCACGCTTTCACGAGCTTGACGCCGTCCGGAAGGATCGGCTCGCTCCCGTCCTCGCCGCCCTTGAAGCCGAGCCACGGATAGGTGCGGACGAAGCCTCCGCCGCGATCGCGCGGTTGAAACTCCATCCACATGTTGTCGTGACCGGCGGGTTGGAAAAAGAAACCTTCCGCGCCGGGAATCACGCGCCCGGTCGTTGGGAAGAAAAAGTCGCCCGCCTTCGCGCGTCCGTCGACGACAAACGGGCTCAGGCTTTGAGCGAGCATGATATTCGGAACGAGATTGTCGGCGCGGTCGCGCGAGATGCCCTCGCCCGCGTGCCTCTCCAGCTCGGCGAGGAGATCGGTCGTCGCCGGAATGATCTCGCTGGTCGCGGTCTTCTTCACTTCCTTTGCCATTAATCACTCCTCGGTTTGAGATTGACGATCTTGCCGACGAACGCGCCGACCGTTTCGAGATCGGGCGCGCTCGGAGTCTTGCCCGCTTCGCAGAGAGACTGGATTCCCGCCGTCAACGTCTTCCAGTGAACGGTGTCCTTGACGGAGAACGAAACGCCGAGAGCTTCGAGCGCGTCGACGACGCGCTTCCATCCTTCCTCGCCCGGACCGAAGTCCGATTCGACGACGCGCCGGACGATCGCGCCGAGTCCCAACTCTTCGAGCTTCGCGAACGCCTTCTCGCGTCGCTCGGCGTCCCACTTCGCGGGGATAGACGCGTTGTACAGGTTCGAGAGCACGGCGTCAACCGCGGGCTCGTTTCCCTCGGCGGGAAGACCGATCCGGTCGACGCCGATGCTCATGAACATCTCGGGGAGCGTCTCCGTGTCGAGGCGATGGCGTCGCTTCGAGAGAACGTCGAGCTTCTCTTCGAGATCGGCGATCTCGCGCGCGAGGTCTCGCCGCGCGCGTACCGCGGAGCGTACGGCTTCGAGGCGATCTTCCGCGGGCGCGGAAGCGGCGCGCTCCAGTTCTTCGATGATGCTATTCACGCAGAATTCTCCCGTTGGCAGCGACGGCAGATCGGCGAAGTAATTAGTCACGCGTACTCGGGCGAACGTCGAGACTATCACGGAATTTTTTCGCGTCCACCACAAATTCGGGGTTCTCGCCATCTTTTTTCGGAGGTAGGGTTTCGCCCTTCCACGAATCGTTTGTACAACGTTCAAAGAGAACCGAGGGAGAACGGCTCATGGCCAACGATCCGTTTGTCATCGCGTCGATGGAGGCATACGCGAGGAGGATCGGAGCCGATCAAATCAACTTTCGAAAGTATATGGTGAAAACCTGGTTCGGAGCTTACTACACCGAAAAGGTATTGATTACTTTGAATTCTGACGGCGAGATAATTGTCACCGATGAGAAGTACGCGCCGACCGACGAGGAGCGCGAGGCGATCGGCGAGGAGGTCGCGACGATCACATTTCCAACGTCGGTTAAGGCGAGCGACGACGATCTCCTCCGACTCATCCCACTCTTGGGAGCGTCGATCCGCGAGCGCGACCCGGACGACGATGACAAGTTCATTTGGAAAACGGAAGCGTCGACTCACGAATTATTCCGCGATCCGGACGATCGCGATCTCATTGTCATGGTTCAAGAGCGGCGCGAGAACGACAAGGACGGCGGGAAGTATTTTCTCCCGTGGACGTATTTCAGCGACGGTCACTGGAGACAGATGGAGCCGGACGGAAATTTGCCATTCTGGCGACCGAAGTTGAAGCCGGAAGAGAAGCGCGTGCGGATAATGATCCACGAGGGAGTCAAGGCGGCGAAGGCGGCGAACGAGATCGTCCGGAAGAAGACGCCTCATCCCTGGCGTGCGGAAATGGAGCTGTACGAGCACTGGGGCGCGATCGGCGGCGCGCTCGCTCCCGGACGGATGGACTTCGCGGTCTTGAAAAAGAAGAAGCCGATGGAGGTCGTCTACGTTTGCGACAACGATTTCGTCGGGAAGAGCGCGCTCACTAAAGTCTCGGAGGCATACGGCGAGCCTCTCAAGGGAATCGTGTTCGACGGGCGCTGGCCAGAGTCGTGGGACGTCGCCGACCCGATGCCGAAAAATTTCTGGCGCGCGAGCGACGGACGCTACGTCGGACCAACGATGAGAGAGCTCATGTCTCCCGCGACGTGGGCGACGACGTGGCGAACACCGACGACGCCCGGAGGAAAGCGGACGATCGAGATCGATCGGAATTTTTTGATGGAGTGGTTTCACTCAATCCGACCGAACGCGTACGTTCACAAAGACTTTCCCGATCGCGTTCTCTCGGCGAAAGAATTCGATGACGCGATGAAGCCATTCTCCGGGCTCGACGCGAAGAACAACCTTCGGCTCTCGGCGATGATGGAAGCAAACTTTGCGATCAAGGTCGACGAGCTGGCCTACGAACCAAATCTTCCTCCCGGCGTCTACTGGATCGAACGGAAGCGCATGTACAACACGCACGTCGCCGGGAACGTGACCCCGGAAGACATCGATCCGGCGCCGTTCGTTAAATATCTGGAGAACATGATTCCGGAGGCGCGCGATCGCCTAGAAGTCATGCGCTGGGTCGCCACGCTCGTCGCGCGGCCGGAGGTTCGGATGCGCTACGGACTTCTCCTCGTCTCCGAGCAACAAGGCGTTGGAAAGGGAACGCTCGGCGAAGCGATCCTTGCACCGCTCGTCGGAAAAGGGAATTTCTCTTCGCCGAACGAGACCGCGCTCGTCGACTCGTCGTTCAATCAGTGGGCGGCACACAAACGGTTGATATTATGTGCGGAAATCTACTCCGGTCACTCGTGGAAGGCGTACAATAAGTTGAAGGGTCTGGTCACGGACAGCGAAATTTACATCAATCGAAAAAATATGACGGAGTACATGATCTCGAACTGGGTTCACGTCGTTCTCTGTTCGAACCACATCCACGCGCTTCGTCTCGATTTCAAAGATCGTCGCTGGCTCGTTCCAAAGCTGACGGAAGCAATACTCCAACCGAGCTACTGGACGAGCTTTCACAAGTGGCTCGTCGAGGAAGGAGGTCTCGGCGCGATTCGGAAGTGGGCGGATGATTTTCTCGCGACGAACACACCGGTCTCGACGTCCGATCACGCGCCTATGACCACCGCGAAAGAGGAGATGATCTTGGAGGGTCTCTCCGAAGACGAGACTTTTGTGACGACCGTTCTCGATCGTCTCGTCGAAAAGTATGGTGACAACGTTGAAGTTCTCGACACCGCTTTTGTCACGGCAGTCAAGATGGCTAACGATCATCGTCCTCATTCAAACAACGGTAAAAATCAAAAACCGAGGATCAAGCCGATTGACATCCGTCGAGTCGTGAAATCTTTTCCCGATTGGTACGTGAGGAAAACTCCAATCTTCAAAAAGGAGTGGGCTCACTGTAGAAATAAATCGAGGCTCATAGTTCGGAAGGGAGAACTCGTCGGTCTCTCAAATGACGAGCTTCGTGAAAAAATTAAGCCGATCGATCTCCCGTCGATCATCTTCGATCTCATGGGAGAAGCGATATGATCACCACTCCTCGCGCTTTCGCTCTCGCCACGAGTCAAACTCCTCATCGATGTCGTCTGGCCAAAATCGTGAATCGTCACCATATTTTTTGGACGCGTAGGTGTTCCTTCCTCGGGAGAACCGAGTCGCCTCTACTCGCTCGGCGTCCGCCGTTTGATGACACAAACCACAGAGCAGTAACAAATCTTCGTCGCCTTCGCGACCTATCGAGTCGTAGTGTTTGTGATGGAGTTCGAGAACGACGTCCGGTCTTCCACATCTCTCACACCTCCCTCCGCGCTCTCGCGTCAAGCGGTCTTTCAATTCTCTCCACTCGTCGCTCGCGATGCGTTCCAAATACAATTGACTATGGCGAGCGGAGGTTCGAATTGGAGGCGGAAGTTGAACGTACTCTTCTCGCAGCTTTCGAATTCGTTCCAATCGCTCTCGAAGGAGCTTCTGGTATTCGTCGTATGGGGTCATTGTCCAATCCCGTTTTTAAGATAAGTTTCTACTTTCGCGTAGGAAGAAGAAAAAAATATATCTCTCCTATAGAGAAAAGGAAACTTATGGAAAAAACGGGATTGGACAATGACGGAGAAAAACTCACATGAGGAAGGTTCTCGTTATTTATCAAGATGTTGACGGAAGATCGCTCGATTCTCCGATCGTCTCCGGCGGGATCGAGCGGTTCGCCCGTCTCGCGTCTAAGCTTCGAGGCGTAGACCTCGTCGACGTCCCGAAGCGAAGACTAGACTGGGCCGTAGCCGAAGACCTAGCCGTAGACGCGACCCTCGCCTACGGCTCGGAACTCGTGGTTCACTGCTACCCTTCGAGCCTCACTCCCCGGATCATGGAGCGGACCGGCGTCGCCGGAGCGTTCGTTCTCCATCACTCGTTCGCGACGCCCGACCTCCTCGCCGGTCTCGCGCGCTACGTCGCCGCCGGAGGCTCGCTCTGGATGATCTCGCGCCGTCAACGTCGAGCGTGGGAGATCGCGGCGAGAGGGTTCGGTGCTCGCCTTCCGGAGGTTCGCGGAATCGTTCGACCCTCGGCGATCGTCGGGAAGCCGATCGTCGTCGAGCCGGAGATCGATCTCGTCGGCGTCGGACGCTGCGACGAAATGAAAGACCCGTTTGCGACCCATCGGATCGCACGCTCACTCGGTCTCTCGTCGGCGGTGTACTCGAACTGGGTCTCTGGAAAGTACGGCGAGGCGAACGCGAATTGGAACGGTCGCCAATTGACTTTCTGGGACAGACCTCACTCCGAGGTCCTCGCCGGAATCGCGAAGGCGACCTGCGTGCACGTTCCTTGGCCTCACGAGACCTTTGGGATCGTCGCGCTCGAAGCGTTGTCTCACGGCGTTCCGATCATTCTCGGTACTCGCGATCACGCTTCGCGCGAGATCGTCGCTCGCTTCGATCACTATGCGGTTGTCGAGGACGGACGCTCGCGTGAATTTCTCTCGGAGGTCTTCGCGTTTCGCGAGCGAGGAATGGATTTTCGTCGCGAGATCGCGGAGCTGACGTGGGAGGAACACAATTTTGAAGTCTGGGAGCGATCGATGAGAAACTTCTTCGAGCGAGCGATCACGGGAGGCAATCCATGACGTGGAAACTGATCACGGTGGCGCCGAATTCCGCGTCGCGCGTGTCGCGAATGCTCAACGAGACGCTTGAACTCGACGCGTTGTCGTTTTGCGTGCGTCGTCGGATCGTCTTTCGAGGCAGAGTCACGTTGAGGAGAGTGCCCGCCTTCCCCGGTTACGTGTTCGTCGCCGCCGACGTCGCCGCCGACGTCGTTCGGGAGATTTCCGGCGTCTTCGACTTCGTCCGGATCGGCGAATCAGTAGCCGAGATCGCCGCCTCGATCGTCGACGAGCTTCTCGATCTCGCGGTCGAGGACGGGACGCTTCCCGTCGGCGAGGAGCCGGTCTCGGCGCGCTTCCGAGCGGGAGATCGCGTTGTCATTCGCAACCTAAACTTCGATACAGTCGGCGTTTTCAGTTCGCTCGAAGAGCCCGGAAGAGCGATCGTCGAGGTCGACTGGTTCGGTCGGGTCGTCCCGGTCTCGGTCGCCGAGAGTGACCTGACACTAGACAATCGGGAAATTCCGCGAGATATTCCGCGTCCAGCTAGGGTTCGGCGTCGCCGCAGAGTTGGTAGGCGCGAGCGACGTCTTCAAAAAATTCGAGCGGCGGTGTCGTTAACCGGAACCGCACCCTGAGTTCGCAAGCATCCCGTTTTGTGATGGAGGCAGCCGCTATGCCCCGAGCAGACGAGTAGGTAAGCAACGACGGATGAAGCGGCGGGCTCAAGAGCAACTTCCTTCGCCCTCCCTCGGTAGCGAGGGCGAAGGAAGGCGGACCGACACCGGCAGCGTGGTTCGGTCTTCCGGCGCGAGGCGTCGTCCCGTTTTCTCCTCGGTTAACGTGCGCGCGGTGCCTCGCGCTTTCTCTTCCACGTAACGCATGCAACGCATGCCAAAACGCAAATCAAATCCATTCGATGGTTCTCCTCGATCGTGGTACCAGATCGAGAAGTGGAGACGACGGCGACTATACCAGCTGGAGTGTCATCCACTGTGTGCCTTCTGCCTTCGACGCGGCGTGCTCACGCCTGCAACTATAGCAGACCATGTCACACAACATCACGGTGATCCGATCGCGTTCTCGTTCGGCGAGCTGCAGTCACTCTGCAAGCACTGTCACGATAGCGACAAGCGGTTCCTCGAACTGCGTGGATACGAGCGACCGACGATCGGCGAAGATGGTTGGCCGATCGAAGACCAGGAGGGAGCGGACCCTCCTGACCGTCGTGACGCATCGCCCGAAGTGATCTCAAAGAGGGCCGGGGGGCGGGGTTGAAAATTTTGAATGGCACAATGGGTCGCGG
>Ga0066903_100001970_pt1 | contig 15627 bp, 11 predicted proteins | sample PanSoiMetaGPlot1_FD_67491 | JGI IMG/M metagenome (GOLD analysis project Ga0066903, IMG submission 67491) | Tropical forest soil microbial communities from Panama analyzed to predict greenhouse gas emissions - Panama Soil - Plot 1 (version 2) | ecosystem: Environmental > Terrestrial > Soil >... | reverse complement strand
ACCGAAGGCATCGTCCTCGCCGGTGAATATCACTGGGCGGCGTCCTTGTTTCACGAGTTGCGCCCCCGTCCGCTGTTGCCCGTCGCCGGCACTCCGCTGATCGACTACGTGCTGCGATGGTTCCGGGAGGGCGGCATCAACGACACGATCATCTGCGCCAACGGATCGACGGCGGCGCTGCGACGATATCTGAGCGACGGACGACGGCTGTCGATGGACGTCAACTACTACGAGGACGGCACGCCGCGCGGCGCCGCCGGGTGCGTGCGCGACGCGGCCCAGCAAAGCCGGGCGCAGACCCTCGTCGTGACTGACGGCGGTTCGATTCCGGTGTTCGACCTCGAAGCCCTGCTCGCGCATCATCGTGATCGCCAGGCGGCCCTGACCATCGCCGTCCACGCGCGCGCGGCCGCGGGCGTCCAGCAGTACGAGCCGGTCGGGGTGTACGTCTTCGAGCGCGAAGTGCTCGAGGCGGTTCCGGCTACGAGTTTCCAGGACATCAAGGAAGCGCTCATCCCCAAGCTGCACCGGCAGGGACATCACGTCGAAGCGTTCCCCGTGTCCGACCGATCGCCGCGCGTGCTCAACGCCGACTCCTATCTCGCCGTCAACCACTGGATGACCCGCCGTCTCACGGCCGAATCGCGTGGCTCGCAGCGCGTCGTCGCGGGCCGCGGCGTCAACGTCCACGAGACCGCCCGGGTGATCGGGCCCGTGATCCTCGGCGACGGCGTTCAGGTGGGTGCGGGCGCGACGATTGTCGGCCCGACGTGCCTCGGTGAGGGGACCGAAGTCGGCGCGGACGCGGTGGTCGCGAGGTCGGTCACCTGGACCGGCGCCTCGATCGAGACGCAGGCCGTCGTCGATTCGAGCATTCTTGCGGATCACACACGCGTGCCCGGTGGGACGACGCTCGTCAGCCAGGTGCGAAGCGGCCGATCGAATGGACTGAAGCTGCTCGGGCGCATGCCCGGCCTGCGGTCCTGAGCGTCTTCGCGCGTTCTCCCTTTTTTCTTCTTTCCGCACTCATCACCTGGCGAGGCCGTCTGCAGGGGCAGACGGCCGACGCCGCACTTCGCGTCGTTCATTTCCAACCTCAATCCAGCTTGCGGCGCGGTCACGTGACGACGACGAGCGTGTGCTGTCCGGGTCTTCCAGAAATCGAAGCAGAAAAAGAGGATCAGCGGCGGAGACTTCGCCGAGCTATATCGAAGGTTGCATTCGGGGCAACCTCGTAAAGTGCAGCAGCCGTTGATGTTGCCGATTTGTCTGTTTCTTGTCACTTCCGGCCCAGTCGTTGCGGAACGTGTTCCGCGACTGCGCTGGGTCGGGAATGACCGGGAGCGGATTGATCATGGCCAAGGGGTTGTTCGCGAGCACCACGCCGAAGACGCGATCGGCAACGGGGCACCAGCGGCTGCTGTTCGTGGACGCCGCACGCGGCGTCGCGATGCTCTTCGTGCTGTTGTCCCATTTCAATACCGTGTACTTCCACGGCTTGCACGAGACGACGCTGCCGGCGCTCGTCGCCCGCATCACGATGGTGGCGTCGCCGACGTTCATGATCATCAGCGGCTCGTTGCTCGGGTTTCTGTTCGCGACGCGTCCGTCCCGGGTTGCGGCGCTCAAGGCGCGCTTGACCGACCGCGGGCTGTTCCTGCTGACCGTCGGTCACATTCTGATTACCGTCGCCCACGTCATCTATCGCGGAAGCGTCCGCTGGGTGTTCATCACGGACGCCGTCGGCTTCAGCATGATTGCCGGCGCGTACCTGATTGACAAGGTGACGGCGCGGCGCCGGCTGGCGCTGGCCGCCGTGCTGTACCTCGCGAGTTGGGTGGTGCTGGGAATCTGGAATCCCGACCCTCTCACGGTGCGATTCATCAAGCAGGCGCTCGTCGGGCCGCACGCAGCCAGCCTCTACGAATACAACTTCCCGCTCCTGCCCTGGTTCTCCTTGTATCTGGCGAGCACCGTCATCGGTGAACGCCTGGGCCAGCTCTTCGTCGCGGGCGATCGCCGCGGCATGTCGCAGTTGCTCGCCCGGCTGTCGGTCGGAGGCATCGGTCTGGCGATTGCCCTGCGCGGTTTCTTCGAAATCGGCAAGGCCCTCGTGGGATACGGACGCCTCACCCACGTCGCGGGCCTGCTCGTGTCGGCGCAGCAGAAAGTGCCGCCGGGCCCCATCTACGTGATGTTCTATGGCGGGCTCGGCGTCGCCATCCTCGCGGGGCTCCACGCGCTCGAATGCCGGCGCGCGTTTGTGCGTGGGCTGCGCGCGGCGAGCCTGGTGGGCCAGAGCTCGCTCTTCATCTTCATCGCGCAGTACTACGTGTACTTCGGCCTCATGCCGCGCTTGCACCTCGGTGTGTCGGCCTTCTGGCCTGTGTACTTCCTGATTTCCGTGGCGTTCATCGGGCTCGCCACCTACGCCTATCACCGCCTGGACGGCGGCAAGTTCATCACCGTCGGCTATGTGCAGATGCGCGACTGGCTGAACGCGCAGCTCGTGAAGCGCCAGCTCGCGGGCTCGCACGCACCGTTCCTGTGAGGCCGGCACGAAGACGGCCTGGCCTTCCAAAAAGCCACTCATACGCTGACTAGAGGCGCCGGCCGGGCAGACAACCCGCGGCGCCCCCCGCGCTGCGGTTGGCCTCAAACGATTGTGCTGAAACGAGTTGAGTCGATTAGACGCGAAGGTCACCGGCCGGTGGCTTTCTTGCTCAATGGACGGGCAGTCGAAAACTTATGACCGTGTTTCCAGTCGTGATCGATGCCAGGCCGAAATACCTGGCGCCAGGTGCGGCGTCATCGCTGGCCCTGCTCCCATACGGTACGACGACGATTCTGGGCCATGTCGCCGAGCGCGTCTGGGATGCCACGCGGCGCAAGCCGATGGTGTTCCGGACATTCGAGGCGGGCGATGCCTACGACGCGGCACTCGCTGCCGCGGCGCCCGTGGACGGCAAGAGCCTGAGCGCCACCGACGTCATCGCCCGCATCGCCAAGCTCGAACCGTCCGACTGGGTGCTGCTGGTCAACGTCTCGTGTTTCCCGGCCGAGGGGTTCGACCTCTCGTGCCTGTTCCAGGGCCTGAGCGACTCGCCGCGCATCGCGCGGCACCTGCTCGCGCTCGACCGGCACTCGGCGGGCACCAACGAGCGCGTCGAGTTCGACGCGACCGGCCGCGTCAGCCGCGTGCAGCGGTACTACGACGCGGTGACGTGGACCGTGGCGACCGGCATCGCCTGCTCGCTCGTGCCCGTCTCGTCGCTGTCGCTCGGCGGCGGCGCGGCCCTTCTCGCGTCGCTCTGGGAGCTGCGACGTGACATTACGTCGCGCGCGATGCCGAGCCGCGACGTACCGATGAACGGAACGGCGTTCGACCTGGGCGTCGAGCGCGGCTTCCTGCGACTGAATCAGCGTGCGGTCCGTCGCCTGCCGGGCGGCCGGCGTGCGGGACGGCGCGTCGTGTCGCGAACCGCGTCCGTACATCCGTCGGCGCGGCTTGTCGGACCGGTCGTCATCCAGGACGGGGCAACCATCGAGGCCGGCGCCGCGCTGCTGGGCCCGGCGGTCGTCGGGCCGCGCGCCCATGTGCAGGCCGGCGCGGTCGTCGCGCAGTCGGTGGTCTCCGCGGATACCGTCGTGCCGGCTGGCGTGGTGATCCGCCATCGCATCGTCGACGGGCCTATCGACGCCTTCGCCGGCCTCGAGAGCGCCGAGGGTGACGAGCTCGAACAAATCACGCCGGGCGAGCTCGTCGAGGACTTCACGCCGAAGTCGATGTATCCCGCGGTGAAGACGGCCGGGGAGATCGTGATTGCGGCGGTCGCGCTGGTCGTGCTCTCGCCCCTGATGCTCCTGATCGCGCTGCTCATCAAGCTCGAGTCGCGCGGCCCGGTGCTGTACGGCGATCCGCGCGAGGCGAAGAACGGCCGGATGTTCCGCTGCTTCAAGTTCCGCTCGATGTTCGTCGGCGCCGACGCCGCGCAGCGCGATCTGATGGCCGCCAATCAGGTGGACGGGCCGCAGTTCAAGCTCGAACGCGATCCGCGCATCACGCGGCTGGGTCGCTTTCTCCGTGCGCTGAGCCTCGACGAGCTGCCGCAGCTCATTAACGTGGCCAGGGGCGAAATGAGCCTGGTCGGCCCGCGGCCATCGCCCTTCCGCGAAAACCAGCAGTGCGTGCCGTGGCGCGATGCGCGCCTTTCGGTCAGGCCCGGCATCACAGGCCTGTGGCAGGTGTGCCGCCACGACCGGTCGTCGGGCGATTTCCATCAGTGGATCTACTACGACATCAAGTACGTCCGGAACATGTCGCTCCTGGTCGATCTGAAGATTCTGTGCGCGACGGTGTTCACGTTGGGAGGGAAGGGTCACGTGCCGTTGTCCTGGATCATTTCATCGCCGTCGCGAGAGGGAGTATGAGACCGAATATCGAAGTGAGCGCCGCCGCATTCGCACGCCCGGTCGACACCGTCCGGACGAGCGACGAATCAGTGCCCGCCGTCATCCGGAAGCTGCGCGCGATGAGCGTGCGCGGACTCGCGCGGATGTACAGCCGCCGCGATCGCCAGTTCGTCTTCCGCCTGCGCCGTACCGACACGAACGTGGTGCAGGAGGGGCTGAGCCCGCGGTATACGGCGATCACGCTGATCGGGATGGCGGATCTTCCCGAGCGCAGTGTCGCGCACATCCTGGGCAGTCATTCGGCTCACGACGTGTGCGCCCGGATCGTGGAAGAGGCCTCGGTCACAGCGAATCTCGGCGATGCCGCGCTCACGCTGTGGGCCGCAGGGCGCCAGGGCTTCGAGGGCTTCGGTCCCATCGCCGTACACCTGCCGGCGCTGAAGCCGCTCGAGACCGCTCACCCGACCGTGGAAATGGCCTGGCTGCTGAGCGCGCTCTCCGACGTGCCGTCCGCCAACCGCGAACGCCTGCGCGAGCGCGTGGCCGATCGGCTGATGGCCGCCTGGAATCCGACGTCGAAGCTGTTCCCCCACATCATCGACGGGTCCGGCGGCGGCCGCGCGCACGTCTCGTGCTTCGCGGATCTGATCTATCCGATTCAGGCGCTGGCGAAGTTTGCGAGCGTCAGTGGCAACCAGCGCGCGCTCGACATCGCGAGCGCCGCCGGCACGCGGCTCTGCGAACTGCAGGGCGACGCCGGCCAGTGGTGGTGGCATTACGACTACCGGACCGGCCGCGTGATTGAAGGCTATCCGGTGTATGCGATTCATCAGGACGCGATGGGCCCGATGGGTCTTTTCGCGCTGCGCGCGGCCGGCGGTCCAGATTGCAGAGCCGCGATCATGAGCGGCATGGACTGGCTCGTGTCCGCGCCCGAGCTGAATGGCGCCTCGCTCATCGACGATCAGGTCGATCTGATCTGGCGCAAGGTCGCGCGCCGCGAGCCGAACAAGGCGGTCCGGTACCTCCAGGCCACCGCGTCGCGCGTGCATCCGTCCGGCCGGGTCCCCGCCGTCGATCTCGTGTTCCCCCCGCGCGCGATCGACTTCGAGGACCGTCCGTATCACCTCGGGTGGCTGCTGTATGCCTGGAACAGCGAGCACGCGGCGGCCCAGCGGATGTCCGTCCCCGGCCAGGAGCGCCGCCGGTGACGCCCACGCCCACTCCGTCGACCGGTTCCGCGTCCGCGGTGCCCGTGCAGACGCTGTTCGGCATCCCGATCGCGGCGCTGTCGACCGAGGCGGCGCTCGACTACATCGACGACGCCATTCGCGCGCGGCGCAGCGTGCAGATCGGCGTCGTCAACGCCGCCAAGATCGTGAACATGGCGCGGGACGCCGCCCTGAACGCGAGCGTGCTTTCGAGCGACATCGTCTTCGCCGACGGGATGGCCGTCGTCTGGGCGAGCCGGGTACTCTCGCGGCCGCTGCCCGAGCGCGTCGCCGGCATCGATCTCATGAGCGGCATCCTCGCGCGCGGGATGTCGCGCGGCTACCGCGTGTACTGCCTCGGCGCGACTGAGGACGTGCTCCAGAAGACGATTGCGCGCATCGAGTGCGACTATCCCGGCGTCGTGATCGCCGGCAGCCATCACGGGTATTTCACGCGCGAGGACGAGCCGCGCATTGCGCGCCTCGTGGCGGAGGCGTCGGCCGACGTGCTGTTCGTGGCGATGACCTCCCCGAAGAAAGAGCAGTTCCTGGCGCGGTGGAGCGCCGAGATGGGCGTGCCGGTCTGTCACGGTGTGGGCGGGTCGTTCGACGTGGTCGCCGGGAAGGTCCAGCGGGCGCCGGAGCTGTGGCAGCGGTTGGGCCTCGAGTGGCTCTATCGCGTGAAACAGGAGCCGCGGCGGCTGTGGCGGCGGTATCTCGTCACCAACGTGATGTTCTGCGCGCTGGTCGTGCGCGAATGGGTGCGTCTCCACACGCTTGGTACCGCGGCGCCCACGCTTCAGCGCTGAACGGCCCGGGTGATTCCCAAGACACATGACTGAGCCGCGGAAAACGCCGTACACGTTCCTGCTGGCCGCGAGCCATTCGGGCTCGACGCTGCTGGCGATGCTGTTGAACGCGCATCCGGACGTCGCCAGCGTCGGTGAGCTGACGTCGGGCGCGTTCCGCAATCTCAATGGCTATCGCTGCTCGTGCCGGCGTCCGCTCGTCAGCTGTCCGTTCTGGCTCGCGATCACCACGCGGATGCGGACGGCGTTTCCCGAGTTCAACCTGTCGGATTTTGGTGTCCGCCTCGAGCTGTCGTCGCCCCGGTGGGTGGGGCGTCTTCTTCGCATCGAGCACCGCGGGCGTCTGCTCGAGTCGATTCGCGACGCCGCGTTGGGCCTTTCGTCGACATGGCGCCGCCACTTCCGCAGGACGGCCGCGCTCTGCGAGACACTCGCGCGCGAGGTCCTCGCGCAGAGCGGCGCGCGTGTGATCGTCGACTCGTCGAAGCTCGCGCACCGCCTGAAGTTCGTGCTGCGCATGCCGAACTTGGACGTGAAGGTCATTCACCTCGTCCGCGATGGACGCGCTGTCGCGCTGACCTACATGGATGCCGACACGTTTGCCGACGCATCCGATCCCGCGCTCCGGCGCGGCGGCCGCGGCCTGGAGGGTCCGGCCAGCCAGCCCAGACTGCCGATGACCGAGGCGGCCACCGAGTGGCTGCGGTCGATGCAGTCGGCCGAGCACGTGCTCGCGGGTTTGCGACCGGAGCAGTGGATGCGCGTCCGCTACGAGGACCTCTGCACCAACCCTGTCGAGACGCTCGCCGGTATCTACAAATTCCTCGGCGTCGACCCTTCGCGCGCAGCCGCGGTGTTTCGTTCGGTCGAGCACCACATCGTCGGCAACGGCATGCGGCTCGACTCGACGTCGGAGATCACGCTGGACGACCGGTGGACGCGTGCGCTCGGCGCCGACGATCTCGCGGACTTCGATCGCGTCGCAGGCGACGTCAACCGCCGCTACGGTGCGACCGACGTGCCGCCCGGCGCGGGGCAGAAGCCGGCCGCGGTCGGGACGTGGCAGGCGTCCACGTCGGAGGGGCACTGATCGTGCCGACGGATCAGCCATACACCGCTGCGCCGACGCGCATCTGTCTGGTGGCGCACTTCGCCTTCGGCGCGCTCAGCGGGCGCCCGGGCCACATCGGCGGCGTCGAGCGGCAGACCAGTCTCATGGCGCGGTGGCTCGCCGCGCGCGGCCATCACGTGACGCTCATCACCTGGGATGAAGGACAGCCGGATGGTGTCGTCGTCGACGGCGTGCGGGTGCTGAAGGTCTGCGCACGAGACGAGGGCCTGCCGGGACTGCGCTTCCTGCACCCGCGATGGACGAGCCTCGTGCAGGCGCTCTCACGCGCGGATGCCGACGTCTACTACCAGAACTGCGGCGAGTACGTCACCGGACAGGTGGCGTTGTGGTGTCGGTCGCGAGGGAAGCCGTTCACGTATTCGGTGGCGTCCGATCCCGACTGCGATCCGGCGCTTCCGCTCATGAAGACACGCCGCGAACGCACGCTGTACCGCTACGGGGTGAAGCACGCGGATCGCATCGTCGTCCAGACGCATCACCAGGCGCAGCTGCTGCGTGACGGATTCGGTGTGCCGGCGACGGTCATCCCCATGCCGTGCCCCGACCACGATTTGGGCCCGCTGCCGGTGCCCGTGGCCTCCGATCGCCGGTTCGGCCGCGTGCTCTGGATCGGGCGCATTTGTGCCGTCAAGCGCCCCGACCGCCTGCTCGAGACAGCGGCACGCTGCCCGGACCTGCAGTTCGATCTCGTGGGGCCCCCTGAAGAGGGCGAGTACGCGCAGGATATCGTCCGGCGCGCCGCGTTGCTGCCGAACGTCACGGTGCACGGGCCCGCATCGCGCGAGACCGTACCAGCGTTTTACCGCGGCGCTTCGTGCCTCCTCTGCACGTCGGACATCGAAGGCTTCCCGAACACGTTCCTCGAGGCCTGGAGCCACGGCGTCCCGGTCGTGTCGACGATCGATCCGGACCGGATCATCGCGGCGCGCGGCCTCGGAGCCGCGGTGACGGACGGAGACTTCGCCACGCCGCTGCGCGCGTTGACCGCGCATTCACCGGATTGGATCGACATGGGCCGCCGCGCGCGCGTGTACTACGAGGCGAATCACACGGTCGACGCGGTCATGCGTCAGTTCGAACGGCTGTTCGTCGACGCCGCGCGCCGGCGCGTCACGGCGAGGGCCGCATGAGTCCGGCACTCATGGAGCAGTCGGGCGTCACGGATCGTGCGAGCACGCCGGTCCAGGTCGAGCGAAGGCCGACCCCGTACCCATACCGTGCGATGCTGGCTGTCTGCAGCGATCTCGATCTCACGCCGGACGCGCGTACCTACCACGAGTGCCTGCGGTTCCTGAACACGTCCGAGACGACCTCGATGGGGCAGGGCCTCGGGCTCGAGGTCGGCAACACGATCTACTTCGACATGGCGCCGGATCAGTTCGCGTACTGGAACACCGACGACGCGGGGCGCGCGATGGTGCGGAGGCTGATTCGCTCGGGCCACATCGACTGCCTGCATTCCTTCGGCGACCTGGCGGCGACTCGAGCGCAGGCGGCGCGCTCGCTCGACGATCTCGATCGCCACGATTGCCGTCTCGCGGTATGGATCGATCACGCCGTCGCCCCGTCGAACTTCGGGGCCGACATCATGTGCGGCAGCGGCGACGTGCCCGGCTCCCCGGTCTATCACGCGGATTTGTCCGCCGCGTTCGGCATCCGTTACGTCTGGCGCGGGCGCGTGACGAGCGTGACCGGCCAGAACGTGCCGCGCCGGCTCGGCGGCATCTTCGATCCGTCGCATCCCGTGGCCTCGGCGGTGACGCTGGCCCGTGAAACCGCCAAGGGCGTGCTGGCGCGCCGGGGCCACCCCAAGTACGTGATGCACGCGCCCAACGCGATTCTGAAGCCGGTGGAGCTCCGCGACGGCCGTCCGATGGTCGAGTTCCTGCGCTTCAACCCGCATTGGGCCGGTGTCAATCGCGGGGAAACCGCCATGGGGCTGAGCGAGGCGCTGACGCGCCGCATGTGCGAGCGTCTCGTCCGCCGCGGCGGCATTGGCGTGTTCTACACGCACCTGGGCAAGTTCAGGCAGATCTCCGAGCCGTTCGAGGCGCCAGCGCGCGATGCGTTCCGGATGCTGGCCCGCTTTCAGGCTGACGGCGAGATTCTCGTCACGACGACCCGACGGCTGCTCGACTACTGCGCCGCGCTCGAGCGTGTGCAGATCGACGCGTCGACGAGCGGCGATGTCACTGATCTGCACGTGACGGCAGCAGCGGCCACGGGCACAGTGGCGCCTGAGCCCCTTGACGGCCTGACTGTCTACGTGCGCGATCCGGCCCGCACGCGCGTGTTCGTGGACGGCAGGGACATGACGGCTGCAATCACCCGCAACGCCGCGGACGAAACGGGGCGGGCGAGCGTGTCGTTCCCTTGGCCGCGGTTGCAGTTTCCGGCGACGTGATCGACCCGATTCGTCGCGACATACGTTTCGTGCCGCAAATGATACGAGTGCAAAGACCGCTACAAGCATCCGCTGGCGCAACCCGATAATCGACCCTCGAAAAATCTATGGTGACTGCCACTACGACCACCCGACAGCACGGCATTCCGCAACTTCACGACTTTCTCGTCGGCTCGGCCGAGCGGCTGCCCGACAAGGTGGCGATCGTCTGCAGAGGCGAGCGTGTCACGTACCGCGAGATCAATGAGCAGTCGAACAAGCTGGCGCACGCCCTGAAGCGGCGCGGCGTCGAGCATGGCGATCGCGTCATCGTCTTCGCCGACAACACCATCGAAGCTGCGATTGCGTTCTTCGGCGTGCTCAAGGCCAACGCGGTCGTCTCGATGGTGAACCCGGAGACCAAGGCTGACAAGCTGGCCTATCTGCTCAACGACTGCCGCGCCCGCGCCATCGTGAGCGACGCGCATTTGGCGCGCACGCTGGCTCTCGCGACCGCCGAGTCTGCGCACGTCGTCGCTACCGTCGTGACCGGCCGCATGGAGCCGGCGGCGCTCCAGGCGCTTCCTGGCGGCGTGTCGTGGGACGAGGCGCTCGCCGCCGAGTGCGGCGAGCATGGGCCGCGGCGCGAGGCCATCGATGTCGATCTGGCGGCCATCATCTACACGTCGGGCAGCACCGGCAACGCCAAGGGCGTGATGCTGACCCACCGCAACATGCTCACGGCGGCGACGTCGGTGTCGACGTATCTCGAGATCGCCGAGGACGAAGTCATCCTGGGCGTGCTGCCGCTTTCGTTCGACTACGGTCTCTACCAGCTGATCATGACGGTGCGCGCGGGCGCGCGCCTCGTCCTCGAGCGGTCGTTCACCTACCCGGCCCAGGTGCTCAACACCGTCGTCGCCGAACGTGTGACCGCATTTCCGGGCGTCCCCACCATCTTCGCGATGCTGGCGGAGCTCAAGACACTCGATCGCTACGACTTCTCACGCATCCGGATCGTCACCAACACCGCGGCGGCGCTGTCTCTCAAGCACATCGAGTCGCTGCAGCGCCTTTTCCCGAAGGCGCGCATCTTCTCGATGTACGGCCTGACCGAATGCAAGCGGTGCACATATCTGCCGCCCGCGGATCTGTCGCGCAAGCCGTTGAGCGTCGGCATCGCGATTCCCAACACTGAGCTGTGGATTGTCAACGAGCAGAACGAGCGCGTCGGTCCTGGCGTGGTCGGCCAGCTGGTGATCCGAGGTGCGACCGTCATGCGCGGCTACTGGGAAAAGCCGGAGGAGACGGCGAAGAAGCTCAGGCCTGGTCCGCTGCCCGGCGAGATGGTGCTCTACACCGGGGACTACTGCCGCCTCGACGAGGAAGGGTATCTGTACTTCGTCGGACGGATGGACGACATCATCAAGTCGCGCGGCGAGAAGGTCGCGCCGAAAGAAGTGGAGAGCGTCATCGTCAACCTGCCCGGCGTGAAGGAAGTGGCCGTGGTCGGTGTGCCCGACGAGCTGCTGGGGCAGGCGATCAAGGCGTTTGTCGTGCTCGAGGAGGGCGCCGTCGTCGGCGACCGCGACATCCTGGCGCACTGCCAGCAGCGCCTCGAGAATTTCATGATTCCGAAGTTCGTGCAGATCGTGCCCGATCTGCCCAAGACGCTAACGGGGAAGATCAAGAAAACGGGGCTCGCCTGATGACTACACCGATGCCGCAGGTCGTTTCCTACGTTCAATCGCTGCTGGCCGAGGCAGGCATGAGCGATCCCGGCAACGACGCGCAGGCGATTGTTCATGCCGCGGTGCGCGACTCGGTGCCTGCCGCCGTGCAGGCGCGCGCCCGGGCCATGGCCGCCGCGCGCGCGTCGGGGATGCCGCTCGCGTACGTCACCGGCCGCGTCGACTTCATGGGCGTCGAGCTCGTGAGCGCGCCCGGCGCGCTCATCCCGCGGGCCGAGACCGAGCTCGTGGGAACCATGACACTCGAGGCGCTCAAGGCGCTGCCGACGGATCGCGAGATTCGCCTCATCGACATGTGCTGTGGGTCGGGCAATCTCGTCAGCGCGCTCGCGGTGACGGTCCCGCACGTGCGCGCGTGGGCCAGCGATCTCACGGAGGAGTCGCTGCGCGTCGCGCGCGCCAACGTCGAGCATCTCGGCCTCCAGAACCGCGTGGAGATTCTGCAGAGCGATCTCTTCGCCGCGCTCTGCGGCCGCGGCCTCGAAGGCACCATCGACGTCATCGTGTGCAACCCGCCGTACATTTCGTCGGCCAAGCTGGGTCGCGAGAGCGCCGATCTGCTGGTGCACGAGCCGCAAGCCGCCTTCGACGGCGGGCCGTACGGCGTCAGTATCTTCCAGCGCGTCGTGCGCGACGCCCTCCCGTTCCTGACCGAGACCGGCACGCTGCTGTTCGAAATCGGTGCCGGCCAGGAGCGCGCGGTTTCGAGCCTGTTCACGCGGAGCGGGCAGTATGGGCCGCTCATCCTCGGCCGCAATGCGGAGGGGGTCGTCAGGGTGGTGGGCGCGAGCCGGAAACAGGATTGACGGCGACTTCAGTCGCCCTGACGGGTGACTTCAGGCGCCGCGCCGAGGGTGACTTAGCGGCAAGTTGCGGACTTTTTGCGACTTTCCATATGGCATTCGGGTTGCCACTCCTCGGCCAAACGATATAGGAGCCCTGGAGACGCCCGACATGCAGACATGCGCCGCCGATCTTCGTCAGTTCATTGTCGACAACTTTCTGTTTGGCCAGCTGTCCGAACAGTTCGCCTTCACTGACGACGATTCGTTTCTCGATCGCGGGATCATCGACTCGACCGGCATTCTCGAGCTCGTTGCCTTTCTCGAGGGCAAGTACAAGATCAGCATCGGCGACGACGAGCTGATTCCGGAGAACTTCGATTCGATCGCCCGCGTGGCGAAGTACGTCGGGACCAAGCTGCAGTCCGCGTCCGGCGTCTACATGCAGTAAGCGTCAGGGCGAGGCCGGCGTCCCGGCGCAGCGCGCGGGACGTCCGAGATGCTCCCGAATCCGCGCGAGCGCCGCGGGCCGTGCTGGCTCGTCGACGAACTCGGTTTCCAGCCGGCGCACGAGCGGCGACAGCTTGCGGTCGCGTTCGTCCGCGGGTCGATCGCTCGACGCATAGAACGCCGCCAGATCGGCAACTCCCCAGAAATAGTCAGGATCGGCCTCGTAGGCGCGCTCGTACAGCGTTTCGGCGTCGCGGCAGCGTCCGAGGCCGAGCGATGCTTCGGCGCGCACGTAGTCCGCGCGGCCCGGCCGCGCTGTCGACGGCCAGCGGTCGGCAGTCCGGACCGCTTCGATCGCCTCCGCGAACGCCCCCTTCTCGAGCAGCTCACGCCCGATCTCGACGTCGCGCTCGCGCCGGTCACGGACGACGTGTACAGCGGCCGCGAGCGCGGCGATCGCGGCCACCAGCGTCCAGGCCATGAGGCTGGCTCGCGTGCGTCCTGGAGGCCGCTGGACGCTTCCCGCGCGGGCCCTAGCCAGCTGCCAGATCGCCAGCGCGGCGAACGGTGCAAACACGAGCACTTCGGTGCGAAGGCGCATCGAATCGTGCACGCCCGTGTTGAACGAGGCGTGCGAGAACGGCCACAGCGGCATGCGGTCGGACGCCTGCCAGAGATCGAGCACGTCGTGCAGGGCGATCGAGCCCGCCGCGATCGCGAAGCGCCGAAGGTAGGTCGTGCCGAGCGCGCGGATCGGCGCGAGCGCCACGATCGCGCCGCATCCCAGGGCGAACAGGAACGAATGGGCGGCCAGCCGGCCAGCCGGCTGCCCGGCCAGCGCCATCAGCTGGGAGACGATGTCGGGCACATATGCCAGCGCCACGCACAAGGGCACGACGAGCGGCGAGCCGGACGGTCGGCGACGCGGGCGCTCGAGGAGCGCCGCGGTCGCGAGGCCGGCAGCCGCGTGGCCGAGAATCGGCATGTCAGTCTTCGGATCTCTTTATGCGCCGTCGCGAATCGAGAGTCAGCGGTCGAACCGAACATTGTCTTCCTCTCGCGAGACTTCTCGTGCGCCGACGCCGGTCCGATTGTGCGGAAAAGCCCCGCAGGCAGCGGTTTACCACGCCGTCACCCCGTATCGGCTCAGATGGTGAGGGGCTTGCTGGTCTCATCGTTCTTCAGGGATTTTACCGACCGCCATGATTCGCCTGACCGCCCTCTGGCTGCTCGTCTTCGGCACCGTCGCCTACGCGTGGGTGGACTGGTTCAAGTCGCTCCTCGTGCTCGTGTTGTTGATGGCGATCTATCAGCACCCGGACATGCCGAAGGAGCTGGCAGGCATCCAGGGCATGAATCCGTGGAACGTGATGATGGCGGGCATTCTGATGGCCTGGCTCTTCACGCGCTCGCGCGAGGGCTACCGCTGGGATATGCCGGCCGGCACGATGGTGCTGATCGCGGCCTACCTGACGGTGATGTTCGTGTCGTCCCTCCGCGCGCTGGCCGATCCTGAGACGATTCCGGCCACGATGAGCGCGTTCGAGTCGTCGGGGCAGCTGATTGGCGAGCTGCTGATCAACACGTTCAAGTGGATTCTGCCGATGTTCCTGCTCTTCGACGGCATTCGCGATCAGCGCCGTCTGAAGCAGGCCTTGTTCTGCATCCTGGCGATCTACGCGCTCATCGCCGTCCAGGTGGCGAAGTACATGCCGCCTCAGTACGCCGTCGACGGCGACGAGCTCGCGCACCGTGCCATCCGCGTCCTCGAGCACGGCGTCGGCTATCACCGCGTCAACCTGTCCGTGATGCTGGCCGGCGCTTCGTGGGCGATCTTCGCGACCCGGGCGCTCGTCAGCAAGCGCGCCAACCGTGCGCTGGTGCCGATTCTGGCCTTGCTGGTCGTGTACGCCCAGGCGATGACCGCAGGCCGCGCGGGATACGTGACGTGGGGGTGTATCGGGCTCACGCTGTGCGTGCTGAAATGGCGCCGCTACCTGCTGGCCGTGCCGCTGGTCGTCGTGGCCATCGTGACGCTGGCGCCTGGCGTTCGCGATCGCATGCTCGCCGGGTTTTCGGCGGACACCAAGGATTCGAACGCGCTCGTCGACAAACACAATCAGGAGGCCGACCGCAGCCTCGACTTCGAAGGGGAGGGCGGCGGGCCCGACGCCTACACGGTGACGTCGGGGCGCACCTTCATCTGGCCGTTCGTCATCGAGAAGATCCAGCAATCGCCGTGGATTGGCTACGGACGTCTCGCGATGTTTCGCACCGGCCTCGTCCGGCACCTCCTCGAGGACTATCGCGAGCTGTTTCCGCATCCGCACAATGCCTACCTCGAGCTGGTGTTCGACAACGGGATTATCGGTGCGCTCTGCGTGCTGCCCTTCGTGTTCGTGGTGTTGTGGCGATCGATGGTGATGCTCCTCGACAAGCGCAGTCCCGAGTTCGTCGCCGCTGGCGGCGCGTGCCTGGCCGTGCTGCTGTCGCATCTCTACGGCAGCTTCGGGAGCCAGAGCTTCTATCCGACCGAAGGGTGGTTCGGCATGTGGTGTCTCTTCGGCGTCATGCTGCGCGTCTCGGTCCAGCGGACCCAGGCGGTCGCGGCGCTGAAGGCCTTCGCTTCCAAGAAAGTCGAAGTCCGTCCCGCCCGGATGGTGTCGGCTCGAGCGCGGCGGGAGCCGCCGCCGCCG
>Ga0066903_100001969_pt1 | contig 15630 bp, 12 predicted proteins | sample PanSoiMetaGPlot1_FD_67491 | JGI IMG/M metagenome (GOLD analysis project Ga0066903, IMG submission 67491) | Tropical forest soil microbial communities from Panama analyzed to predict greenhouse gas emissions - Panama Soil - Plot 1 (version 2) | ecosystem: Environmental > Terrestrial > Soil >... | reverse complement strand
ATTCGACTATTCGGTCTTCTCGGCAGCCGCTGCAGCATTCTTACTGGCGTTCTGGGAGCCTGACCGATTCACGTTGGACAAGCTTCTGAATCGATTACGAAACTGAGCGGGAGATCCGATGACGAACAACACTAACTTTGATAGCGTGAACGCTCCGCGTAATATGGGCGTCGACACAGGCGGCTGTCCTCATACGGCGATTCACGAGAATGCCTCCATGAACCTTGCCGCCATTGAAAACATGAACCGGAAATTTCCACATGCAGAATTATGCTTTGTCGAGTCGGGTGGCGATAATCTTGCGGCAACCTTCAGCCCCGAGCTGCCGTCCTTGACCTGATGAAGAAGTGATCTTGGCACAGCCGCTCGCTACGGTGCTGCGTATGCTCGTTACTTCACCTTGATTTTCTTTCGCAGATAGGTCGGGACGTCGAGGTCCTCGCCTTCAACAATTGTTGGTTCGCTTTTTTCGAACCGCCCGCGATTGACTGGTTCAAATTGCAAAACTTCCTGTTTGGCGTGCGTCGATTTTTCAGCAGCCAGTTTTTCGTCCTTCGCAGGCGCCGGCTTTCTCTTTGGTGTGCTCACGGCCGGGGGCTCAGGCACGTCGACAGCATCAAAGGCGTTCAAGACTGTTTCGTCGATTGGCTCTGGCACGCTTTCGATCTCAACGGGGAGAGGCTCCTCGATGGGAGCCATCTCGGTGGGCTGAATATCTTCCACCGGCGCCGGTTCGGGCTCGACTTCAACTTTCGGCGGGATCTCGTGAGGTTGCTCCCAGACGGGCGGCGTTGCTGAAGCGCTCGCCTGTGCCGGCATTTGTGTGGGTTGCGGACTTACAACCTCATCCGCCGTGAGCGAACTGATAATTGTCACGCTCAAGCGGTCTCCTAACCGTCCGTCCACAGCGGTGCCAAAAAGAATCTGCGTGTCCTCGCTAATATGTCGATCGAGCTCCTTCATGACGATTTCCACTTCGGACAAGGTCATAGCCGGACCGCCTGCCACCTGGACGAGCACGCGCGCGGCGTCCGCCAGTGTGCGACCTCGATCCATCAACGGACTCTTGAGCGCCTGAGCGAGTGCATCGTGAGCGCGATTGTCCGAATCGGATTCGCCAAAGCCAAACAGGCATCGCCCGTTGCGGCTGCGCAAAGCAGAAAGCAGATCATCAAAGCCGATCCGAATGAGTCCCGGCCGCTGAATCAGATTCACGATCGAACGGATGCTTTGACTGATCGTTGTATCGGCCTTCGAAAACGCCTGATGAATGCCTGCGTGGGGCGCAACCATGTCGCCCATCTGATCGTTCTCGAAACAAACAACCGCGTTGGCAATCTCATTAAGGCGGCCCAAGGCTTCCCGAGCCTGCGCATTACGTCGTCTTCCTTCGAACGCGAACGGCAGAGTTGCAAACGCAAGCACCAGAGCCCCCGCCTCGCGGGCGATGTGGGCCACATAGGGCGCCGCGCCGGATCCCGTCCCGCCGCCGAGACCTGTGCAAATGAAAATCATTCTTGCGCCGGTCAACGCCTCGCGGATCTCCTCTGTTGATTCAAAAGCGGCCTGATAACCAACCTCGGGGTCGCCGCCTGCTCCCAAGCCGCGCGTGACAGTCCGCCCAAGTTGGACCTTGTGCCCGGCAACGGAGCTCGCCAGCGATTGCACATCGGTGTTGACCGCCAGAACCTCTGCTCCTTCCAATCCGTCGAGCACGATCCGGTCGAGCGCATTCAGACCGGCGCCACCTACGCTGACGATCTTGATTGGAATAGATTCCTCCGCGCGCTCGGGGAGACTGTAATTTTTGCTAAGTTGGATCATATCAATCTTTCAATTTCTTTCATCGCCTTCCACTGAAAATTCTTCCCAAAATCCGCCCGATTCCCCGCGCCGGCCGGTCCGTTTGCACGGCCTGGGCATATTTGATCAAGCCGATTGCAGTCGAAAATTGCGGGTTCTCCACGGCAGCGGTTACCCCTGACGTGGTTTGAGCATGCGCAACGTGCGCGGGCATTTCGAAAATCTCCTCCGCGAGATTATTGATGCCATTAACGAGGCTGCATCCGCCCGTTATGAAAATACCGGCGCCCAGGTAATTGATGAATGGTTCTTCATCGAGCCTGCGTTTGAGCAACTCAAGAGTTTCGCGCAGACGCAAATGAATAATCGTGTTCAATGTCTCGCGCTCGATCTCCTTCCCTGCAAAACCGGAATCGTCCTTTAGCAAAATCATTTCGCCCGGGAAGCAATTGCCGAGAACACAACTGCCCTCCTCTATTTTGAGTTTCTCCGACCGCGCCATCGGGATGCGCAATCCCATGGAGATGTCGTTGGTGATATGGTCGCCGCCAATTGCAATGCAACCGCTCTGCTTCACTGCGCCGTCCGCGTACAAAACATAGTCAGTCGTGCCGCCACCGATATCGATCACCAGCGCCCCGAGGTCTTTTTGGTGTTGGGTGAGCACGACCTGGGCAGATGCAAGTCCGCCAAAAACAACATCCTCAACGTCGAGCGGCAATTCTTTCACACACCGGATCGTGTTTTGGATGCGGGTCCGCACGCCGTGAATAATGTGAAAGTCTGCCTCCAATCTTTGGCCGAGCATCCCGAGCGGGTTCAGTACGCCGTCTTGTCCGTCCACATGGTAATGTTGAATGATGGAATGGAGGAATGCGTTTTGCGCGGGAATGCTTACTTCGCGCGCGTTGATTTTCACATCTTCGACGTCCTGCTCATCAATTTCGTCGCGGTCCTCGGGAAGCATAACGCATCCGCGATTGTTGAAGCTTAGAAGGTGCGACCCGGCGACACCCACGTAAACGCTCCGGATCATGACATCGCTTTTCTGTTCGGCATCGACCACCGCTTCGTGCACGCATTTCATCGCCGTTTCAAAATCAACGATCTCGCCCTTGCGCACGCCGCGCGATGGTGTCTGGCCAACCCCGAGGATTTTGACGGTGCCGTCGGGCCGGCTCTCTCCGACAACGACACAGATTTTCGAGGTTCCAATCTCAAGACCAATCATCAAATTATTGCTTGCCATTTTGTTAGTCCCTTTTCTGTCGCTGAGTGGAAATTGGTTTGGAGGATTCTTTTGAGCTGGTGTGCGCCTTGGCCGGCGGTGAGGAGGCCTCCTGGCCGCCAGAGCCCTGACGAACGTGGATTTCAGGATGCACCGGGATCGCTTTCATGATCCGCGGTTCTACAGCCGGTTCGATGGTATCGTTAATGACCGCGACCGGCCGCGGCGCGAAAGTCACCGGGATATTTCGTTGCACAAGCAGGTTTAGCGTCGCGAGTTCCTGTTTCGAATCGTCGCAGTAGACAAGAAATTGTTCGAGCCTGCGTAATTGCGTTTCGAGATCGTTATAGCCGAAGGTTACGCGGCTATGATTCTTGTCTGTCACCAGCAGGCGATAACTTTCGGAAACGTCGATCTCCCGGATCTGAAAGCGCATTTGCAAAAAACTGCGCGAACTTAATCGAAGCAATTCCAGCGCGGTCTTTGCTTCCTGCGATTCGACGACTTTGCCCACCTCGAGCGATTCGCTCGAGCATCCCAGGATCACCGGTAGTCCGAGATATTCGGGCAACAACTTCTTCTCTTTCATCAAAACACCGCGCGCGTCCACCAGAAAAGCAGAGTCTGACGCAAAGGGGTCGGAAATGTCGTTCTCGCTCGTGATCCACGCGATCGGCTTTCGTTCCACGACGCGAACGTCGATCTCCGAAGGCAGTTTTCGCACCACCTGCACTTCATCGGTCTGCGGAAGCTGCTGTATGAGATCGTGGACGCGAGCCAGATTAACGCGGAAAATGTTTTTGCCTTCGCGCAGATCAGCAGCGTTCAAAATCTGCTCGCGCTGCAATGTCCCGTCCGTCTGAAATTCAATTGTGTTCAGCTGATAATCTGGATTCTCGAAAAACAGACGCCTCGCAGCTTCACGCGTGCCCGCGTAAATCGCAGCACACACCGCCGCAAGTAATATCACTCGTGAGAGGACCGCCAGCGCCCTTCGCACGCGATGCTGTGCCACTCTGCGAGAGCGAACTTTCACATCAAGCAAGTGCTGCTGGCGCCGCTGACGCACATTGGAAACCCGCCGATTGCGCGATTGCGGACGTCTCTGCGCGGCGCTCATCTCCGACTCCTCCCTGTTCTGACGCGAGAAAGCGCGATGATCCGCGCGCAAAGATCGACATAAGTGATACCGGCAGCCGCAGCGCCTTCGGGCAACAAGCTCGCCTCCGTCATTCCGGGGATGTTGTTGACTTCGAGTACGAACGGTTCCCCGGAATCGGAAAGCAACACGTCAACGCGACCGTAAACAACTAGGCCAAGCGCGCGAAATGCACGCAACGCCTCTTCCTGAATTTGCTTCGTCTTGTTCGGATCGATCTTTGCCGGGCAAACGTGCTCCGCGCCGCCCCCGGCCTGCGGATTCAGAAAGGGGTACTTGTTGTTAAAGTCGTAAAAACCGCCCTTTGGAATTATTTCAAGAATCGGCAGGGCCTGATCACCAAGAACACCTATCGTCAACTCGCGGCCCGATACAAATTTTTCTATCAACAATTTGCGATCGTACTTGCCCGCCTCTGCCATCGCCGCATCGAGCTCGCTCGCGTTTTTTACGATCACCACGCCGACCGTAGAACCTTGTCGCGATGGCTTTACCACGAGCGGAAGCGAAATGGTCGGGCGCTGACCGACTTCGATAACTTCCCACTCCGGAGTGACGACGTTGTGCTCGCGAAATTTTCCTTTCGACAAAATTTTGTCGAACGCCGCCTGACTCGCCTCGACACCGTCTCCAGTGTAAGGCATGCCGCGCTCCTCCAGGATTTTCTGGAGCTGACCGTCTTCGCCGAAAGTTCCGTGGATGGTGATGAACGCAAGATCGACATCCTGCGGAAGCGCAAAGTTCTCATCGTGAACATCGACCTCCACAACTTCCGCGCCTAACGAGCGAAGCGCTTTCGAAACCCCGCGCGCAGTCGCCAGCGAGACCTCCCGCTCGGACCCGGGCCCGCCCATTAACACTGCAATTTTTTTCGGCAAACTTTGATCTGTCGCCATCGTCACCCCGGCTCTCCCACGATTTGCACCTCAGTTTCCAGTTCGATTCCGCGCCTGGCGAAGGCCGTCGCCCTTATGTTCTGTATCAACTCCAGCATTTCTGTCGCCGTCGCGCCGCCGTCGTTGACAATAAAATTCCCGTGCACCTCCGATACCCGCGCTTTTCCGACGCGCGAATTCTTCAACCCCAGTTCATCAATCAGTTTCCCTGCCGGGCACGAATCAGGATTTTTGAAAATGCAACCTGCGCTCTTCGCCGCGGGTTGGGACGTGCGTCGTTTGTGCTGTGACGCCTCGAGCTTACGGACGATTTCTTCAACCGGTGCTGGCTTCCCGCAGAAAACCGCAGACACCGCGAAATTTTTCTCCAGTAACGGAAAATTCCGGTAATACACTTCCAACTCGTCGCGTTTCTTTGTATGCGCCTCGCCACTGGCGTCGAGATAGCGAACGCGCACGACGTTCTCGAAAGTTTGCGCCCCCATCGCGCCCGCGTTCATACGCAAACTGCCGCCGACTGCGCCCGGAATTCCTTCCATCCACTCTAGCCCACCGATGCCGGCCGCTTTGCCCGCGTAAGCAACCTCCTTTAGCTTGGCCCCGACGCCCGCTGTGATCTCGGCGCCATTGATCTCGACTTTGTCGAAATCGCCACCGCATGGATGAATCACCACGCCGCGAATGCCGCCATCACGAATAAGGAGATTCGATCCGCGACCCATCACAAAAAGTGGAAGATGTTCGTCACGGCAAAACCGGATCAATTCGGCGAAGGTATTCTCACTCCGCGGCTCAACCCAAAACTGCGCCGGACCGCCTACGCGCAGAGTCGTGTGCTTCGAGAGCGGCTCATAAAGACGGATCTCTCCATCTTCTCCGACGATCTGTTTTAACTTTTCTGCGATCACCAGGTCTGCTGCGAGCGCGGATAATTGCTCGTGGATATTTCCGGCCCCGAGGCTCAGAACGAGATCGCCCGATTCGAGCATATTGCCTACAACCCGATGGAGCCGTTCCAACCGCGCCTCATAACTGGCGCCCCGATGTCCGTGCGCTGCGATTTCATCAACGATCATTTGTCCCGTCACCCCGGGAATCGGCGCTTCATTCGATGGGTAAACGTCCGTCACAACAACGCGGTCCGCATCGTCGAACGCGCGACCAAATTCCGTCCGCAACGCTTTCGTGCGCGAATAACGGTGCGGTTGAAACATGGTGAGGACGCGCTTGCGTCCGATGAATCTTGCTGTTCCTAGCGTTGCTCGGATTTCAGTCGGGTGATGCCCGTAATCGTCTACCAAAAGAAAACGCGGACTGTCGTATTTGATTTCGAACCGGCGGCGCGCGTGCTCGAATGTTGCCAGCGACCTCGCGATTTTTTCAAATCCAACGCCGAGCTCTGACGCGAGAGCGATGACTCCGAGCGCGTTGTGAACGTTATGCTGCCCAGGCACATTCAAAACCGCTTCGCCAAGTTCCTTTGCTCGATGACTGACCCGGAAGGTCGAACCAAAGTTCCTCAACCGGATATCCAAAGCGCGATAATCGGCGTTGTCATTGAACCCGTAGGAAATGCCGCGAGTCAAAGATCGACCCACCTGCGCAGCGTTTTTGTCGTCGATGTTGTAGAAAACTTTACCAGTGGTTTGAGTAATCAGTTGGGCGAAAACCTTCTCAATCGCGGCAAGGTCGGCATAAAAATCGAGATGCTCTTCCTCTATGTTGAGAATCAGCGTGTGCTCGGGACGAAACAGCGCGATGGTGCCGTCGCTCTCGTCTCCTTCAGCGACAAAATATTCCCCGCGCGAATCCCAATGGGCGTTCGTTCCCAAAATCGGAATCTCGGCGCCGACGTAATGGGACGGATGCAACCCTCCCTCGCGCAATACAAGAGCTGTCATTGCTGAGGTTGTCGTTTTGCCGTGCATTCCAGCGATAAGCACGCCGTGTTTATGCCGCATGATTGCAGCCAAAGCTTCTGCGCGGCGCGCCGTCGGTTTTCCACCATTGCGCGCGCTGACGAGAATTGGGTTGTCGCTTTTGATTGCAGAAGAAAAGACGATGAGATCAGCGCCGTCAGCAGCCTCCGGGCGATGCTGCTCGGAAAAACGCAATCCGAGCCGCCGTAATCGATCTGTTTCCAGCGTGCCAACCTTGTCTGATCCGCTGACTGTGTGCCCGAGCTCGATCAAAAGCGCAGCGATACCGCTCATGCCGCTGCCCGCGACACCGACAAGATGAATCCGGTGACGCTCACGCGTCAGAAATCCTGGCAGATCAAGCGGCACAGCGCGCTCGCTTGTGGCAACCGGGCCAGTCCACGGCGGTGATTGTGCGGCCGCGCTTGGATTTTCAGAGACGGGCTTCATGGGTTGTATATCTTTCCATGGTTGTGGCGACGCGCCCGGCCGCGTCTTTCGGCGCCAGGCGTGAGGAATTCGCAGCCATCTGTCGAATCCGCTCCGTATCCTCAATCAACTCCCGAACTCTGCCCGCAAGCAATTCACCGGAGAGTTCTGATTCCTTAAGGAGAATCGCAGCCTGCACACGAGCATAGATCTCCGCGTTCCGGGTTTGATGATCATCCGTCGCGTACGGAAACGGAATCAGGACTGCGGGCAGTGAAAAGGCCGCTAACTCCGCGAGACTGGCCGCGCCCGCGCGCGCGACGACGAGGTCGGCAGCGCTGTAAGCTTCTTCCATCCGATGATGAAACGCGGCGATATGGGCGGAAATATTTTCGCGACGATAATTATCCGCAACCAGACGTTCGTCGCGTGCACCGGAGAGATGAATCACTTGCAGCGGAACATTTCGCAAAAACGGAAGCGCCTTGATCATTGCCTGATTAATTCCGCTCGCGCCCTGGCTGCCCCCCATTACTAGCAATGTGGCAAGGCCCTCACGGAGTCCGAGTTTCTGACGCGCTAGCCCTCGATCCAAACGGATCAACTCGGTTCGGACCGGAGTGCCTGTAACTTCTGTATTGGTTCTCGGAAAAAACGGCGCGCACTCCTTAAACCCAAGCATCACTGCGCGCACCATCCGCGCGGTCAAACGGTTCGCTTTTCCAGGGATAGCGTTCGATTCATGGATAAAGGTCGGAATACCGCGTATCCTACCAGCCAACACGGGTGCAGTGGAAGTAAATCCACCCATACCTAGAACCACCTGTGGTTTGAAGTTCCGGTAGATGGATCGGCAAAGAGCCAGACTTTCGTAAAACCGGCGCAGGAAGCCAAAAAACGCCGGAGAAAATGGCGATGGCAATCCCACGGTTGGCAATTTTTCCACTCGGAAACTATCGCGACCTGAAAGCGCGAGAGCGTCAATGTCCTTCTCGGAAACCAACAGCATCACTTCGTGCCCGCGGTCGCGTAGCACTTCTGCCACGGCAATTCCGGGAAAAAGATGTCCGCCAGTTCCACCGCATGCGATCACTGCATTCATAAGAGCTGATCCTTCTCCTCCGACTTATACGACTTGCAAATAGTTGAGTTCATAGGCGCTAAATTCGCGGGGTTACTCGGACTCGCATCGCCACAGGTTTCTTGCGCGGCGGCTCAACGATGCCCTGCCGATATATGTTCAGTAGCAAACCGATGCCAAACATGCACGCGACCAGATTCGACCCACCATAGCTGATAAAAGGCAGCGGCAGCCCTTTGTTCGGCAGGAGCGACGTGGTCACCCCAATGTTGACTGCGGCCTGTAGAGCCAACAGTGAAACAACGCCACAGCCGAGGAGCAGGCCGAACCGGTCCTTGGCGTGCAGCGCAATAATGATGCCACAGACAATTATGACCACGAACAAAAAGATCACGAGCAGACTGAACCGCAGTCCAAGCTCTTCGCCAACAATTGGGAAAATGAAATCGGTGTGCGCGTACGGCAGATAAAGCATTTTTTGGCGACCATTACCGAGACCAAGTCCTTCCATTCCGCCGCTGCCCCAGGCAATCAATGCCTGCATCTGCTGCAATCCAGCATCTTCCTTGAAGTTCTGGGGATGAAGGAAAGCCGAAAGGCGGCCCATACGCTCGGAGATGCGCGTGGCAACGATCAAAAGCGACCCGATACCGGCGAACGATATCATGCCGAGCCATAATGGGTTCGCTCCCGCAACAAACATTACGACGAAAGCCGTTGTTCCAAGCAGAGCTGTTGTCCCCAGGTCCACTTCTCCCAACACGAGGCCCGCGGGAACGCTGATGATTGCAAGCGGAAGAATAAGTCCAAAGAGAACATTGCTCTGCGTTTCGTCGCGTCGCGCAAACCAGGCGGCGAGGAAGACAATCGCCGCTAGCTTGGCCAATTCTGAGGGCTGAAAGGTTAACGGGCCCAGGCCGATCCACCGGCGCGATCCATTAAGGCGCATCCCAATATGCGGAAAATAACAAAGCGCCAGCGCAATGAGCGCGACGGCAAACCAGAGCCACCACGTGCGCTGCCAGAAATGATAATCAATCACCGCGGCAAGGGTGCAGACCGCAAGGCCAATCGCGAACCAAACGGCCTGTCTTCGGATGAAGAAATAGACGTCTCCATGACTATCGCGCGCGAAGGCACTTGTGCTAAACAGCATAACAATCCCGATAACAAGCAGTCCGAGGACAGCGAGAAAAAGGATATAGGCGCTCTTACGATACATGGTTACGCGGAGCGCTCTAGTTGCTTGGCATGGCGCACTTCATTTTTCTTCTCTTTAGGATTCGCTGTTTTTCCGTTGGTCGTTTTTGACTTTGTTGCCTTCGGAATCAGTAGTTTTTGGCCAATCTGTAATTTGCGTGGGTCCTCGATGTGATTGAGCGCGATCAGATCGTCGTAGGATACTTTTAGTTTCTTCGCGATCGCGACTGGGTTATCCCCCTTTTTGACCACGTAGGTTTTGCCGGAAGGCAAAGGCTTGCCCGCCGTAGTCTTGGCCAACGGTATGGCCTTGGGGTAATCGTCTTTTGAAGATGATTTCGAAGATTTCACATCTTCACTCGGTGCGTTCTCTCTTTCCGCCACGGTAGTTCGCGGTCTAGCGCTATTACTTCGAGCCGCTACGTCCACATCGCCTGGTTTGGAGTCCGTGTTCGCTGCAGATGAAGCGACAAACGAACTCTCTCGATTCTTGATCGCGTTAAACGCTATAATTCCCGACACAGCAACTACGTGGAGGAGTAAAACGATCAGCAGCGCTCGCGACAGTTTCATGTTCGGCTCCGGCATTTCTTCAAACTCCATTCCGGCCGTTGTCGCCGAGGAGCGACGCGCAGTGGCGGCCCAGAGTCTTTTGTGTCTGAAGAAGCGCGGAATTTTCATCATCAGGTCTCAGGCAACGCGCGGACGAGCGCGCGAAATTGGTCGCCTCGATCCGCGTAGCTTTTGAACATGTCGAACGACGACGTGCCCGGGGAAAACAGAACGATTTCCCCAGGCTGTGCGCTGGCACACGCTCGCTCAACCGCGTCCGCAAGAGTGTTTGCGATTTCCGATCTGACCGCGCCAGCCCAGGAGCGATTGATGCTTCTAGCCATTTCGCCAATCAAAATCGCGGATCTAACCTTTTCCTTTACGAGCGATCGAAGCGGATCAAAACCGAATCCCTTGTCTTTCCCGCCAGCGATCAGAACGACTGGTTTGCTTTGCGCGCGCAATGCCTTCTCTACAGCGTCGAGGTTCGTTGCTTTGGAATCGTTCACATAGGCGACGCCATTGACCTCCCGAACAAATTCGCAGCGATGCGCCTGCGGTTCATAGCCGGAGAGCGGCGGCACCATCTTCCTGAAGGAAATTCCGCGTGCCATGCCGACGGCAAGAGTCGCCATCAAATTCTCAATGTTATGCAAGCCACGCAGCTTGACGTCGGCCAACTTCAAAACCGGTTCGTTGCGAAAAAGAATCGCGCCTTCTGCCACCCGGAAGTCGGCATGATTGGCATAAGCGCTAAATGTGATTCTGCGCGGACGTAAGCCGGGCATTTGTTCGATCGCATTCACGACAGCTACATCGGCATCAGTTTGATTTTCAAAGATGCGCAGTTTGGCGGCGCGATAGTCCGCCACCGAACGATAACGATCGAGATGGTCCGGAGCGAAGTTAAGCCAGAGACTGATCGCCGGGTGAAAAGTGCGAGTCGTTTCCAACTGAAATGAACTCACCTCCACCGTAAGCACGTCGAATGGCTGCTTCTCGCGCGCTACTTCGGAGAGTGGTTTGCCAATATTGCCACACGCAATCGTTCGCTGGCCGCAAGCGTTCAACATTTGAGCGAGCAATTCCGTCGTTGTCGTTTTCCCGTTCGTGCCGGTGACTGCGATGACCGGGACCTCGCAGGATCGCCAACCGAGTTCGAGTTCCCCGATGATCTCAATTCCGCGCGACGAAAAATTGCGCACCAATCGAGAAGCCGGATCGATGCCCGGGCTTAACACCGCCATTTGATAAGGCGAGGAGTCGTCATCCGCTGCCGCCCCACAGATAACGCGGACGTCCTGTGCGCGCAGATTGTCAATCGTCGATTTGAGCAAATTCTTCTCTTCAGCGCTGTCGAGCACGGTCACGCGCGCGCCCTCGGACTTGAGCAGAAGCGCCGCGGCGCTTCCGCTCAATCCCGCACCAAGAACGGCAATATTCTGGTTCTTATAGCGCACGTTTTACCTCAGTTTCAGTGTGGCAAGACCAAGCAAGGCAAAGATGATTGAGAGAATCCAAAACCGAACGATGACTGTGTTCTCCTTCCAGCCGGTCAATTCAAAGTGATGATGAAGCGGAGACATAACGAAAATCCGCTTGCCCGTAAGTTTGAAACTCATCACCTGCAAAATCACAGAGACGGCTTCGATGACGAAAACGCCGCCCACAACAACCAGGAGCAGCTCCTGCTTGCAGCAGATCGCCACAACGCCAATCATGCCGCCGATAGAGAGCGATCCCGTGTCTCCCATGAAAACTCTTGCTGGAAAACAATTAAACCAAAGGAAGCCCAGACCAGCACCGACCAGTGCCGAGCATACGACCGTCAGTTCACCAGCAAACGGGTAAAACGGGACCTGTAGATATTCAGCGATGCGGAAATTTCCAGCCGCATACGAAAGCAAAGCATATGCAAAGGCCACCGTAATAGTGCAACCGATCGCCAGTCCATCGAGGCCGTCGGTCAAATTGACAGCGTTCGAGGAACCAACAATAACGAGGAGGAAAAATACAAAGGTAAACCAGCCCATGTTTGTGATGACTGGCGCCTTGACGAACGGCACGTAGAGAGAACGGGCCTGGACTTCCAGCAACGGACTGGTGAGAAAAACAGCCGTGACGATGAATGCAAGAGCAATTTGAAAAATCAGTTTGATACGGCCGCTGATGCCATCCGACTTTTTCTTCGTCACCTTGAGGTAGTCATCGGCAAAACCAAGGCCGCCGAGGTAAATCATGCAAAACAACACGAGCCAGACAAAACGGTTATCGAGCCGCGCCCAAAAAAGGCTGGACACAAAAACGGATCCAATAACCAGTACACCGCCCATGGTAGGCGTGCCTTGTTTACCGCCGTGCAGTTCAGCAAGACGATGAACTTCCGCCGCTCCGCGAATCGGTTGCCCAAGTTTTAGCGCAACCAGTATTCGAATGACAAAGTTGCCAAAAATCAAGGTGAGGAGGAATGCCGTTACCGCGGCGGCGATGGCTCGGAACGTGACATAAAGGAAAACGTTGAACCCAATGAACCGGTCGCTCAGGTGATGGAGATAGTACATCATGGCGATCTGGCGATTGCGGATTGTTGATTGCGAAACGCTTCGATCACCTGCTCTGTGCGAGCCAGGCGACTGCCCTTGATGAGAATGAGATCGCCCGGCGCGGCGAGCTCGCCCAATAGTCCAGCCGCTTCAGCCGTCGACGCTACCGTCGAGCTGTTCTTCAATCCAGCGCGTTTTGCCGCCTCTGCGATAGTCGCAGCCACGTTTCCAATAGCGATCAGATGATCGACCTTCACCGCCGCCGCGGCTTCGCCTACTTCGCGATGACCACTCTCGGATTTGTCGCCCAATTCGCGCATCTCGCCTAACACGGCGATTCGTTGCCCTTCCGCATCCAATTCAACTAACGTTCGCAACGCCGCTTTCATAGAATCAGGATTTGCGTTGTAGCTGTCGTCGAGAAACTGCACACCGCGGACTTCCTTGACTTGCAAGCGCGCCTTTGCGAGCGGAGCGCCGACAAGGCCGGCGGCACACTCTTCGAGGGAAAGCCCAAAGACGCGACCGGCCGCAACAGCCAGCAGCGCGTTCTGCACCATATGCAGGCCAGGCACAGGCAATTGAGCGCGGCAGCGGTGAGCGCCCTCGAGAATCGTAAAGTCCGTTGCACGTCCGCTGTGATTGATTTCACTCGCTCGAATCGTCCCGGAAGTTATGCCCGCTAGGATGACTTTCGCGCGCGTGCGAGCCGCAATGCCCTTCATAAAAGGATCGTCAGCGTTTAAGATGACCGTGCCCTGGACGCCAATCGCCTCTGCGAGCGCACCTTTCTCCTCGGCAATTTTTTCGCGCGACCCCATAAACTCGATATGCGCGACACCAATGTTTGTGACGATGCCTACGTCAGGGGCAGCTATTTTCGCGAGCGCCGCGACTTCGCCGGGATGATTCATCCCGATTTCCCAAACCGCGATTTCATCCTCCGACGAAGCTTCGAGAATTGTTCGAGGCAACCCGACATGATTATTGAAATTTCCTTGTGTTTTCGTCACTCGAAACCGGCGGGCAAGAACCGCTGCGGCGAAATCTTTGGTACTTGTCTTGCCGTTACTTCCAGTAATTGCGACTACACGTAATGCTAGAGACTTCCGGTAATTGGCGGCAAGCTGCTGGTAGGCCTGCAACGTGTCGTTTGCACGAATCACCGCGAAATTCTGCGGTACATTTCCTTGGCAATGGGAATCGACAATCGCGCCGGCCGCGGCGGCTGTCGCCACGGCCTCTACGAAATTATGTCCGTCGAAATTTTCGCCACGCAATGCGACGAATAATTCACCGCGCTTAATTGTGCGTGAATCCGTGCTGAGTTTGTCGACCACAAGGGCCCCGTCGCCAGACGATAGCGATCCTCCGGCAAGTTGAGCAATTTCAGAAAGCGCCAGCGGATTCATGTCGTAAAACCTGGAGAACGCGCATCGCGTACCGACGAAATCGAAAGCAGAAACATCATGATGAAAACTCCACTGGATGATCTTCGATAGCACGTCGCGCGACTTGAATATCGTCAAATGGGACGGTGTGATCCGCGAACTCCTGGTAATTTTCGTGTCCCTTGCCGGCGATCAAGACAATGTCGTGCGGCCGTGCCAGTTCAATGGCGCGATTGATGGCCTGAGTCCGATCGACGATCTTTTCATAATGAGTCGGTCGGAATCCCTTTTCAATCTCGGCAACGATTGTGTCCGGGTTCTCCTTGCGCGGATTATCTGACGTAATGATGGCGTAATCGGCGTGGCGATCGACGATTTCGGCCATCAACGGGCGCTTTTGCCGGTCGCGATTACCGCCGCAGCCAAAAACTGTGATCAATCGATGCGGCTCAAGCTCGCGCAGAGTTTTTAGAACATTCCCAAGCGCGTCTGGAGTGTGAGCATAATCGACAAAAACTTGAAATTGTCGTCTTGCCGGAACCAACTCCAAACGTCCCGGAACTTGTGGCGATTTGCCGAGACTAAACACAGCGTCGCGCAGATTGATTCCGAGCGCACTGGCCGCGGCCAGTGCCGCCATCGAATTTGTAACATTAAATCGGCCGATCAAAGGGACGCGGACCAGGTAACTCTTGCCGCCAGCATCCAGCTGATAGGAAGTCCCGCTGGACTCAACGCGATAATTTGAAGCGCGAAAATCCGCGCGCGAACCCATTCCGTACGTGATTACTGTGATGCGTTTGTCGATTTTATCGAGCAATTGTTCGCCGTAGCGGTCATCGATATTCACAACAGCGATCGGTTTGCGCTTTCTTTTCTGATTCCCGAGGCCGGTGAAGAGCTTCATTTTGGATTCGAAATAGCTTTTCATCGTTCCGTGAAAATCGAGGTGGTCCTGAGTAAGATTCGTGAAGACAGCGACGTTCCATTCAAGCCCCCGGGTACGATCCTGCGCCAGCGCGTGCGAAGAAACTTCCATCGCAGCCGCTTTACAACCAGCATTGACGATCTGGGCCAGCAGCTCCTGCAAATCGAGCGATTCTGGCGTGGTGCGAATTGCCGGCAGCACCCGCTCCCCGATTTCGTAACGCACCGTGCCGATTAATCCACAACGCAATCCCGCATTTTCGCAAACATGCTTGATGAGAAATGTAGTCGTAGTTTTACCGTTTGTACCCGTCACTGCAGCCAGTTTTAGTTTGCGCTCCGGGTGCCCGTAAAAGGTTGCTGCAAGATCAGCAAGCGCGGTCCTGGTATTCTCGACAACAAGACAAGTTGCGCGCGGATTCTGTTCCTCGCGTTCTGCAACGATTACCGATGCGCCTTTTTCGATTGCCTGACCGATGAATTCGTGGCCATCGGATTTCTC
>Ga0066903_100001968_pt1 | contig 15633 bp, 18 predicted proteins | sample PanSoiMetaGPlot1_FD_67491 | JGI IMG/M metagenome (GOLD analysis project Ga0066903, IMG submission 67491) | Tropical forest soil microbial communities from Panama analyzed to predict greenhouse gas emissions - Panama Soil - Plot 1 (version 2) | ecosystem: Environmental > Terrestrial > Soil >... | reverse complement strand
GTCACCGGAGCCCTTAAAGATCCCGACGAGCTCGACGAGCTCGAGCTCGCAATCGCCGAGGCCTCGACGACGAGCTCGTCGAACAACGTCGGATGGTCGACGAGGGACGCACGACGACGAGCGGCCGCCGTCGACGAGCGCGGACGCTGCGCATACACCACGACGCGCGGCTCCTCCTCGTCGACGAGCTCGACCGCAGGCCGGACGATCGGCACGCCCGCGCGCCGAGCAGCGGCGCGGGTGCGGTTACCTCGACGGCTATTGCACCCAACGTGAACCAGGCGTAGCTCGTCGACGGGCGGGAGCTCGGCGCCGCCGGCGTGCAACGGCGCCACGTGATCCACGCTCGGCGAGCGCGGCGAACGCGCCGGCGCCTCAGGATCGAACGGCTCACCGCACAGCTCGCAACGCCCGTCAGCGCGCGCTTCGAGCTCGGGCCGAATCTTCGCAACGTGCGCGGTCCAAGCCGCCGATCGCATACGCGGAACGGTAGCGGCCGCCTCGGCGAGGCCCTGAGAGCCCGTCTAACGCGCTGCGAGAGTCGAGCCCTCGTGGTTAGGTGCCGTGCCAGGCCGAGCGCATACGCCTCGCCCCGAGCCCTCGCGTTGCTCGAGCTCGGCGTCCGGGCTCGGCGCCGAGCGCACAACGCGCCATAGCAACTATCAGAGTTGCTTATGGTTTCGGCGCGCTCATTAGCGCCGCTTATACACTCACGGCCGTCCGGCGACGGCTACACGTCGGGCCCGCTCGCGCTCTCGCGCGTTTCGCTGCGCGTCGTCGACTGGTCGCCGTGAGCTATCCGGTAAGCGTCGGCGAGGATGGGACGAAAGCCGCCGGCGTCGGCGATCACGCGCGCCAGGAACGGCAACGAAGTCGAGTTGACCGACCATGCGAGCTCGAGCGTCGCGAGCGATGGCGTCTCATGCTCGCCGAGCTCGGGCTCGGGCTCGAGCCCCGGAACGGCATTGAACGGCAACCGCGAGCGCGGCGAGCTCCGAGGCCTCATCGGCGGCGTTTGCCCGTCAGCACGAACGCGAGGTACAGCACGACGAGCAGTGCGGCGATTGCCGTCGAGCTCATCGGCGGAGCCGTCCGTCGAGCGCGAGCGCCGTCAGCGCGTGCGCGACGGCGAGCTGCGCGGTCCAACGCAAATCCGCGTTGGCGCGCGCGAGCGCGCCGAGCCGAGCCGCCTCATCGCGCTCCTCGCGCGTCATCGCCTCGAGCTGCGATGAGAGCTGCGCGATGCCGGCGAGGAGCTCGTCGGCCCGTTCGGCGTGCCAACGCGGCTCGTTCACCCGCATACCTCGACGAGCTGCGCGCCGATCAGCTCGGTATAGGCGGGCGGGATCGCCTGGCTGAGCTCGTCACGGGTCATCCAGCCGATCCCCATCGCCTGGGCGGCCTCATCGCGGTAGAGCATCCGGTGCTTGCCGGAGTGGCCGCCGTGGCCGTAGACGCCGACGGCAGGACCGCGGTGACGGCATAACGGCTGGGCAATAGGGATATTGCTTTCGAAGAGGCGGTGGCGGCGCAGGTAGCCGCGTTCGACGCCGAGGCCGAACATGGAGCCGCAGAGCACGATGCCCCAGGTGCCGTCAAGCCGGGGCTGGTGGGCCATCGGTGCGTCCTCGACGTTCTCGATCACCCAGGGCAGGCCGGTGGCCTGGAGGAGTTCGCGAGTCTGCTCGATGAGGGCGGGATGGCCGTTTCGGCGTGCGGGGTGCATGGCGCCGAGGCGGCTGTAGTGCTGGCAGGGCGGGGAGGCGTGGATCGCGTCGAAGCCGTCGAGCGGGTAGCTGATCGCGTCCGCTTGAATGAACTCGAACGGGTAGTGAGGTTGCGGCCGGTTATCGACGCCCACGATGTCGAACCCCGCTTGGTGGTAGCCCATCGCGGCGCCGCCGGCGCCACAGAATAGATCGAGCAAAAGAGGCCTTCTCATAGGAGTCCGTCGCGTCGCGCAATCGCGACGGCCTCGAGGATCGAGCGCGCGCCGAGCCGAGCGAGCAGGCCTCCGCGCGCGGTTTTCACGGACGCGACGCTTATCCCGAGCCGGCGCGCCGTTTGCGCTTGCGACTCGCCTCGATCGCCGGCGTCGAGCACGTCGCGCATCCGAGGAGTGAGCTCGCGCCTCGAGCTCGAATATCCGGCGCGAAGCATCACGGCAATAGCGCCGGCCTCACGACGACGAGCAGGTCGGACCGGTAGTGAAGCTGCACGAGGTACGGCGCCTCCTCGGAACCGTGCGAACACCATTCGGACTCTTGCGAGTTGCCGTCGCGGAGACACGTGCACACGTGCGACGTCGCGCTCGTCGACGGCCCATACAGCGCCAAGTCGCCGCGCTTATAGGCGCCGCTCGTTACGTGCGGGTTGCCGATCAGCGTCCCGGTATAGCCGTAGCCGTCAAAGCCCCGATGATTCGGATCAGGGACCGGCAGACCGGTTACATCGCGCGCCCAGTAATACGCCGCCGTCGAATGGCCCGAGCAATCCGTCGTGAAGCCGTCAGCGGGCGGAACGCCGAAACACGCGATCGGCCGCTCCTGGCGGTAGTGAATACCGCCGGCCCACTGGATCGACTCAAGACAGTAATCGGCGATTGCGTCGCGCACCTGGTCGAGCTCGTCGTCGTCGGGCACGCTCGCGGCGTACTGCTCGAGGAGCTCGACCGCATAGCCGTCGAGCACGTGCTCGCCCTCATGCGGGAATCCCTCGGGAACGAGCGCATAACGCAGCGCTTGATAGGTCGTGTCGCCGAGCTGCCCGGTTGCCTGTATGCCCTGCTGCCGTTGAAAGCCGGCGACGCCGGTATGCCCGACCATGCCGGACGTGCCGAGCGCGAAGCCGCGCGAATACGCGCGGTCGAACGTTTGCCACGGCCAACGGCCGGCGCGCGAAATCGCGCGCTTGAACGCCTCGACGTCGGCGCCGGCAGGGCTCGCCGGCTTTTCGGCCGGATTGTTCGGGTAATAGAGAGCGCGCGTCAGCGACTCGGGCCCGACGGGTGGCGCCGAGCCCCGGTATGCGTACTCCCACCATCCGCCCTCAGTCGCGCCGGCGCCGGCGGCGGCGGCGGCGTGATCTTCCGCCTGGAGCTCGTCGTAAACGTCGGTCGCATCCGCCGAAAGCGGATCGCCTACCTCGGGCTCCTCGTGATTGTCGAGCTCGCTCATGCGAGCCCCCGATCGACGCAACCGTCATACGGCCGCCAGGGTGAATCGCCGTACCGGCGCCATAGCCGCCAGGCCCGGTAATCCTGTTCGGCGATCGAGGCCTCGGCGGCGTCGCCGTCGCCGCCGGCGACGGTCCAGCCGTCGAGCATCCCGTACAGATTGCGGCTTGCGCGGCCGTTGCTCGATTCCCGCAAGCGGACGCAACGGGCGAACGCGCCGGCGCGCCAGCGCCGGACGGCGGAGCTCGAGCTCGCCGGCGGCGCCGTGCTCGCGCGCTCGTGCGCGCTAACGGCTGCGGAAGCGCGCCCCCCAAGGAACGCGAGCACGGCCTCGGCGGCGGCCGCCACGGCGGCGATACGCGCGCAACGGCGCCGGCGGGCGCGACGCCGCCGGGTCAGCTCCCCCTCGACGATCGGGGGAACCATTTGTAGCTTTGCTATTCTGGATGGCGACAGATAGTTCCCACTCGGAAGGAAGGTGTTTGGCATGGTTCGCGAGAGTACGACTGATCGGACGAAGTTGCAAGCGAGCTCGAAACGATTTGCTGGCTACGTGCGGGTTTCTCGCGTCGGCGAGCGCGACGAGCGGCTGCGGTCCCCTGAGATCCAGGCCTCGGCGATTGCGGTCAAAGCGACGGCCGCCGGCGTCGACGTCGAAATGTTCGAGCCCGAGCTCGACGTCAGCGGCTCGAAGAAGAATCGCGCCGTGCTCGACGCGATCGTCGAGCGGATCGAGGCCGGCGAGCTCGCCGGCATCATCGTCTACAACCTCTCGAGGCTCTCGAGGCTCGCGCCGCGCGACAGGATCGAGCTCGTCGAGCGGATCGAGAACGCCGGCGGCGTCATTTTGTCGGCGAGCGAGTCGTTCGACGCGACGACGCCCGAGGGACGTTTTCAGCGCGATTTGTTTTTCGGCATTGCCCGTATGCAGTGGGAGCAGGCCGCCGAAACGCTCGCGGCCGTGAAAGCGAACGCGATCGAGAAGAAGCGGCCGATCAAAGCGCGTATTCCGTTCGGTTACCGTCAGCCTAAACGCGGCGCCGAGCTCGAGCTCGGGCCCGATGACGAGCTCGACGTCGTGCGCGAGCTCTATGCGCTGCGCGCCGCAGGGGCGTCATACGGCGACTGTCTCGAGCATTTCGAGCGGTCGACTGGCCGCCGTTCCTATCGGTCGACGGTGAGAGGGATTCTCGAGAATCGCACGTACATCGGGGAGCTCCGGTACGGCCGCGAGCTCGAGCTCGTTAACGTCGACGGCGCGCCGGCGATCGTCGACGCCGAGCTGTTCGACGCCGTGCAAGCGGTGAACGGCGTGCGCTCGCGCGCGGGTGGCGTGAACGTCGGCGGAAAGGCGAAAAGCCTGCTCGCCGGGATCGCGAAGTGTGAGGGGTGCGGCCGAGGCCTCGTCTGTTCGCAAACGGGCTCGCTTCGGAAATGGTCGTACAAGTGTCCGAACGACACGCGCCATTGCTCGGCGCGCGCGTTTATCGACGCCGCCGTGCTCGACGCGCACGTGATCGAGCGTGTCCTCGAATGGTGCGGGCCCGTCGCCGACGAGCTCGTCGAGCTCGAGCTCGAGCTCGACGCCGCCGGCGAGCGCGAGCTCGCCGATCGCCGCCTCGCCGAGGCCGTCGCGCGCGAAGTCGAATGGGCCGGAAACCTCGAGCTCGAGGAGCAGAATCCCGAGGCCTACCGGACCGGGCTCGACGCGCGCCGCGCTCGCGTCGAGCTCCGCCGGTCCGAACGCGAGGCCCTCGGCGCCTCGAGCGAGCTCGAGCTCGCGCGCGGAACGGTGCGCGAGGCCCTCACGTCGGACGGTTACAGCGTCGACGAGCGGCGCCGGCTACTGTCGATCGTCCTCGCGGGCGTCGTCGTTCGCCGCACTCCTCGCCGTGGCGCGTCGGTCGTCGAGCGCGCCGACGTCGAGCTCGCGTCGAGCTCGCCGAGCTCGATCACGGAGAATCCGACGGAGCTCGTCGAGCAAGCGGGCCCGTAGGCCATCGGCCGATTCCATAATCGCCACCTGCCTTCCCCCACACACGCGCGGCCGCTCTCAGCACGCGAGCCTATCCGACGTCGGCCGGCCTTGTCGCCGCCGGCGGCGTCGGCGGCGCGGGCGCCGGCAGGGTCGCCGAGCCGATCACGGTCACTTGCACGGTGTCGCCGTCGCCGGCGCCGAGCGCCGACCGAACAGATTCGGCGAGCTCCGCCGGCGTCGACTCGAGCCGCTCGTCACCTTGCGCGAGGTTCACGGTCACTTGAACTTGCACGATCGTCCCTCCTAAATATCGTAGGTCACGGCGATTTCGAACTCGTTACCGTCGCTGCCGTCGTTCCATGCCGGCGTCCACGCCCAAATACTCTGCCCCGAGTAGTACAGCCCGACGTTCGTCGCGTTCACCATTCGCGCCATTCCCGTAACGCCCTGGACGTCGGCGCCGTGTCGAGCCCAGAACGTGCCGATCCCGCGCTCATTGCCGACGATGCCGTTAAGCGGGAGACTGATGTAATACTCGCCGTCGCCGACGGAGCCGCCTGGTCCAAAGTGAACTTTCGCGCGCGCGTGAATCGTCGAGCCGATTCGCTGGTAACGGCCGCTCGTGAAGCCGGTGCCAAGGTTCGGATTCACGTTCGACGCCGTGAGCGCCGGCGAATACGGCATCCACCCCGAGCCCGGATCAAAGTTGAGCGGAATCCAAGCGCGCGTAACGCCGTCAAACTGAAGCATGATGTACGTGCCGTCATATTTGACAGTGAACTGTTGGCCGTCGACCGCGCCGATGCCGTTAGCAACGTCGTACCATGAGATTATTTGCCACCACGCGGCGCCGGATGTCGCACGGAGAAATGTGTTATTGGTTATGGGCGCGCGCACGAGTGGATCGAGCGCCTCGGCGAGCGCTTGGATCGCGGAGGCGCCCTCGGCGACGGGCTCGGTCGGGAGCGGGTAGGGAAGCGCGCTGTTCGGCGTGTTCGCAGGCATCGCGGTCCTCTCTCGTTAGGCCGGCGCCAGGTCGCCGAGCGTCAGCGCTTGATTCCACGGCGTCGACGGGTTGATCGTATTCCAAAGCCAATCCGGCGGGAGCTCGTTCCACGGGAGGATTAGCCCGGACGCCAAGGGGTCGGAGAGCGCGACGCGCATTGTCCAGTCGGGCCCGCTTATCTGGTCCTGCCATCCCTCGACGATCGGAGTCCACGCGGTGAACGGCGAGCTCGGCGGGAGCATCGTCAAAGTGAGCGGCTCGCCGATCGTCAGCTCGAGCCCCTCGAGCACCGGTGTCTCCGGGATCGTCCAATGCGGGAACGAGCCGCGCGCGCGCGCCTGGTTCGCGCGGGTCGTCGCGTCGACGCTCGAGGTAAACGACGTGTCGATCGTCGCGCGACGCTCGCCGTACAGCGCGACGGACGAGTCGTCGCGCACGGTCACACTCTGCGACTGGTCGCCGGTATAGCGGACCGTGACGACGTTCGCCTGCGGCAACACTTGCGACCATTCCGGCGCGAACTCGACCAATGCCGGATCGAGCGCGACCATATTGTCGAGGCTACGGGCGCCGATCGCCTGCACGAGGATATTGCCGTTCGGTCGGTCGACGATCGCGGCGCCGACCATCGGCGCCAGAAACGCCAACATATCGCGGAGGGTCGTCGAGCCGGCCGTCGCCGTGGTCCGGCCGGCGAGCTGCGGATCGAAGGTCGGATCGACGGCGAGCTCGAGTCTCGCGGCGAGGCCGGCCTCCTGAAAGCAACGGGTGACCCGAGCCGACCATGATTCGACCGGCCAGTCCGCCGCGCCGATCACGTAGGACCCGAGCGTGGAGAGCGGGCCGGCGGCGATCACGGTCAGCACGTCGTCGAGGAGCGCGGCGTCGGTTATCCGGCCCGTGAAACGCGGCGAGGGCTCGTCGAGCCATTCGACGACGATATCGTCGAGCCAATACGGGACCGTGATGCTGGACGCGCCGTAGATGTAGCCGCCTGCGCCGCTGCCGGCGGCAATGACGCCCTCCGCCTCGAAATACTGCCACTCGGTCGTAAGCGGCTTTGTGACACTCGCGATTCCGTAATCGTTCGGGTTATAGCCGTTGAGCACGAGGGCGAACGATGGCGCGGTGGCGGAGCCCTTTACCCACGCGCGTACGCGCATACGCGAGCCCTCGACCGTCGGCATGTTGCTAGTCCAGCCGCCGAAATAGCCAGAACCGTCAGGGTTCGGGACGAAGTAGCCGCTCGCCGCGCCGGCGTGAAAGGTCGTCGTGTCGCGCGTCGGAGCCGTCGGGCCCCACCACCCGGAGAGATCCGTTGACTCGAAATCGCCGTTAGCGCGATAGTTACTGGCCGGCGCGCCGACGACGGTAACGGCGAGCGACTCGCCGACCCGAAAGCCTTTCACGAACGACGACGTAACGGCGCGCATCGTGAGCTGGCACGTGCTCGGGGTCGGGTCGCCGGTTATGTCTTGCCGGCCGGTATGGATCGACACGTCGGCGAGCACGTCGTCGAGCGGAATGACGGCGTTGTCGAGCACGACGCTCGCCGGCCAGAGGGTCATATCGCGAGCCCGAGCCGGCGCTCGTGCGCGTTCAACACCCGGAGAATCGTGCGGGCCGTACCTTCGGCGTCGACGGCGCCATACACGTTGACGGTGATCGGCGCGCGCGTGCTCGAGCTCGAGCTCGAGCTCACCCCGCGCGCCGAGGGAGCTCCGCCGAACGTCGTCGCCGTCGGCAGGGAGAGCGGGCCCGGTAGGTCGATATGCGGGACGTGAATCCGGCCGAGCGCGCCGATCAGACTCTCGACGGCGCTAATCACGGCATGGATCGCGCCGAGCACGCCGTCGATCGCACTCTTGACGGCGCCGAACGCCGCCGTCGCGGCGGCCGCCACCTTGTCGAAGTTTTCGACGAGCACATAGATAGCGGCGCCCAAGGGACCGAACGCGAAGAGCGCGAGTTTCCAGTGCGCGACGATCCACTCGAACGCCGCGCTCGCTGCCGCCATGAGCGAGCGGAAACCTTCGGCGAGCGACATAACTGCCGACTTCACGGCGGCGAAAGCGGCGTTGACGATGTTACGGAACGTTTCCGACTTGGTATACGCAATGACGAGGCCGGCGGCGAGCGCGGCGACAGCGGCGATCACGAGGCCGATCGGGTTCGCCGTCAGCGCCGCATTGAGGAGCCATTGTGCGGCCGTCCATGCCGCCGTCGCGACTTTGACGATCGCTTGCGCGGCGGCGTATGCCTTGAGCGCGGCGTTCGCGAGCAGGATGCCGGCGGAGAGCGTCGCGACGACGCCGACGAGCACTTTCACGGCGCCAGTGTGCTCGGAGGTAAACGACGTGACGCTAATCAAAAGTTTCTGGAACATCTGCATTGCCGGAAGCAACGACTGGCCGAGCTGCGCGGAGAGGTTCTCCATCGAGGCGGCTTGTATGCGCTGCTGGTTCGCGACGCTATCGGACGTGCGCGCGAAGTCGCCTTGCGCGTCGGCGGTATCTTTCATCACGATTGCGAACGTCGCCGCTGCTTTCGCGTGCGCGTCCAAGGCACCCTTGCCGTCGTAGAGGCCCTGCTGTAGCGCCTCTTGCTTTAGCCGCGCGTCGGACAGGAACACGCCGAACTTGCGGAGCGGCTCGCTCTCGCCGGCGAGGCCGGCGCGCAACGCCTCGAGCGTCTGCTCCGGGCTCGCGTTGTTGAACGACGCCATATCGCCGGCGAGCTGCACCATCGTCTCGCTCATCTTCGCGGCGTCGCCGCGCGCGAACCCCATCGGCACGAGCATGTTGCCGAACGTGCCGGCGGCCTCGAGCGCCGCCTCGCTCGAGATACCGAACGACTGGACCAACGTTTTCGACCAATCCTCCATGGCGGCGCCGGCGGGCCCGAATACCGTCGCCGTTTTGTTTATCTGCTCGTTCAGCGCCGAGGCATCGTCGATCGCCGACTTCGCGCCGACGCCGATCGCGGTCAGCGCGGCGGCCGCCGGAAGCGCCGCTTTCTTGAGGCCGGCCGACACTTTCTCGGTCGTCGTCATCGTCGACCCGAGCGACTTGTTGACGGCCGACAATCCGCGCACGGCGTCGGCGGTTTCGGCGCCGACACGGATGATGATGTTGCCGGGGCCGGCCACTAGACGAGCCGCCAGCGTTTCATCGTGTCGAATACGGCACGCTTGAATATGTCGATCGCGCGCGAGCTCTTAAACGCTTTCGTCGTCGGCGCGATCCAGTAGCCCGCGCTATTCGCCGCGACGGCGAAATGGTTAATGGCGCCGGCGGGCCCGTGCTCGGAGCCCCAGAGCAGCTTCGCCGCCGGCGCGCCGCGCCGCCCGACGCGCCGCGAGCCGCCGATCGCAACCGTCGGGAGTCGGTCCGACCGGACGGCGATCGAGCCGGCGACGCGCGGCGCGACCGGCGGCCCTCCGCCGGCCGCCGAGCGTAGGTCAACGGCGAGGCCGTTCGCGCACGTCCGCGCCGCGTCGCGGAGCTCGCCGTTCGCCACCCGCCGCATATCGCGCTCGAGCCCCTGAAACGCGCGGAGGGTTTCGAGGAGCCCGTCGACTTCGATCGCCGGCGTCGCCATTACCGAACGCTCGCCTCGAGCACGTCGACGAGCGTTGCGAGCTCGGCGTCGTCGAGCTCGGCGAGCTCGCGCGGCGAGCAGCGCAACGCAACGGCGAGCGTCGCGATCATCCGTCCGGCGCTGCCCGCAGGGAAGGAGGGACGGCCTCGGCTTCGGGTTCGGCCTCGACGTCGACGACGGTATCGAGCCATGTCGCGAAACCCTCCTCGGTGCCGGCGACGGCGTAATGCGCGAGCACGGCCGTCATGGTGTAGACGTTCGGGCCCGGAGCGGTCGGGTCGTGCACGATGCCGTTCCGGCGCGCGTAGTTCTCCCACGCGATCAGCGCGCGAAAGCCGGCGACGTACTCCTCGCTCCGCCCGTCCGCATAGGTGACGGTGCCGCGAATACGGTTCACTTCGCCGCCTTACCCGAGCTCGCCTCGAGCAGGATCGTCGGCGGCGTTTTCGTCGGTTTGCCCTCGACGGCAAACGAGAAATCGGACGTGATCTGCACGCCGGCGTCGCCGCCGATCGGCACGGCCGTTAGCTTGCACTTGCCGGCGTAGACGACGGTGCCGGTCCCGGCAACCGGGGTCCAGGTGAAATCGACGAGCTCGCCGGAATGGTCAAAGCAATAGTTGACAAAGCCGGCGGCCTCCTCGAAGTCTTGGATCGCCGAGCCCTCGAGCGCCCACGTTTCCTTCTGCTCGGGGAGCGGGTCAGGGACGGCGAGCGTCGGCGTGCCGTCGGTCGAGTCGACGCTCGGCGTCAGCACGACATTCGCGAGCTGCGCGGAATAGTCGGTGCCGGTTGCCGTCGGCCCGAGCGTCAGCGTTCCGGGCCCGAGCCGGGAATCGGTGAACGGAGAAACGGTGGCCATTTGTAGATCCCTCCTATGCGGTCGAAACGGTGACGGTGGCGGTTACCTCGACGGCCGGCAACGGCTCGGCGTTCGAGCTCGAGCTCCACGTCGTCGGCCGATACGTGATCGACCGGACGGCGCCCGCCACGTCGTCGGCGAGCGCGAGGAGCCGATCGATCACGTACTCGCCGGCCGAATACGGATCGCCGGACACGACTTGGATCGGGACCTCGAACGTCGCCGACTTTCCCAGTGTGCGCGCGGTCAGGGTCGGGAGCTCGACGAGCACGCCGGCCGGTTGCGGGTAGAACGCGCCGACGTCGCCGGTTGCGGCGATGCCGGCGGCGGCGAGGAGCTCGAGCACGTGCGCGCGCGCGAGCGTCGCCGGCGACGTCGCGACGGCGGCCACTATGCGAGCTCCGGACGGCGCCAGCCGATCAGCCGCATAACGTCAGGCCTCGGCGTTCCGAGCGGCTCGAAAAACTCGTTCGCCGACGCGAGCCGGCCGCGCGCTTGATAGACGAGCGCGGCCCAAATGATCGAGCCGGTGTGCACGTCGTCGCCGGGAGTGAATACGGCAGGGACCGGCGGCGTCGCGGTCGGATCGCCGCCGAGCCATAGGTCGGAGCGACGGCCCTCGACGGCCGCCTTTACGGCGGCCGTCGAAAGCGTCAGGTTGTCGTCAGGCGCCCCCGGTAGATCGAGGTACGCCGCTACCTCCTCGGGAGTGATCCATTCGACGGCCGCCACGGCGCTACTTGCTCGAGCGCGAGCTCGAGGCCTCGGCCTCGGCGACGGCGGGAAGCAGCGTCGCAAACTGGAGGATTTCGGCCGGGTAGTCGGTGTCGAATAGCCCTTCGCCGACGACGGCGAGCTCGACGTTCAGCGCGCCGATTGCGTTTGCGGTCAGCCGGACAGGCTCGGTTACGCGCGCGTCGACCGCGCGGCGCGTCGCGAGGATCGTATGCGCCGCTGTGATCGTCCCGGAAACGACGACGGGGATACCCGCGAGCGTCGCACTAAAGCCGCCGGCGCCGTCGACGCCGCCGACGACGATGCTCGACGAGAGCGCGCTTTTGTCGGCGAACTTGCCCCAAACGTCAGGCGCCATCACGATCACTTCGGCGGTGCGCTGGTTGCCGGTTGCGATGTAGAACTCGGCGAGCGCGGCGCCAATCGTGACGGACGTGCCCGTCGCGGCGGCGAGGAGCTGCCCGCCGATCTTGCCCTCGACGTAGAGGTAGAAGCCCTCCACGGCGTCGGCGTAAATCTCGTCGACGATCGACGGGTCGGAACGCTGGACCACAACCCACGGAATCGCGCCGGCCCAATCCCAACGCTTCACGGTCGCCGTCTGAGTCGCGAGCGTTACTTTCGTCGAGGTTGCGTCGGCGTCGACCGTCGCGGCCTCGGCGCCGGCCGTGTGCGTCGTCCATTTCGGCTTAACGACATTCAGACCGACCGACGGAATCGGCCGGCCCCGAAACGCGGTGTAAAGCGGCCGATCGACCGCGCGCCGGCCGATCACGGTCGTTTCGTATGTCGGCGGGAGCAGGCCGGTTACATCGGTCGAAATGCTTTCGGTCAGCGCGGCGGCGATGTAGCGGCGCGCCTCGGGCTCGCCGTGCTGCGCGCGAATCGTGAGCGCGACGAAATCGCCGGCGGAGAGCTCGCGCGGCGCGCGCTCGCGCTCCGCGAGAATCATCGGCGCGCCGTGAGTTGCCTCGGTTGACATTGCGTTACCCTCCTCGTCGTCGTGCTCTTTGTCGTGGTCGTCGTCCTGGTCGTCGTCCTGGTCGTCGTGCTCGTCTGGCTCGTCCTCGGGCTCGTCCTCGGGCTCCTCCTCGGCCCCGTCCTCGACGAGCTCGCCGGCGGCGACGCGCTGCACTTGCGCGCCGGCGAACGCGCCGAACGCGAGCAGCGAAACCTCGACGACGCCGGCCGAACGGACAGAGAGCGCGCCGCCGGCGAGCTCGTCGTACTCCTCGAGCTCGGCGCCGATCGAGAACGCGCCGCGCGAGCCCGACGCCGCTTGCGTCAGCGCCTCGTCGCCGGCCGGCGTTTCGTCGACACGGAAACGCGCGTAGGCGCCGGCGGCGCCGTCGACGAGCGCGGCGAGCACGCCGACGGGCTGTTTCCGGTCGTGATCGAGGAGCAGCGGCGTCCGGGCCCGGAGCGGGTGCACGGAGCCGCGCTCGAACGTGACGGAACGGCCGGCGATCCGGGCCGCCTCGCCGTAGGGAACGACGACGCCCTCGATTGTGCGGCCGACGGTATCGGCGGCTAGGACGTCCATTGCGAAATCGAGTCTCATATCTAGACCTTTCCGGGTGTGACGTCGGGAGTAGCGTCGCCGGCCGGCGCGATGCCGAGAAATCCGCGCGACTCGTCGGTCGTGACGATGTTTGCCGTCTTGAGGTTGATCGCGTATTCGGCGGCCGCCGTCGGGTCGGAGCGTAGGAACGCCTGCACGTCGAACGCGACGGACTGGCCGCGCGGGAGCGCGTCGGAGAGCGTCGCCTCGAGCACGATCAGGTGCGGCGACACGGCGCCGGAAATCAGTACGGCGAGCTGCTGCGAAAGGTTCGAGTAGAGGAGCGCGCTCGCGCCGCCCGACGGGCTCGCCGAAATCATCGGTGCCGGAACATTGGTCAGCCGGCCGACGTCGGTTGCGACGTTCGCGCGCGCGTCGACGAGCTGCAAATCGTTTGCGTTGACGTCGGCGCGATCGTAGGTCCAGCCTTGTAGGCCGGCGATGCCGAGCTCGCGCCGCTGCGCGGCGAAATGACGGACGGCCTCGTCGAGCTCGTCCTGCGAGAGCTCCGCGCCGGTATTCGTGAGCACACCGGCCGGGAGCTCGACGGCGGCGAGCCGGCGCGCCGCCTGCTCGAGCTCGATCGCGGCCGCGAGTGTGCGGCCGCCGACGTCGAGGAGCCCCGGTAGCGGCGAGTCGAAACGGATAACGTCGTCGACGGCGACGCGCTCGCGCTCGCCGGCGATCCTGTAGCCGAGCAGCTCCGCGTAGCGGCCGCCAGTCGAGCGGGTGTCGGCGGTAACGTCGACTTGCGGAATCCAGCGCGCGCGCTTCGGGTAGCCCTCGGAATCGCGGTCGAGCACGCGCCAGTAGGCGCGCGCGTAAAACAGTAGGTCGTCGACGGTGCCGCCGATCGTCGCCGGCCAGGTCGTCGACGGGTCCGGCTTCGAGAGCAGATAGTCGGGCTCGAGGAGCTCGCTTCCGCGCGAGCGCTTGACGCCGAGCTGGATCACGGTGCCGACGATCCACTTGTGCGCGGCGACGACGGCCGGAATCGAGAGCGCCATTTCACGGGAAACGCCCTCGGAGATCCAGGCGCTTTCCGCTACCTCGAGCGCCGTCGCCGTCGGGAACACGGCGGCCGGGTAACGCGCGAGCCGTGCCGCCGGCGGCGCCGCCTCGAGCATCGCCGGCGCGCGGCGAAGCCTCACGTCGTGAAGTGAATCACGAGGATGATTTGGCAAGCGAGGATGCCGGCGAGGAGCAGCTCGGCGACGCTCAGATTCACGACGTCGAGTATCGCGCGCCGACGCGGCGATTACCCTCCGCCGATCGGCGGAACGAGTTAGGCGCCGGCGATCAGCGCACGCGGCCGCCGGTCCGGGCGGAGCTCGGAGCCGATCGCCCAGACGGCCGCGCGCGCGAGAAAGATCGGGCCGGGAGAGCGCTTCGCCGAGAGCGTCGTGCCGACGTCGGGAACGGTAACCGGCGTCGCCGTCAGGATTTGCCGGGTCAGCTCGGCGTCGCCGTCATGCCGAATCCGCGCGTCGACGAGCGCCGCCAAGGTCGGGCCGTAGCCGGCCCGCTGCTCGGCGGTGCCGACTTTCACGGCGTCGACGCCGCGTAGCTTCGCGACGTGCTCGGCGAACGAGGCCGGGTAGAGGAGCCGGACGCCGCGCCGCTCGCGCGTCAGCTCCTCGAGCGCCGCCCACATCGCCCGACGGGTCGGGAACGCGCGGCCGACGACGTGCACAAGCTCGCCGCCGTCGACGGCGAGCACGTAGCCGCACGGGCCGGGAGCGCCGTCGCGGTCGTTGATCGCGACGGTGCCAGGCCGCGCCGCGAGCTCGAGCCCGGGCTCGGCGAGCTCCGCCCACTGTGCCGGCGCGACCCAGGACCGCGACGCCTGCACCCACTGATTGAGGTACTGCCGGCGCCACTCGTTCTCCGGGGTCGTCGCGTAGGCGTGCTCGAGCGCGTCGAGCCGCTGCCGTGTCCAGTGCGGCGACGCGAGCCGCCAGGCGTCGCGGTCGTCGGCGTAAGCGTCCGGCGGCGCCGACCACTCGAGGAGGAGCACGCGGGCCGTGTCGGGCTCGTGGAGCTCGCCGAGCGCCTGCTCGCGGTCCTCGAGGAGAAGCGTCGAGCCGCCGTCGCCGGCCGTCGAAACGAGGATCATTTGCGGCGAGTACCGCTCGAGCATCGTCGGCGCGATCGAGCCGTCGACGACATCGCGGGACACCCGCCACGCCTCATCGACGAACGCGAGCGACACGCTCGAGCCGACGCCGCCGTCGAGGTTTGACGCGGCGAGCCGCCATGCCGAGCCGTCGGCGAGCTCGACGGCCTCCTGCCCGTTCGCGCGCCGGACGCTCGCGCCGGCGGAGCGCTCGAGCTCGCGCGCCGCCTCTTTCCAAATCCGGTGCGCCGTCGAGCGGAGGTTGGCGACGTGCAAAACCTCCTGCGGCTCGCCGAACACGTCGGCGGCGCCGACGCGCCAGCCGCAAATGCCGCGCGCGAGCACGCTCTTGCCCGACTGGCGGGAAACGGTGACGATCACGCGGCGCCAACGGAGCGAGCCGTCGGCGCGATGTTCGAGAATCCGCGTCAGGGCGTAGCGCTGCCACGGGCGGAGCTCCGCGCCGAGGTAATCACGTATCCAGCCGATCGCCTCGCCGGCGTAGCTGCCGGTAACCTCCGCAGGCCTCGGCGTTTCCAGACGCGGCGGCACGAGCCCGACCGAATCCGCGCCGTTCCGGGGAGAGAAGCCGGAGTCCGAC
>Ga0066903_100001967_pt1 | contig 15639 bp, 12 predicted proteins | sample PanSoiMetaGPlot1_FD_67491 | JGI IMG/M metagenome (GOLD analysis project Ga0066903, IMG submission 67491) | Tropical forest soil microbial communities from Panama analyzed to predict greenhouse gas emissions - Panama Soil - Plot 1 (version 2) | ecosystem: Environmental > Terrestrial > Soil >... | reverse complement strand
CCGGCCGTGGTCACGGCGGGCAGCGGGGTGGGGGAGATCGAGGCCTGCGCGGGCTCGGGGTGGGCCGGGCCGCTCGGCCGCTCGCGCAGCATCTCCATGAACTCCTCGATCTGGAGGCGCATCTCCACCGTCAGCCGGGCGATCCGGGACTGGAAGTAGTTGAAGAGCACCACCGCCTCGACTGCGACCAGGATGCCCGCGGCCGTCGCGACGAGCGCCTCCGAGATGCCGGTCATCACCGCCGCGGTTCCGCCGGTACCTCCGGCCTCCACGTCGAGACCGAGCTCCCGGAAGCTCCGCATGATGCCGGCCACGGTTCCGAAGAGGCCGACGAAGGGGGTGGTCGCTCCGATGGTGCCGAGGATCCAGAGGTTCTTCTTCATCCGGAGCCCCAGCTGCGCACGCTCCCGCTCGACCGCGGCCTCCACTCCGGGGGTGACCGTCCTGCTCCGCTCCAGCCGCTCGAAGGCAACCCGGTAGACGTCCGCCAGCAGCGTGTCGGATCGGTCCACGGTGCCCTTGGCTGCGGAGATGTCCCCCCGGAGCAGATGCCGCCCGACGGCGTCGGTCAGGGCCCGGGAATTGGCGGAAATGTTCCACAGAGCGATCCACCGCTCCACGGCCACGCCGATGGCGAGCACGGACGCGGCGAGGATGATCGCCAGCGTGGCGCCGCCGAGGCGCAGATAGTGCGACAACTCTTCGAAAGTCATTCCGCCCTCAAATCCTTGAGCTTCACCGAGGTTACGTGCTTTTCGCTGCCCATGAACAGGCGTGCCTGGCCGTTGTTCCTACTCCTGCTCGCTGGCTGTCCCCCGCGGGTAGACGTGCGCAGCATCCCACCCCCGAACGCCACGGCGTTGCTGGCCGAGGTGGATACGATCGACGCCCAGGTCGCCCGGCTCCAGAGCCAGGCGAAGGCCCGTGTAGACGGTCGCGGCAAGAAGGGCAACGTCCAGCTCTTCGTCGCCGTCGCTGCCCCGGCCTCGATCCACCTCGAGGTGCTCGACTTCTTCGGCAAGCCGTCGGGCATCCTCATCTCCGACGGACAGCGATTCGTGATGTTCGCTTCCGATTCCGGGGTCTGGCAGCGGGGGGCGGCGACGGCCGAGAACGTGGCCCGGGTGCTTCCGGTCTCTCTTCCTCCCGATCAGCTGGTGTCGATGCTTCTCGGCCGTGCCCCCCGGTTCGCCGATCCCTCGCCGACCCTGGCCGTCGATGCCGAGGAAAACCTCTTCCAAGTCACCCTCCATCAGGAGGCACGGACCCAGCAGCTCTGGGTGGACCCGACCCGGAATCGGGTGGTGCGGAGCCGGGTCGACGGCCCCGCCGGCTACACGCTCACGTTCGACAAGTTCGAGGACGTCCGGGGCGCGCCGTTCCCGCGGAGCATCGGCTTCGTTGGCGAGGGCTCGATCGCGCTGGAGTACACCGACCTTCGTCTGGGGGAGCAGCCGGACGCCTCCCTGTTCGTCCCCGAGCCGCCCCCGGGTGTGCCCGTGGAGCAGGTCGGTCCATAGCTCGGCCCCTCCCATGACAGCCCACCGGGCAGGCTGACAGACTCGAGGCGAGGGGTAGATCTCCCACCCCGCGCCTTGCGTTTCACGCGCATGAACGGAGTTCCGGCGGAGGCCGAATCGACACGCCCGAAGACACGACCCCCGACGAGGTCCTGATGAGGAGGTTCCAGCGGGGTGAAGCCCGGGCGTTTCCGGAGCTGGTGCGGCGGCACCGGGCGGCGGTGTTCGCCTTCGTCCTGCGGTGGACGCAGGACCGGGCGCGGGCGGAGGACATCCTCCAGGAGACGTGGCTGAAGGTGGTGCGAGCGTCGAGCGACTGGAGTCCCCGTGCGCGCTTCACCACCTGGCTGTACACCATTGCGAGGAATGCCTGCGTGGATGGAGCACGAAGAGAGCGCGCACGAGCGACCCAGCCGCTGGAGGCCGAGCCGGTCTCCACCGAGGGTCTCGACCCCGAGCGGGCCGCCGCCGCGGCCGAGCTCCGTCCGGTGCTCGAGGCCGCCATCGCTGCGCTCCCCGACGCCCAGCGCGAGGTCTTCCTCCTCCGCGAGATGGCGGGCATCCCCTTCCAGGAGATCGCCCGCATGACCGGCGCCCCGGAGCCCACGGTCAAGAGCCGAATGCGCTATGCGCTCGAGTCGCTGCGGACGCGGCTGACCGAGGCGGGCATCGACACGCCCGCGGGAGGGCAGGTGGCATGAGGCCCCCGGTGCCCACCCATCCCGAAGACGACCGGCTGCTCGAGCTCGCCTACGGCGAGGTCCCGGCGTCCGAGGCCAGGACGCTCAGGCAGCACGTGGAGGGATGCGCCCGCTGCCGAGGTGTGCTCGACGGCATCGCCGAGGTGCGGAGCGCGTTCAAGTCGGTTCCCTCCGAGCCCGCGCCGGAGCGAGGCCTCGAGTCGCTCCTCGCCTACGGAGCGCAGGCTGCTGCCCGGGCCCGGTCCCGGCGCGGTGGCCTGCGGATCCTCGGATTCCTCTCCGCTGCCGCCGCGCTCGCAGTGGTCTGGTTCGTCCTGCCCGTCTCGCACCGGGAGGCGGACGGTGCCCTGGCCCGTGCGCCCGAGACGAAGTCTCTGGGCCCGGTGGCCAGCCTCGACAAGCCGCAGGCGCCGCCCGAGCAGGGGAACGGGGTCCGCGACGAGGCGGAACGCGAGAAGAAGCCGATGGCTCCTTCGCCGGCGGCCACCGAGCATCGGGTCGCCCAGAAGGAGCTTCTGAAAATGGAGGAGCATGCCGCCGCCCCCGGCCGCCGCGGCGTCGACGCCGACGCCAAGCGGAAGGAGGTCGCGAAGCTCGACGCCGCGGACAAGGCCTTGGCGGAGGCGCCTGCCGAGCTCAGAGCGGACGCGTCGAAGGATCGCGCGGCGGGTGCCGTCGGCACGCTGGGCGTCGCCGGCGCCGGTCCGTCGACCGCCATCGGCGGCGCCGTCGCCTCGTCCGGGGCCGGCGGGCTCAAGAAGAGCGCCGGCCCGGAGAAGTCCGGCGCGGACGCGTTCCACCAGGTCCCCCCCGGATCGTCGGCCCCGGCCGCATCGCCGCCGCCTCTCGTTGCCCGCGCGTCTGCGGACGACGTCCGGGCACAGGACGCGGCGAGGGCGGTTGCGACCCCGGTGGGCGAGGCGCTCGCCAGCGCCGAACGCGGGAAGGCCGCGACGACGAGCGACCTCACCCCGCCACAGCCCGCCAGGCCCGTCGCGAAGACGATGGCTCCGGCGGCGCCGAAGGGCGCGGCCAACGCGGCCGAGCCCACGTCTCGTTCCATCCCCATGCAGGCGGCGCGGGTGGGCCTGGGAACGCCGGACCAGCAGGCGCGGCTCGCAGAGATCGTGAAGAAGCTCGAGACCTCCAAGGGAGACGAGCGGAAGGCGCTGATGCTGGAGCGCTGCGAGCTCGTGGCCAGGATGGGGCGGGGTCCGGACGCGGTCCTGAGCTGCTCGCAGGTCACCCAGGAGTTCCCCGGCACCCCCGAGGCGGAGCGGGCCTCGAAGATCGCCCGGGGCTTCTCCCTCCAGCCGGCGCCCCAGAACGAGCGCTGAGCCTGCTCGCTGGCGCGCTCCGCTGCCCTTCCCTCTGGGCTTGCGGGGACTGAGCGCGCCGAGCGTCAGTCCCACGGCATACTCCAGCGCTGGAGCCCACCGCCCGTGCCCGTGAAGAAGGTCAAGAGCCTCGGTCCGTCCTCGCCCTCGACGCTGCAGGGAGATCTCGACCTCTTCGGTCCGCCCTCGCCGCGGCCGGAGCGCTCGACGGCTCCCGCTCCCCTCGAGCCTCCACCCGAGCCGCCTCCGGACCTCGAGCCGCCCCCCTGGCTCGAGACGCCGGCGATCGACCTCGCCGCCAGCCGTGAGACGGTGCGGGTGGACCTCGCCCCCGCCCGCCCACGAGAGCGGGGAGCAGCCGTGCGGTGGACCTCCACCACCGAGGTCGTGCGCATCGAGACGCCCGGCGCCGTTCCCGCCCTGCGCCCGCCTGAGAGGGTGGTGCTCACCGTCACCCAGCTCACCCAGGCGGTGAAGGGCGTGCTGGTCGAGGGATTCCGCCGGGTGCTCGTCCGAGGAGAGGTCAGCAACTTCCGTGGGCTCCACGCGAGCGGCCATCTGTTCTTCAAGCTGAAGGACGCGGGCGCCTCGATCGACGCGAAGATCTGGGCCAGCGTCGTCCAGCGCCTCCGCTTCCGGCTCGAGGAGGGCATGGAGGTGGTCGCGGAGGGCAACCTCGACGTCTACGAGAAGGCCGGGCAGTACAACCTCATCGTCCAGCGCATCGAGCCCGCCGGCGCCGGCGCTCTCGCCATCGCCTTCGCCCAGCTGCGCGACCGGCTGACCGCCGAGGGGCTGATGGGCGAGGGCCGGCTTCGTCCCCCGCGCCCCGTCCCGTTCCTCCCCCGCCGCATCGGCGTCGTGACCAGCCGGTCCGGAGCGGCCCTCCACGACTTCCTCCGCGTGCTCCACCGGCGCAACCCGCGCCTGTCGGTGCTGCTCTGCCACGCCCGTGTCCAGGGACCAGGCGCGGCAGACGAGGTCGTCCGGGCGCTCCAGCGCCTCGCCCGGACCGACGTGGACGTCATCGTCGTCACCCGCGGCGGCGGAAGCGCCGAGGACCTCTGGACGTTCAACGAGGAGGTGGTGGCGCGGGCAATCGCCGCGAGCCCGGTGCCGGTCGTGTCGGCGGTCGGGCACGAGGTGGACTTCACCATCGCGGACTTCGTGGCCGACGTCCGGGCTCCCACGCCCAGCGCCGCCGCCGAGATGCTCGCCCCCGAGCTGGAGGCGCTCCTCGACGACCTGCGCACGACGCGAACGAGGCTCCGGCAGGGCATCGGGAGCGCGGTCTCGCGCAGCCGAGAGCGGCTGCGACAGCACGAGCGCCGGCTCCGGGACCCGCGCCAGGAGGTCACCCGGCTGCGGCACGGGCTCATCGAGCAGGAGCGTGCGCTCGGTCGGCTCTGGAGCGAGCGGCTCCGCGACGAGCGCAAGCAGCTGATGGACCTCCGGGGGCGGCTGGAGCGCTTCCGGCCGGAGGCGATGCTCGGCGAGCGCCGCGCCCGGCTCGACCGGCTTCGCTGGCGGCTCGCCGAGGTACAAAGGGCGCGGCTGGTCGTCGAGCACGCGGAGCTGGCCTCCCGGCGCCAGCGGCTGGAGCGCCGGGCACCCGACGTCGACTTGGCCCGCGCGCGGACGCGTCTGGGCGGATTGACCTCCCGCCTCCGGCAGCTCGGTGAGGGGCGTCTGGGGAACGCGCGCGTCCCGGTGCTCGAGGCCCGGGCCCGGCTCGAGCGTGCGGTCCGGGCCCGCATCGCCACAGCGCAGGGGGCGGTGCAGATGAACGCTGGCCGTCTCGATTCGCTGAGCCCGCTCCGGGTGATGGCCCGGGGCTACGCGGTCGTCTACCGCACCGAGGACGGCCACCTCGTCCGTCGTGCCGGCGAGCTCCAGCCCGGCGCGGCGGTCCGGCTCCGCTGGGCCCCGCCGGGATGCACCTCCCTCTCCTCCTGCGACGAGGCGGAGGCCACCATCACCGGCGTCAAGCCCGGTGGTGGTGAGGGCTAGGGCGTCCGGGGGCGGGAGCGGTTGCGCCTCGCTTCGCCCGGGGGTAGACGCACACTCCCGTGGCCACCCGAGAAGAGCAGCCCAGCGAGCGCTACAGCGACGTCGTGGACCGCCTCGAGGAGGTGGTCAAGAAGCTCGAAGCCGGCCAGCTGAGCCTCGAGGATTCGCTCGAGGAGTTCGAGAAGGGCATCCAGCTGGTGAAGCGGGGCGAGGAGCTTCTGCAGCAGGCCGAGCGACGAGTGCAGGAATTGCTGGAGCACAAGGGCGGGGACCGGACCGTCCCTCTCGAGTCCACCCGGGGCACGTCGTCGAAGCCCGCCCCGGCGACCACCGATGATGACGACATCCCGTTCTGAAGGTCCCGCTCGCCGCTCGGCGATCATCGTCGACGACGACCGTGACACCCGCGAAATGCTCGCGATGGCACTGGAGCTCGAGGGCTACGAGGTGACCCAGGCCGCCAACGGCGTGAAGCTGATCTCCAGCCTGCACGTGCACCGGCCGGACATCCTGCTCCTCGACGTCAACATGTCGTGGATCGACGGTTTCGAGCTCTGCCGTGCGGTGCGCCGGAACGAGAAGTTCCGTGAGTTGCCCGTTCTCTTCGTCTCTGCCCGGAAGGCCCGGTCGGACGTCGAGGCCGGGATGGCATCGGGAGCAGACGGCTACTTCACCAAGCCCGTCGACCTCGACGCGCTGATCGGCCGGATGCGCGAGCTGGTCGAGCAGCGCTCGCGAGGAGAGCACTGATGAGCGGTTTCCAGCTCGAGCCGTGGCTCCAGGCGCGCGGCGACCGGGTGGAAGCCCTGCTCGTGGACCGGCTCCGGCGGGTGGAGTCCGCGCCCCGGCGCCTGGTCGACGCGATGGGCTACTCGCTGCTGGCCGGCGGGAAGCGCCTGCGCCCCGTGCTCTGCCTCGCCTTCGCGGAGGCGGTGCGTGGCGGCGCCCCGGGCACCGCGGCCGAAGACGCGGCGTGTGCCCTGGAGTACGTCCACACGTACAGCCTGGTGCACGACGACCTCCCGGCCATGGACGACGACGACCTGCGCCGCGGTCGGCCCACCAACCACAAGGTGTTCGGCGAGGCGATGGCCATCCTCGCCGGCGACGCGCTGCTGACCGAGGCCTTCGCCTTGCTCGGCACCGGCCCCGAGCCATGGCGGGCCGAGCTGGTCTCCCGGCTCGCGCAGGCCGCGGGCGCGGTCGGAATGGTCGGAGGGCAGGTCCTGGACATCGCCGAGGATCGTCCGGCCGAGGAGGCGTACCTCACGCGCCTCCACCGCGCGAAGACCGGCGCGTTGCTCCGCGCGGCCTGCACGCTGGGGGTCATTGCCGAGGGCGGTACCCCTGCCCAGGTCGGGGCGGCGGAGCGGTACGGGGACGCGGTGGGGCTCGCGTTCCAGATTGCCGACGACCTGCTGGACGTGACCTCGTCGGCGGAGGCGATGGGCAAGCCCACCGGTGCCGACGCTGCCGCCGGCCGCCACACCTATCCGGCCGTGCTGGGGCTCGAGGCATCGCGCGCCCGTGCCCGGGCGCTGGTCGAAGATGCGCTCGCGGCGGTCCGGCCCCTCGAGCCGACGCCGGGGCCACTGGCGGCGCTGGCCCGCTACAGCGTGGAGCGCAGGACGTGAGCCTGCTCGGGCACGTCCAGTCGCCCAGGGACGTGCGCGCGCTCTCCGACGACGAGCTCACGCGTCTGTGCGCCGAGCTCCGCCAGGAGATCATCGCCATCTGTGGCCGGGTGGGCGGCCACCTCGGTGCCTCACTCGGGGCGGTGGAGCTGGTGGTGGCGCTGCACCGGGTGTTTCACGCGCCGGAGGACGACCTGGTGTTCGACGTGGGTCATCAGGCCTACGCGCACAAGCTCCTCACCGGACGGGGGCAGAGGATGCAGACCCTGCGGCAGGAGGGTGGGGTGGCGCCCTTCCTCGATCCGCGGGAGAGCCCGTTCGACGCCTTTCCGGCCGGCCATGCCTGCACGGCGGTGAGCGTCGCGCTCGGGATGGCGCTCGCCCGGACGCAAACCGGCGCTCCGGGCCGCGCGGTCGCCATCGTCGGCGATGGGGCCTTGACCGGCGGCCTCACCTTCGAGGGGCTGAACGATGCCGGCGCGAGCGGGCTCCCGCTGGTGGTGGTGCTGAACGACAACGGGATGTCCATCTCGGCCAACGTCGGAGCCGTCCCCCGGATGCTGGCCGGCCGCTCGGCGCGGGCCTTCTTCGAGGCGCTGGGCTTCACTTACCTCGGCCCGGTTGCGGGCCACCTCCTCGGCGAGCTCCTGCCGGCGCTGGCGGAGGCGCGGCGAAGCCGCAGGCCGGTCCTGGTCCACGTGCGGACCGAGAAGGGGCGGGGACTCGCCGAGGCCGAGGCGGACGTGGCCACCCGCGGGCACGCGATGGGCCCGTACGAGATGCGGGACGGGAAGCTGGTCCGGAGCCGCCACGGTCAGCCCACCTGGTCCGATGCGGTGGCCGCAGCGCTCGGCCGGGCGATGGAGCGCGACGCGCGGGTCGTGGTGGTAACGCCGGCGATGCTCGAGGGCTCCTCGCTCACCGGGCTCGCGGCGCGGTTCGGTCGCCGGGTGCATGACGCCGGCATCGCCGAACAGCACGCGGTGACGCTCGCGGCGGGGCTCGCCGCCCGGGGGCTCCGGCCGGTGGTGTGCATCTACAGCACGTTCCTCCAGCGCGCGCTGGACCAGGTCATCCACGACGTGGTGCTGCCCGGGCTCCCGGTGACCTTCGCCATCGACCGTGCTGGCCTGGTCGGGGCGGACGGGGCGACGCACCAGGGGACGTACGACCTCGCCTTCCTCCGACCGCTGCCCGGGATGCGCCTCTACTCGCCGACGGTGGGCGAGGACGTGGACCCGGTGCTGCAGACGGCGCTCGCCGGGCCCGGACCGGCGGCGTTCCGGTTCCCGCGAGGAACCCTGCCGACGACGCCGGCGGGAATCGACGTCGAGCCGGGAACGGTGACCGCTGCCCGCTGGCTCCGCCGAGCCGAGGGCGCGAAGGCGGCCATCGTCTCCCTCGGTCCTCTCGGGCTCTTCGCGCTGGAGGCTGCGTCCGCGCTCGACGTTCCCACCGCGGTCCTCGATGTCCGGGTGCTCGCCCCGCTCGACGTCCCGCGTGTGCTGCAGGCGTTGGCGACGGGCCATGTCGTCACGGTGGAGGAGGGGACGACACACGGCGGGCTGGGGACCGCCGTGCTCGAGGTCGCCGCCGGAAACGGCCTCTCGCCGCGCATTCGCACGCTCGGCCTTCCCGATGCGCCGGTGCCGCACGGGGATGCACGGACGCAGCGGCGCGCGCTCGGGCTGTCGCCGGAGGGAATCGCCGCCGCGGTGAGAGGTCTGCTCCCGGAGACGCGGTGAGGCTGCTGGTCCGTCCCCTGGAGGAGCGCAATCGGTCGATGGAGCGAAGCCACCTGCCTCGGTGCGCCGTGGCCTCTAGCCTCGGGGCCCGGCAGGTTGTCGCGCTCGGCGTTCGCGAGGCCCGAGCGAGCTGGAGGGAAGGGTGCGCTGATCCGGAGCGGGACTTGCGGGGAGGGGATGCGTCGCGCGGCCGTGCACAAAGTGTTTCGCATCGCCCCGCCGCCAAGCCTTTTGGAACGGTCAGCGCCGAGGAGGGTTCACCCGTCCGCCAAAGCGTTCCCTACGGTTCCGGAAAGGCCCTTCCCCAAACCGCAACGCCTCAACCGAAGCGAGCGACGAGGCGTCCGTCCCGGCGGTCTGATCGGCGGCTGATCCAGTTCAGCGTGAGCGGAGCGGTTTGGCGTCCCCCCGACGCCAAACCGGATGGAACGGTTTCCCGAGTGCGCACCCCTCGCCCGGCGGCAGCCGTTCCAAACTGTTTGGCAAACGAGGTTTTCCAAACCGCTGTGCGCGGTGGCACGGAAGTTCTGCGGGACCACCTCGACGCCCCGCCACGGCGTCGGTTCGAGGCCAGGGTCGGAACGCTCCGTGCGCGACGCCGCCGTCCCCCCCGCATTTCCTCGGGGCAACTGTCCCCCGGGGTTCCCCGATGACGGATCGTCCGAAGAAGGAGCGCCTCGACGTCCTCCTCGTCGAGCTCGGCCTCGCCCCCACCCGAGCAAAGGCTCAAGCGATGGTCCTCGCCGGCCAGGTGGTGGTGGACGACCAGCGCGTGGACAAGGCCGGCACCCGCGTCTCGACGGAAGCGGAGGTCCGCCTCAAGGGCGAGCCGATGCCCTATGTCTCCCGTGGGGGGCTCAAGCTCGAGGCCGCCCTCCGCCACTTCCAGCTCGACGTCCGGGGCGCGGTCTGCGCGGATGTGGGCGCGAGCACCGGAGGCTTCACCGACTGCCTCCTCCAGGCCGGCGCTGCGAAGGTCTACGCGCTCGACGTGGGCCGCGGCCAGCTGCACGCTCGGCTGAGGAGCGACCCGAGGGTCGTGCTCCGCGAGGGGGTGAATGCCCGACATCTGGCGTCGTCGGACCTGCCCGAGTCAGTCTCGGTCCTGGTCCTGGACGTGAGCTTCATCTCGCTCACGCAAGTTCTGCCGGCGACGGTGCCGTTCCTTCGTCCGGGTGGGGTGACGGTCGCTCTGGTGAAACCGCAATTCGAGGCGGGCCGAGGTCAGGTCGGCAAGGGCGGGGTGGTTCGCGATGACGCGGTGCGGGCGGAGGCGGTGGCGCGAGTCCAGGCATGCATCGAGACACTCGGGCTTCTCGTCATCGGCACTTTGGATTCGCCAATCCACGGACCCGCGGGAAACCGCGAGATCCTCCTTGTGGCGCGCCGGCCCTGAAACCTGCGACCGAAGACGGGTGTCGTTGCGGACTCCCCGACGGAGCGCTGGTCAGTGCCCAGAAAATCTAGGAAAATTGGAGCGCGGATGAACGGGGAGAGTTCCACGTCGGCGCTGGCGAAGCCGCCGGAGACGGCGGGGGAGCGGGAGCGCCGCATCGCCGAGCGCATGGCGATGCTCCTGGACATTACCCAGGCGGCCACCTCGTCCCTCGAGCTGGAGCAGATCCTCAAGATCGCGGTGGAAAAGGTCAGCCAGGTGCTCCCCACCGACCGCTGCTCGGTCGTCCTGGTCGATTCGCCGAGCTCGAGCGAGGCCGTGGTGATGGCCACCCGCGAACGCGACGATTACCGCCCGATCACCATCGACCTCTCCAAGTACCCGGAGCTCCGCCGTTCGCTGCAGACCCGGGAGGCGACCTACATCGAGGACGCGCTGGAGGACCCGCTGATGGCCGACGTGATGCCGGCCATCGCTCCGCTGGCGGTGAAGAGCATCCTGGTCCAGCCGCTCATCAGCCAGGACGACCTCGTGGGGGCCCTGTTCCTTCGCCTGTCCAGGAGGCGAGGGGCCTTCGGGCCAGAGGAGCAGGAGTTCGCCAAAGCCGTGGCCGCCGCGCTTGCCAATTCGGTCCGCAACGCCAAGCTGCATGCCTCGGTCCAGAAGAAGCGCGACGACCTCGAGCTCGCCTACGTCGAGCGCTACCGGGAGCTGAGCGAGGCCAACCGGCGGCTCCGCGAGCTGGCCCGCTTCAAGGACGAGCTGATCGCCATCATCAGCCACGACCTCCGGGCCCCGCTCCAGGTCACCCTCGGACACGGCCGCATGCTGGAGGACGCCCACCTCCCCGGAGACCTCCGGACGTCAGCCGAGGCCATCGTCCGGCAGTCGCGGAAGATCCTGAAGATGGTCGAGTCCCTCCTCGACCGCGGCAAGGGCGAGCAGGCCCGAGTCGCCCTCGACGTGCAGCTCCTCGACGTCGGCCGGGTGGCGCGCGATTGCGCCTTCGAGCTGGAGATCCTCGCCGCCGAGCGGGGGGTGACCCTCAAGGCGCATACCCCCGAGCGGCTTCCGGTGATGGGGGACGAGCTCAAGCTGCGTGAGGTGCTCCAGAACCTGATCACCAACGGGCTCGAGCACGCGGCGAAGAAGGGAAACGTCCTCGTCGAGGGCGAGGTGCTGAACCGCCCGGACGGGCCGGCGATCAAGATCGTCGTCCAGGACGACGGGCCGGGCATGCCCGAGGAGCAGATGCACCTCGTCTTCGACCGTTACCGGCACGGGCCGGGCGGCACCGGGCTCGGCCTGGCCATCTGCAAGGAGTTCGTGGAGCTGCACGGCGGGGAGATCTGGGCCGAGCGGCCGGCCGACGGCGGCTGCGCCTTCGTCTTCACCCTTCCGCTCGCCAAGGAGGACCGGAAGGTCGCCCCCAAGCTGCAGGCCCTGAGCGGCGAGCAGCCCCGGGTGCTCATCGTCGAGGACGAGCCGGACATCGCGGCGGTCCTGGAGGGGATTCTCCGCAAGCGCTACCGGGTCGAGGTGGCCCGCGACGGCCGCGAGGGCGTGGCGAAGGTGCACGCCCTCCACCCGGACCTGGTGGTGATGGACGTCTTCCTGCCGCACCTCGATGGGCTGGACGCGGTCATCTCCCTCAAGGCCTCGAGTGACACCGCCGACATCCCGGTCATCCTCGTGTCGGCACAGGTGGGTGTCGCCGACCGGGTCCGGGCGCTCAATCTCGGCGCGGTGGACTATCTGGCCAAGCCGTTCCACGCCTCGGAGCTGCTCCAGCGCGCCGAGCGGGCCCTTTCGGTGGATCGCCGTCACGCAACCGCCGCCCAGGAGGCGGAGGCGCCCACCCCGGTCGCCGACGCCGAGACCGGATTGCTCGACCGTCGCGGCCTCGTCGCCCGGCTCACCCAGGAGGCAGCGCGGGCCAGGAGATACGGGCGTCCGCTCTCGCTCGCGGTGGCCCGGACCGACGCCGTCCACCCCGAGCTGCTCCGGACGGCCGCTGCCCGGATGCGCGAGCGGCTCCGCCAGCCGGACGTGCTCGCCCACCTCGGGCACGGCACCTTCGCGGCGCTCCTTCCCGAGTGCACCTCGGAGCAGGCCCTGGCCGTGTTCGGGCGTGTCGAGTCCGACCTCCGGGCGTCCACCAGCTTGCACTGCGAGGTGGAAGTGGCCGAGGTTCCGGGGCGGGAGCTCCCCGAGGCGGTCCTCGACCACCTCCTCGAGCGTCGGCCCACGAGCTGACCTTTCCGCACCGGGGTGGCGCGCACCCCGCCGGGACCCCCTGTTAGGCTACCCGGCCAGGAAACGCTCGTCCGTGGTCGCTCCGGTTCTCGCTGCCTTCGTGCTCCTCGGTGCCTCGCCGCCCCATCCGCGGGTGGATGTGTCGGCGATGAAGGAGGCGATGGAGGCGCCGAGCGACGACTACTCCTCGGCCTCGGCCTACGCGCACTTCCTCCGCGCGCGCCTCCTCTCCCTCCAGGGCGAGCATGCCCGCGCGGTCGAGCAGCTGCGGATGGCCCTCGCGTCGGACCCGGGTCGGCCGGAGCTGGTCCTCGCGCTCGCCGAGGCGCAGGGCCGATCCGGCGCGCCCGCCCGTGCCGAGGCGACGATTCGAGGTCTCCTCGAGCGCCGACCGGACCACGTCCCGGGGCTCCTCTTCCTCGGACGGCTCCTCTACGAGACCGATCGGCCGCAGCGCGCCCGTGAAGTGCTGGAACGGGTCCGGAAGCTCGCCCTGCACGAGCAGGAGCCGTACTTGCTGCTGGCGGAGATGGCGCTCGAGGCGGGCCACCCGGAGGAGGCCACCCGGACCGTGCAGGCGCTCGCCGACGTGAACCGGGACACCACCGGTCTCAAGCGGCTGGGAATGGCGCTCCTCGATCGGGGCGAGCCGGACGCAGCGCGCAGCCTGCTCGAGAAGACGGTCCAGATGGATCCCGGCGACGCCGAGGCCCAGGGGGCGCTCGGTGAGGCGCTGGAGGCGCTCGGACGCCCTGCCGAGGCAGAGGCGGCCTATGCCCGCGCGCTGGAGCGTGACCCCGACGCCCGCGAGGTGCTGCTGCGCGCTGGCAGGTTGGCACTCCGGTCCGGCTCGGAGCCGCGGGCGCGCGCCTACCTCGACCGGCTGGCCTCGCTCGACGCCGGACCGGAGCAGTCACTGCGCATTGCCCTCACCTGGCTCGCGGCGGGAAAGCCTGCCCCCGCGGTCCGCGTGCTCGAGCAGGCACGCGCGAGCAGCGACGATCCGCGCCTCCTCCTGGCCCTCGGCCTGGTCCAGGGCAAGGTGGGGCGCTGGGCGGACGCCGCGCGTGCCTATGGACAGGTTCCACCGGGCGCGCCGGGATGGAAGGACGCGGTCGTGCAGCGGGGCCTGGCGCTCGCTCGCGCCGGACAGCCGGCAGCCGCCGAGCAGGCCACCGCCGAGGCGCTGCAGCAGGCTCCTGGCGACGTCACCCTGGAGGCCGGACACGCGGCGGTCCTCGAAGCCATCGGGCAGCCCGAGCGCGCCGAGCAGTTCCTCAAGGGAAGGATCCGCGCCTCGGGCAACACCGAGCTGGTCACTGCCCTCGCGCAGATCTTCTCCCGGACCGGCGCGCACGCCGACGCGGTGTCGGTGCTGAACGAGGCGCTCAAGGCGCATCCCCGCGACGAGGACCTGCTCTACACCCTTGGTGCGGTGCTCGAGCGGAGCGGTGCGACCGGCGAGGCCATCGCCCGCATGCGCGAGCTCCTCGAAGTGAACCCCCGCAACGCCGCGGCGATGAACTTCATCGGCTACACCCTGGCCGACCGAGGAGAGCAGCTCGACGAGGCGGAGCGGCTGGTCCGCCGTGCCCTCGCCCTTCACCCGGACAGCGGCGCGTACCTCGACTCCCTGGGATGGGTGCAGTTCCGCCGCGGGGATGTGGCTCGCGCGGCCGGGACCCTCGAACGCGCCGCCGAGCTCGAGCCGGACGAGCCGACGATCCTCGAGCACCTGGGCGACGCCTACGGTGGTGTGAGCCGGAGAGACGCCGCGGCGGGGGCCTACCGCCGGGCGCTCGAGGCCATGCGCACCACCGACGATCCCCAGGCGCGGGAGCGATTGGCGATCGTCGAGCGCAAGCTGAAGGCGTTGACCTCGCCCGTCGCGGATCGCTGACCGCGATGTGACTGGCGCGTTCTTGCGCGCTTCCCCGAGCGTCCTCCTGGTGCGAGGGACTCAGCCTGGACGCTGGCGCGCTCTTTCGCGCTTCCTCGAGCGTCCCCCTGGTGCAGGGGACCGAGGCTCGGCGCTGGGCGTCCGATGATGCGATGTGACTTTCGGTGGACCGGCGTCAGAGGAGGCGGGCATGCTCGGGCCCGGCCTCGTGTACAGGCCCAGCCCCCGATGAATCACCACCAGGAAGGTCATTTCTCGGCGCCGGATGGCACGCGCCTGTGGTTCGAGCGCGACGTCCCGGACGGCACTCGTGCCCACCTGGTCCTGGTGCACGGGTATGGCGATCACCTCGGCCGGTACCGGACCTTTCGCGACGCGATGTTGGCCGATCGCCTGGCGGTCCACGCCTACGACGTCCGGGGCCATGGCCGGAGCGATGGTTCCCGCGGGTCGGTCCGGAGCTTCGCGGAGTACACCGCCGAGCTCGAGGCGTTCGTTCGCTCCACCCACGCGCTGGCGGCCGGCGTCCCCCTGTTCATCGTGGGCCACAGCCACGGGGCGCTGATCGTCCTCCGGTGGCTCGCCGGGTCCGGCGCCAACGCGGCGCGCGCGCTCGGACTGAAGGGGCTGGTCATCTCCTCGCCTTACCTCGGGCTGGCCTTCACGCCGCCGGCCTGGAAGACCATGCCCGCGGTGCTCCTCTCGAAGATTGCACCCGACCTGCCTGTCCCCACCGGCATTTCTGCGGAGGATCTCAGCCGCGATCCCGCCTGGCAGCGGGCCACCGACGACGACGCGCTCTACGGCCGCAAGGGAACCCCGCGCTGGTACACCGAGCACACCCAGGCGCAACGGGACGTCCTGGCTGCGGGACCGCGCCTCCAGATTCCAGTCCTGCTGCTGCTGGGCGGCGAGGACCGCATCGCCTCCACGCCGGTGTCACGCCGCTGGTTCGAGACGCTGACCGCACCCGACAGGCGACTCCGGGAGTGGCCGTCCATGCGACACGAGATCTTCAGTGAGATCGGCAAGGAGGAGGTGTACGCAGAAACCTCTCGCTGGATCTCAGAGCATCTCTAGCGTACGTTTTTCGACGAAGAGGTGAGGATGGCACAAGCCGATCAGGTCGGAGTCATCGGG
>Ga0066903_100001966_pt1 | contig 15639 bp, 11 predicted proteins | sample PanSoiMetaGPlot1_FD_67491 | JGI IMG/M metagenome (GOLD analysis project Ga0066903, IMG submission 67491) | Tropical forest soil microbial communities from Panama analyzed to predict greenhouse gas emissions - Panama Soil - Plot 1 (version 2) | ecosystem: Environmental > Terrestrial > Soil >... | reverse complement strand
GCCAAGGAGCCGAAGGAAGGCATCGACTTTCTGCCGCTGACCTGCAACTACTTCGAGAAGTTCTATGCGGCCGGCCGCATACCCGGCGGATATTTCAAGCGCGAAGGCCGGCCCACCGAGCGCGAGACACTGATCTCGCGCCTAATCGACCGCCCGATCCGGCCGCTGTTCGCCGACGGCTGGCGCTGCGACACCCAGGTGATCGTGACCGTGCTCTCGCACGATCTCGAGAACGATCCCGACATTTTGGCGATGGTCGCATCCTCGGCGGCGCTGACCTTGTCCGGCGTGCCGTTCATGGGACCCGTGGGCGCCGCCCGCGTCGGCTTCATCAACAACGAATACGTGCTCAATCCGCAGATCGACGAGATGCTGGAAAGCCAGCTCGACCTGGTGGTCGCCGGCACCCAAGACGCGGTGCTGATGGTCGAATCGGAGGCCAAGGAGCTGAGCGAGGAGATCATGCTCGGCGCCGTCATGTTCGGCCACCGGCATTTCCAGCCGGTGATCGACGCCATCATCAAGCTCGCCGAAAAGGCCGCCAAAGAGCCTCGCGACCTCCTGAAGGTCGATGCCTCGGCGCTTGAGGTCGAGGTCCGCGGGCTCGCGGAGCCCGACCTGCGCGCAGCCTATTCGGTGCCCAACAAGATGGAGCGTCACAAGGCGATCGAACTCGCCAAGACCAAGGTGATGACGCAACTCTGCCCGGATGGCGCCGGGGCGCCTGTCCACTCGAAGCTGCAGGTTGGTGGCGTGTTCAAGGATCTGGAAGCCAAGATCGTGCGCTCGAACATTCTCGACACCGGGCGTCGCATCGACGGCCGCGATGTGAAGACGGTGCGCCCGATCGTGTCGGAAGTGGGCGTGCTACCGCGCGCCCACGGCTCGGCGCTGTTCACCCGCGGCGAGACCCAGGCCTTGGTGATCGCGACTCTCGGCACCGGCGAGGACGAGCAGTTTGTCGACGCGCTGCCGGGGACCTACAAGGAGACGTTCCTCCTGCACTACAATTTCCCGCCGTTCTCGGTCGGCGAGACCGGACGGCTGGGAGCGCCGGGTCGGCGCGAAGTCGGTCACGGCAAGCTCGCGTGGCGGGCGATCCACCCGATGTTGCCGCCGCACCACGAGTTCCCCTACACGATCCGTGTTGTCTCCGAGATCACCGAGTCGAACGGCTCGTCCTCGATGGCGACCGTGTGCGGCTCGTCGCTCGCGCTGATGGATGCGGGCGTCCCGCTCAAACGGCCGACCGCCGGCATCGCCATGGGCCTGATCCTCGAGGACAAGCGCTACGCCGTCCTGTCCGACATTCTCGGCGACGAAGACCATCTCGGCGACATGGACTTCAAGGTCGCCGGCACCGAGCAGGGCGTGACCTCGCTGCAGATGGACATCAAGATCGCCGGCATCACCGAGGAGATCATGCGCGTCGCGCTGGCGCAGGCAAAAGACGGCCGTCTCCACATCCTCGGCGAGATGGCGAAGGCGCTGAACGCGGCGCGCGCCGAGCTCGGCGCCTACGCTCCGCGCATCGAGACGTTCAAGATCCCGACCGACAAGATCCGCGAAGTGATCGGCTCCGGCGGCAAGGTGATCCGCGAGATCGTGGAAAAGACCGGCGCCAAGGTCGACATTTCCGACGACGGCACCGTCAAGGTCGCCTCCGCCAACGGCGAGGCCATGAAGGCGGCGATCAACTGGATCAAGTCGATCGCGTCCGAGCCCGAGGTGGGACACATCTACGAGGGCACTGTCGTGAAGGTGATGGACTTCGGTGCGTTCGTGAACTTCTTTGGTGCCAAGGACGGTCTCGTGCACATCAGCCAGCTGGCGCCGCGCCGGGTGCAGAAGGTCACCGATGTGGTCAAGGAAGGCGACAAGGTCAAGGTCAAGCTCCTGGGCTTCGACGAACGTGGCAAGGTGCGGCTGTCGATGAAAGTCGTCGACCAGGCGACCGGCGAGGACCTCGAAGGCAAGAAGGCCGAGGGCGAGCAGCCGCACGAGCAGCGTCAGGAGATGGTCGGCGGCGCGGAGTAATCCCGTCGCTGCTATCCCGTCATGACGTGTCCCGGCCGAGGGCATAGCCCGCGAGCCGGGACCAAGCGTAACGGGCCGTCCCTCATCAACGTACCCTCGCGTCACGGCCGGGCCCTTGTCACCCGAAGTCGGGTCTACCCGACTTGGGGCATTTGATGGTGCGCAACTCGGGGAGGCCCGAGTTGCGATGCCATCCACGTCTTTGATGTGACCGATTACGGGTCCGGGGGTTCTATCTTGATATCGTCCGGATATGTGAAATGGACTTCGGATGTCGGATTGTCGAGCTGGTTCTCTTCAGCCACAAGATCATGCGCGGGAAGCGCGCTGCGCCAGTCGACGAAGATCGTGCGCCACAGTTGCGGCATTTGCTGAAGCTTTGACATCAGCTCCTGCTCGCTGAGCTCGTTCAGCGGTGCTGTCGATGTCGAGACCCGGACGATAACCTTAGGGAGTCGAGCCCGATATCCGACATACGGCGTGCCCTTAAATACGACCCTGCCGAGACATTCGAATTCGTGCCTCTCGGGAACGACGCGGTCCGGCCAAATTGAGAAGTCCATGCCTAAGCTGCCGCCATAGATTTCCACCGCGTCGCCAGGCTTCCATGCGTGCCAACTCCATCTGTTTGATAACGTTCGATCCCACGCTCGCGCGCCAACCCGAATGACTTCGCTAGTCTCATCGCCTGGGATACCCCGATCCGTGATCTCTCGCATCCGGTCGGGCGGGATGTATTCGGCACTTTCGCGATAGGTTCGTTGATCACTGATGATGACAGTGGTCCTTCGGTACGGCCGGCCGGACGTCCGCAGTCGCTCGAATGCGGCCGCGACCTCGTCCCGGCAGTTCGCCGGATTCTCCGTACAGCCTGATAGGAGAGCGACGGTGGCGACCGCCAAAGTCTTCAGAGCATGTTGCGGTCTTGCAGGAAACACGCTGCCCTCATCGCCAAATCCGCCAGCCTCACTTACCGCCACCGGCAATAATCAATGACCGTGGCCTTTCTCAGCTCGATCTCCCTTCCCTCAGGCGTTTTCGCGCGGCGCGACCAGGAAGAACGTCCTGGTCGCGCCGAGGCTCTTGATGTCGGTCGCGCCGCGCTCCTCGAACTCGAAGCGGTCGGCGGCGAGGCGACGGAACGCCTCGCTCACATGGATGCGACCCGGCTCGCTGTGCGACTCCATGCGTGAGGCGGTATTCACGGCATCGCCCCAGATATCGTAGGAGAAGCGCGTATCGCCAATGACGCCCGCTGTTGCCGGGCCGCAATGGATGCCGATGCGCAGCCGCAGCTTATGGCCGCCGAGCGGTGGCTGCTCGCCGATCACCTTCATCATCGCGAGCGCAAGCCGGCCCACGGCTGTGGCGCCCTCGATAGGACAGCCGCTGAAACCGGCGGCCGCCATGTAGTTGTCGCCGATGGTCTTGATCTTGTCGACGCCATATCGCTGGCTCAGCGCGTCGCAGGCGCGCACCAACCGGTCGAGAAAGTCGACCACCTCTTCGGGCGCGAGGTCGTGAGCCGCCTGGGTGAACCCCACGAGGTCAGCAAACATCACGGTTAGCATCTCGACCCGGTCGGCGATGTGGTCTTCGCCCGATTTCAGGCGCTCGGCGATCGGGCGCGGCATCACGGTCTCGATCAGCGCCTCCGAACGCGCGTGTTCGTTGCCGAGCTCGATTTCAGCGCGATGAAGCGCGGTCAGTGCATAGAACACCATCACGGCATTGATCACCATCGCATTGACATAGGCCTGGCTCGAAAGCGCATCGCGGAGCTTATCGTCTTCCGGTATGAGCCACCCCTCGACCGGCATGAGGGTGAGCGCGAGCAGCAAGACCACGAGGCAAACCAAGAAGAAGACGAGGAACCCGCGCCAGTGCTGCACGCCCAGCAGCAGCAGGATGCCGCTGGGAAATATCGTGTAGTAGACCTGCAGGTCACTGGACGTGCCGAGACAGAAGACCACGAACGTGTGTCCGCAAAGGACCAGGAAGGCCAAAGCGACCGCTCCTACATCCTCACCGTAGCGATGCAGCCGCGGCAGGAGCAGGGGCAGCACGATCATGAAGACGTTGTAGATGTTGAGGACGAGGAGGCCGCGAAAGTTGTGCAGCGCAAGCATCACGAGATGTGAGATCGTGTTGCCGACCGTCGCCAACGCCGCAACATTGACGCAACGTTGACGGCGGACGACGTCGGGATCGGTCGAGACAATCCCCACGGACAGAATCCGGTCGACCCAGAGCGGCAGACGCACGCCGCTCTTGACGGGCCGGCTGACGAGATCGCGCAGACGCGTCATGTCCGTTCGAACAACCCAGTTGCGACGACGTAGCACCGATCCGGCCGGGCCGGGAACCGGCCTAATGCAATCTTCCCGGCAGCAGTGGAAACTATGACGGCACCAGCAACTGGAAAATAGCCCACTGGTACTGGCCCCGAGCCTGGGGTCCGCGCTTCCGCACCCCCAAACTGCCACATGGGGCGCCGCCACGGCGCCACTTCTCTCGGTCTTGGCCTACCGACCGCCGGCAAAGGTTCAAAGCCACTACCCACAATCGCCCAATCTGTGATGGCCATCACATGTCCCGCCCGCGCGGCTTTTTAATGCCGGGCCGAATCAGCTCGCCTTGGGTCAGGGCAGCCGAGCCGGGGGCGAGCGGCTTTCTCGCCCACGCTTTTTGCCGGGCCATACCGGTGCCGCGCGCCGCACCTGCCAGTGCGACCGGCGCGAGCCGCGAATCTACATTTGCGTGACGGCCATCACATTCGAGTGGTGCCCCACTGCGGCAGGGTTAACGCGACAGGGCGATAGGTCGCCCTGCGATCTGGACACGCGCCCAATTGGCTCTCAAGACCCTGGCCGCTACCGCGATCGCCGCAGCCATCCTGGTTGCGACCACCACCCGGGCCGTCCCCCAGAGCGGCGTTGTCGAGGCTGCCTGGTCGTCGAGCCAGAAAGTGAGATGAGTTTGCGTCTGCTGTTTCTTTCCCCCCGCGTACAGCAGGCGTGAGGGACCCGCCCGGAGCAGAGAGCGGCCTGGGCGGGTTTCCTTTTTGTGGGACACCGCCGCCGGACGCGTTCCCTCAAGCGCGGCTTGCGCTATGCTGGCGTCACACGCTTGCTAGGTGAAATCGCATGGCGAAACCGCCGCCGGCCGCCCCCAATCTGCTCTCCTCGCTTCCCGCCGACTTGCTGGCGGGCCTGTTCGCCAAAGCGCGGCCGACAACGCTCGCGGCGGATCAGGTCTTGTTCCTGAGCGGGGATGCCGGCGACGGCTGCTATCGCGTCGACGACGGCCTGGTCAAGGTCAGCGTCGTGGTGCCGGCCGGCGGCGAGCGCATCCTCGCCGTACTCGGTCCGGGCACGATGGTCGGCGAACTCTCCATGTTCAGCGAAGCGCCACGTTCGGCCTCGGTCACGGCGCTGCGCGAATCGAAGCTGAGCTTTGTGAGCCGTGCCTCGTTCCATGCCTTCGCCCAGGACAATCCCGATCTCTACCGGCAGGCGATACGCCTGCTGGCGCGGCGGCTGACCGACACCAACACGGCACTCGTCGCGACCACCTTCCTGTCGCTGCAGGGCCGCGTCGCGCGCTCGCTCCTCTCGCTGGCGGAAGGTTTCGGCCATGACGTCGGCGGCGGCCGCATCCTGGTGCGGCAGAAGATCACGCAAAGCGATCTCGCCGCGATGGCCGGCATCGCGCGCGAGAACGTCAGCCGAATCCTGAAGGAGTGGATGCGGCGCTCGCTCGTCTCGCGCCTGGCCGGTTATTATTGTCTCGAGAACAAAGCCGCGATCGAGCACGAAGCCGAGATGTAGTCGCTGTTGCGTAGGATGGGTTGAGCGGAAGCCCACCCTGCGAGCTGACGGGAGGCAGCATGACGATGATTGACGTGGCGAAGACTGCTCTGTTTGCAATACTGGCAACGATTGCGCTTCACCCGCAGGCCCAGGCCCAATCCTGCGTGATGCTGGGAACTCCACGGTCCGTCGATTGCATCGACGAAACCGGCGGACGACATTGCCGCTGCTTGGTCATAGAGAACACCTGCACCTTCGAGATTACAGTACGATACAACGTGCTCGGTGGAGGCGGACTGAAGTCGATGCCCCTTGGTCCAGGGAAAACGAACAGCGACACCGCATGCACGACGATGGCGCATCAATCGGTAAACTACGTGGGATGGGAGAAGCGGTAGAGCCGACGTCCGCGCCTCGTTCAGTTCAAACACACATTCCCGAATTATTCAGAAAGGGCGCGATCGAGCCCGAAGCCGAAACGTGAATTATTGTGCGGCCGCGCGGACCCGTGCCTCCTACGAGCTAGCCCGTGTCGTCCTGTCCTCACGCATCGACCTGGTAAAATCGCGGGCGCATGCGATAAAGCGCGCGACCACCGGGCTCGGGGTCCGGTGCTTCAACGTCGTGACAAAGACCGGCCACGGCCGCGCCGGCAGATCGACGGGCAGTACCTTAAGCGACAAGAAGCGCGCCACCGAGCGCGGCATCGAGGTGATGAACTGTCCGTCGGACAGAAAGTGCCGGATGACCGACATGGACAGCGTCGTGACGCCCGCCTTCGGCAAGACGAGACCCCGCGCCTGGTAGGCTTCCGCCAGATTGCGGTAGTTCCAGGTCTGCGGCCCCTGCATGATCCAGGGCTCGTCGATGAGCTCGGCCAGGTCGATCTTGCGGCGGGCCGCCCACTTGCTCTTCGGACTCGCGGCGATCACCAGCTGGTCATTGAAGAGCACCTCGATGTTCAGATCATCCACCGATGGCTCGGCCAGCAGTGATGCTCCCCGTCCCAGAACGAGGTCATACTTCCGATCGCGCAAGTCCTGAAGGTCGTGCTGTGAGGAGGACGGCGTCACTTCGTCGAGGTGCACGGCCACGCGCGGATACTGTTTGACGAAGCGATCGAGAATCTGCGGAATGATCGTTAACGTGATCGCCAGCGGACACGCGATCCTGATCTCGCCCGCGGCCGGATCCGCCAAATGCTCGATGTCCCTGATGCTTTGCTTGAGCTCATCGAACACGATCAAGGTTCGTTTGAGCAGCGCATCGCCGTAGCGGGTCGGCTCGACGCCCTTCGGTCCGCGATCGAACAGCCGCACGCCGAGCCCATGCTCGAGACCTGCGATGGCCTCCGACACGGTAGGCGTGGAAACCCCAAGCCGCGCGGCGGCTTTCGACATGCTGCCGTCTTGCGCGACGGTGAAGAACACGTGCAGGTCGCGCAGCCGCAGCCGACGGCCGACCTGGCTGTCCCAGTCGATTTTTCTGAGCATTAGGTTCAACCCTAAACTAATTAAGAGAAATAGGGAATTCTCCGAATATCAAGCCGGCAGTAGCGTTGCAATCAAGTCGCGCTTCGTAATGGCCCGCTCATGCAGGCCGCACGCGAGGTAGGAGTACCCAATGAGGCTTCGCCGCCGCCGTTTCCTGCACCTCGCAGCAGGCGCACTTGCGTTGCCCGGGGTTATTCGTACGGCTTGGGCGTATCCGACGCGCCCCGTGCGCTTGCTGGTCCCCTCTCCCCCTGGCGGCCTCGCCGATACGCTGGCTCGCCTGATGGGACAATGGCTGTCGGTGCGGTTGCACCAGCCATTCGTCATCGAAAACAAGTCTGGTGCTGGCAATAATATAGCCGCCGAGGCGGTCGCGAATGCGGCTCCCGATGGCTACACGCTCCTGATCACCAATCCGGCGCACTTTTTGAATGGAGCCCTTTACGAGAGGCTCAACTACAATTTCGTCCACGACATTGCGCCGGTCGCGGGACTTCTCCGCGCTCCCAATGTCATGGAGGTGCATCCAACCGTACCGGTCACATCGGTGCCTGAGTTCATTGCCCACGCCAAAGCTAATCCGGGGAAGATCAACTACGCGTCTGCCGGCACCGGCACGTTGCTCCACGTCGCCGGCGAGCTATTCAAGATGATGGCCGACATCGACATGGTTCACGTGCCGTATCGCGGCACGACTGCCGCGCTGACCGATCTGCTGGGCGGCCAAGTGCAGATGATGTGCGACAATATATCGACCTCCATAGACCATATCAGGGCCGGGCGTCTGCACGCGCTGGCCGTGACCACCGCAACACGATCGGAAGTTCTGCCCGAACTGCCAACCGTGGGCGATTTCTTGCCTGGCTTCGAGCAGAGCGCAATTTTTGGCGTCGGTGCCCCCAGGGATACATCCAAAGAAATCATCGAGAGGCTCAACACGGAGATCAACGCTGGCCTCGCGGACCCGGCGTTGAGGACAAGGTTCGCCGATCTAGCAGGGCCGGCCCTGCCCGGTACTCCCGCGGACTTCGGCAGGCTCATCGCCGAGGAAATAGAAAAATGGAGCAAGGTTATCAGGACAGTTGGCATCAAGCTCGGCTGATCGCTAACTGTCTGCCCTAGCTCCCCGGAAACAATATGTTTGCCCTCGTCACCGCAGTGAGCCGCAGCTCGGACCACACGTTCAGCAAAGCCAACGTGTTGACCATCCGGCTGGTTGCTGGCCTTGGCATCGAAGGAGATGCGCATCTCGGCGAGAAGGTGAAACATCGCTATGCCGCCCGGAAAAATCCGGACGCCCCCAATCTGCGGCAAGTGCACTTGCTGCACGAGGAGCTATTCGACGAGCTGCGCGCGCGGGGCTTCGCCGTTCAGCCCGGCGACCTCGGCGAGAACGTAACGACGCGCGGCCTCGATCTCCTGGCCCTGCCGCAGGGTGCGCGGCTGCGGCTCGGTGCCGAGACGATCGTCGAGGTCACCGGCCTGCGCAATCCCTGCCATCAGATCGACGCGTTTGCGAGCGGACTGACTGCCGCGGTGCTCGGGCGTGACACGGAAGGCCGTCTCATCCGCAAGGCGGGCGTGATGGCGATCGTGATTGCGGGCGGCGACGTCAGGGCGGGAGACGCAATCGCAGTCGAGCTGCCGGCCGGTGAGCGGCGTCCCTTGCTGCCGGTTTGAGGAGCCGGGCGATCCGCTTCGCCTTTCACGCGCGCCGCGCCAACGCCTTGCCTTCGCCGTGCCCGAAGATTTCGCTCACGAGCTGACCGAGCGCGACGAAGTCAGGCTTGCGCGGCGAGGTGTGTCGCCAGGCAAGCCCGATGGTGCGGCCGGGCTGCGTCGGCGCGAAGCGCAACAGTTTGACCCGCTGGTCGCGCACCTCCACGTCGGCGGCGACTTCCGGCACCAACGTCACGCCGTAGCCGTTGGCCACCATCTGGATGACGGTGGTGAGGCTGGTGGCGCCAAGGCCCATTGGGCCCTCGGGTCGGGCACCGGCGCAATAGGCCAGTGCCTGATCGCGCAGGCAGTGGCCCTCCTCCAACAGGATCAGACGGCGCTGATCGATATCGCGGGCCGATACGCGTGCGACCCCGCGCGGCGCCTCGGTTGCCGGCATCGCGAGTAGGAATGGATCCTCGAACAGCGCGAGTGTGTCGACCTCGGCTTCCGGCACTGGCAGCGCCAGCATCACGACATCGAGCCGGCCGCGCGACAGCTCCTCGAGCAGCACCTTGGTCTGGGTCTCACGCAGCTCCACGCGCAGGTCCGGATAGCGGTGCTGCAGGGACGGGAGGATCTTGGGCAGCAGATAGGGCCCGAGTGTGGGGATGACCCCGAGCGTGAGGCGGCCTGTCAGCAGCCGCCCCTGGTGGCGCGCGAAATCGACGAGATCGCGCGAGGCAGCGAGCACCCGGATGCCGCGACGCGCCACCTCGGCGCCGATCTCGGTGAGCACGACCTCGCCGGGCCGGCGCTCGACCAGTTCCACGCCGAGCAGCCGTTCAAGTTCCCGAATCTGCATCGACAGGGCCGGCTGCGTCACCGCGCAGGCCTTCGCGGCGCGGCCGAAATGGCGGTGCTCCGCCAATGCCTCGAGGTAGCGCAACTGTCGAAGGGTCAACACCTCGATAACATAAGCTGATCGGAGTCGAAAGACAATCCGATTGGACCTTATCCGACCAAGGGCGTAGAGGAGGCTTACTGCCGGCTCCCGCCGCCCGGCTTCGGAATGGAAGAAAGCAGAAACAACGCGAAGAAAATTGCCGCGCACGAACGGAGAGAAACATGGACGCAAAAACTGACGAGAGCGCGGGCAAGTGCCCGTATCTGCATGCACACAGGAATCGGGATTGGTGGCCGAACCAGCTCGATGTGAGCGTTCTCCATCGCAACTCCACTCTGTCCGATCCCATGGGCGAGGCGTTCAACTACGCCAAGGAATTCAAGAGCCTCGACCTCAACGCCGTGATCAAGGACCTGCATGCCTTGATGACGCACTCGCAGGACTGGTGGCCGGCCGACTTCGGCCACTACGGAGGGCTGATGATCCGCTTGGCGTGGCACGCCGCGGGAACCTACCGCATCGCCGACGGACGCGGCGGCGCCGGCGCCGGCCAGCAGCGCTTCGCGCCGCTGAACTCCTGGCCCGACAACGCGAACCTCGACAAGGGGCGTCGGCTCTTGTGGCCGATCAAGCAGAAGTACGGCCGGAAAATCTCCTGGGCCGACCTGATGGTCCTCGCTGGCAACGTTGCCCTGGAGTCGATGGGCTTCAAGACATTCGGCTTCGGCGGCGGTCGCGCCGACGTCTGGGATCCCGAAGAGCTCTATTGGGGCCCCGAGGGCACGTGGCTCGGCGACGAGCGCTACAGCGGCGAACGCCAGCTCGCGGAGCCGTTCGGCGCGGTGCAGATGGGACTGATCTATGTGAATCCGGCAGGACCGAACGGCAAGCCGGACCCGCTCGCGGCGGCCAAGGACATCCGCGAAACGTTTTTCCGCATGGCGATGAACGACGAAGAGACCGTCGCGCTGATTGCCGGCGGCCATTCCTTCGGCAAGACCCACGGCGCTGGTGATCCGTCGCTGGTCGGCCCGGAACCCGAAGCCGGCGCCCTCGAGGATCAGGCCCTCGGCTGGAAGAGCAAGCACGGCACGGGCATCGGGGCCGACGCCATTACCGGCGGCCCGGAAGTCACCTGGTCGCAGACGCCGACGAAATGGAGCAACCACTTCTTCGAGAACCTGTTCGAAAACGAATGGGAGCTGACAAACAGCCCGGCGGGTGTGCCGCAGTGGAAGGCAAAAGGCGCGGCCGCCACGATCCCAGACGCCTTCGACAAGTCTAAGAAGCATGTGCCGACCATGCTGACCACCGATCTGTCGCTGCGGATGGACCCGGCCTACGAAAAGATCTCGCGCCGCTTCTACGAGAATCCGGACCAATTCGCGGACGCGTTTGCCCGCGCGTGGTTCAAGCTCACGCACCGCGACATGGGCCCGATCCGTCGCTACCTTGGCCCCCTGGTGCCGAAAGAAGAGCTGATCTGGCAGGACCCGATCCCCAAGGTGGACCATCCGCTGATCGGGGAGCAGGACATTGCTGCTCTGAAGGCGAAGATCCTCGCCTCCGGGCTGACCGTGTCGCAGCTGGTCTCGACCGCGTGGGCGTCGGCGTCGACGTTCCGCGGCTCCGACAAGCGCGGTGGCGCGAACGGCGCGCGCATCCGCCTCGCGCCGCAGAAGGACTGGGAGGTCAACCAGCCGGCGCAGCTCAAGACTGTCCTGCAGAAGCTCGAAGCGATCCAGAAGGATTTCAACGCGTCGCAGTCGGGCGGCAAAAAGGTTTCGCTTGCCGACCTGATCGTTCTTGGCGGCTGCGCGGCGGTCGAGAAGGCGGCGAAGGACGCCGGCGTCGACGCGAAGGTCCCCTTCACGCCTGGACGCGTGGACGCGTCGCAGGAGCAGACTGACGTCGATTCGTTTGCGCCGCTCGAGCCGCGCGCGGACGGCTTCCGCAACTACTTCGGCAGCAAACCGCAGTTCATGGCGCCGGAGGAGGCGCTGGTGGATCGGGCGCAGTTACTGAGGCTGACGGCGCCCGAGATGACGGTTCTGGTCGGAGGCCTGCGCGTGCTCGGCGCCAACGCCGGCGGGTCCAAGCACGGCGTCCTCACCAAGCAGCCGGAGAAGTTGACCAACGATTTCTTTGTCAACCTGCTCGACATGAGCACGGAATGGCACTCCTCCAGCGACAACGTGTACGAGGGCCGCGACCGCAAGACCAAGACGGCCAAGTGGACCGGCACGCGGGTCGATCTGATCTTCGGTTCGCACTCGCAGCTGCGCGCCTTCGCGGAAGTCTATGCGTGCGCTGACTCGAAGGAGAAGTTCGTGAAGGACTTCGTGGCGGCGTGGAACAAGGTGATGAACCTTGATCGCTACGATCTCGCTGCCTGATCCCGGCGGCCGGTGAAGCCATCGTAAAGACAATCAGGGCGGCGTTTGAGGATGCCGCCCTGATCCGCTTTCAGCGCACACGTATTCAAACCACGGGGCAGTCCATTCCTTGGCTTGGCTAGCTCCCATCCTCCCCGTCTAGCGCGACAAAAGCCGCGTGCTGACAGGCCCGAGTTGCGGCTAAACCCCGCATTCTCTGCTATGGTGGGTCCGGCGGTGGGGTGACTGCCAACTGATCGAGTAGCTGGGCGCTGTAGCACATTCCAGCTACGGGCTTCATGATCGCGCCCGTAATGGCGCCCTCAATGTAAGGAAGGTCTCTATGGCACAGACGAGGAAAATTCCCGCGGAAGCGGTGGAACTGTATACGCAATTTATTCATGGCGAGATCGATCGTCGTGACTTTCTCCGTGGGGTGGAACGTTTCGCAGTCACCGGCCTCACCGCTACGGCGATTGTCGAGGCGTTGATGCCGAACTACGCCTTGGGGCAGCAGGTTCGCAAAGACGACGAGCGCATCAAGGCGAGCTATGAGACCATCCCTTCGCCGAATGGGCATGGGTATATCCGGGGCTATTTCGTCCGGCCGTTCAGCGCCGATACGCGCACCGAGACGCCGGCGAAACTGCCTGGAGTCATCATCGTCCACGAGAATCGTGGGCTGAATCCGCATACCGAGGATGTTGCCCGGCGCTTTGCCCTGGAGAACTTCAACGCCTTTGCGCCCGACGCGCTGACGTCGGTCGGCGGCTATCCAGGCGACGACTACAAGGGTGGCCAGCTCTTTGCCAAGCTCGACGCTGCCAAGAGGACCCAGGATTTCGTCGCCGCCGCACGGTGGTTGAAAGCGCGTTCAGACTGCAACGGAAAAATCTGCGCAACCGGCTTCTGCTTCGGCGGCGGCATGGCCAACAACCTGGCCGGTCTGCTGGGCGAGGATCTGGCGGCGGCCGCCCCGTTTTACGGTAGCGCGACCGCGCCGGAAAACGTGCCGAAGATCAAGGCGGCCATCCTCATCCATCACGGCGGCCTCGATAAGAACCTGGTGGAGGCCTATCCGGCGCAGGAAGCCGAGCTGAAGAAGAACAACATCCGATACGAAGGCCACATCTATCCGAATTCGGTGCACGGCTTCTTCAACGACGCGACGCCGGAACGCTACAACAAGGTCACGGCCCAGCAGGCGTGGACGCGCACCATTGAGTGGTTCAACCAGTATGCGCGCGGATAAGAGAACGAGACCATTACGAATAGCGCGATAAGGCTCGCAGTGGTTCCGAGGCCGCACCTCCTACGGTGATGGCGTCGGGACCACTCCCTGCGCCTCACCGGCCGGCGGCGGTGCGGCATCCCGTCCCGACCCCCAGCGCCAATTGATCCAGATCGCCGCGATGATCGCCAGCGCGAGCAGCCCGGTTGCCAAGCGCAGCGTCGATCTGCGAATCCAAATGTCGCGCACGGCTACTGCGCCGCGTCTTTCGCGGCCGACTCGCCGTTGTTGGCCTCGTCGCCGTTCTTGAGCGCGCTCGGCTGCGGCATCGTGATGATGTTGTAGCCGGAATCGACGAAGTGGATGTCGCCGGTGACCCCGCTCGAAAGGTCGGAGAGCAGATAGAGCGCCGCCCCGCCGATCTCCTCGAGCGTGACCCCGCGACGCAACGGCGAATGCCGCTGCTGGAACGCGAACATCTGCCGCGCATCGCTGATGCCGGCGCCCGCCAGCGTGCGGATCGGGCCGGCCGAGATGGCGTTGACGCGCACCGCCGACGGCCCGAAATCGACCGCCAGATAGCGCACGGATGCTTCGAGGGCTGCCTTCGCAACTCCCATGACGTTGTAGTTCGGCATCGCGCGCTGGCCACCGTTATAGGTGAGCGTCACCATCGCGCCGCCGGCAGACATTAGCATGGCGGCGCGCTTGGCGACCTCGGTGAATGAGAAGCACGAAATCACCATGGTGCGGACGAAGTTCTCGCGCGACGTGTCGGCGTAGCGCCCCTTGAGCTCGTTCTTGTCCGAGAATGCGATGGCGTGCACGAGGAAATCGAGCGAACCCCACTTCTCGGCGAGTCCGGAAAAGACGGCGTCGACCGAAGCGGTCTGCTCCACGTCGCATGACAGTACCAGGGACGAGCCGAGCGATTGCGCCAGCGGCTTGACGCGCCGCCCGAGCGCCTCGCCCTGATAGGTGAACGCCAACGTCGCGCCGTGCGCCGCCAACGCCCTGGCGATACCCCAGGCGATCGAGTGGTCGTTGGCGACCCCCATCACCAGTCCGCGTTTGCCGTCCATCAGCCCCGGCATGTCACTCACCCACCCCCCTGCCCCGCCGCGCAAAGCCCTGGCCGGACCTCCGCGGACTAGGTTTGATTGTCCCAAGATCGCCGCTCATGCGTCCAGCCGCTTGAACACCACCGACGCATTGGTTCCGCCAAATCCGAACGAGTTCGACAGCACGCAGCCGAGTGTCGCATCGCGCCGCTCGCGCACGATCGGCACGTCGGCGAAAGCCGGATCCAGTTTCTCGATATTCGCGCTTTCGCAGATGAAGCCGCTGTTCATCATGAGGATCGAATAGATCGCCTCCTGGGCGCCGGCGGCGCCCAGCGAATGGCCGGTGAGCGATTTCGTTGCCGAGATCGGCGGGCATTTATCGCCGAACACTTCGCGGATCGCCTCAATCTCCTTGAGATCGCCGATCGGCGTCGAGGTGGCGTGCGGATTGATGTAGTCGATCGGCGCGGCGACGCCCTTGAGCGCGATCTTCATGCAGCGCACCGCGCCTTCGCCCGACGGCGCGACCATGTCGTGGCCGTCCGAGGTGGCGCCATAGCCCGCCACCTCGGCATAGACCTTGGCGCCGCGCGCCTTAGCGTGTTCAAGTTCCTCGAGCACCAGGACGCCGGCGCCGCCTGCAATCACGAACCCGTCGCGATCGACGTCGTAGGCGCGCGAGGCCTTGCCGGGCGTTTGGTTGAACTTCGACGACATCGCCCCCATGGCGTCGAATAGCACCGACAGGGTCCAGTCGAGTTCCTCGCAGCCGCCGGCGAAGATTATGTCCTGCTTGCCCAGTTGGATCGTCTCCATCGCATTGCCGATGCAATGGTTGGAAGTGGCACAGGCGGAGGAGATCGAATAATTGACGCCCCGGATCTTGAACCACGTCGCGAGCGTTGCCGAAGCGGTGGACGACATCGCCTTCGGCACCGCGAACGGGCCTACGCGCTTGGGACCTTTGCTGCGCGTGGTATCGGCGGCCTCGACAATGGCGCGGGTCGAGGGGCCGCCCGATCCCATGATGATGCCGGTCATGTCGTTGGAGACATCGCGCT
>Ga0066903_100001965_pt1 | contig 15642 bp, 19 predicted proteins | sample PanSoiMetaGPlot1_FD_67491 | JGI IMG/M metagenome (GOLD analysis project Ga0066903, IMG submission 67491) | Tropical forest soil microbial communities from Panama analyzed to predict greenhouse gas emissions - Panama Soil - Plot 1 (version 2) | ecosystem: Environmental > Terrestrial > Soil >... | reverse complement strand
CGGGCCCGGCCGAGGCGCTGGCGGACTGGCTGCCCGAGCATCCGGAGTTCGCCGCCGACCCGTCGTGTGAGGGGCACCTGATTACCATGAGTCCTGGCGGCTGGCTCCGACGGCGATGAATGAGCTTCTCACGCCCTTCGCCCTGGTCGTCGTGCTGGCCCTGTGCGCGTTCTCGGTGCTGGCGCTCGTGCTCTGGGCGCTGGACGGCCCGTGAGAACGCGGGGCGCGTGGCTCTCGCCCGAGCGGCGGGGCGCGGACCGCGTCGTGGAGCGCCCGCCCGCGCTTCCGGACGCGGCGCGGGCGCCTTTCCCGCGCGTGTTCTTCGCCACCCAGGATCGCTCGGGCCCGCTCATCTGGCGCTGTCTGTGGCCCGCCGCGGCGCTCGTGCGCCAGGGCTACTACGTCGCGCATGGCCGTCTCCAGAACCCGCGCAGCGCCCAGAACGCGGTCGGCACGGACGCCATCGTGTTCAACCGCATGAGCTGGCTCGGCACCGAACTGCCGCAGGGCGAGGCCTTTATCGCGGAGCAGCACCGCCAGGGGCGCGTGCTGCTGTTCGAGATGGATGACGACCTCATTAGCATCGACTGCCGCGAGCAGCTCCACCTGCTCGGCGCCCAGGAGGGGCTCAGTCCCGGCGAGGTCGACGACGCGATCTTGCGGCGCCTGGAGAGCATCCACCGGCTGGACGGCGTGACCGTCACGACCGAGCATCTGGCCGGCGTGGTGCGCGGGCTCACGGATACGCCCGTGGCCGTCGTGCCGAATGCGATCGACTGGGCCTGGTTCCAGGACGTGAGCCTCGGCGCGCCGCGGCAGGACCGGCGCCTCACCATCGGTTGGGCGGGCGGGCGCCGCCTGGAGGCCGATACGGCGCCCTTGGCGGAGGCCTGGCGCCGCGTGGCGCGCCGCTATCCGCACGTGGCATTCAAGGTCGCCGGCTACCAGGCGCCCGACCTTCTGGCGGCCGTGCCCGAGGCCCAGCGGATCGCCGCGCGCTGGGAGCCGCTCGACCGCTATGCGCGCGCCTATGCCGGCATCGACATCGGCTGTTGCCCGCTGGCCGATACGCCGTTCAACCGCTGCAAGACGCCCGTCAAAGCCTACGAGTACGCCGCTATGGACGCCGCGGTCGTGGCGAGTCCCACGGTCTATGCCGCGGCGCTGGGGCCGGACAAGTTCGGACTCCTTGCCGACACGGCGGACGCGTGGGAGGACGCGCTGTGTCGGTTGATCGAGGACCAGGCGCTCCGCTTCACGCTGGCGGCGCGCTGGGCGAAGCGCGTGCGGGAGCGGCATAGCTTGCCGGGCCAGGCCGGCGCCTGGCCACGGGCGTGGGCGAACCTCATCGGCGCGGCACGCGCGCGGCTGGGGCTCCGCCGCGGGCCGCCGCTCGTGGCGCACGGGATGTACCGTGGCTGAGCGGCTCACGCAGGCCCGCTGCAAGCACTGCGGCGTGCGCCAGTTCGACCACGACGGCCGCGGCTACGTGGAATGGGTCTGCCGCTCGTGCGGCGTGTTCAATGTCCACCGGCCGATGCCCCTATTGCCGCCGCTCACCAAGCAAGGTAAACTGGTGCCCAGGAAATAGCCTGAGGCCCTTGAGCCCTTAGCCGCAGAGCGCCGGGAGCGCCAGACGGATAGGGGCTCTGTCTATGCTCGAACGGAAGAGCATCACCCTCGGTCTTCCCGAGGACGCGCCGCCCGGCACGATTCAGGCTCGCTTCAGCTCGTTCAACGTCCTGGATAAACAGAGAGACCGTGTACACCGGTCCGCTTTCCAGGAGTTGGATGGGTCCGAAGTCCCTCTGATCTGGTCGCACGAGTGGAGCTCCCTGCCGGTAGGCAAGGGGCGAATTCGTGTCACCCGAGACGCAGCGATCTTCGACGGCGCGTTCCATCTGCAGACGCAGTGGTCGCGCGACGCCTACGAAACTACGAAGGCGATGGGTGCCCTCCAGGAGTTCTCCTACGGCTTCGAAATCGCGCCGGGTGGGTTCGACGTGGCCGAGGAGGACGACGGCCCGGTCAGGCACGTCCGGAAAATCGCCAGAGTGTTCGAGGTGTCTGGGGTATTGGTCGGAGCGGGGGAGGATACCCGCGTCTTAGCTCTCAAGGAGCACGTGCCGGACGACGACGGCCCACCGCCTAAGGGCTTCCGATCGTGGAAGCAGTTCTACGACGACACCGAGCCGGTCACGCCTGCTCAGGTCTGGGCGATGTGGCGGGAGGCTCGATCCCATGTTGTCTGAGGAGCGCTTCCAGCTCGCGGACGCGGCGCTCCAACGCCGTAATCACCGCATGGTCCTTGTTCGTCACCAGCTCCAGATTCTCGGGCCGGTTGTCGGTCTTGTTCCCGTTCAAATGGTGGACGTGCTCGTACCGTTCCAGGCGTCTGCCCAGATGGTCGGCCATCACCATACGATGCTCGAGGACTTCCCCCCGTACATCGGCCATCGGATGGTCGGGCAGACGCCAGTAGACGTATCCGTTGGCCTTGATCTGTCGTTGGAGGGGCGGGAACCCCCGGTACTCGATCGGCACTTGCTCCGTTTCCATGCAACGCCGGCAGAAACCGCCGAAGTGCGGTTTGTTACGGACGGCCTCGATCGTACCGTGCGCCGCGGTCCATCGGACCCCGCCGCATTGGCCGCACGTAACCTGGACTGCCGCTGTCACACGCTTGCCAAGTTGCCGCCGAGTCAGTGTGTCCCACTGAACGACCGATCCCGAGGCCAACCGCTGCGGCGTCGCCTGTGGCGGCCGTGGCAATCGGTGGGTCTGTGGGTACACTGCGCCGCGACGCCCATATCCCGAGCACGCGCGGGAACAGAACAGGCCCTTCTGACTCTTCGCGTGGTACGCGAACTCCTTGCCGCAGTGACGGCAACTGCGTGTCTCAGCCATGCCTCCCCCGGTTCGTTGTCGTGTCCATCTGATTATAGCTTAGACGGCAAAGGGGGTGTGTGTGCCGCTGCCAAATGAACATGCTTGCCGGTTGTCGAATCCCGGCAAGTACGACCGCTTTCGCCGTGGCACGAGAGATCACGACGGTAAGCAATACAGCATCATCTACGGGCGTCCGAAAGGTGGCGGAGGCTGGGAGCAACAAGCCTTTCGCTACCCGAGCGGCACCTGGACCGCGGACCAGGCCCGCAGCCACTGCAGCAGCCACCAGGGCCAGGAGTTCGCCGCGGCCACGGGCGGCAAAAGCTACGACGAGCACCTGGACGCCATCGCCGACCTGCTCACCGACGTCGACGCCGAGCTGCGCGAGCTCATCCTCGAGCACCTCGGCGCGCTGGCGACCCAGGGGCCGCCCGATCCCGAGCTTCACGCGGAGTGGACGACGTCCTACATCAACAACCTGCCGGACAGCGCGTTCGCCTACATCGAACCCGGGGGCAGCAAAGATTCCGAAGGCAAGACCGTACCAAGGAGTCTCCGCCACTTCCCGCATCACGATGCCAACGGCAAGCTTGACCTGCCGCACCTGCGCAACGCCCTCGGTCGCGCCGGCCAGTCGCCGCACGGTGATCGCGCCCTGCCGCACCTCAACCGGCACGCCGCCGCGGCGGGCGTCGGCGAGCACGCGCAGGAGCCCGAGGCGGCCGAGCTGGCCTGTCTCGCGCTCCGCGACTACGTGGACTATCTCGCCAGCGCGCCCCTGCCCGACCCGTCCGTCGAGCAGTGGGCGGCGTCGGTCACCACGAACATGGAGCGCGTGCGCGATGCCCTGCGCCACCGGGCGGCTAAGCACGCCCTGGCCGGCGCGGACTCGCCGCAGGCGCTGTACGACCGTATGCAGGCGCGGGACGCGCGGCTGCGCACGCTGCTAGGAAAGGATCGCTAGATGGACTCCCTCGCCGAGACCCGCCTGCGCCTGGATGCCAAGCGCCGGCAGATGTTCGACGCCTACGAAGAGGCCGGCCCCGAGATGGACCTCGGCCGCATCACGGCCATCGACGGCGACTACGACCGCAAGCGCGTCGTCCTGCGCCAGTGGGACGAGGAGATCAAGGAGCTGGAGCGCAACGAGGACCAGCTGACCCACATGCAGCGCATCCGCGACGAGAACGAGCGGGCCCTGCGCAAGGCCAGCGAGCCCGAGCGCCTGATCCCCTTCCCGAACGGCGGGAATGGGCACGCCCCGGGCAGCCTCGGCACGCTGCGCATCGACCGCGAGGGTCATACCCTGCGCCAGCTCATCCGGGACCACCCCGGCTTCAAGGCGCTCAAGGACGGCAACAGCGGCAGCTTCGCCCTGGACCTGCCGGGCATCGACCTGAAGACGCTGGTCACGCTCGTCACGGTCAGCCCGCAGAACTACCGCCAGCCCGACGTGCAGCCGCTGGCCCTCGAGGAGCGCACCGTCTCCGATCTGATGCTCCAGGGCACGATCGACCGCGGCATCGTCGAGTATTACGAAGAGACGACGTTCACCAACGCCGCGAGCGGCGTCGCCGAGGGCTCGGCCAAGCCCGAGTCGGCGATCGGCTTCACCCTGCGCACCGAGACGGCCAAGAAGATCGCCCACAACATCCCGGTGACCAAGGAGGCGCTGGACGACAACGCCTTCCTCGAGAGTCAGATCCGCGGGCGGCTCGCGTTCGGCGTCAAGCGCCGCGAGGAGCAGCAGCTGCTCACCGGCGCGGGCACCGGCAACGACCTGAACGGCATGCTGAACCGCTCCGGCATCCAGACGCAAGCCGCGGCCGGCTCCGGCCTCGACGCCATCTTCCGCGCCATGCAGCTCATCCGCGGCCAGGCGGGCTCCGGCTTCGCCGAGCCGACGGGGATGGTCATCCATCCCGCCAACTGGACGACCCTGAAGCTCAGCAAGGACACCACCGGCCAGTACCTGTTCGGCGGGCCGTCCGACGAGGGGCCCGATCGCTGCTGGGGCATGCCGGTGCGCCAGACGACCGGCATCACGGCCAACACGGCGCTGGTCGGCGCCTTCCGCCCCTACACCGAGGTCCTGCGGCGCGAGGGCATCACCATCACCATGTCGACCGAGCACTCGACGTTCTTCGTCGAGAACAAGGTCATGCTCCAGGCAGAATCGCGCCTCGCGCTTGCCGTGTACCGTCCTGCTGCCCTTTGTACTGTCACGGGTCTCACATAAGCGTCAGAGGTAATGTCAGGCGGTCGCGGCGGGGAGGCGCCTGGCTCCCCGCCGCGACCCCGGGCCTTCCCAGGGGAGACGAACCGATGGTACGCATCGCGGTGAAAGAACGCTATTACCTCGTGCGCGACGGCTCGCACGTCGTGCGCGAGGGCCACCCCGACGCCGCATCCCTGTACGTTGCGGCCGGGATCGAGGTCGACGAGGAGGAGGCGCGGCGCCTGGGCCTCTGGGACCTCGAGAACGCCGTGCCGTCCGAGCCCGAGCCCACGGCGCCCGAGGAGGATGAGGGCGATGACCAGCCAGAGGAAGACGAGGCCGAGGCAGCGGAGGAGGAAGCGACGGCGCCCGAGGCCCTGGTGGTCGGCAAGGCCGTGCACAAGGCGCAGATCGAGGACAAGTCCCTGCCCACCGGCCTGCAGCCCCAGCCGCGGCGCTATACGCCGCCCATGAGCAAGGCTGGTGGCCGGCGCGGGCGGCGCTAATGGTCCAGACCGTCGGCCCTGAGGCGGTCGTGCTCATCGACCATGCCACGGCGCCGGTCACGGCGAACGTGCCGGAGCTGGATATGCGGGGCCGCTACTCGTTGACGCTGACGATCGCGGGCCCGTTTACGGGCACGGTCACCTTCGAGGGGACCATCGACCACCAGTTCTGGGGCGCCGTGGAGCTGCGCGAGCTGGGCGCGAAGAATAGCACCGGCACCAGTACCACGGCGGCCGGGGCCTGGGTGAGCCAGGACCACTATCCGCTGGCGGCCTTCCGCTGCTCCGTGCCGACGCTCACGGCGGGCGACGTGACCGTGACCGCCCTGCGGGGGGCGTGATGGCGGCGAAGGGCTACTGTACGGTCGCCCAGATCCAGGCGTGGCACGGCGGCACGCTCAGCACGGCCGACCAGGCCACGGTGACGGCCTGGATGGAGTTCGCCGAGCAGGTGATCGACGCCGACACGGGCAACCCGTTCCTGACCGGCCCCATCCTCGGCGAGCAGCACGGCGTGGGCATCCCCCCGGACGGCGCGTTTGTGTGGACGCAGCTGCACCCGCTCGCCTCGGTCGAGGCCGTGCGCGGTTATCTGCGCCCGACCGCGACGAACCCGCCCATCACCCTCGCCCTGGGGACCGACTACGAGGTCGATTCGCTGGCGCAGGGGCGCATCTGGATCGGCGGCTGGCAGGCCTTCGCCTACTTCCGCCTCGACTACACGCCGGTCGCCACGGTCCCGCGGCCGGTCTCGGAGGGCACCGCGCTCTTGCTCTCGGAGCACCTGAATTGGGCGGCGACGATCGGCGGCGCGACCAGCGCCAGCGGCGGCGTGGTCACCGAGGAGCGGTTCGCCGAGGCGATCCAGAAATACGCGGCGGTGCCGCCGCCCGCGGCCGAGGCGGGCTGGGCCATCAGTCCGACGGTGCGCGCCGTCCTCGGCCCCTGGTCGCGCGCGCACCAGATCGTGTTCGTCTGATGAACACCGCCCGCCTGACGGCGCTCGCCCGCAAGTACATGGCCGAGACGGTCACCTTTACGCGCGTCACGGGCCACGGCGCCGGCCTCTCCACCATCCCGGTCGGCGCCGCGGCCCCGGCCTACCGGCTGCTCAAGAGCGGCAGCCAGCCGGTCACGCTGCCGGGCGGTGCCGATGCCGCGGCGCTCCTGCGGTTTGTGGTCGACTCGCCGGAGGACATCCGGCCACGCGACGTGCTGGTCGATGCGACCGGCCAGCAGTATCGCATCGTCGGCGTCCAGCGCCTGCAGGCCGGCCTGCCCCTCCAGCTCGACGTGGTGGGAGTGCTGGCATGAAAGTGACCGACACCGCCAGCCCGGCGATGCGCACCTGGAGCGTCCAGTGGGGGCGGGCGGCCCACGCCGTGCTCGAGGAGCAGGCCATCGTCGTCGAGCAGCGCATGAAAGCGGAGCACCGCTGGGTCAACCGCACGGGCGCGGCCGAGGCGCATCTCCACTGCGAGATCTTCGACGCGGGCGGCAAGAGCCGCATGATCGCCTTCTGCGCGGTGCCCTACTACAAGTACCTGGCCGTCAGGCGCCACGGCTACTTCGACATCCTGCTGCCGGTGATGCGCTCGGAGTGGCCGCGGACGATGGCCAAGCTGCGGGCGCGCTGCCGCGCCGTGAACGCCAAGGCATGACCAGCCTGCGGGAGGCCATCTGGAATGTCGCGGCGAGTTATGCGCCGTTCACCGCCTACGCCCAGGCCGGCAGCGGCGGGCTGTTCGGCTCGGACGAGCAGCCAGACCCGCCGCCGGCCTATCTGGCGTGCCCGTGGTTTTACCTCGAGCTGCTGACGACGGTGGAGTCGGCGGCGGGCGATCCGAACTGGCTCGACGGGGGCTTTCGCTGGTGGGGCTACGACCTGCCGCAGGCCGGCTACGTGCGGCTGCGGGCGGCCCTCGCCACGCTGGCGAAGGCCCCCGGCTACGCGACCACGCGCGCCGAGACGGACGGCAGCCTGTACAGCGACGACACCACCGGCGAGATCGTCGTCTGGCAGCAGGGCGTCGGCTTCGGCAGCGAGACCGGCGATCAGGAGCGCGGGCTCCTGGTCCTGACGTATGCGTGGCGCACGCGCCACAGCATACGCGGCGATTGGCCGTAAGCGGATGCGTGCGCGCGCGGCGCGCGCAGGCAGGGTCAAGGAGGAGGAGGCATGTCCACGTTCAAGCTGTTCGGGATGAAGCGGCTCGTGGCCTGGTACGTCGACGACGTCGACGCCACCGGCACCGCGGTGGGCACCGCGTCCGGCACGGCCGTCTCGCTCGCCACCAACCAGGGCTCGGGGTATACGGACGCGACGCCGGCGCAGCCGCACCGCATCAAGATCGACAACGAGCTGATGTACGTGACCGCGGCCAGCGGCGACAACCTCACCGTCACCCGCGCCCGGGACGGCACGACCGGGGCCACGCACCTCATCGCCGCACCGGTGGCCCATTTACACCCCGTCCGGCTCTGGAAGAGTTCTGCGTTTACCATGAACGCCAACATCCAGACCATCGAGTTTCCCGGCGACGGCGACGTGGAGCAGGTGTTCCAGTCGCAGGGCATCCAGGGGACCTTCACGCTGAGTAAGTTCGTGACCGACCTCCTGGAGCAGGTCGCTGGCGCGCCGGCGGCGACCATCGGCCTGCACTCGAACGAGACGCGGCGCTGGCAGCCCGAGCTCGGCACGTACCCGTTCGTGGAGCTGAACGCCGACCGCCGGGCGGTCAACGACGACACGGGCGCCGACGAGGTGGTCCGCACCTACGTCTGGAAGACGAAACTGCAGAAGCCGTACATCACGGGCGATGCGGGCAACAACGCCGCCGAGACCTCGACGCTGAACTGGTCCTCGACTGCGACCACGGTGGACCTGTTCAACCTGCCCATTCAGGGGCCGGGCAACGTGCCCGTGGGCAGCGATATTCACTACAGCTACGCCGAGGTGCCGTCCGGCAACCTGCCCTAAGGGGATGAACCGATGGTGACCAACGGTCACCAGCCGGCCGAGGAGGCCGGCTGGGATGCCGCGCTGCTCGACCAGTGGCGCGCGGAGGCCGGCTACGCGGGCGTCCACTACCTGGAAGTGCTGCCGGGGAAGCCGAAGCTCGCCTTCGACCTCACGGGCCTGATGGACCTCGTGCTGCAGGGGCGCCTGCCCAACAGCATGTTCGCGCGCGCCCAGCAGACCGCGCGCGACAGCGAGGCGTACCAGGAGACGCGGCCGCAGCTGAGCGCGGAGGAGCAGGACCGCCGCTTCTGGCAGTTGCACGAGGAGACGCGCGCCTGGCACGACGATCTCGTGGCCGCGACGTGGGTCAGTCCGCCGAACCCGCCGTGGTGCAAGCTGGGGGACCTGCCGCCCGCCGGCCGGCCGCGGGGATCCTTCTGCCTGCACGATATTCAGCCGCCGGCGCGCCTGCGGATGCTCGTCGAGCTGCTGATCGGCGGTGCGGCGCAGCTCGACTCCTTTCGTGACCAGTCCGCGCGCCTGGCTGCTGCACAGGATGTGCCGCGACTACGGCCAGCGGCCCAGCAGCCTGCTGATCCCCCAGTCGCCGGCGTACCTGCGCTTCCAGTTCGACGAGGCGATCTGGTGGGCGGGGACGATGCAGGACCGGGCGCTCCAGGAGGAGGGCCGGGAGAGGGCGAGCCTGCCGGCGGGCCTCATCCCGTGGGAGGATGACGCCGAGGACGCGCCGGGGAATTAAGGGGAATTTAGTCCGAGGCTGCAGGGCCGGGGTGAGGTAAGCGCGTGAGCGTCGACGGCGGCACCATCCGGGCGGAGGCCGAGCTCGACCTGACGGCCTTCACGGCGGCGGCGCGCCAGCTCGAGCAGATGTCGCGCGCCATCGCGGCCGAGTTCAAGGCGATCCCGCCGCTGAAGCCGGAGGTCGACCCCGGCACCAGCACCGCCATCAAGTCGCTCAGCAGCGACCTGCGCGGCCTGGTGCCGGTGATGTACGAGGTCAACGTCAGCGCCGGCCGCGCCGCCAGCAGCATGGCGAGCTTCGGCGCGGCGCTCGGGCCGGTCGGCATCGCCGCCGGCGCCGCCGTGATCGCCGTCGGCGGACTCAGCGCCGCCATGATCCAAGCGGCCCAAGGCGCCGCCCAGCTGCAGCACGAGGTCGCCTTCGTCCAGACCATCAAGCCGGACATCGACGTGCGCGGCGTCACCGACAGCCTGAAGGACCTGTCCACCAGCATCAACCAAACCAGCACGCAGCTGGCGCAGGGCCTATACAACATCTTCTCCAGCGTGGACGTCACCCAGTCCGAGGCCATTCAGCTCGTCGAGCAGTTCGCCAAGGGCGCCGTCGCGGCGCGCACCGACGCGCAGACGTTCGGCACGGCCGTGCTCGGCGTGATGAACGCCTACAAGCTGTCCGTGGAGGACGCCGAGAAGATCAGCGACGAGTTCTTCCAGACGGTCAACGCCGGCGTCGTGAACGGCCAGGAGCTGGCCAGCAGCCTGGGCCTCGTCACGCAGAGCGCCAAGCAGGCCGGCGCCAGCCACGAGGAGCTGTTCGCCGCGATCAGCGCCGTCACCAAGGAGGGCGGGCCGGCGGCGCAGAACATCAACAACCTGTCCAACCTGTTCAACAAGATGGGCACCGCCGAGGCCGCGCAGCACATGGCGGCCCTCGGCATTCAGACCAAGACCCTCGCCGGCAACCTGCGCGACCCCATCGAGGTCGTCGGTGCGTTGCGCGACAAGCTCTCCACGCTGACGGAGGCGGAGCGCCAGGCGGCGATCCAGGTCATCTTCCCGGACCTCCAGGCGCGCCAGGGCTTCCAGGTGCTCTCCAGCCAGTTTGCGTTTCTGCAGGAGCAGCTGCGGATCAACCGCGAGGAGTCCGGTCAGACGGCGGCGGCCTACAAGACGGTCGCGGAGACGGCGACCGAGCAGTTCGGCCTGATGCAGAAGGCCATGCAGGCGCTCAGCGACGACATCGGCGCAGCGCTGCTGCCGGCGCTCACGAGCATCATCCAGACGCTCGACGGCGTCGTCGTCGGCCTGCGCGACACCACGAAGACCTTCGAGGACGCGGTCGCCCAATGGGGGCCGGCGACCGAGGAGGGGCGCGCGGCCGTCCAGAAGGCGCTCGCAGGCGTGATGCAGCACTTCACCGACGCGGCGGCCGAAGCCGAGCGCCAGGCGGGCCGCATCGCCACGGCGCTGAAGCAGGCGACGACCACCAGCCCCGAGGGCGAGCCGGGCGCCTTCGTGCCCGGCGGCGGCATCCTGCCGCCGGAGCAGCAGCCGCTGGCGCAGGTGCCGGACTGGCTGATGACGCCGGCCGACCAGACCGTCGGCGGCAAGGCCGTCAAGGACTGGCTCATCCACTTCGGCGAGGACGTCGCCACCACGGTCGGCAACATCGCGGACCGCTTCGGCCGCGAGACCGAAGAGAACTACGCCAAGCTGATCGGCCCCGACACCGAGAAGCTGGAGCGGCGCGCGGCCCAGCAGCGCGAGGCCATCGCCGCCATCATCAGCGACCTGGCCGGCGACATCGAGGTCCAGTTCCAGGCCCTGGTGCAGGGCCTGAGCCCCGAGGACTGGGCCAACCAGTCCAGTGCCATCATCGAGGCCTTCTCCGCGGGCATCAAGGACCGCATCCCGAACATCACCCAGGAGCAGCTGGACGCCACCATCAATGTCCTGGCGAGCTTCGTCCCGCAGTTCAAGGCGCAGGGCGAGGCGCTGGGCGAAGCCGTCACCGCGGGCGCCGTCGAGCACACGCAGACGCTCCAGGAGCGCATGAACGAGAGCCTGGTCGGCATCAACGAGATCTTCGCCAAGGTCCAGCAGGGCGTCATCAACGTCGACAACGAGCTGAAGCGGCGCGACGTGACCGAGGCCTACATTCAGAACCTGACCAACATCAACGACCAGCTGAAGGAGAACAGCCGGCTGATGGGCGAGGTCAAGGACGCGCAAGTCCGCGCCCACGCCCAGTGGCTGGTCAACAACGGCGACATCGAGGGCGCGAACGCGCTGCTGGAGGCGCACGCCGCCGCGCAGAAGGCCACCAAGGACGCCGAGGACGAGCGCGTGAAGGCCGCGAAGAAGGCTGCCGAGGAGGAGGAGAAGCTCCGCCAGAAGCAGGAAGAGGCGCTGGCGAAGCTGCCCGACGAGGTCGAGGCGGTGGCACTCAAGGTCAACGACGCCGAACAGAAGCTGGCCCAGGCGCACGCCGACACGGTGAAGGCGCTGGGCGACGCCGCCGCCGAGTTCCACAAGCGCATGGACGATATCCAGCGCACGCTGAACGACGCCCTCAAGACCTACAGCACCACGATGGCGAAGCTGCGCGAGGAGGACGACCGCGCGCGCCAGGACTTCCAGGACAAGCAGCTGGAGCGCACGAGCGCTTTCCTGGCCCAGATGAACGACCTGACGCGCAGCGCGCTTCAGGCGCGGACGGACCACAACCAGGCGGTCGCCGCCGCGGCCGGCGAGCTGAACCAGACGCTGCTCCAGCAGGAGCAGGACTACACCGACAAACTGGCGACGCTGAACGCGCAGCGCACGCAGAGCCAACAGCAGGCCGTCGATGCCCAATCGGCCGCCCTCAGCCAGCTCTCCCAGTCCCTCAGCGCCATCCGCCAGCAGCAGGTCCAGACGCTGTTCCAGTTCAGCACCCAGCTGCAGGAGATCGAGGCCAAGGCGCTGGCCGGCGCGCAGACGCACGAGACGCAGAACGAGATTGCCAAGGCGCGCCTGCGGCTGCAGCAGGAGTTCGGGCTGCAGCAGGCCGGGCTCACCGACCAGGAGGCGCTCGCGCGCGCCGGCTTCGGGAAGGCGGTCACCGCCGCGGAGCAGCAGGCGCAGCGGCAGGCCGAGGCGTTTGCGAAGGCGCTGGCGAAGCTGAACGAGGAGCGCGACAAGAAGGAGCGGGAGGCGCGCGACAAGGAGCAGAAGGCCATCGAGGCCGCGGACAAGAAGCTGAAGGAGGAGCTGGACAAGATCGCGGCCGACCGCGCGAAGGCCGCCGCGGAGAAGGCCAAGGCCGACGCCGAAGCCGCGAAGAAGGAGGAGCGGCGTCAGGAAGACCTGGCACGGAGCAAGAAGGAAGCCGCCGACGCGAAGAAGGAGGCCGAGCAGAAGGCCGAGCGCGACCGGCGCGAGGCGCGCATCGAGTACGACCGCAAGGTGCGCGACATCCTCGAACGCGAGGACAAGGCGATCACGGAGTTCCAGCGCACGATCCGCGATGCCAACCGCGACCTCCAGAAGATCGCCAAGAACCTCGAAAAGGTCGGCCTGAACGGCAACGAGCTCCTGCGCGAGGTCCTGCGGCGGTCCAGCATCCAGATGCCGGTGACCATGCACATCCAGGCCATCCAAGAGACGGGCGTCGACTTCCTGCGCGTGGCGTCCGACCACCTCGAAGCGCGCATGCGGCAGGTCTGATGCCGCAGAGCCTGAACGCCTGGCACTTCGTCAGCCGCGCGCAGACCGGCGGCGTGCCGACGCTCGCGTTCTACGCCGACATTCCGCAGAACGCCGTGGACTGGCAGTTCGAGGTGCAGGGGCGGCTGGCCGAGGACCCGCTCGGCGGCCAGCCGGTGCAGATCCTCCGCGACAGCGGCACGTTTCCGCGGCGCTCCGGCAGCTTCAACCTCGGCGCGCTGAAGGGGCCGAGCCGTGCCACCGACGAGGCCAACATCAAGCAAGCCTGGTGGATGGGCGGGCCGTTCGACGTGACCACCAGCGAGCACGAGACGTTCGGCCTGATGTTCAACCGCGTCCAGCAAGGCGGCACGCGGCGGCAGTGGCAGGGCGGCAACCGCATCTGGTCGATCACCTGGTACGAGGTGCCCTGAGCATGCCGCTCTGGGGAACGCAGCGCTGGCACCACGCAAAATGGGGTGCCCTCGGCTTGCCGGCGCCGTTCGCCCTCTGGCAGCAGCTCTGGTCGAACCCGCACCCGTGGGCGAAGCGCCAGGGGCTGGGCCCATACAGCCGGAGTGCCGAGTGGGCGGTGTACGCGGTGGACGCGACCACGCTCGCGAACGGCCAGCGGCTGCCACGCGTGGCTGGCGGCTCGCGGGAGTCGAACTGGGAGGACGTGCCGCTGCAGACCGAGACGCTGACGCTGCAGTTCATGAACCCCGACGAGTACCTGCCCGGCGGCGCCTACCACGACCTCGTCGAGCTGGGGCGGCTGTTGCGGGTGGAGTGGACGACGCGCGTGGGGGCCGCGAGCGGCACGGTGGGCGCCGGGCTGTACCGCGTGACGGCCACGCCGCAGGTGGCGCTGGACGAGAGCGGCGCGCAGCCGCCGCAGTGCGAGGCCGAGGGCTGGCTCGAGGACCCGCTGCGCAAGCTGATGCTCGACGGCGGCAACCCGCTGGGCGACGCCGTGAAGCTGCGCGACGCCGGCATCCCGCTCGGCATGCCCATGGTCTGGGGCGCAGACACGTACGCGACGCTCGTCGCGGCGCTCATCTGGACGGCCAGCGGGCACCGCCTGCGCGTGCCCCAGCCCTGGCGCACGCTGAACTACTGGGGCACCTCGAGCCCGAGCGCGACCACGCCGCCGCCCCCCGCGCCGGCGCCGCAGCCGCCGGCCACGGCGTACACCGCCCAGGTGAGCGTGACGCCGACCAGCGCCTTCCGGGGCACGACGACCCACTTCCAGATCACCTTCGCCTACAGCGCCGACGACTACACCGCCGATGACCAGCTGTTCATCGGCCCGGCGGGGCTGACGGCGGCCCAGGCGAGCGTGCAGGCGGCGAGCTTGCCCGCGGACGATCCGCACCTGTGTCCGGTGGGCCAGGCCGGCGCGAACGGCCAGGGCACCTGGGGCATCGACATCGCGCTCGACTTCGGCAGCGGCATCGCCGCGCAGTTCTGGTACCGGCACCGCATTCATGGCTGCGTTCCCAGCCCGGCCACCTGCGGCCTGACATGAGCCAGGCCGTCCTGTCTTGGCCGACGCTGCCGGCGCAGAGCGCGCGCGGCTACCTGTGGAGTCTGTTCGCCAGCGGCTGGTTCCGCTGCGTCTACGACCGCGACGGCTGGCCGATCCTGCGCTCGCGCTCGGCGCGCGTGGACAGCGGCCTGCTGATCAGCAGCGACCCGACCGTGGGGGGACTCGTCGCCTGCCCCATCGAGACGCTGAGCCGCACCGTCAAGCCGGTGGGCATGCGCCGCCTGCAGACGTGGGTCGGCCAGGCGCGGCAGTTCAGCTTCCCGATCCCGCCGACCGGGCTGACGGCCTGGGGACCGCTCCTGCTCACCGATCTGCGCTCGGACGACCCGCTCCAGCCCTACGAGACGCCGACGCCGAGCCCCGTCGGCGGCGGCCCCGGCTTCGACGCGCAACTGGTCAGCCAGCAGGTCTACCTGTGGACGGCGAACGTCCCCGCGAGCGTGGCCGACCTGGACCCGGTGTTCGTCGAGCTGCAGCAGCGCGCGGACCGGCACCTGATGCAGCAGACGCTGGGCGACGGCCACCGCCTCACCGTGACGCTGGACTCCGCGGTCGCGCTGGCCGAGTGCGGGCAGGAGCTGGCCGTCTATTGGCCGGAGCGCGCGGTCGTGGGGCGGTACCAAGTGATCCGGATGTCGCAACCCCTGGGAGTGGGGGCGCAAACGTGGCTCTGCCGATTCGTCAGCGGGAGCGTCTAATGCCGCTCGAGAATCCGCGGCCGCCGGACGATAGCATTGCGGAGCGCCACGAGAGCCGCATCAAGGAGCACGCCCAGGCGTTCGCGGACAGCGAGCTCGACTACGTGGACCGCCTGCTCCACCGCCTGCTGGAGTTCAACGCCTTCTGGATGCTGGGCACGGCGCTCACGGTGGACACCGGCGGCAAGACCGTGACCGTGCGGACCGACCCCATCGCCGGGCCGGGCGGCGCGCCGCGGCCACAGACGCTCACCGTCAAGTTCGGACGCGAGAGCTGGACCAAGGCCCAGCTCGAGGGCCAGCGGGTGCGCATCGGCTGGGAGCCGCTGCTGAGCTACGGCTGGATCATCGACGTGGCGAAGAACGAGTAG